>WNGL01000232.1_pt1 | contig 115011 bp, 99 predicted proteins | sample 5400591 | NCBI WGS metagenome assembly WNGL01 (sample SAMN13153377, study PRJNA577476) | soil metagenome | isolation source: 80 cm soil or saprolite under Garry oak tree replicate 1 | place: USA:California | collected 2016-06-15 | reverse complement strand
GATGTAGAGCACGGCGAAGACGACCAGAATCGGATGGTGCGTTTCGATGAGCGAAAGGAAGATGAAGTACTTGCCCATGAAGCCGGCGGTGGGAGGAATGCCCGCGAGCGAAAGCATGAAGATGAGCAGCAGGACGGCGGCGGCGGGGCTGCGCTGGTACAAACCATTTAGATCTTCGAGTTCTTCGCCGATGAGGCCCTTTTGGCGCAGCACGATGACCACGGCAAAAGCTCCCGTCGTCATGAACACGTAAGCGAACAAATAAAAGGCGATTCCCGTTGCGCCGGTGTTATTGAGCTGAGTCCCTTCGGCAGAAAAAGCGCCGACGACGCCGAGCAGGATGTATCCGACGTGCGAGATGGAGGAGTATGCGAGGAGCCGCTTTATGTTCGTCTGCGTTAATGCCGCAAGATTGCCCCAGGTCAGAGAGGCGACAGCGACTCCGGCTACCAAATAGATCCACTCGACCCGTGAAATGGTGAAGACGTAGAGAAACAGCCGCAAGAGCAAGGCAAAACTGGCCGTTTTGGAAGCCATGCTTACATAGGTAGTGACTGGAGTCGGCGCGCCTTCGTAGACGTCGGGAGCCCACTGATGAAACGGAACCGCGGCGACTTTAAAAAAAAGGCCAACCGCCACTAAAACAAAGGCCAGGACAGGAAGCAGTTGCAAAAGCACGGGGTCGAAGGATTGAGCAATGGGCAGAGTTCTCTGCAACGTTTGCCGCATGGCTTCGCCCTGGTCTCCGGGTAAATGGCTCACAGCAACGGCATGAGCCAAATCTCTCAACTGTCCCAGCCTTGTCCCAATGTGGTCCACATTGGTTGAAGCCGTAAGGCCATACAAGAAAGAGAACCCGTAGGCGAGGATCCCAGAGCTGAAAGCGCCGAGCAGAACGTATTTTAAGGCGGCTTCGTTCGAACGCTTGTCGCGGCGTAAGAAGCCGGTGAGGACGTAGAAGCTGAGGGCCATGGTTTCGAGGCCAAGGAACATGACGATGAGATCGAAACCGGAAGCCATGAACATCATGCCGACGCAGGCAAAGAGAAGCAGCGCGTAGTATTCGCCTTCCTGCTCTTGTTCAATCTCGAGGAATTTCACAGAAAGCAGAATTACAAGGGCAGTGGCGGCAAGAAAAAGAGCGGCAAAGAACAAGAAGAAAGGATCCACGATGACCGACTCGTGAAATCCAAGCAACGAGCCATTTGCGGCCACCGGGATGCGCAGCTGCCAGACGGTGTAAGCGCTGAAAACAGTTCCTGCCAGCGCAAGGCCGGCGTTCAAATACCGTTCTTTAACGCCGAGGGTGAAATCAATCAGAAGAATGCCGAGGCCAAAAAGAGTCAGCTCGATTTCGGGGAGAATAACGGCTCCGTCTCCCCGGAGGTATTCGGCCAGCGCGCTGATGAAGGGAATGTGCATAGGCGTTCGGGCGGCTTATTTCGCCTCCGCCGTCACAGCGGGAGTTGGCGCGGGCGGCAATTTCGCGCGCTCCTGCTGATAAAAATTCGGATTCACCTGCTCGACGATTCTCTGCACGGGCTTCTCGATGATGGAGAAAAACGGCTTGGGATAGATACCGATCCAGAAAGCCAGAACAATAAGCGGGACGAGACACACCATTTCGCGCAGATTCAGGTCGGGCAGATGCTCGTTCGCGGGATTGGTGACCGATCCGAACATGACGCGCTGGTAGAGCCAGAGCAAATAGGCCGCGCCGAGAATGACGCCGAGCGTGCCCCAGGCCGCCCAGGCTTTGCTGACCTGGAACGCGCCCTGGAGAATCGTAAATTCCCCGATGAAGCCGTTGAGGATGGGCATGCCCAATGAGCTGAGACTGACGATGAGGTAGACCGCGGCAAAATTCGGCATGGGCGTGGCCAGGCCGCCGAACTCTGAAATCAGGCGCGTGTGGCGACGCTCGTAAAGCACGCCGACGATCAAGAAGAGCGCGCCGGTGGAGATGCCGTGATTAATCTGTTGAAGGACGCTGCCGGCGAGGCCGTTCGGGTTGAGCGCGAAAATTCCCAGGGTGCAAAAAGCCAGGTGGCTGACGGAGCTGTAGGCAATGAGTTTCTTCATGTCTTTTTGCATGAGGCAGACAAGCGCGCCGTAGACGATGCCGATTAGCGAGAGGACGATGACGATTTTGATGATGGTGGAGCGCATCGGGCCTTCGCCGGGCAAGAGAGGCAAAGAGAAGCGGATGAAGCCGTAGGTGCCCATCTTCAGCAAAACGCCGGCCAGAATGACAGAGCCAGCCGTGGGCGCTTCGGTGTGCGCGTCGGGAAGCCAGGTGTGGAACGGGAACATCGGCACTTTGATGGCGAAGGCGAAGAAGAAGCCCCAGAAGAGCCAGACTTTCAATGGATCGGAAAACTTCTGCGCGGCATCGAGCAGAGTGGGAACATCGAACGTGCGTGTCGCGCCCGCGTAGAGGCGGCGATCGCTTCCCCAGACGCCGATGAGGAAGTACATGGGAACGAGCATCACTTCCCAGAAAACGTAAAAGAGGAAAAAGTCGAGCGAGACGAAAACGCCGATCATGCCGGTCTGCAGGAGCAGAAGCAGGATGTAGTATTCCTTGGTGCGCGTGTGAATGGCGCTCCAGGAAGAGAGGATCGCGATCATGCCGAGGAAGGTGGTGAGCATGACGAGCAGGAGGCTGATGCCGTCGATGCCGAGGTGATAGCGCGCGCCGATGGAAGGGATCCAGGAAACGTTTTCTTCAAAGGAGAACCTGCCAGCGCCGGGATTCCACCAACGGATCAGGGGAATGGAAACGAGAAAGCCGAGCACGCCGAAAATATTGCCGGCAATCTTGTGCGCCAGTTCCGCTTGGCGTGGAATGAACAGCATGAGAATCGCGCCCAGGAGCGGCGTGAAGAGAACTACCGTCAAGATGTGATTTGCAAAAAAGTCCATGCTCCGCCTCTCAGCGCGCTCCGCGCAGCACTACATGGAGGTGTTGTTGGTAATAGGCCAGAAGAATCGCCAGCCCCAGCAAAATGAACAGCGCGTAACTGGAAAATGTGCCCGTTTGGAGGAAGCGGATGGGGAAGCTGAGGAGTTGCGTCAGCTTGGCGCCGAAGTTGAGCAAACCGTCGATGATCCACTTGTCCCACCACATGGAGAGCGTCGAGCCGAAGCGCGCGAGCCAGCCGGTGCCGTCGACGCCGACGCCGTCGATTACTTTGGCGTCGAACTGGCCGAGCACCGTGCCGAGGTCCTTGGTGCGGTTCACAAAGAGGGCGTCGTAGATTTCGTCCACGTAGTATTTGTTGAAAAGCACACGGTAGAAGCCGCCCATTTTTCGTGCGACCAGCTCGGGCGCGAAGCGCTTGGTGCGGTAGAACTCATAAGCGAGCCAGATGCCGGCAATTGCAACTGCAATAGACCCAAGCATCAAGAGGATCTCGGTGGCTGACCACGCCTCCACTACTTTGGCGGGCGCCGTGGGCACTCCTATGGTTGACATTACCGGTTCGAGGAACTTTTCGAAGCGTCCGCTCCCGCTCCATCCGCCAATCACGGAGAGCACCGCAAGGATGATCAGCGGGATGGTCATGGTGTAGGGCGACTCGTGAATGTGTTTCTGTACGTGTTCATCGGCGCGCGAATAACCGGAGATAGTGAGGAACACCAGCCGGAACATGTAGAACGCGGTCATGCCCGCCGTAACAAAGCCCACAATCCACAAAGCAGGGTTCTTGTCAAAGGTCCGCGCCAGAATTTCGTCTTTGCTGAAGAATCCAGCGAGAGGCGGGATGCCCGCAATGGCCAGCGCGGCCACAAAGAAAGTTTTCGCTGTGACCTGAATCTTGTCTCCCAGCCCGCCCATTTTTTGAATGTCCTGCTCGCCGGACATAGCGTGAATGACGCTGCCCGCACCGAGGAACAAAAGAGCTTTGAAGAAGGCGTGGGTCATCAGGTGGAAAATGCCGGCGGCAAAAGCGCCCGCGCCGAGAGCGAGAAACATGTAGCCGAGCTGGCTGATGGTGGAATAGGCGAGAACTTTCTTGATGTCGTTCTGCACCAGGGCCATGGAGGCGGCAAAAATGGCGGTGACCACGCCGACGACGGCGACGACGTTCATTGCGAACGGAGAGAGCTGGTAGATGGCGTTCATGCGCACGACCATGTAGACGCCGGCAGTGACCATGGTGGCGGCGTGAATCAAAGCGCTGACAGGCGTGGGGCCTTCCATGGCGTCCGGGAGCCAGACGTACAGCGGAATTTGCGCGGATTTTCCGCAGGCACCGACGAAAAGCAAAAGAGCAATCGTCGTAAAAACGGGCGCGCCAGCGGCCAGAGCATGCGAGCCGAAAGCGGCTTCCAGGGCCTGGCGGATTCCGGAATCTGCCGCGACATTCGTTAGTCCCACGGAAGTGAAGCGAATGGTGCCGAAGGTGACGGCGGTCAGTAAAATCCCGAGAATGAAGCCGGCGTCTCCGATGCGGTTGACGATGAAGGCTTTCTTGCCGGCGTCGGAGGCGGATTTTTTCAAGAAATAAAACCCGATCAGCAGATAGCTGCACAGGCCCACGCCTTCCCAACCCACGAACATGAGGAGCATGTTGTTCGCGAGGACGAGCGTCAACATGGCGAACATGAACAGGTTCATGTAACCGAAGAAGCGGTAGTAGCCGCCTTCGTGGCCCATGTAGCCGATGGAGTAGATGTGGATGAGGAATCCGACGCCGGTGACGACGAGCACCATAACTGAAGAAAGCGGGTCAAGGAGATAGCCCCAGTCGGCGGTGAAGCTAATCAGGTGGCCGGTGCTGAGTTGCATCTGGCCGGGAGTGAGCCATTCGAAAAGAATGTGCTGCGCGACGCGATATTCGGGAGCGGCGGACAACAATTGCGTGACCGCGCCGAGAGCGAAAACAAACGACAATCCCACACTGCCGACACAGAGGACGCTGACTGCGGCGTTGGGGAACCGACGGCCGATGAAAAGCATCAGCGCAGCTGTTACCAGCGGAAACAGCGGGATGAGCCAAAGATGCTCTAGGAAATAGCCCGTCGGCGTCATGCTGGTGCGTTTCCTTGTGCAGTCATTTCAATGTCTTTGCGCATTCGTGCTACCACTTCAGCAAATCCATTTCGTCCTCTAGAACGGTTTCGCGGTTCCGGAAGAAGGCGATGATGATTCCCAGCCCGACAGCAGCTTCTGCCGCAGCATCCGCGATGATGAACAGCGCAAAAACCTGGCCGGCGACGTCGCCGTACAGGCGCGAGAAAGCAACGAGATTGATGTTCACGGCGTTTAGGATCAGCTCGATGGACATCAGGATGACGATGACATTGCGCCGCGTGACGACGCCAATCACGCCGATGATGAAGAGCGCGAGGCCGAGAAACAGATAGTGTCCAATCGGAAGCATGGTTTCCTCAGGTCCTCTTCTTTGCCATGACGACCGCGCCGATCATGGCTACGAGCAACAAAACGGAAGCGATTTCGAACGGCAACAAATACGTTTCGAAAAGACTCTTAGCCACAGCTTCAGAATTGAGTGGCAGCTTGTCCACAGGGGCTGCGGCGAGGACGGGCACTCCCTGGCCGGGCATTTTACCAGTGGACCAGAACATCAGGCCCACCTGCGCGGCGAGCGCGAGGGAGATGAGCAGCGCGACCCATTTTTGCCGGGCAAACTGCAGCTGGCGGACAGCAACGTCGAGATTCACCAGCATGATCACGAAAACGAACAGCACCATGATGCCGCCAACGTAGAGAATGATTTGCACGATGAAGAGAAACTCCGCGCGGAGTTGGAGGAAGATGCCGGCGGTGGCGAGCAGCGCAGTAATCAGGAAGATCGCGCTGTGGACGACGTTGCGGCGCGTGACCGTCAAGATTGCGCTGACGACGGCGATCGCGGCAAACAAGTAAAAGATGACTTGATCAAGCATAGGAATCCGGCGCGGCGCCGCTGGCCTTCTGCGGCTCGGTTTTTTGCTCCGTAGCCAAAATGAAGAGCGCGACAATCAGCGCGATGATGGATGCAGGAATCGTAGTCAAAAGCAACGACCAGCCTGCCAGGTGGAAGTACTGCCCGGCAATCATGGCGATGCCTATCAGCAGGACGTTGATGATGGACAGCGGAATCAGAAAATGCCAGCCGAGGCGCATCAACTGGTCGAAACGGTAGCGCGGGAGAGTGAAGCGCAGCCACATGAAGAAATAGATGTAGGCGCTCACCTTGAAGACAAACCAGAAGCCGCCGAGAATCCCTTCGTAATAAGGCTTAACTGCAGCAGCCAGAGAGGGCTTGATGATCGGCAGGAGCACGGGCGCCGCAAGAACCAGCGCGACGGCAAAGCATAAGCCGGCGACGGCCAGCATGAACAATTGCTGTACCCGCGCGGGCTGTTTGGGCGTGCGAATAAGGCAATAAACTCCAACACTAATCATCAAGAGCGGCGGGAGGAAATCGATGAAACTGAGCCAGGTCGTTTTCGGGAAAGGCCGGAGCCAGCCGCCGAGGAATAAGGTGGTCGCAACGGAGGCAACGACAATCATGTTGGTGTACTCCGCCAAGAAATAGAGCGACCAGCGGAAGCCGCTGAATTCGGTCATGTAGCCGGCTACAAGTTCAGACTCCGCTTCTGGAAGGTCGAACGGCGCGCGGTTCGTTTCCGCAATGGAGGCCACCAGGTACACGAAAAACGCCACAGGCGCGAGCAACCCAAACCAAATGCCCTGATCGTACTGTGCCTGGACAATCGAAGTGATGTTCAGCGTGCCAGCAAAGAGCAGCCCGCACACCAGCGCCATACCTGCGGCCGTCTCATAGCTCACCAGTTGCGCGGAGCTGCGAAGGGCTCCGATGAGCGAATAGTGGCTGTTCGAGGCCCAACCGCCGAGCACGATGCCGAAAATTCCCATGGCGCTAACGCCGACAACGAAGAGAATTCCGATGTTGACATCTTTCGCGATTTGGAAGGCCGGACCAATCGCAAGGCCCGCTATCGCCAGCAATGCTGCCGCAACCGAGAGCACTGGCGCGAGCCAGAAGACGAGTTTGTCCGCATCCTCAGGAATAATGTCTTCCTTGATGAGCAGCTTCACGGCGTCTGCAATCGGCTGGAGCAAGCCGTGCGGGCCCACGCGCATTGGGCCGAGCCGCGCCTGCATGTCGGCCATGATCTTGCGCTCTACGAGAACGACATAGCCGACGATAAGCGGAAGAACGCCAACGATGACCAGGCCGCAGACGAGCGGAGCCCAGTATTGCTTCACGAATTCCATCGTGGCCTGCGTAACAGCTTGCATTAGTGACCTATCACCCCTAAAGACTGCCCGCCCGTGTGTTTTCTGCCTCAGCAAACGGCGGGATAAACCCGCCGCTACCTGTCCACTTCGCCCAGAACGATGTCGAGCGTTCCAATGATGGCCACCACGTCGGCCACAAGATGGCCCCGCGCCATATGGTCAAAGGCCTGCAAATTCACAAAAGACGGCGGACGGATGCGCACGCGATACGGCTGCACGGTTCCGTCGCTAATCACGTAATACCCTAACTCGCCCTTGGGGGCCTCGATGGAGTGATAGACCTCGCCCGGCGGCGGTTTCAACACTTTGCCGACTTTGGCCATGATCGGCCCGCTGGGAATGTTTTCGATGGCTTGCAGGCAAATCAGCCGCGACTGCCGCATCTCTTCCATGCGCACGAGGTAGCGGTCGTACGTATCGCCGGTCGTGCCTACAGGAATTTCAAATTTGTATTGGTCGTAGGCGGCATAGGGCATCGCTTTGCGAATGTCCCACTTTACGCCGCTGGCGCGAAGCACGGGGCCGGTGGCGCCCATAGCAATCGCGTCTTCCGCTTTCAGAATTCCTACGCCCTTTGTGCGGCCCAGCCAGATGCGGTTCTGCGTCAGCAGGTCCTCGTAGTCCTTGATGCGTGGTTCGAAGGCTTTGCAGAAACTCTCGACGTCTTTTTCCAGTGTGTCGTAGGCTTCGTACTGAAGCCCACCGATGCGAAACGCGTGCGTGGTGAGACGCGCGCCGCAATATTTCTCGAAGATTTTCAGAATTTCTTCCCGCTCGCGGAAGCAATAGAAGAGCGGCGTGAGCGCACCGATGTCCAACGCGTGGGTTCCCAGCCATAACAGGTGGCTAGCGATGCGCTGCAGCTCCGTCAGGATCGTGCGAATGACTTTGGCGCGCGGCGGCGCCTCCACCATCAGCAATTTTTCGATCGCTTCGCAGTATCCGAGGCCGTTGCTGACCGCCGCGACGTAGTCCATACGGTCAACATACGGCGCGAACTGCTGGTACGTGCGGTGCTCGGCAATTTTCTCTACGCCGCGGTGCAGATACCCGATCATGCATTCGGAGCCAATCACACGTTCGCCATCGAGCTTGAGCTTCACGCGCAGCACGCCGTGCGTGGACGGGTGCTGCGGGCCCATGTTCAGGATGAGTTCGTCCGCGCCAAGCAGCGTTTGCTGCTTATCGCGGGGGTCCGTTGTGGTGTCGGTGGCCATGCTCTTTATTGCCCGCTTTCAATGCCCAGGTTTTCTTTCACCCAAGTGGTGTCCTGCTCGATGATGTCGTAGTCCTTGCGCAGCGGATAGCCCTGCCACTCATCCGGCAACAAAATGCGCGTCAGATTGGGATGCCCGGCGAAAACAATCCCAAACATGTCGAAGGCTTCGCGCTCCAGCCAATTCGCGGTGGGCCAAACTCCCCCCACACTCGGAACCTGTTCGCCATCTCCGGCACGCGCTTTCACACGCAAGCGTTCATTCTTCGCAAAAGAATAAAGGTTGAGGACGACATCGAAGCGCTTCTCGCGCTTTGGCCAATCCACCGCGGTCAAATCCGAAAGCAGATCGAATTTCTCTTCATCGCGCAAATACTGCGAAACCTCCGCAAGCTTCCCACATTCGACGGTGAGAATGGCCTGCTTGCGATCTTCGATGGCTTCAACAAGGGCCGTTCCAAATTTCGCGCGAACGCGACCGACCAGCTCATTGTTGAGCGGCGTCTGTAACTGCACTGGAGCCTTTGGAGGCACTGGCGCTGCGGGCTTTGGAGGAGTTGCAGCTGGCGGGGCTGCGGCTGCAGGCTTGGCGGGGGGAGTAGCTGCAGGAGTGCTCGCGGGCTTATCGCCCGCGGGCACGGGAGAAGGCTGCTGTTCCTTGGGTTCGTCGGCCATAGACCCTGTGCAATGCGGGCTGCGGTCCATTTTCTTTGCTACCAGAACGCGCAAAGATCTACGCGCACTGGTCGCATCGAACGAAGACCTTGATTTCAGACTGCAATCGCCCGCGTTTCTAACACACGGCAAAAACCTAGTCAATCACAAGAACATGGAAAGCAAGTCGAAGCGCCGGGGCACAAACGATTCCGCACTCAAGCCCATTCCAGCGCGCCCTTTTTGTACAGCCACACGTAACCGATCAGCAGAATCCCGAGGAACACAAACATCGAAACGAGCGCAAACAGACCCATGTGCGCCATCACCCAGCCGCGGTACAAGATGGCCCAGGGAATCAGGAACATCGTTTCCACGTCGAACACCACGAAAAGCATGGCGATGATGTAAAAGCGGACGGAGTATCGGCCACGAGAGGTGCCCTCGGAGGGTACTCCGCATTCGTACGGTTTCAGTTTCGCTCCGAACGACGTGGAGGCGGGCCGGATTAACTTGGCAAAGAGCAAAGTCACCGCAGGAAACGCCACGACAAGAGCAGCATAAATCAAAACAGGAAGATATGCTTTGGGCACGGCGCCTCCACGCGGAGCATCCTATCACTAATTTCGATTCTTGGGAGTTGCTTACTTCTCGAAAAGCAGTTCGCCGGCGCGGCTGGTGGCTTTCACTACGGCCTTGATCAGCGTCACGCGGAGCTTGCCTTCTTCGAGTTCGAGGATGCCGTCGATGGTGCAGCCCGCGGGCGTGGTCACCGCGTCCTTTAATAGGGCGGGATGATCGCCCGTCTCGAGGACCACGCTTGCCGCGCCCTTCATGGTTTGCGCGGCCAGCAAAGTCGCCACGTCGCGGGGAAGGCCGACCTTGACGCCAGCTTCCGCCAGCGATTCGAGGATGATGTACGCGAAAGCAGGACCGCTTGCGGAAAGCCCGGTCACCGCGTCCATATTTTTCTCGTCTACCACCACGGTCCGTCCCACAGCGTTGAACATGGTGCGCGCGGTTTCCAGATCTTCCGCCGCGGCGTGGGCTCCGCGGCAAATGCCAGTCATTCCACATCCGACCGTCGAAGGCGTGTTGGGCATGACGCGCACCACTGGAACCTTTGCGTTTAGGTGCTGCTCGATGTAGCTCGTCGGGACGGAAGCCGCCACGGAAATCAGCAGCGTCTTTTCATTCAGTTCCGGCGCGATTTCTTGCAATACCTCTGCTACGACTTTGGGTTTGACGCACAACAACACGATGTCCGCACTTTTCACCGCCTTGCGGTTCTCGGTATTCACCGAAACGCCGAGTTCTTTCGTTAACGCGGCAGCTTTTTCCGCATGGGCCACCGTCGCTGTTACACGCTTCGGCGCGAACAGCTCCTGCTTCAGGTACGCGCGCAGCAAAATCCCGCCGAGCTTGCCCGCTCCTAAGACCGCTAGTTTCTTGTCCACTAATTTTTGCGTCATAGTGCAAACATTGTTGACGCGATTCGAGAATCGGTCAACCGAAGATTCGCTTCCCGGGAGGAACTTGGCCGCTAATCGTGGCGGGCGCCGTTGAGAACCTTAACCGCGTGGGGCAGAAGATGTGCAACCGCGTCGAGGGATTCGGTCGCGCCTTTGGGGCTTCCCGGCAGATTGACGATAAGGGTCTTGCGCCGCACTGCGGCCGTTCCGCGCGAAAGCACCGCGGTCGGAGTATGTTCCAGACCCTTGCGCCGCATTTCTTCGGAAATGCCGGGCACAATGCGGTCGGCAATGGCCTGCGTCGCTTCGGGAGTATTGTCGCGCGGCCCGATGCCCGTTCCGCCGGTGGTCAGCAAGACGTCTACTCGCCCCGAATCCGCGAGATCTCGCAACTGCTGGCGAATCCCAGCGCGATCGTCGGAAATCGCCGATTCTACGGTGACTTCCCAGCCCAGCCCGCGACAGGCCGCAACTACAGCCGGACCGGAGCGGTCCTCGCGCTCGCCTTTGGCCACGCTATCGCTGATGGTGAGAACGGCTACGCGCATGAGCAGGGATTCTACGGCAGAGCTACTGCGTTGCCACCGGATCTTGATCGCGATTGGCTTCGTCCATCAGCCGCATCGCCTCCATCAATAGGCCTGTGGTGTTTTTTGTTGTCGTCGTCCGCTTGGAAGCGTTGGCCGCGTTAAAGTCGATCTCAAAATCTCCCGCGGACCATAGCACGACTTTATAAACCGCGTCGTCACCTTCCACCTTTCCCACTTTGGCGTCGCGGCACTGCCCGCCCGCAAAATAAAGTTCGCCCTGAACGCCATTATTGCGCACGATCAGCCGGCAGGATTTTTGCCCCATCTCCAGCGACTGCATCAGGTCGATCATGCTCATCTCTTCCAAGCGTCCCTGAATGACGCCGGGACGGGAGGCGCTCTTCTGGAGTTTCTCGAGGTGCAAACGATCGATCACTTTCTTCGCGATGCGCACCAGGTCCTTGACTAGGAACGGCTTGGTGATGAAATCCTCGACGCCGTCCACGAGCGGCCTTAAGCGCTCTTCAATGTCGGAGCGGCTGGCCATGAACAAAAAGGGGATGTGACGCGTGGAGTCGCGCGCGCGCAGCTTTTCAAAGAGTTGCCTGCCGTCCAACACGGGCATTTTGTAATCGGAAAGAATGACGTCCGGGGGAGAGTCCACCACTTTGAGCAAGGCGTCCGCGCCGTCTTTGCAGACCTCGATTTCGCAGAAGGGTTCAAGCCCTTTGAGAATCAAGTCGCGGACCAGCGGATTATCGTCCGCAAGGAGCAGGCGGACCGATTTTGCGCCCGAGGTGGTCATCGCGCGCGCTTCTCCCGAGTCGGCTCCCGGTGAAAGTAGCCGCTCTTTCCGCCAGTTTTTTCGACGAGCACAATATCCGTGATTTCCATCCCTTTATCGAGGGCTTTGCACATGTCGTAGACCGTGAGGGCTGCGGCGGCTACGGCGACCAGGGCTTCCATTTCCACACCGGTCTGCGCTGCCGTAGTCACTGCGGATCGCACTTCCACGCCATTTTTGCACAGCCGCGCGGTCACATCAATGTGCGTGAGAGGGAGAGGATGACAAAGAGGTATCCACTCCGCGGTGCGCTTGGCGGCGGCGATTCCCGCGATTCGAGCTACTTCCAGCGGGTCGCCTTTGGGATTCTTCAGCCGGCGGACTGCTTGCACTACGACGGGCTTCATCTTCACGAAACCCTGGGCGGTGGCCGTTCGGGTGGTCACCGCTTTGGCAGACACGTCGACCATCTGAACTTCGCCCTTAGCGCCGTAATGGGAAAGTTTGGCCATGACCTTTGATTTGTGTAGGTCTAAACGACATCCTTTCTCAATAACACCGAAACACGCTCCCCGGATGCGATCTTTTCCCGTTCTGCCGGAACGACTAGGAAGCAATTGGCCCCGGCCAGCGCCGCAATGTCGCCCGAGCCTTGCCATTTGAGGGCGCTCACTTGCGGTTCTGCACCGTGCCATTCGATGCGCGCAGGCAAGAAATGGGTCAGGCCGGGCCTTTCGTTCAAGGCTTGGGCCAGCCGCGCTTCCACCAACGGCAACGGGTGTGCTTCCGCGCCGCTCAGCAAATCGATTGCGAGAGTCACAAACAGCTGAAACGTGACCATGGTAGAGACAGGGTTTCCTGGCAACCCAAATACGGGCTTGCCCTTACAGATTGCGAATACTGCTGGCTTCCCCGGTCGAATGGCTACCGCGTCAAAGAAAAACTCCGCGCCCAGCGCTTTCAGTACGCTTTCGACGAGATCGTACTTGCCCATCGAAACGCCGCCGGTGAGCACCAGGGCATCTTCGTCCAATCCCCGCTCGATTTTTTCGCCTAGGTCCTCGACGCGGTCCGCGGCATTACCCAGCACCACTGGCTCTCCGCCAGCAATTCGCACTTGCGCCGCGAGAGAAACGCTGTTGCTGTTGCGGATCTGAAATGGTCCCGGCTGCTGATCGATGAGCACAACCTCGTCGCCGGTCGACAAGATTGCTACGCGCGGCCGTTTCGCGCACTGGAGTTGCGTTGCGCCGACTTGCGCGGCGAGCGCCAACTCGGCGAATCCCAGACGCATTCCCGGTTTCAGGATGGTTTGTCCGGCGCGCGCCTCACTCCCTCGCGGAACAATGTTTTGCCCCGCCTGCGCGGCTCGTTCGAATCGGACGAGGTCTCCTTCCCGTTGCGTGTGTTCGATCATTACCACGGCGTCGGCACCCTCGGGCACCGCCGCACCGGTCATAATCTGCACGCAAGTTCCCACCGATAGGGCTTCGGTAACCGTGTCGCCAGCTTTGATTTCGCCGACGCATTTGAGTTGTGCACGGGGCTTGACTTCGCCCGAACGCACCGCGTAACCGTCACGCGTGGACCTGTCAAAAGGCGGATACTCGCGATCGGTTTTGACTTCCTGCGCCAGAACAAGTCCGAGCGCATCCCAGACGCCCACGGTTCCGCTCGCGCGTGGTCCTCGCATTTTTCCAACTTGTTCGATTACGTTAGAGGCACGCTGGCAATCCTAAGTTCCTTACTTCCTTACCTATATACTTCATCTTTCTTACAGCCACTTCGACAAAAGCGTCCCCGCCGGCACAATCGTGGCGTCGCGCTCCGGTCCCGTGGAAATCATCCCAATTTCCACCTGCAGAAAATCGGAAATAAACCGCAAATAATCGAGCGCCGCTTTCGGCAGCTTCGCCTGATCCTTTAGGCCGTAGGTGGGGACGTTCCATCCCGGAAGCGTCCTATATTCCGGCGTGACGTGCTCGTACTCTTCGGCGAGGGCCGGCATTTCTTTCAGCGGCTTCCCTTTGTATTTGTAGCCGACACACACTTGAATTTCGCGCTGCGTGTCAAAAACGTCCAGTTTGGTGATCACCAGCGAATCGATTCCATTGATCATCTTTGCGTAACGCAAGACCTGCAAATCCAGCCAGCCGCAGCGGCGGGGACGCCCGGTCACCGCGCCAAACTCGTTTCCGCGGTCGCGCACTTCCTTGGCGTCAAGGTCAGGCATCTCCGTCGGAAATGGCCCGCCGCCGACGCGCGTGGTGTACGCTTTGGAGATTCCCAACACGTTCTTGATTTTTGTCGGCGACACGCCGACGCCCGTGGCGGCTCCCCCGGAAGTCGCGCTTGAAGAAGTCACGAACGGATACGTTCCGTGATCAATGTCCAGCATCGTGCCTTGCGCGCCCTCAAACAGCACGGACTTCCCTTCTGCCAGCGCACCGTTCAGGAGTTCCGCGGTATCGCAGATGTAACCGCGAATTTTCTCGCCGAGCTTCAGGGTTTCTTCCACTTCATGGGAGAAATCGATGTCCGCGCCATACGCACCTTTCGCCAAGCGGTTCTTCTCCGCTACGACGTGAGCAGCCTTCTTACGAAACAACTCGGGTTCGAGCAAATCGCACATGCGCAGACCACGACGCGCCATTTTGTCTTCGTAGGCCGGCCCGATTCCGCGCGAAGTTGTGCCGATTTTGTTGGCGCCGCGCGCAATTTCTGCCGCTTTGTCCAGTTCGCGATGATAGGGAAAAATCAGGTGCGCGCGGTTGCTGACATGGAGCCGGCCGCTTACGTCTACGCCCGCTTTGGAAAGAGTTTCAATCTCCGCCACCAGCGCCGCGGGATCCACAACTACGCCCGTGCCAATCACCGCGTGCTGCTTGGGCCGCAGAATCCCGCACGGAATGAGCTGCAGGACGAACCGTTCTTTTCCAATGATGACCGTGTGGCCCGCGTTGTGCCCCCCGGCGACGCGCGCAATATAATCAAACGAGCCTGAAAGATAGTCGACGACTTTGCCCTTGCCTTCGTCACCCCATTGCGCGCCCACCACGACAACGGATTTCATGCAGGCCCCTTCCCTATCCACACTTCCGCGCGGTATTGCCCACTTCCCCTTAACTTCTTTGGATTTCACAAAGAGACAACGACTTCTTATCGTAAGCAAGCCCTGCCCTCAACGCAAGCCAACGGCCGCGCTGTAACATGACAATCTCGATTCCGCGTCGAGTCCTAATGCTATAATGCCCCACCCCGCGAGAGGAGAATCAATGAAAAAAGCTCTCGTTTTCTTCGTCCTTGCCGGACTGTTTGCCATGCTGGCATTCGCCCGAAGCCAGAAAGAATCCAGGCCGCAAGACGAACAGGCACTGCGTAAAATCGAGTCAGAAACCGCTCAATTTGAACAACAAAACGATGCATCCAAAATGGGTGTGCTCGCTGACGACTGGGTGTGCGTAGTGGAGGGTGGCAAAAAGGCTCTATCCAAAGCGCAGTTTCAACAAAACGTGAAACACAATTTTGCGGCGCACGACAACGGACCAAGCCCATACACCATCGAGAAAAGAACATGCGCGTGGATCTGTTTGGAGACACGGCCGTCGTGACTTATTTCAAAGAGTATCGGCAGACACCCGACCCCGCTAAATTCTTTGACGAAGACGTTACCGACGTTTTCACAAAATCTTTCAGTGGATGGCATTTGCGATTCACCAAAGTCGGTGCCGTCCCGCCAGTACCTCCGTCAAAATGAAATAAATTCCGAGCTATTTTATCGAGCAGAGATTTCGGCGTAGCGGAAACAGCTCACCAAGTGGTCGTTGACCATGCCGGTGGCTTGCATCAGCGCGTAGCAAATCGTCGAGCCCACGAAGCGGAATCCGCGATTCTGAAGGTCTTTGCTGAGGGCGTCGGATTCAGGCGTTTTTGCCGGCAGACGTCTATGGCTCTTCCACGCGTTTTGTTTAGGCTGGCCGCCGACAAAGCGCCAAACGTAAGCGTCAAACGACCCAAACTCTTCCTGCACCTTCAGAAAAGCCTGCGCATTCCCAACCGTCGCAGCGATTTTCAGTTTGTTGCGGATAATTCCCGCATCGCCCAGCAACTTGCGTACTTTCTTCTTGTCGTACCTGGCTACTCTCTCCGGATCGAATCCGTCAAACACTTCGCGGTAGCGCGCGCGTTTTCGCAAAATCGTGTCCCAGCTCAATCCCGCCTGCGCACCTTCCAGAATCAAAAGCTCGAACCACATTTTTTCGTCATGGACGGGCACACCCCATTCCTCATCGTGATAAGGAATGTTCAGCTCATTCTGCGCCCACTGGCACCGCACAATGTTTCTACCTCGAGATGTCTTCATCTATAATTTCCGCCCTACGAACGTGCTGATGCCGTACGTTTTTCGCCAGATCTGCGCGGTCTCAATCAACGGCCACAGCATGCGGTCCAACACCATCGTCGGCGAATACGCGGCATACTTCAGCGCCGTCACGAGACCGGGGCGCAGATTGCGTACGCCCCGGAACTCCTTGCTGGTCATCGGCGCGTCGCGAAACTCGTACTTCTTTCCCAGCAATCGCGTCCGCACCATGAACCCCAGCCAGTTATAGGGCGCCAGCTTGTAAATCCTCCGGCCGTTGACTTCCTTCTCCAGCACGAATCCTGTTTTCTCGAGGTATTGCTTGATTGTTTCGCGCGTGAAGAAATACAGATGCCGCGGCACGTCTTCGCAGAACAAATACCTGGAGGCCACACTCTCAAAATTCTGCACCAAGAAGACGAACAAACCGTCCTTCTTAACCACTTCGGCGGCTTTTCGAAAGTATGCCATCGGGTCATGCACGTGCTCCATCACCGCCCATGCCGTCACCGCGTCGTAGAAAGGTTCGCGGACGGGAATCTTGTCGAATTCTTGTGTGTACACCCGGAAATCCTTAATCGGTTGCGAGGCTTCCGCGACCTCCACGCCTTCCACTTCCCATCCACCCCGTGCGATCATGAAACGCGGGAACTCTCCGTTCCCGCAGCCCACGTCGAGCAGTCGCTTGCGTCTCGCGCCGTTCTCCAGCGCCTTCAAAAGACTCGCCTCGGCGCTAAATCTCCGATCCAAGTAGCGCGCATGGCTTTTCGTCGGAGGGTTCTGGTAATACTTCGCCGGGTAATACTTCTGGATTTCCCTGAGCGTCGGCCGCGGATTCACGAATCCCAACCCGCACGCTTCGCATTCCACTATGGTGAAATAGTCCTCGCGAAAAAACTTGCGGTCCGGCATTTCGTAAACCTTTCGGTAGTCGCTGGACCTGCACAGGTTGCAGTTCACCGTCTCCAAATAGCCCTCACGCAATCCACCTGCTCGGAAACTCGTCCAAACAAAACGAAGGACGTGCCGCAACTGCCTTTGCGGCACGCCCTCAATTTATTACACGTTTTCCAGGTTTTACGCTACGTGGCGGTCCAGCGCCTTGGTAATCTGTTCCTTTGGCACCGCCCCGACAATCTGTTCGACCACCTGTCCGTTTTTGAACACGAGCAGCGTGGGGATTCCTCGAATGTTGTAGCGTCCCGCGGAATTCATCGCCTCATCCACGTTCAGCTTCATCACTTTCAGCTTGCCTTCGTAGTCGTGCGCGATTTCCGCCACCGTTGGCGCCAGCATGTGACACGGCCGGCACCACTCGGCCCAAAAATCCACCATTACTGGCTTGGAATTGCTCGCCGCCAGCACTTCCGCTTCAAAGTTTCCGTCGGTCACCGCCGGAATTGAATTGTCTGCCATAACCTTTGTTTTCAGCGGCTTGCCCTTGAGCCCGCCGCCTATCTCTCCTTTGCCAGTTTAATTAGATGTTGTAGCAGGTTTTTGGTTTCTCCCTGGCTGTCCCGAACCTTGAGGGGCCTTCTCTGAGGGGCGAGGCTGATCCTCCGAAACCCCAGCGGCTTGCCCCGAGTTTCCGGAAGTCTGCCCTGATCCTTCAGGGGCCTCTGGACCCAAACCTTGAGAGTCCTTCCCCGAATCTTGAGTGCCCTTTGCCGCCTCCTGGAAGTCGTTTCCTTGATCCGGCTTTGCCGGTCCCTGAGGAGCTTCTACATCTGCTTGGGACGTCTGCCCTGCTGCCCGAGCTGACTTCTTGACTGCCCGCCGCCCCGTCGCTTGACTCTTCGCTTCCTTCTCCGGTCCCGTTATTTTTATTAAACCTGCGGCTCTATCCTCTAAACCTTCCGCCCCATCGGCCTTCTCAAGCTTATCTGCCTTTTGCACCGACCGAGCAAACCCGCGTGCCACTCGCGCCGTTTCGTACAAATTCGCGTATTCCCGGGCCGGGCCCTTCCAGGAAAAATCCTTCGCCATGCCGTTCAACTGAATACGCTTCCAGATGCGCTCGTCCATGTAATGATGCAACGCCTGCTGCACCGCGTACAAGAGCGCTTCTCCGGAATATTCCTTAAACTTGAATCCGGTCCCCGTGCCATGCTCGACGTCAAACGGCTCGATGCTGTCGTCCAGCCCCCCCGTTGCTCTCACAATCGGCACCGTACCATATTTCAAGCTGTACATCTGATTCAAGCCCGACGGCTCGTAGCGCGAGGGCATCAGGAACATATCCGCTCCTGCTTCCACTTTGTGGGCCAGCGTATTGTCGTATGCGATTTTCAATCCCACGCGTCCCGTATATGTAGCTGCCATGGCCCCAAACAATCTTTCATATTTCTTGTCGCCCGTTCCCAACACCGCCAGGATCAAATCCTCTTTCATCAGCTCGTGTGCCTTCTCCGCTATTAAATCAAACCCCTTCTGGTCCGCGAAACGCGACACGATTCCGATAACCGGCCGCTCCAGATGCTCCTGTGGCAGCCCAAAGGTCTCCAGCAAATCCCGTTTGCATATTTGCTTGCCGCTTAAGTCTTTCGCCGAATAATTTGCAGCAATCAGCGGATCTTTGGCCGGATCCCATGCGCCGTAATCTACGCCGTTCAGAATTCCCACCAGGCGGTCCGCCCTCTTTCGCGCCACTCCATCCAGCCCGTACCCAAATTCCCTCGTTTGAATCTCTTGCGCGTATTTCCGGCTCACGGTCGTCAAATAATCAGAATAAACCAATCCACCCTTCAACAGGTTCACGCTGCCGTAAAACTCGAGTCCCTCGGGATGAAAAACAGTCGTTGGGACTCCCACGCGGTCGAGCACGTCTCTCGGAAATTGCCCGTGATACCCCATGTTGTGAATGGTGAACACGACCGGAGTGTTCTTTAGCAGCGGATCATCGCTATACGACGTCCGCAGCAGCACCGGCACCAGCGCAGTCTGCCAATCGTGACAGTGAAACGCGTCGGGCGGCCAAATATGCTTGGCGACTTCGATGGCTGCGCGGCAAAACTCCGCGTAGCGCTCCGCGTTGTCGGGATAATCTTTTCCGCCGGCTCCGTACAGTCCCTCGCGGTCAAAGTACGCCGTATCGTGCACGAAGAAATAGCGGACTCCGCCAACCAGCGCACCATTCACAATCGCCGGAAAGCGCAGCCGCGCGCCGCCCATAGGAATCGTCAGACTCGGCAGCACTGCCGCTGTGGCTTCGGTGCCGCGGTAGCGCGGCAACACGACGGCGACTTCGTGGCCCTGCGCTACCAGAGCCTTCGGTAGCGCTTCCACGACGTCCGCCAAGCCGCCGGTCTTCGAAAACGGCAGCCCTTCCGATGCCACAAACAGAATTCTCATGGATGGTCCATTTATCGGATGCGCCTCTATTTTACGCTATTGGAGGGGCGAAACGCGCCAAGGAATCGATCGAGCAAACTCACCCTGTTGGATCCCTCTAGCATTGCGGAACGGGTAGCCCGGAGATCTTATTCATAGCGCAGGGCCACGACGGGGTCCACGCGAACGGCGCGGCGCGCAGGGATATAGCTGGCCAGAAACGCAATGCTCAGCAAAAACAGCGGCACGCCGACAAACGCAACCGGATCGTGCGCGCCCATCCCATACAGCACGTTGGAAAGAACCTGCGACACTGCAGCGCAGCCAATCACACCGACAAGCGCGCCGATCAGCACCGGCCACAACGCCTGCCGCAACACAAGACTCATGACATCACGTCCATCCGCCCCGAGCGTCATGCGAATCCCGATTTCGCGGATACGCTGGCTCACTCCGTATGACACCACGCCATGAACGCCCACCGACGCTAGCAACAGCGCCAGCACCCCAAGCACACCAGAGAGCGCTGCAACGATCCGAGACGGAGTCCGCCACGCCTCCAGATTGTCCTCCAGGTTCGTCACGCCCACGACTAAATTCGCGTCCAGCGCCCGCGCCGCTTCACGAATCCCGTTGGTCGTTGCCGTGTCGCCGCTCTTGCTATGCACCAACAATTGCAATCTCTCTTGCTCTTCCGGTCCGGCCGGCAGGTAAAAGAACAGCCCATCGCTCTGTCCCAAGTGCGATGCCTGTGAATCCCGCACCACTCCCACGACCTGATACACTTTCTTCTCCCATCCTCGTAGAGTCTTTCCAAGCGCATCCTGTCCGGGCCACAGCTTTCGCGCCGTGGACTCCGTCACCACCAACACGGGAGCGCCCGACCGCGTCTCCGCTTCCGTGAACGCTCGACCGCGCACCACCGGCATTCCGAGCATCGCAAAGAATCCTGGCGAAACCACGTTGAACTCAAACCCTCGCTCCTGTGTCTCCCCCGTGACCGTCCATACCGTTCCCTCAAACTGATGGCTGAGCGGCGTAACGCGTGCCTGCTCCACGGCATCCACTCCAGGCAATGCCGCCACGCGCGCGATCAATTCGCGCTGAAACTCGCGCGCGCGCCCCATGTTGTAACCTTGAGAAGGCAAATCAAATCGCGCCTGCGTAATTCCTTTCATCTCGAAGCCGGGAACCACCGTCTGCGCCAAATACAGGCCGCGCATCAACAATCCGGCGGCGATCAGCAGCACCATGCACACTGCCACCTGCACGCCGACGAGCGTACTGCGCAGTATCCCTCCGCGCGTGGTGGCCTTGCCCATGAGCCCTCCGCCATCGCCTTTAATTGCGGTGGTCAGATCCTGCCGCGTCGCGTGCAGCGCCGGCGCGAGTCCAAACACAATTCCGGTTACCGCGGTCAGTGCCAGTGAGTATCCCCAAACGTGAAGATCCGGACTTACATTCCACATCAATTGAGGCGCGCCATGTGGCAAGTGGGTTAGTACATATCGGGCTACGCCTTCAAGAGACCAGAACGCCACGAGCGACCCCAGGGCCCCGCCAAGAAATGCAATCAGCAGGCTCTCTGTGAGCAGTTGCCGAACGATGCGCCAGCGGCTCCCTCCAATCGAGAGCCTGATCGCAATCTCCTTCTGTCTTGCCGATGCCCGAGCCAAAAGCAGGTTCGCCACATTCGCGCAAGCAATCAGTAACACCAATCCCACCGCGGCCAGTACCACCGAGCCAATTCCGAACACCATTGCGCGTTCCTCCGGCCGCCCCAGAAATGTCGCGCGATGAATCACCAGCGTTGTCGTTCGCCCGGGATATTGCTGATCAATTCGCGCCGCGATGACTCCCAGGTCTGCCCGCACTTCTTCCAGCGAAATGCCGGGACGCGTACGTCCCAGCAGCGCCAGCCAGCCGGTGTTGTCTTCTTCCAACAAATTCTCATCCGGCTCCAGCACCTTCTGCATGGTCACTGGCGCCCAAAACTCACTGGGCCAGGGATCGAGTCCGCGAAATCCCTGCGCGCCCACTCCAATCACCACAAATTTCGCGCGATTCAACGAAACGCTTTTCCCCACAATCTTCGGATCGGCGCCGAACCGGCTTCGCCACAGCTCGTCGCTCAGCACCACGACCGAGCTCGCCCCCGGGCCGCTGCAATCCGCTTCAACAAACGTTCGCCCCATCGCCGGCCATTCTCCCAGCATGTCGAAGAAGTTGCAGGATGTTTCCGCTCCCATCAGTTGTCTGGGGCTCTCTCCTCCTAGTGTCACGTCGTCCAAAAACGGCGCGTATGCCAGCAACCCGGAGAACACATGATTATTCGCCCTGTAGTTTTTGTATTCGGCGTAAGAGAACAAGCCCGGCTCGCCATGAACGTTGCGCGACAGCTTGCCATGAAAAATCTGGTTCACACTCACGATCTGGTTTGCTTTTGGAACCGGCAGCAGTTTCAGCGCAACTCCATTCATTACGGAAAAAATCCCCGTATTCACTCCGATTCCGAGCGCCGTCGCCAGCACCGCCACCGCCGTGAACCCTGGATTCTTCGCCAGGGCCCGGGCCCCATAGCGCAGATCGCGCCACGTCGTCTCCAGCGATACGAAGCTCCAAGCATCCCGGCAGGCCTCTTTGATGCGCAGCACATTTCCGAATTGGCGCCGCGCCGCATAGTGCGCTTCCTCCACTTCCACCCCGCGGTCGCGGTTCTTCGCCTCGCGCATCGCCAGATGAAACGCCAGTTCATCCTCCAAGTCCCGGTCGAGCTGTCTTCTTTTTACCAGCGCTTTAACCCTCATCCAGTAACTCATCAACATTTCTCCCTTTCCCCGAGTCTGCGCTCGCCGTGCAACCGGATCTTTGTCAGAGCGCTCCCAATGCCTTCTGCCTCACGCCATCTGCATCACTCTCGCGATTGCCCCGGACATTCGCCGCCAATACTCGGCTTCCTCCGCCAGCTTCTTGCGCCCCGCTGCCGTCAGCGAGTAGTACTTGGCCCGCCGGTTGTTCTCCGACGCGCCCCACTCCGCAGCCAATAACCCCTTCAGCTCCAGCCGGTGGAGCGCCGGATAGAGCGCGCCCTCTTCCACGTGCAACACGTCATTCGAGCTTTCGTGGATCCATTCCGCCACGCCATACCCGTGCCTCGCCCCACGCGCCAGCGCCTTCAGCACCAGCATGTCCAGCGTGCCTTGCATCAGATCGCCGTCTTTTTCCATGCCCTCTCCCATAAATCCCTTAGGGATCCCATTCTATACCCCTAAACGGATAAGGGGGCCATTTTGTTTCACACCAATTGAAAATTCCTGAACGGCGGCAACGAAGGACGAATACATGGCACTCATCATCATTCGCCGCTGCTAAACTGTCGTCCCATGCCTCGCCAACGGCTCGGCCAGCATTTTCTTGCAGACCTCGGATGGCGCGAACAAATCGCCCGCGCCATCCGAGTCTCTCCCCATTCCACCGCCCCGTTGCCGAAAGACGATCCGCACTGCTGGGTCGAAATCGGCGCCGGCCACGGTGAAATGACGCGCTACTTGCTGGCTGCTGGTGGCCAGGTTAACGCCATCGAATTGGATCCCGGGCTCGCCAGCGGCCTTCGCCGTTTCACGAAAGAGTTTCCCCAGCTCACCGTTGTACCCCGCGACATTCTCAAAACTGACCTTGCCGCCCTCGCTTCCGGCCGCCGCATGCGCATCTACGGCAACCTTCCCTACTACATCACCTCGCCGATCCTGCATCATCTCTTCACGTTCGCATCTCTCATCGACGAAATACATTTCGTTATTCAGACCGAAGTGGCCCAGCGCCTAGCCGCACAGCCCGGCACGCGCGACTACGGCTATCTTTCCGTAGTCACGCAGTTCTACACGCGCCCGGAATTCGTTTTCGAGATTCCGCGCGAAGCGTTTCAGCCGCCGCCGGAAGTGACCTCCGCACTCGTTACTCTGCGGCTTCCCGGCGAGCGTTCAAAGCTCGCCCTGAAGAACGAGCAGTGTTTCCTGAATTTTGTGAAATTGTCTTTCTCGCAGAAGCGCAAAACACTGGTGAACAACCTGCGGTCTTTGGCTAAGCCGGAAAAGATTCGCGCGGTCCTTACGTCGCTTGGCCTGCGCCCCGACGCCCGCGCTGAGCAGGTCGCCGTTGCCCAACTCGCTGCCCTCTTTTCCCAACTTGTTGGCGGCTAACGACCTCATGAAATGAAACGACATTGGCTCCTTGACGCCCTTTGTCGCTTGCAGTCAAATGAATGGAAACCTAGACTCCCGGCCATGAGAACGATCTGTTGTCCAGCCAAACTCACCGCGATCCTGGCGTTCGCCATCGCCGCCACTTTTGAGCTGCCCACGGTCAGCGCGCAGGTGCCTTCGGCCTGGCCTCCTGTGCCCCCTGAGGAATTGGCGCTGAAGGACAATGCCTTTGACCCTGGCTCCCCCGCCATGATCCTCGAGTACGAAGTACAGAGTGACAACACCAAATCCACGGAGACGATCTACAAACGCATCAAGATTTTCCGCGAGGAAGGCAAGAAGTTCGCCGACATCGAAATCCATTATGTTGAAAAATTCACCAAAGTGGAGGAGATTCGCGCCCGCGTTACGTCACCTTCCGGCAAGGGGGAGGACTTTAATGGCGCCATCTACGACAAGGAAGTCATAAAGGTCAAAAAGTTCCTGTACAACGCCAAGACTTTTACCCTCCCCAACATCGAGGTTGGCAGCGTCATTGAATATTCCTACCGCCTGCACTGGCATTCGGACATTCCCGACGTAATCAAAAATCCCGGCCGGTATCTGATCAATGAAGCCTTCGCCTATCCCGCAGCGGAATGGGAAATTCAGCAGGACATCGCTGTGCGCCATGGCCGCTTTACGCTGCATCCCGTGAAAGGTGCGCGGACCGCAACCTACAGCCTCGGTTTGCCGAAGGACACCACCAAAAACACATTGCCGGATGGCACGCAGGAACTCGAAGTCAACTACGTCCCCGCATTTCAAAAAGAAGAATACTCCCCTCCAGAAGAGAACCTGAAAGCCCGCGCGGATGTTTTTTACACTGTGGGCATGTATAGCGGCGACATAAAGTACTTCTGGCTGTCGCTGGCACACCGGGAATCGGAGTATTACGAAAAATTCATCGGAAAACCGAAGGACGTGCAGAAGGAAGCGGGGCGCCTTTTTCAATCGGGAGACAATGAGGAAACAAAACTTCAAAAGATTTATGCGCGAGTCCAACAGATCCGTGCCCTCAGCTATGAACCCGAGAAAACCAAAAAAGAACGAAAGCAAGAGAGCCTGAAAGAAAACAAGAGTGCGGCGGACGTTCTAAATCGCGGCTATGCTTTCGCCAACGAAATCAATCTGGTTTTCATCGCCCTGGCTCGTGCCGCCGAATTTAAGGCGTACCCCGTGCGGCTGGCGGCTCGAAACCGCGCCTTTTTCATAATGGAACGGCCGGATCCTTATCAGCTCAATTCCCTTGTGGCTGAGGTGATTATCGGCTCCAAACCGAGGTTCCTGGACCCGGCTACGATGTACTGTCCGGATCAGTTTCTTCCCTGGGAGGAAACCGACGCGGGTGGAATCCGCGTGGACCCATTTGCAACCAATTTGGAGACGACTCCTTTGCCGGAGAGCAAAGATGCCGTGACGCGCCGGACAGCAGAACTCCACTTGGATGCCGAAGGAAATCTGGACGGCAAACTCTCGGTCAGTTATGAAGGCCAGGAAGCCCTGCGCCGCCGGTTGAAGGCTATCGATCAGGATGAGGCTGAGCGGAGGAAAGAATTGGAGGAGGAAGTACAGCATCTGCTGGCACAGGGCGGAAGCGCGAAGCTGCTCTCTTCGGAAGGCTGGACGGTCTCGGGAACACCGCTGAAAGCGCAGTTTGAGATTCATGTCCCCAGTTTCGCAAGCCGGGCCGGGCAAAGGTTGATGATGCCTGTCGCGATTTTTCATTCGAGCGGTCAGCATCCGTTCTCTTCGACGCACCGCGCGAATCCTGTGTACTTTGACTATCCAACGGAATCGTATGAGGAGGTAAGGCTCGAACTGCCGGCAGGCATTCAGATCGAGTCGCTGCCAGCTACAACCAGAATCGAGAGGGGTACCACAGTCTACGAATCGTCAGCCTCTAAGCTAGGGAACTTTGTAGAACTCAAGCGCATGTTCAAGATGACGGTATATTATGTGCCGGCGAATGGTTATCCGGCTCTCCGTCAGTTTTATGAACAAGTTCGCGCTGGCGATGAGCAACAAGCGGTCCTCAGACTGACGCCTCCTACGAACAAGCAATAACGATTCCTTTGCTTGAAGCGAAGCGTAGAAAAATCAGGAGGTGACTTTTTCTTTTTTTTTGAGCGCGGCGACCAGGCGGTCGGGATAGTCGCTCATGATTCCATGAATGCCTGCTTCAATCAGCAGCCGCATGTGCGCGGGCTGATTGATGGTCCAGCAGACAACCTGCAAATCCTTCTTTCGCGCCTGTTCCAGCAGCGCGGGCGTGACCAGGTCTCCGCGCACCACCAATTGCCTCGCGCCAATTTCAACAGCTTTGTCCACTGGGTTTGCCAGTTGTCCGTCGTAGAGTAATCCCGTCATCACTGTGGGCTCGATTTTGTGCACATTCAACACCATCGACGCGTCAAACGAAATGACCACCGCACGTGGGATTTCTCCCGATTCGCGCAGAGCGGCAATCACTGCGTGTTCGCCGCCCCAGGAGCCGCTCGGCTTCATTTCCAGGTAAAACACGACATCGTTTTTCTTGGAGAATTGCAGGATTTCTTCAAGTGTGGGAATGCGCTCGCCGGCAAATTCGCTGCCGAACCACGAGCCTGCGTCCAGTTGCCGCAATTCCGCGAGCGTCAGGTCGTGCATGGAACCGCGCCCGTTGGTGGTGCGATTTACGGTGCCGTCGTGAATGGCCACGAAGTGCGCATCGCGTGAGAGCTGCAAGTCGGTTTCAATAAACGTCGCGCCTAGCGCCACGGCCTTGCGAAACGCCGCGAGCGTGTTCTCAGGCGCGTGCCCCGAGGCTCCGCGATGTCCGATCACCAGCATTCCGATTGCGCTCCTGTCCCTACTGCGACTGTTTCGCGCAACACCGCTCTCGCGAAAAAGTTTCTATTTCAAACACCATGTTAGCATCCATTTCTTCCTTCCTTTCGTGCACCTATTTGGGCTTCACCCTGAATCTAACTCAAGTAGGGACCTAAGAAACTTCGAGGGAGTTCGTCGAGGAGGAAGTTATGAGGAAGGAAATTCGAGCCCTGTTTACAGCGCTGCTGCTGACCGCATTAGGCACAACGTTAACCAACGCGGCAGGATTGCCGCAGGATGGCAAGCACCAGAGGAATGAAGAGAAGTACCAGGAACGGCTTGCGAAAGAGGTGCGCCACCAATTGGTGATGCTGCCCTGGTATTCGGTGTTCGACAATCTGGCGTTTCGCGTGGACGGCGATAGAGTCACGCTGATGGGCCAGGTAACCCGCCCGACGCTGAAGTCCGATGCGGAAGGCGTAGTGAAAAGAATTGAGGGCGTGGCTTCGGTGAAGAATGAAATTGAGGTTCTTCCGCTGTCGCCGATGGATGATCAATTGCGCCGCTCTGTGTTTCGCGCGATCTATGGCGAAGCCGGCCTGAACCGATACGCTATTCAAGCGATCCCGTCAATTCACATCATCGTGCAAAACGGCAACGTCACGCTGGAAGGCGTGGTCGACAGTGAAATGGACAAGAGTCTCGCGAATTTGCGCGCCAACCAGGTTCCAAACGTTTTTTCCGTGAAGAACAACCTGGTCGTCGCTGGCGACGAGAAAAAGAAGGTTTGAGACTTAAAGAATTATGCCGCGTGACGCGGGTGGCGATCACGCGGCGCCTGCAGCGCCCGTGCGGTGTAGTTGCCGCGTAATGCGCCGCGCGGTTTCCTTCACGGCCTCGGCGAGTCGCGGCATGCTGGCTTCATCCACTTGGGTCAGTGTGCCGCTGGCCCCAAGCGCCGCTGTTACATTTCCTGTGACGTCAAAAACCGGCGAGCCCAGGCATCTCGCCCCCAGGCTATTCTCTTCATCGTCCACCGCGTAGCCCTCGTCCTTGACGTGCTCCAAATCAGCAAGCAAGCGAGTCATTGTGGTTATCGTTTTTGGCGTGCGCTTCTTCAGGCCCTGCTGTTTCACGAGCGCCTCCACTTCCTGTCTTGGCAGCCATGCGAGAAGGCATTTGCCTACGCTCGTAGAATGCAAAAACATGCGCCGGCCCACCCAAGTGTTCACCTTGAAGAATCCGGGAGCTTCCACTTTTTCGATGTAAACGGCTTCGCCCTGATCCAACACCGCCAGGTGCACTGTCATGTCAATTTTCTCCTCCAGCGCGCGCATGAACGGGAGGGCGACATCGGCGATATCGAGGTTAGCTTGGGCGTCGCCACCGAGGCTCAAAATTTTCAGCCCAAGGCGATAGCGGCCGCTTTCCTCGTCGCGTCGGAGATAGCCTCGGCGCTCCAGTGTTCGCAGAATGTAGCTCGCAGAGCTTTTGGGAATGCCCAGTTTGCGGCTGATTTCCGAGTTGGTCAGGCCGTCGCGGCGGTGCGCGGCGGCTTCGAGAATATTGAGGGCGCGCTCGACGGCGGTGGCCGGACTGGAATCCGAGACAGGCATGGAAACTCCTGACGAAGATTGGGTAGTTCGCAGTATAGAATATTTGTTCAGAATACTGAACAACATCTCGCGCGTGGGCGTGTTCGACAGAGTAGAAGCGGAACAGGAGGTTGAACAGATGTTCAGCCCATTGAACAAGCGATTCGGGGCGGGAAATCATCTGGCAAGGTTGTGCAAATTTCTCAACTCTTTGCCCCAATTTTTCCACAGCTTCGGGATACACTTTTTGAATGCCTCCTATCTTGTTGAAGACGGGAGGCTTAGACGCGGAGATTCCGGGGCTTCTGGACACCGAATTGCCTTCATAATCCGCCAACCGGTCCGGGTCCGAATTCGCAGTAGAAAGGACTGACGAGCATCATGGCAACCGCTACCAAACTGAATCCGGCGTTGATGCCCCTTCCCTTCTCGAACCGCGTCGTTCCCATAAACACTGCTCCCAAGGATTTTGACCCGGAGCGCGATCTGCCGGAAGGATTTCTGGATTTCCTCGCACCGCTGCACGCCACGCTGACGCTGCGCCAGAGAGCGCTCCTGGCGCGTCGCGAAAACGCGCTCGCCGAAGCACATGCCGGAAAGGTTCCTTCGTATTTGCCGCCGTCCGTGGCGACGATGAGCTCTTGGCGCATTGAGCTTCCCGCCTGGTGCGCGGACCAACGCAATCAAATGACCGGCCCAGCGGATGACGCGGACCTCGTAGTGAAGATGCTCAATTCCGGTGCACCCGGCGTGATGCTGGACCTGGAAGATTCGACAGCCAACACCTGGGAACACAACGCTATGGGCATCAAGAATATTTTGGAAGCCCTAGCGGGACGCCTTACGTACTTTGACCGCAAGCGCAGCAAGACGGTTGGAATCAATCCCAGCACGACGGTGATTTTCACGCGGCCGCGCGGCTTGCACCTTCACCAGGCAGGCATTTTGCCGGGCGAACTGTTGCCCGCTTCGCTCTTTGACGTGGCGATGGTCGCGTACCAAGTGGATCTCAATGCGCTCAAGCATCCACTGTGCATTTACATTCCGAAATCGGAATCAGCGGACGAGGCGCTGTGGTGGCGCGACCTTTTCCAAATGATTGCGCGGATGAAAGGCCTGCCGAAAGACGCCATCAAATGCATGGCGTTGGTCGAGTCGCATCCGCTGGCGTTTCACATGGAGGAGTTCGCGTGGAACCTGCGCGACCACATTGTCGGCCTGAACCTGGGCCGCTGGGACTACATGGCCAGCCTGATCCACTTCAATCTGGAGAATCCGGAGTGGGTGTTGCCGGACCGCAACACGATCCCGCACAACGTATCCTTTTTTCAGAACCTGCGCAACTTGATGCCGGAGATCTGCCACAAGCATGGAATGCTTGCGATTGGCGGGATGACCGCGCTTTACCCGAGCCGCGAAGACGCGGAGCTGAACGCGCGCGCTCTGAAAGTGCTGGCCGAGGACAAAAAGAACGAGGCTAATTCGCTGATGGACGGTGCATGGACCGGGCATCCCGACCAGAACGAAATCGCAGTGAGCCAGTTCCCGGTTCCAAACCAGTTGCAGGAACGGCCGGCGAATACCAACGCGCATCCGGATTTGCGGCCGCTACCTACAGGAGTCGGCAAGCGCACGGTCGCGGGCACACGCGCAGCGGTTCGCACGGTGATTCGTTATCGCAACGGCGTGCTCAACGGAAAAGGCGCAAGTCTGCTCGATGGCTACATGGAGGATTTGGCGACGGATCGCATTTACCGCTTGATGATCGCACAGCGTATGCGGCATTCGCGCCACGTCGAAGTCCTCGACGAGAACGGCGCCGCGACGCCGCACACGCCGGAATTGATTAGCGGTCTATTCGATGAAGAGCTGGACCGGCTGCTGCACGAAATGAAAGGCGACGATCCGCAGGTGGCAACGACGTTGCGTGAGGCGCGCCGTATAAGCGAGGAAATGATTCGGCAAGAAGAGTTCGATCCAAGGTAGTGGTTGGAGTTGATCGGAAGTTTATTCGGTTCCCCAGAGTTCAGGCAGTCTGAGGAATTCAAAAGCAGGGAGCAGCGAAATGTCAGCAAACGGCAGCAACGCAGCGAACGGCAAAACGAATGGGATCAATGGCCACGGGACCAATGGAAACGGGAAGCCTCATCTGCCCATAAACCATTGGAGCAGCGACCCGCGCTGGTATGGAATCATGCGCCCGTATTCCTACTCAGAAATCTTGCGCCTGCGCGGATCGATCCAAATCGAGTACACGCTGGCTCGCCTGGGCGCTGAGCGTTTGTGGAATTTGATGCAGACCGAGCCGTACGTTCCTGCTCTCGGCGCCATCACCGGTAATCAAGCGATTGAAATGGTGCAAGCCGGGTTGAAGGCGATTTACGGCAGCGGCTGGCAAGTGGCGGCAGACAATAACACCGCCGGAGACGTTTATCCCGACCAGTCGCTTTATCCCTGCAACTCCGCGCCAGAGCTGGTGAAGCGCATCAATCGCGCTCTCGTGCGCGCGGACCAGATTGAATCCGCAGAAGGCAAGAAATCCGGAACGTACTGGTTCGCTCCGATCGTGGCTGACGCGGAAGCCGGCTTTGGCGGCTCGCTGAACGCTTACGAACTCATGAAAGCGATGATCGAAGCAGGCGCGGCGGCAGTACACTTCGAGGATCAGCTCTCGTCGGCAAAAAAGTGTGGGCATCTGGGCGGCAAAGTCGTCGTACCTACGCGCGAATTCGTGGAGAAACTTATCGCCGCGCGCCTGGCCGCCGACGTTTGCGGTGTTCCAACGATTCTTATCGCGCGCACGGACGCGAATTCGGCGGGACTGTTGCTTTCCGACGCCGACCCGCGTGACCGCGAATTCATTTACGGCGAGCGCACACCGGAGGGCTTCTATCAATTCCGTGGCGGAATTGACGCAGCCATCGCCCGCGGCCTCGCTTACGCTTCCTATGCCGACATGATTTGGTGCGAGACGTCAACCCCGGACCTCGCCGAAGCGAAGAAATTCGCCGACGCCATTCACGCGAAGTTCCCCGGCAAGCTGCTGGCGTACAACTGCTCGCCGTCGTTCAACTGGAAGAAAAAACTCGACGACGTGACCATCGCAAACTTCCAGCAGGAGCTGGGCAAGATGGGCTACAAATTCCAGTTCGTGACGCTGGCCGGCTTCCACGCGCTGAACATGTCCATGTTTCACCTCGCGCGCGGCTATGCGCAGGCGGGCATGACGGCGTATTCGAAACTCCAGCAGGAAGAGTTCGCCGCACAGGAACTCGGCTACCGCGCAGTGACGCACCAGAAATTTGTCGGCACCGGCTACTTCGACGAGATCGCGCAGGTCGTCTCTGGCGGGAATACGTCCACAACAGCGCTCGCCGGTTCAACCGAAGCGGAGCAATTTCACGCCAATGTGCCTCAGACATCGACGAATGGGCACGCGACCGAAGCCCACATCTAAAACCAGGCGTCGGCCTTACTGCTTGGCGAGCGTCGCTCCCCATTGGTTAGGGCTTACGTCACGAGCGTGTTTCGAAAAGAGCCAATGATGTCCGTCGAGGTCCACAACGCCATACTGTCTTTCGCCATACTCGGTCTCGTGGAGATCCTCGACAATTTTGGCGCCCTCTGATTTCGCCTGGCGGTAGTGCGCATCCACATCTTCGACAAAGACAGTGAGGGACTGCGTTCCGGAGCCGATTTGCGCGGGCGTCGCCTCGCCTTGGCGCACTCCTCGTACCATGATGTAGGCTTTGCCGAGATACATTTGTGCGCCGTTAGGTTCGCCGTAGCGGTAGTGCTCGCGGAACCCAAATACTCTGCATAGCCAGGCAATGGCCTCCGGTACATTCTTGTAGACAACGTGCGGCAATAGGATGTCCGCGGGCACGGAACGATTCTTAAGCATTGATCTAGCACTTCATAAGGAAGTTTGCGATAAGAATTGGCCGCCAGCTCAGGAAGAAATGCGCGGCAGCATTGTGCCGTCGGCAAGGAAGCTATCGCGATGCGAACCGGCTGCACTTGTCGGGAGCGCGTAACTGACGCTGGTGGAATTCTTCATGACGGCGGCGAAAGCGGACTGGAACGCATCCATGTCTGCCTGCGTGCCAACTGTGATACGCAGATGCGTAGGCCAAACAGGCCAGATGCGGCCGATGAACACCTTTTGTGCCGCCATCGCGTCGATCACCTGCTTCGCGGGGCGTTTGGCATCCAGCATAAAAAAGTTTGCCTGGGATGGCGTGAAGGAATAGCCCTGGCTCCTCAACCAATCGAACGTCTTCTCACGAATCGTACTGTTGATGAGCTTTCGCTCAGGAACCAGATGCTCGTGCTTGAGGCTGGCGGACGCGGCCACAAGCGCGGTGATGGGCATAGCGCTTCCGCCGCCTTGGGGGACTAATTTCTGGATCAAATCGGGGCGCGCGATGGCCGCGCCGCAGCGGATACCGGCCATCCCGTAAATCTTCGAGAAGGTGCGCAGCACGACAAGGTCCTGATCGGCTTTGACCAGGTCGATGGCCGTGGCGTTCAGGTCGGCAAAATGGATATAGGCTTCATCCACAAGCACGGTCGACCCCGCTGGTTTCTTGGCCAGTAATTCTTCAATGGCGGAGTGCGGCGTGAGTGTGCCGGTAGGATTGTTCGGCGTGCAAACATAGAAAAGCCCGGCGTCGGGCGCGGCCGCCAACATGGCGGGTATGTCGTGCGCGTAGGTTTTCGTCAGCGGAACCGTAACCACCCTGGCGCCTGAGGATTTGGAGGAATGCATTCCGGATTCATAACCCGGATCGGCTGTGACGTAGCTGCGCTTCGGTGAGGTAAACGCCATCACGCTAAAATGCAGCGGTTCGCTCGAACCTGGAAAAATCGCCACGTTCTCCGGCTTTACCCCGACCGACTCCGCGAAGGATTTCGTGAGTTCATCCTTGAGCCACCAGCAATAGCGCCCGCCGTCCGGGATGATGTCGTTGAGCGCTTTTCTGGCCAGGTCGCAAGGCCCTAGCGGGTTTTCGTTTGCGTTGATGACCACGGAGCCCGGAGGAAAGTGCTGCATATCGCGGTCGACGGCCGCGGCCGCGAGCATCGGCTCATTTACGATACGGAAAGCGGAAGCCGCGGCAGCAGCGACAGAGAATTTCAAAAACGCTCTGCGGGAATCGTTGCGAAGCGTATGGGTAGAGCTCATGCGAACCTCCTCAGGAGCGCTCGGGGTTCTGGCTGTAGGCTCCCACTATAGCACCGAATTTGGTCGCAGTATTCGGATAGATTAACAACTTCGCTTTACCTAAACTTTCCATTTGACATGATTTATCTTTGTGATCGCTGAGGCCGTTATGCCAAAAGCCGCTCAGAAATCATCGGAGCCACAATCCATCACAGAGCGCATCGACACGTTGGATTGGCAAGCCGCGAGCGAGTCCCTTTCGCAGCGCGGCTATGCGGTGACAGCGCAAATCCTTTCGCCCGAAGAATGCGCGTCCCTGGCGGCAATGTATGCCGACGAAACTCGTTTCCGCAGCCGCATCGTTATGGAGCGCTACCGCTTCGGCGTGGGTGATTACAAATACTTCGGCAATCCGCTACCGGACATCGTCGCCTTGGTGAGAATGGCCGCCTATCCACATCTCGGTGAAGTTGCGAACCAATGGGCAGAAGCGCTCGGTGAGAAAAGCCCGCGTTTCCCCGAGGAGCACGCAGCGTTTCTGAAAGTCTGTCACAAAGCCGGGCAAACCAAGCCCACGCCGCTCTTGCTTCACTACGAAGCAGGCGGGTACAACTGCCTGCATCAGGATATTTACGGCGAAGTTGCGTTCCCGCTCCAGATGGTTATTCTCTTAGGCCAGCAAGGCCGCGATTGGGATGGCGGGGAGTTTTTGTTGGTCGAGCAGCAGCCTCGCGCGCAGCCCAAAGCAGAAGTGGTTCACGCCGATCAAGGGGAGGCAATCATTTTCACCACGCGGTACCGCCCCGTCCGCGGCACGCGCGGCTACTATCGAGTGAACATGAAACATGGCGTAAGCCGCGTGCATCGTGGCACGCGCTATACGCTCGGCATCATCTTCCACGACGCAACGTGAGCTTGTGCCGCGATGCTCTGCTTGCTCCGCAGCTGAGGCCAATTTGGAGTGCGGCAGTTTGCTGCCGCTTTTCTTACGTGCGCCCGCGATCGAGACTCGTTGGCAAAAAACCTACTCGTGTCCGCCGCCCAGCTCGCGGACAATCGCGCCAACAAAATTCTTCGCATCGCCAAAGAGCATCAGCGTTTTGTCCATGTAGTAAAGCGGATTCTCAATTCCCGCAAATCCCGCGCCCATGCTGCGCTTGATCACCATCACCGTGCGCGCTTTGTCCACGTCAAGAATCGGCATTCCAAAAATGGGGCTGGAGCTGTCCGTGCGCGCCGCGGGATTGGTAACGTCGTTCGCGCCTATCACCAGAGCAACGTCGGTCTGCGGAAATTCGCCGTTGATTTCGTCCATGTCCAGGAGTTTGTCATAAGGAATGTCCGCTTCGGCCAGCAGCACGTTCATGTGGCCGGGCATCCGGCCCGCCACAGGATGGATGCCGAATTTTACGTCAATGCCGCGCTTGGTGAGTCCATCGAAGAGTTCGCGGACCTTATGCTGTGCCTGCGCAACTGCCATGCCGTATCCGGGAACAATCACAACTTTGTTGGCCGCCGCGAGAATCGCAGCAGCTTCTTCGGGGCTGGCACTGCGCACTGGCCGCGTTTCTTTCACTCCGGTCGCCGTGCCAGCTTGCTCTTGCCCGAACGCACCAAACAGCACGTTGGTAAACGAGCGGTTCATCGCTTTGGACATGTTGACAGAAAGAATGAAGCCCGAAGCGCCGTCCAGTGCACCGGCAATAATCAGTAGCTTGCTCTGCAGCACGAAGCCCATTGCTGCCGCGGAAAGACCTGCGTAGGAATTCAAAAGCGAAATGACCGTCGGCATGTCCGCGCCGCCGATGGGAATAATCATCATCACGCCGAAAACAAGGGGAATACCGACAATCGCCGGAAAGAGCTGCATCTTTTCTGGATGTGCCACGAGCACGCCCGCAACGATCACGGCCACAGCGAGAAGGCCCAGATTGACGAAATTCTGCCCTTTGTACGTGATCGGCCGCTGCGGAAGAATTTCTTGGAGCTTTCCTGCAGCCATCAAGCTGCCTGTGAAAGTAAGCGAGCCGAGTATCACTTCCATCGAGAGAACCGCCATCATGAACGGCGGCACATTGGGAGCACGTAAATAAAATTCCGCCGTGCCGACCAGCGTTACGCAAAGCGCTCCAAACGCGTGGCTCAATGCCGTCCGTTGCGGCACTGCGGTCATGGCCACTTCGCCGAGCGGCACGCCGATAATCGAGCCGAGAACCAACGCGATGACAATCCATTTGTATTCAACGATGCCGTGGTAAAGCAGCGTACCGACAATGGCAAGCAACATGCCGATTTCGCCCGCAAAAACGCCGCGGCGCGCCGTGGTAGGCGAACTGAGCCACTTCAAGGAAAGAATGAAAAGTGCCGTCGCAATCAGGTAGGTGATTTCGATGATGTGTTCTGTAGGCACGCTGTCACGGTTTCCTTGGCCCGCTGGCCTTGAACATGCGCAGCATGCGGTCGGTGATAAGGAACCCGCCAACGATGTTGCTCGTGGCCGCAACGATCGCAATCGTGCCGAGAATTTTGGCCAGCAGCGCCCCGTGCTCGTGGTATTCGCCGGCCAAAATGATCGCGCCGACAACCGCGATCGCGTCCAGCGCATTGGTCAGCGACATCAGCGGAGTATGCAGCAACGGCGAAACCCGCCGAATCACTTCAAATCCAATGAACGCGGCCAGCATAAAAACATAGAGGCTGGTCAGCAGGTCCAGCTTCATGATTTCGCGACCTCCTTCGAGGCCCCCGGCAAGGCCGGAAGCGAGAAGAATTCCCGCACGCGCGCGTTGACCACTTCTCCATCCTTGGTAAGCAACGTCTCGTGCACAATCTCGTCGTCGAGGTTCAATTGCAGCTTGCCGTCTTTGACCAAGTGCAGAAGAAATGCCGTCAGGTTTCGCGCGTACATCTGGCTCGCGTGATACGGCATGCCGGTCGCCAGGTTGAAATAGCCGATGATAGTTACGCCATGCTCAATTATGACTTCGCCGGGCTTCGTAAGTTCACAATTTCCGCCGCGCTCACTGGCTAGATCCACGATCACCGAACCGGGTGCCATGCTCGCGACCATTTCTTTGGTAACCAGAACCGGCGGCTTTTTCCCCGGGATGACCGCGGCTGTTATGACTACGTCGCTGTCCGCAACGGCCTTGCCAAGAAGCTCGCGTTGCCGCTGATAAAACGTATCGTCCTGCGCGCGCGCGTAGCCCCGCGAGTCCTGCGCGTCTTTGGCTTCAATGGGAAGTTCCACAAACCGCCCGCCAAGGCTTTGTACTTGTTCTTTCGCCACCGGCCGCAGGTCGTATGCGGAAGCAACGGCGCCGAGTCGCCGCGCCGTGGAGATGGCCTGCAAGCCGGCAACGCCCGCGCCGATAATGAACACGCGGGCCGGCGTGATCGTCCCCGCGGCCGTCGTGAGCATCGGAAAAATTCGCGGCAATTTGTCGGCGGCCAGGATGACCGCTTTGTATCCGCAAATGGTGCCCATGGAAGAAAGCGCGTCCATGCTCTGCGCGCGCGTCGTTCGCGGCATGAGCTCCACGGAAAATGAAGTCACGCCCTTGGAAGCGATTTCCTGAATGGTCTCGATCGAGCCGAGCGGCCTCAGAAATCCAATCAGTACCTGGCCAGGGCGGTACAACGGAACATCTGCTTTGCCGGTTTTGTCATTCGAGCCATAGCAAAGAACTTGAGCAATGACATCGGCCAAACGAAACACTTCGGCACGGCCGGAGACGATCTTCGCTCCTTTGGCGGTATAGTCCGCGTCAGGATAGCCTGCGCCGGCGCCGGCGCCTGCTTCCATGACCACTTCCAGACCGGCTTTTGTGAGATTCGGCACGGTCCCAGGGACCAACGCCACGCGGCGCTCTCCCGGGAAGCTTTCTCGCGGTACACCCACAATCATGAAGTTTCCTCCAGGAACAAAACCCTCAACTCCTTATGGGATTGCACACTATCGACGAGACGCACCCAAGCAAGCTCAACAGAGGTCTACCCCACCCGAATCAACTATTCCAAAGCATACACTCTTCGCGCGCATCCGGTAAGCCACAAAAGCTGTTTTTGCCTAATTCGTTCCCTTCAATAACAAAAATTCGCTAAATTCCTTTTCCAGTTGGCCGCAAAATTCCGCGTCCTCACCGTTTGTACAGCCTTGCCGCACTTTCCTCTGTGACACCCATCACTATTCTTGGTGATCGCTCGCGAGCTCGCGATTTCCCTTCCCGAGCTATACTTGCGTATGCGTTCCCGTCATCGGCTCCCACATCTCAGCGCTATTCTTGCGGGCCTTCTGCTTGCCGCTTCGCTCTTCGCCCAAGACGGCGCTTTCGAACAGGAAACCGCCGCGTGGCGCACGCAGCACACCGCAGATGTGCTAAAGCCCGATGGCTGGCTCTCCCTGGTCGGGCTCGAGTGGCTGCAGCCGGGCGACAATTCCGTAGGCTCTGCCCCCGAAAACAAGATTCATCTCAGCAAAGGACCCGCGCATCTTGCCGTCCTGCATCTCGAAGGAGATAACGTCACGCTGAATCCTCCTCTTGGCGGTTTCCCTCAAGACTTTCTCGTATCCGGCGCACCTGCAAAACCCCAATCCCTTCGCGCCGAAGGCAACAAAGACAAATTCGCTCCAAGAATGACGATTGGTGATCTCAACCTGTATGTGATCCGCCGCGAATCCCGTTTCGCACTGCGCATCAAGGACGCCCACTCGCCATCGATCACCGGCTTTCACGGCCTCAAGTGGTATCCGCCCGACATTTCGTTTCGCGTGCTTGCCAAGTGGGTTCCCTATACTCCGTATAAGACCATTACGCTGGCTACTCTTGTCGGCACCACTTACGATCAGCCCGTTCCCGGCGTCGCGGAATTCGCGCTCGCCGGAAAAACCTGGCGCCTCGAACCGGTTCTCGAAGATCCCGCAGTCGCCAAACTTTTCTTCATCCTTCGCGATACCACCAGCACGACGACAACTTACGGCGCCTGCCGCTTTCTCTACACAGGTTTCCCATCAAATGGCCTCGACAAACCCGGCGAACTCGTTCTCGACTTCAATCGCCTCGAAAATCCTCCTTGCGCCTACACCCCATTCTCCACTTGCCCGCTTCCGCCGCCAGGCAACCGTCTCCCCATTCCCTTGCCCGTCGGCGAGCAGCGCTACCACGAATGATTCGTTTTCCGCCTTAGGGGTTGAATGGGCCCGGCTATCGCCTGGTTTTGTTCTGATTTCCGTTCTCCAATCTCTGTGTTCTCTCCTTCACGCAGCTGCTTTGAAAATGGCCGCGCCTATCGGAAAATAGTCCTGTAGGCAACCATGGACTCCACGGACTCCAAATTACAGGGTTCCAATCACGACTCCCCCGCGCGCGAAAGGCTCATCGCCCTGCGCCTCGCGCTTTTGCGCGTGCACAAAACGCTGCTCGAAATGGAACGCCGCTCCTACGAGCGCGAGCATGGGAAAGTCAACGTTGGCGAATTGTTCCGCCTCGTCGTGGACCACTCGCAATTCGCCTGGCTGCACAACATTTCCGAGTTCGTCGTGCGCATTGATGAATCTCTCGCCGCCAAAGAGCCCATCACTCCGGAGTACACCAAAGTCGCGTTTTCTCTGGCGAGAAAAATGTTTGTTCCCACCGAATCCGGCGACAATTTTCAGAAAAAATATTTCGACGCCATCCAAAACGATCCCGCCGTTGTCATCGAACACGCGGAACTCGCCAAACTTTTCAACAACGAGCCGCCTGACTCTTCCGCTGCCTAAGGCCTGCGCAAATTCCTGTTAGAATTTGTCGTTCGCAGCACGGAGAGCAATCGTGGAATTAAACCTGGACGCCGTCGCTGTCACCCACAACGAAGAGGCCCATCGCTTCGAAGCTACCGTGGACGGGCTTCGTTCTATGCTTGCCTATCGCCTCTTTCCAGATCGCATCGTGCTGCACCATACGGAAGTGCCTCCTCCGATCCAAGGCCACGGCATGGCCGCCAAGCTCACGCGCGCCGCGCTCGATTTTGCGCGCGCCCGTCATCTGACTGTGGTTCCCTTGTGTCCTTACGTCTCCAGCTTCCTTCGCAAGCACCGCGAATATCAGGATTTGGTTTCTTCCGCCGATCTCGAGAAAATTCTGTCTGACTGAATTCGACCTCGTATGTCCTCTTTCCCTGCGCCCTCGTCAATCACCGCTCTCAAGGAACCCCGCACGAAACTCTCCATTCGCCGCATCCGCCGCTCCGAGCTTCCCGTGGACACCGTCAAACTTTCGCGTTTCCTCATCGGCAAAGTCATAGTGCACGACCTGCCCGCCGGACGCGTCAGCGGCCGCATCGTCGAGACCGAGGCTTATCCTCCGGGCGATCCCGCCGGTCATCATTTCCGCGGGCCCACGCCGCGCATCAAATCCATGTATCTCGCTCCCGGCCACGTCTATGTTTTCTTCAACTACGGCGCGCATTTCATGCTCAACGTCGTCAGCGAGCCTCCCGAAATCGCCGCCGCCATCCTCATTCGCGCGCTCGCGCCGCTCGAAGGCATCGCAATCATGCAGCGCCATCGCAAAGCCACCGAGCTTCTCGAGCTCACCCGCGGGCCGGGCCGCCTCGCGCAAGCTCTGCAAATCGATCGCCGCCACGATGGCATCGATCTCTGCGAAGATGAAAATCTCTGGCTCGGCGAAATCGACCATCCCACGGCCGCCATAGGCAAGAGCGTGCGCATCGGCATCACCCGCGCCGCCGGCAAGCTGCTCCGTTTTTTCGAGCGCGGCAACCCCTTCGTCAGCGGCCCCAAACGGCTTAATCGCCCAACGCCAAGACGCCGCAAGACCTAAGCCATACCTATCGGCAGCCAGGGAGCACCTTGAACCTAATCATCCTGAGCCTGCCTGCTGTAAGCAGGGCAAGCCGGCGTAGGGAAGAATCTCCACGAAAGCCCAGCTGACACTTTTCCCATCGCTCGGGGCTCTCTCCTTTACTCATAGGTTTTTGCCGACATCAATGCTCGCAATGTCAACGATTTCGTGCCAGAATAAATTTGGCGAGCGCCTTGGCCCCGGCGCCTCCTAATTGCAAGCTCCGACGACGACCAGCCCCGTCCAAGACGCCATTGCGCTCTCTTGAAGTTTGTCCGGCCGGAATGCGCGTCTCCGCATTCCCCGGCGACGAGCGTTTTCCGGTTTGAGGTGTGACATGAGTTTTTCCTGGAAACAATACGAAGGCCAGGTCGTTAACAACTCTTTCCCTCTTCAACGCTTTCTGGGCGGCTCCAGCGAGTCCGCCGTTTTCCTCACGCAACTTGCCGGCCCGCAATCTTCCAAAGCGGTGGTCAAACTCGTTCCCGAAGGTGCATCCACTGACTTACAACTCTCTCTCTGGCGCCGCGCTTCCAAGCTCACGCATCCCAATCTGCTCCAGCTTTACCAGGGTGGCCGCTGCCGCCTGGCCGACATGGACCTTCTCTACATCGTCATGGAATACGCTGAAGAAGACCTTTCGCAAATTCTTCCCCAGCGCGCTCTCACTCCCGCAGAAGCGCGCGACATGCTCGGCCCCCTCCTCGATGCGCTCCGCGATTTGCACGCGCAAGGACTCGTGCATTCGCGCCTGAAGCCTTCCAACATTCTCGCCACCGCCGATCAGGTCAAGCTTTCCACCGACCGCCTTTTCACCGCTGGCGAAGTTCGCAAATCCACCGCGAAGCGCACCGCCTACGACTCCCCGGAATCCGTAAATCAAGCGCTCACCCCCGCCAGCGACGTCTGGTCGCTCGGCGTATTGCTGATCGAGGTGCTCACGCAGCAGCGGCCCGAAGTGCAACCGGGAGACCTTCCCGTTGTGCCGCATTCGCTTCCGCAACCGTTTCACGACATCGCGCGGAATGCCCTCGACCGCGAACCGCGCCATCGCTGGACCATCGCCAACATCGAAGCCCGCTTGAATCCGCGCGCCGCCGCCGCAGTTCAAAGCGCGTCTCCCATGTCCGTGCCGCTCTCCACGGTTCCCGCAGTCGCTGCCGCAAATTTGCAAGCGCCCCGGCCCGCGCCGCCCCTTCAATCAATGGCGCCGCCTCCCGCGCCACCGATCATTCCGCCGCCCGCGCAAGCGGCCGCTCAACCCATCGTGACCCCGTCCGCTCCATCCAGGATCCCGCCCTTCGGAAGGGGCCCATTGCCGCCCATCGCCCAAGCTGCCAAGCCTGCGCCCTTGGTTCCACCTTTGGCCGCGCCGCCAGCCGCAAAAGGTCCAGGGCTCTCATTTGCAAAAAAACCGGCGCCTCCGTCATTCCCATTGCCGCCCATCGCGGCCGTCAGCGCGCAGAAGCACGGCCCGAAACCGCCGAAGCAGCCCATCGTCCTGCCAAGCTACGTCATTCCCGTTGCCGTTGGGCTGGTCGTCGTCGCTTCCATCATCGCGTTGCCCAAAATCCTTAGCCGTGGCGTGCAGCCTTCTTCCTCAGCTTCCACGAACGCCGCCGCGCGCGTCGCCCCACAATCCGACGATCAGCCCGCGGGAACGGGAGTCTCGCCCGTCACAAAACCAAATTCATCTTCGCCTGGCCGCGATTCGTCTCGCGATTCCTCAAAGGCCGCCGCCGCGAAACCTTCTGCCAAGGAAGTTTCGCACGCGCAGCCCGCCTCACCTTCTCCCGCTGCGCTCCGCACAGAGACGAAACCCTCTCCCGACGCCACCAAGAGCTCCGCAGCCGCTTCCGGAAAAGGCGAAGTCCTCGATCAGATTCTGCCCGACGTCCCCAACAAAGCGCTGGCCACGATTTCCGGCAAAGTCCGCGTGACTCTCCGCGCCCACGTCGATCCCGCAGGCAACGTTTCCTCTGCCGAATTCGAGAATCCCGGACCCAGCCAGTATTTTGCGGACGCTGCGCAGAAAGCCCTCCGCCGCTGGGAATTCACTCCGCCCGAAGTGAGCGCCCGTAGCGTCCCCAGCGAATGGCTGGTCCGCTTCGAGTTCACCTCCACCGGCATCAAAGCCTTCCCCACCCAAGTCACCCCGTAGCCGCATTTCGTACCGCCGGCTTCCAGCCAGCTCTTCCTTGTGAAGGGGCGCAGCATTGCTGCGCCCATCTTTTCTTGTCGGTGTACGCCGCTTTTCTTAGGGGCTGCCTTCTGAGGCGGACCGTAACTTTCTGCCTTCTGCTTTCCTCCGCCCCCGCTACTGCCCCGCAATCGCCGTCACGTAATTAATCGGCGCGTGGTCCGCAAGATCGCGCACGCCTACGTTTCCCGATTTCCAGGCGTATTTGAGGAGATACTCCACGCGCGCAATCAGGCGGTCCGCGGAAACAGCATTTTCGGTCGGGTTATTGAGGACTTTCCGGTTTCGATCAATATGAAGCGCGCTGCCCAAGTGCGCGTAACCGAGCTCCGCAGGCGGAAGTTCCGTGACCGCGTCGCAGCAGTCCACATAACGGTAGCTTGTCACGCCGCCAAGCGAAGCTACAAAAGCGGCGTCGCCGACTCTGGGCGACCCGATGGTGTACAGCGCCGCTGGCGTTTTCAGGCTGGCAAGCAGCGTCGCCATGGCCGCGCCCAGGCTGTGGCCGGTAATCAGCAGCTTATAGTTAATCGGCTGAATCGCGGGAAGCAATCCGGTCTGAACTTCCCCCAGCGCGTCCTTCCAGCCGTCAAACACTTTGCTAGTGCCCTGCCAACCCACCAGCGGCGCGTCCACGTCGTCGAGCAAATCTGTGGGATCGTCCTTGTCCGTCCCGCGGAAAGCCACCACCGCCAGCTTTTTGTTTGGGTCGGGGTCGTCGTGAATCGCCAGGAAGCAGTGCGTGCCCCCTTGTCGTTTATGCCCTACGCTCTCAAAGAATTGCACGGATGAAAAACCAATCGCGCTCAGCTTCGCCGCAATCGTGCCCTGGTCGAAGGCAAAGCTGGCAGGGTAATTGTCGCGATACGCCAGCAAGCACATCCACGCGCACAGCTCCGCATCCGTCTTTGGCGGAACCGTCGGAAACGCGCTCAAGTCCTTCGCCGGATAGAACAGATCCTGCTGGCTCGCGCTATAAGGAACGGCTGGGCTCGGGATAGCTGGGCTCATGGTCGCCTCCGTAGTGTAGTGCCCGGTAACTCTGATTCGTTACGGCTGAATGGTCGGCCCTTTTTTCTAGGGTCACGATATATCGTGCTCCCTGTAGCGGCGGGGTTTACCCCGCCGTCTACCCTGCTCTCGTGCGGGACTCACAAGTCTGCTTTACGTGTAGGGGCAAGCTGTCCCGTAAACGCCTTCTATCCTAAGCGACTTCTCAATTTCAGTTCCGATTTTGACGGTCGGGTATTACCCTAACTCTGTATCCGGTGTCAGGGCATGAAACTAACGTCAGCATCGACTGTCAATTTCATCGAAGGGTTTTTCCAAGACCTTCGCTACGGCCTGCGCACGCTCCGCAACTCCCCCGGTTTCATGATCGTCGCCGTGCTGACGCTCGCGCTCGGCATCGGCGCCACCACATCCGTATTCAGTCTGCTCAATGCGGTTTTACTGCGGTCGCTGCCATACCCGGAGCCGGGGCGTCTTGTCTACGTGTGGTCTCCAAATCCGCGGCTTCAATTGCCGATCGAATATCTGACGCCGATGAATGCCGACTTTTTCGATCTGCAAAAGCAGAATCGTTCCTTTGCAAGTTTAGCTCTATTCGGAGTTGCAAAATTCAACGTTGCTGCGGATGGGCTCTCAAACGCTTTAGGCGGAGCGCGAGTTACGGGAAGTTTCTTTGAAACCATGGGAGTCGCGCCGGAGTTAGGACGGACGGTCAATCCGGAAGACGACAAGCCGGGGCAAGACCAGGTCTTAGTGATAAGCCACAGTTTGTGGCGAGAACGGTTTGGTGCGCAAAAGGACGTATTGGGCAAGACTCTTCTCCTCGATGCGAGGCCTTACCGCATTATCGGAGTCATGCCTAAAGGCTTTGCGTTTCCGCGCGCAACCGACGTAATGTCAGCGGCCAAGGTGACCGACCTCTGGATCCCCTGGGCCATGCCCGCGGACCAAAAGGCTAATCGGGAAGACAGCGCCGGAAACGCCATTGGCCGGTTGCGTCCGGGCGTCTCCGTGGAACACGCCCAGGCAGAGATGAGCACCCTCATGGCGAGTATCGATTTGCTCCGTCCGCCGAAGGACCGGGGATTTGGCGCGCAAGTGCAGCCCTTGTTCGACTCCGTGACAGGAGGCTCACGCCATGCCCTGCTACTTCTGATGGGCGCCGTCGCGCTGTTGTTGTTCATCGCCTGTAGCAACGTCGCAAGTCTGACGATGGTTCGCGTTACTGGTCGGATTCGTGAAATGGGAGTGAGAACTGCTCTCGGTGCGGGACGGGGACGTCTGCTTCGCCAACTTCTTACTGAATCTCTTTTTCTAGCTCTCGCGGGCGGCGCATTGGGCCTTTGCTTGGCGTTTGCTTCGATTCGCCTGCTTTTATGGCTTGATCCTGGGAACATTCCTCGGTTGGATGAGACATCTGTTGATTGGCGGGTGCTAATCTTCGCGGTGGTCGTTTCAACTGCGACTGGCTTGTTCTTTGGTTTATTTCCGGCATTCGTTGTTTCCCGTTGCGATCCCGCTCGGGTATTGACTCAAGCAGGAAGCAGAAGCGTAAAGGGCACACCAAGTCGGTTTCGTCAGGGACTGATCATTGCCCAAGTGGCATTGACGGTTGTCTTGCTAACTGGGTCTGGGTTGCTCATTCGCAGCTTGAGCAAAGTCCTTTCTGTCAACAAGGGGTTCGACCCGCATTCGACTGTGACCTTGAATCTTTCGCTGGATGCCCGGTACGGCCAACCGGAACGCCAAATTGCATTTTACCGAAACCTGATTGACAGGCTCAGCGCGCTGCCGAACGTGCAAGCGGTCGGAGCGGTAAGCAACTTACCTCTCGGGCACTCAGAAGCCCTTAGCTGGCTGACGGTAGAGGGTCATCAGTTTGATGAAAAAGTGTTTTTCCAGACGCGGTCTGTCACGCCGCGCTATTTCCCAGCCATGAGCATTCGCCTTTTGGAGGGGCGGCTCTTCACAGACGATGATTCCGCCGCTCATCCAAATGTCGCCATTATCGGTCGGACATTCGCACAGAGCTATTTTTCCGGTCGCAGCCCGCTGGGCCAGCGTTTCCATTTCATTGATGGTGCCCCCCAACCAACGTGGTGGACCATTGTTGGTGTTGTCGATGATGTGCGCAACGAGAGCCTCGAAGAAAAGCCGCGCCTCCAGGCGTACGTGCCGTTCTGGCAATCGACCACTCCAACGGCTTCAGTAGTCCTTCGCACGAGCGCAAACGCGGACACCATTGCCGCTGCGGTTCGGAGAGAATTGATCACCCTCGATTCCGCTTTGGCAGTTGCCGACGTTCGAACCATGGCCCAGCTTGTTTCAGAAGCAACGGAAGAGCGCCGCTTTCAGACGCTCCTCTTGTCGTCATTCTCTGGCATCGCCCTTGTCCTGTCTCTTGTCGGGCTGTATGCGCTACTGGCTTACTCTGTGCGTCAAAGAACCGCAGAGATCGGAATCCGAATGGCACTTGGAGCGCAGCGGAGCAGTTTAATGCGTTTGATCCTGATGGAGGGCTCGGGTCTTGCACTAGCTGGCATTACCGTCGGGCTAGGATTGGCGTGGGCGCTGAGCCGTCTCATGACCAGCCTTCTCTTTGAGGTCAAGCCGACCGACCCAGCAACTTTCTTCAGCGTGGCGATCTTGCTATGCGTAGTAGCGATGGCTTCATGCTACTTCCCTGCCCGCAGAGCAACGCGTGTCGACCCAATGGTTGCATTGCGTCACGAATAGTTCGCCTCCTATGCAGCGCAGCCATGACACCCACAAGATGGCGTAAAACTGCTGAGCTTGCTATTCCAGGCGGAATTTCTGCTCTATCACTAACCCCTGATTTTCCAAGAGCTTAGAAATTCGCAGGCAACCGGCCAACCCGACGGAAAATTTCTTCCTTCCTATCCCGCAGCATCCAAACTACTTACATTTCTCTTGACAATAGTTCACTACGTAGTATAATAGGTTTGCCAGTTGGGGATGGCTTTGCCATGTCTCCAACTACTGCGCCTCGCTCGCCCCTAGCCGTCAACGGCTGCCCAGTCCATTTAGCATCTACCGCTACCGCAAGTAATCCGCTAAAAGCGAGCCACTTTCTAACCCCTGTATTTGCCACAGATCCGAGAAATGGCCAGCTAACTCCAATCATTGCCACACTTCCAAAAATCCCCTTCCGTAAGTCCTTTGCTTGCCACACTTGCGACCCCCTCCCCCGGCCCTTATCAACTGGGAACCGCCCGCCCTGTCTTGAACTGTCAACGGTGAATGGTGAATTGTCACCGGGTTACCCTGCACGCAGTCATAGGGATTTCCGCATATCACGACAACCTTCAAACTTTCCATCGTGCAACCTTCAAACGTTCTTCTGTCCCCTTGCAAACCTGCGGCGCTGCCTCTACCCTACTCGCGGAGGACGCCAGACCACACTTGATGCCCAATCTTTCACCGGAAGCTCTTGCCGGGGACTTCATCCTGTTCGTGGTTTTTCTCTTTTCCACCACCTGTCACGAAGCAGCGCACGCCCTTGTGGCGAAGATTGGAGGCGACGAGACGGCCTCTCAGGGCGGACAGGTAACCCTCAATCCCGTCCCGCACATCCAGCGCGAGCCCTGGGGCATGGTGGTTATTCCCGTCCTGATGCTCCTCTTCACCAATTCAATCATCGGATGGGCCAGCGCGCCCTACGATCCGAACTGGGCGCGGCGTCATCCCCATCGCGCCGCTTGGATGGCTCTGGCCGGTCCGGCAACGAACTACACGCTGATGCTTATTGCCGCGATTGTCTTGCGAATGGGATGGAGCCAGGGCTGGCTGCACCACGACTCCTTTGCCGAAAGTCTCATCTGGGGAATGTTTTCGCTCAATCTGCTCTTAGGGACGTTCAATCTGCTCCCCGTGACGCCGCTCGACGGCAGCACGGCCATCATGCTGTTCATGCCCGAATACCGCGCGCAACGCTACTTGGACTGGCTGCGCGGCAATCAGTACGGCATCCTCGGTTTAGTGCTGGCGCTGTTCGCGTTCCGCTACGTTTACGCCCCGATCGAGGCGTTTGCGATGGGTATTCTCCTGCGCAGCCACTTCTGAAGGCCGCCGTTCGTTGCTGCTTGGGTTTGTAGCTACGCGCTCTCCACGGGGACGCAGCGGGGAATGACGCGGGTAATCCGGAATTGTTGCGGTCTTTCGGAAGCGGGGGACAACGCTTCGGTTTCGTATGCAACTGGAAACGCCCGTTCGTCGCCGGTGGATTGCAGCAGACGCACAAAAATCATCGCCCTCGGAGGTAGCCTGCGGGAAAGCGTGAGCAGCTTGCCGGTTTCTTCGCTCCAGGTAAGTTCCGAGCGCTCGACGAAAAAAACATGAGAATGGTCCCAGCCCGAAACCTCCACGCTGTAGTTGGTGGCAAGAAGCTGGTGTTCGATCGCGGCCATGCAAGACCTCCGCATGAAAGAATTGCAGAAGTCGGGCCAAGCGCGACTGCTGCATACGAGTGAAAACACGGAAGTTAAGCGAAGGCGCGCATCTTGAAACTGTGCGTGCCCGGGACGCGCCTGCTCAAATTGTTCACAATTGGTGCAGCGAACGATGCGCTCGCGAAGCCCTCAAATTCGCCTGCGCGCTCAGTTTCTTATGGACAAGGCATTCCGCAAGACAAACCTGAGGCTTGTGCCAAGTTGGGAACCCAGGAATCATTTTTGCACCGAAATGGGGCAGGCCTTGCGGAAGCTGGCGCGTTGCTGGAGGCAAAACACCGCCTTAACTCTGTCCTTTTCCGCGCGAATTGGAACTAAGCATCGCATTTTCTAGCGATTGGCAATCCACAACGCGCTCACCAAGGCCCTTTCTCGAGCGCTGGCTTGCTAAAAACAGGGACAAGAGGAATGGAACATAGAGTGCCCTAAGCGTTGGCATCGTGGCAGTAGGATTGACCAAGACCGCGGAGTTGATTGCTCCCAAGACGTCGCTGACGCCCTGCATTCTGGATGATGATTCGGGGCAACTGGAGATGCTGACGTCGCTGGTCGCGAGCATGGGATATGAAGCCATCCCAACGGCGGATCCGGAAGAAGCGCTCAAACTGATCAAGCGGGGACGCTGCCGGCTTGCGCTGGTGGACGTGCACATGCCGGCGATGGATGGCTACGAGTTTCTGAGCCAGGCGCTGCAAAGCGATCCGGGCGTGCACATCCTTCTGATGACCGGGGATTACACGCTGGATTCGGCGCTGGAAGCGATCCGGCGCGGTGCGGCGGATTTTTTGCCCAAACCGATTGACCGCGCGCATTTGAAGAAGACACTGGATGATGCCGCGAAGCTTTATGACCAGCGGCGGCGCGTGCGCGTGCTCGAAGAGCAGTTGCTCAGGGATTTGGAATTCCACGGCATCGTCGGAAAGAGCCCAGCGATGCTGGAAGTGTTCGACTTCGCGCGCAAAGTGGCGCGGCACTACACGAACGTGTTGCTGGCGGGGCCGACAGGGTCAGGAAAAGAACTGGTGGCGCGCGCGATTCACCAGTTGAGCCCGGTGAGCCAGCAAAAACTGGCGGTGTGTAATTGTTCGGCGCTGGTGGACACGTTGCTGGAGAGCCAGCTTTTTGGGCACATGCGCGGAGCGTTCACGGGCGCGACGGACACGCGGCCGGGGCTTTTCGAATACGCGAATGGAGGGACGGTTTTTCTGGATGAGGTCGGCGAAATGTCGCTGGCCATGCAGGCGAAACTCCTGCGCGTGATTCAGAACCGCGAGATTCAGCGCGTCGGATCGCCGGAGGTGCGGCAGGTGAACGTGCGGTTGATTGCGGCGACCAACCGAGACTTGCGCGCGGAGGTGCTCTCGGGGCGCTTCCGGGAGGATCTGTTTTACCGTCTAAGTTCCATTCAAATTCGAATTCCATCGCTCGCCGAGCGGCTCGAGGATATTCCATTGTTGATGCAGTTTCTCCTGCACAAATACAACACCGCTTACGGAAAGCACATTGCGGGGCTGACGCGGCGTGCGCAAACGGTGCTGCTGCAGCACCCCTGGCCCGGAAACGTTCGCGAACTGGAAAATGTGATTTCGAGCGCGTGCATCACCACGGCAGGCGATTTTGTGGATTTGGGAGACTTGCCGGAGCACTTGCAACATCGCGGGCCGCGCTCCCAGAATGGAGATGAATGGAGGCCTTTGTCACTCGAGGAAGTACGCAAGATGCACATCCAGCGGGTGCTCGAAATGTGCCAGGGAAACCGGCTGCGAGCCGCGCAGATTCTGGGGATTGGGCGCACGAGTCTGTACCGCTATTTGAAACGCGACGGTTATGACACAAGCAAAGTCAAACCCGGAAACGCGGAAACCTGATTTTGGCACGCAAGAATCAGTCGTCCTTGTACGCCTGAATCGCGCGTTCTTAAACGAATACTTCTAAGCAGGAATCGGTAAGGCAAGGCTGGCTCGCGTCGTTTCAGTCCTGATGCCGCGATGTTTCAATCCCGCACAGTTTCCCGGCATGAAGCAAAGCGCGCGTTCTTGCCAGCTTCCAACTCGCTGAAAACGCATGAATTGTGTGACGCGGACTTTGGCTATTCCCCTGCACTTCGATTCGGTGCTTGAAGATTGGCGCAGCCGAAAGCGCACACCTAATGGTCAGCGGCGGCGCCGAGTCAGGCAGAGAAGAGATTGTAAAGAGTTTCGCTGAACGCGAGCGGATGATTCGCCTTGGCGTTCGCGAAAAGGGTCCTACCGACTGTAGTTCCGCAAGCTGTCCACACCAGCCTGCCAGAATCCCCTGGGAGCGCCGCGCTACGGTACTCACACCCGAAGCGCGGCGCTCATACCTCACTCAGCTTCAAGATGGCTGTTACTGTTGTTGCGACAGGCCGATGCGGCGCAGGACGTTAGCGAAGCGCGGGTCGAAGCGCAGCGGGTCGAGACGCGGTTCCCACTTGCTATAAACGAGCCAGGTAGAGCGCTCGGCCACGGCTTTGTCCAACCACGCAAACGCGGTCTCCTTGTCGCCCAGGGCGGTATAGATCAAGGCAATGTCAAAAGGCGAAGCGTAGGACTGCTTCGAACTAGCTGATTCGTCCATGTCAGTGCCGGCTTCTATGAACAACGGTGCGACTCCCGACGGCCACACCATTGTAGGCCTGTGGACTGACATGATGATGGGACATAGCCACGGATATGTCGTGCAGGACGGTAATTTCCAGTCTTACGACGTGCCGGGAAGCCTCGGGACCAACATTTGGGACATCAACCCTGCTGGAGCATTCGTCGGAACTTACACCGACAGCAGTAAGAAAAGTCACGGGTTCCTGCAGTTCCCCGACGGCTCAGCACCCATTACGATTGATTATCCGAATGCTGTCAGCACCGTCGCCTTCGGCATCAATCCAAGCGGGGCGGTCGTAGGCCAATACACCGACATGAGCGGCCATACGCACGGCTTCCTCGCAACGCCAGCAGGCGTCCAGTGACAAGAACTGCGTGCTTTCTGGCACAGTGCACGCTTATGAGCAAGTTCAGTCTTGCCCCGCCTGGATTCCGGCGGCAAGACCCGTGGGCTTGGCTGAGCGGGGCCCTGCAAGAATTCAGCGGTAGCCGCGCCAGAAGAAAACAATCGTCATGGCTGCGCCAACACAAATAACGAAGCCTTTCACCCAGGGCTGCGGCAGCTTCTGCGCATAGTGCGCCGTAGAATAGCCGCCAAGAACCGAGCGTGCGGTCATGACGATGGCGGAGTAAGCGGCAGCCCAAGAACTCGATGAGCCGAGCAACGCGATTTTCGGCATCAATCCGAATGGCGTAGTAGCGAAGGAAACGCCATCGTGTTCGGGAACTCTGGAGTGATGAAGTCAGGAGCTATATCTCGAGACTCCGACAACAGCCGCATCGAAACGGCCGCGCCGAGCAGTCCAAACCCGACACCTATACCAGCCAGCAACAGCCCGTGGCGCACGAACATGCCGGTGAGTTTCTGCTGCTGCGCTCCCAGGGCCATGCGAATGCCAATCTCTCTGGTGCGCTGGGACACGGAATAGGCGATCACGCCGTAAATGCCCACCACGCCCAGCAAAAGAGCCATGCCTCCCGCGACGCCAAGCATGATGAGGGTGAAAGATGTCCGGGCGAGCGATTTCCCGTAGTAGTACTGCACGGTGTGGACGTCCGCCAGCGGGAGATTGGCATTTATGGACCAGACGGTTTGCCGGACATTCTTGAGAAAGCTTTCCGAGCCCGCGAGCGGGCTTCGGATGACATACGCGACTCCGCGGCGCACCGAAACGTCATCGCTTTCGAAATTGTTCAGAATGAGGGGCCAATAGGCGGCGGTGGCCGCTTTCTGATTCACGCCGTCATCGTGAACGTCTTTCACGACGCCAACAATCTCTCGCCAGTCGTCTTTCCCGCCGATGCGAATACGTTTGCCGAGCGCGCCATTTAGATCGCCCCAATACTCCCGCGCCAAGTTTTCAGAGACCAGGGCAACAGGAATCCGGTTGTAAGTATCAGTCCAAGTCAGGTCGCGTCCAGCAAGGAGCGGAGTGCCTAGCGTAGCGAGAAAGCCCGGCGAAACGAACTTTTGCCAGCTTATCGGCGGAAGCTGGCCCTCGGCATACGAGCGGCCTTCTACGAAAATGGGATCGTGCCAGCCGCCTCCGCTCATAGGAATCACCGTGCCGATGGTGGCCGAAGAGACTCCAGGAATGGCTTCGATCTTGTGCAGGATTTCTTCTTCCATGCGGACCACGCGTTCGGGTTCTTTGACCTGCGTCTCGGGGATAAAGATGCGGAAGGTTTGCAACTCCGCCGGGCCAGTGAATCCTACATTTACATTGGTAAGGGCTCGAAAAGTGCGGATCATCAAGCCGGAGCAAATCAAGAGAACCAGCGCCAGCGCCACTTGCACGACAACGAGGACGCTTCGAGCGCGATGTTGTTCCCTGCTTTGACTGGTGCCACGCCCGCCCTCGCGAATGCCTGTAGAGAGATGAACTCCCGCATATTTGAAAATGGGAACGCAGCAGACCAGCAGGCCGGCGACGAGCGCCGCTACAAGAGTGAATAACAGAACAGGACCGTCAACCCCGATTTCGTGGATGCGAGGCAATCCTGAGGGAGCAACAGCGCGCAAGATGCGCAAAGTGCCATAAGCGAGCCCGAGCCCGAGCGCGCCGCCAAATGAAGCAAGCGTGAGACTCTCTAGCATCAATTCGCCGGCGATGCGGCCCCATCCGGCCCCCAGCGCGGCACGCAAAGCGAGTTCCTGCCGCCGGCCCTCGACGCGAACGAGCAGGAGGTTCGCCACGTTGGCGCAGGCAATCAGAAGGACCATGGCGATGGAACCCATCAAGACCCAGAGAGTGTTGCCCACATCCCCTACGACGTTCTGCTTTAGCGGCTGGGCGTTGGGGCCGATGCGCGCATCTTCAAACAGTTTTATGCTGAAGCCGGGCGGAGCCGGGAAACTGCTCAAGACGATGGGGAGCATGCGGGCCATGTCCGCGTTCAGTTGCGCGATCGTGAATCCCGGCTTGAGCCGAGCAATGCCTTGATAGCTGAAGTTGCCGAGGTACGTTTTGTTGCGATCGAAACGGAAAGGCAAGACCAGGGCGGGGTCTTCCCAGTCCAGGAAATGAAAGTTCTGGGGCAGGACACCGATGATCTGGCGTCCCTTGCCGTCAACCATGAGCGTTCGCCCGACGACAGACACATCGGCGCCAAACTTCCGTCGCCAATATCCGTACGTCAGGATGGCGGTTTCGGATGCACTTGCGGAATCGTCTTGCTTTGTGAATCCGCGTCCCAGAATTGGCTGGATGCCGAGAAGCGGGAGCGTGCCGTCGGTCACCAGAAGAGCCGAAACCTGCTCCGGTTCGGCCATTCCTGTGACACTCACAGAATCGTCTGTATACAAACCGATATCCTGAAAAATGCGGCCTTGTTCGCGAAAGATGAAGTAGTCCGACGGCGAGAGATGAAAATCATTCAACTGAATCCCTGGCGCCGTCAGCCGCACGCTTGCCAGCTGTTCACTGCCCGGATATGGCAAAGGCTTGAGGAGCACGCCTTCAAGGACACTAAAGACAACAGTATTCGCGCCAACGCCGGCCGCCAAAGTAACCAGGGTGATGACGGCAAACATCGGCGCGCGAGCCAATCTACGAAAAACCTGCCGAAGCTGGTTCGTAAGAGAACTCATGAAGTCCGCCCGCCTCGCTTCCGGAGCCGCGAACTGGCATCACATAGTTCATACGTAGGCGGGGGCGACGAAGTTCCCGAGAAAAACGTGTCCAAGCAGGACTGCGCAGGAAGTAGTCCCCCTTAGCGGCCTGACATGACAACCAAACAGGTGTGTTATGATTTTGCTCCCCCGTTTCGCCGACCGAGGCTACGCAAAAGGAGAAGGAAATCATGAGGAAGAAATCCCTGGCAGGGGCGCTTGCTGCATTGTTTTTGATGACCGGAGCAGCAGCAGCATCCGCGCAAGATGTGACGCAGGTAGAAAAAGACCGCGCATTGCAATACCTGGAAACGACGAAGAGAAACATTTTGGAGGCGACGAAAGGGCTCTCCGAAGCTCAGTGGAACTTCAAACCGGGGCCGGACCGCTGGTCGGTGGCGCAAGTGATGGAACATATCGCGGCGGCGGAGGATTTTATTCTGGAGACGACCAAGGAAAAGGTCATGACGTCTCCGGCGGGAGAAGCCGGCCGCGACGTGAAGAAAACCGACGAAGCGGTGCTCATGATGGTTCCGGACCGTTCGCACAAGGCACAGGCACCAGAGCCACTGTGGCCCAGCAACCGTTTTGGCTCGCCAGACGGCTCGGTCAAGCATTTCGTGGAAAGCCGCGCGACCACGGAGAATTTTCTGAAGTCCACCGCGGGGCTGCGGGATCACGTGATGGACAGTCCGTTGGGGAAGCTCGATGGCTATGAGTTTGTGCTGTTCATCGCGGCGCACAGCGAGCGGCACACCAAACAGATCAACGAAGTGAAGGCGGACCCGAACTTTCCAAAGAACTAGTTGAGCCGGCAAAAATCCATGCGCTGCGCGAGGGCCATCCTGGCGCAGCGCATTTGTGTTTGTGGGAGAATCTGCAGAAACGCCGCCGCGCCACAGTGGCCGGCTCTCTCCAACAAGGAATCCTCGCGAAGGTTTGGAGCAGTTACTTGGGGGATGAAGAGCCCGCGGCAAACCTTGCCGCAAACACCAGGGAGGAGTATGTTTTGCGGAGCTGTGCCCCTAATCTTGCGACGGAGGAATTTCGATGAAGAAAAATCAAATGGGGAAAGTTTGTATGGCTCTGGTTGGGATCGCGGCTCTTGCGATAACCGGCTCGAGCCAGGAGAAAAAAGAAAGCATGGAAGCGCACAAGATCGTGCATTTCGGCGACTTGAAATGGACGCCCATCATCAAAGGCTGTGACCTCGCACCTGTGTCCGGCGACATGAATGCGGAAGGCACACCGTTTGTCCTGCGGATCCGCTGTGCGGATGGAGCCAAGATTCCCGCGCATTGGCATCCGACCGATGAAAACGTAACCGTGTTAAAGGGGACTTTTCTAGTTGGGATGGGAGAGACGTTCGACGAGAGCAAAATGCAAACCATGAATGTGGGAAACTTTGTTTCCATGCCCAAAGAGATGCGGCACTATGCGATGAGCAAAGGCGAGACGATCGTGCAGGTTCACGCGATGGGGCCTTTCAAAGTGAATTGGGTGAATCCATCGGAGGTGCAGCCGCCGGATGCGCCAGCGGCCACGGCAAAGCCGAAGTCCTGAGCACTGCGTAAACGGCGTTTCCGCGATTTACCGTTGGGTAGTTGGGTTCTGTGCTCTACCAGGAAGATTGCCCGTTCGAGCGCAATCTCGCTATGATGAGAGGAATGAAACGGATCATACAAGTGCGCGTCTTCCGCGGAGACAAATACTACGTCGCGGAATGCTTCGATTTGCCGGTGGTGACGCAGGCGGCCACGCTCGACGAATTGATGTCCAATGTGAAAGAGGCGATCGCCCTTCAATTAGAAGGCGAAAATCCCGCTGACTTTGGATTGGCGCCCGGCGCCTCTATTCTAGCGAGTTACGAACTGGAACCCGAACCGCAGGCGCATGGCTAAGCCCAAGGTTCTATCTGGCGCCGAAGTAGTGAGAATCCTGGCTTCTTTTGGCTTCGAAGTCGTATCGCAACGAGGGAGCCACTTGAAGTTGAGAAGAATTCTCGCGGACGGCACAAAGCAAACACTGACTGTTCCGAATCATCGCGAATTGGATCGGGGAACTTTGCTGGCGATCCACCGGCAGGCGCTTCGCTATCTCCGAGCCGAAGAACTTGCTCCACACTTCTTCAGCAACTGAGTGTGCTAGACTTTTCGACGCGGACGCGCGAGATACGCGCGTACGCCGGAGCGTGGAACTTCGGGCTCTGTGCAACGAGGTCCCGCGAACCCCGCCAGGCCCGGAAGGGAGCAACGGTACCGGGTTTACCTCGGATGCCGCAGATCACCCGAAGTTCCTCTCGCTGAAAAGTCTTGAGTCGTCAGTATTCAGTTATCAGTCAGGATTTTGGAAAAGGTTGAGCCTAAATTCCCAGTTATAAGCGCAGAGCGAAGTTTCGATTCTCAAATTCCGAGAGTTGGCAGTGTTCAGTTCGTTGGACAGCAAACTGATAACTGAATACTGAGAACTGAAGACTTTCTATGAGCTACCAGGTTATTGCGCGCAAGTGGCGGCCACAGACATTCCAGGATCTTGTCGGGCAGCAGCACGTCACGGAAACACTTAAGAACGCCATCCTAAACAACCGCGTCGCGCACGCGTACATTTTCTCCGGTGCGCGCGGCGTGGGGAAAACCACGGCGGCGCGAATCCTGGCGAAGGCGCTGAACTGCGTGAAAGGGCCGACGCCGGAACCCTGTGGCGTGTGCGATTCGTGCAAGGAGATTGCGGCGGGGACCTCGCTCGACGTCATCGAAGTTGATGCGGCTTCGAACCGCGGCATTGACCAGATCCGCGAACTGCGCGAGATGGTGCGCTACGCGCCCGCTGCTTCGCGCACGAAAGTGGTGATTCTCGACGAAGCGCATATGCTGACGGGCGAAGCTTCGAACGCGCTGCTGAAGACTCTGGAAGAGCCGCCGGACTGCGTGGTGTTCGTGATGGCGACCACGGAGCCGGAAAACCTGGAAGACACGATTCGTTCGCGGTCGCAGCATTTTCACTTCCGGGCGCTGACGTTTGCGGAGATTACGAAACGGCTGGAAGAAATCGCGCAGAAAGAGGAATTGAAGATCGAGCCGGGCGCGATGGCGGTGATTGCGCGGATGGCAGAAGGCAGCTTGCGCGATGCGTTGTCGCTTTTAGAGCAGGCGCGAGCGTATTGCGGCGACACGATTCCTGATGAGCAGGTGCGCGCCCTGCTGGGCGTGGTTCCGGAAGACGCGCTGGAAGAACTGGTCGGCGCGATTGCGGCGGGCTCTGCGGACCGCGCGCTGGGCCTGGTGCACACGTTTCAAAAAGAAGGGCGCAATTTGCAACACTTCTGCCGCGAGGGCATCCGCCATATCCGCAATTTGCTGATTGCGCGGGTATGCGGCGCAGATTCGGAGCTGATTGCCGCGACGCCAGACCAGCGGCCCGCGATCGCAAAAGCTGCGGCGTTGTTTAGTGAAGAAGACCTAACGCGGTTTTTTCAGATTTTGCTGCAGACGGATGATGATTTGCGCAGGAAGCCCGATCCGCGCGTGCACCTGGAAATGGGCTTGCTGCGGCTGATCAATGCGGCGCGGCTGGCGCCGCTGGAAGAGTTGCTCACAGAGCTGAAGAACGGAGCACCAAGCAGCTCAAGCACGGGAACAGCACGAGCAAGTTCAACCGGATTGCCACAAACACGCCAGACGACACCGCCGTTGGCCCCTGCATTCACACCTACGCCGAGGAGCGCGCCTCCCGCTGCGTCCACGAGCACCCCAACTCCGCGAACGGAAACGAATCCGCAAGCATTTCCGGCGCCTCTCCCTTCGGCACCTCCTCCCGCCGCCGCAACCGCGCCGTCAACAGAAATCAAAGCACCGAATGGCAACACGAAAGAGATTCGCGTCAGCGGAATTTCTCAGGAGCAAGTCGCGGAGATCAAGAGCGCGATCCAGGGGCAGCAAAAATTTCTAGGCGAACTGGTGGAACACAGCAGCGGATGGGAACTGGAAGGCGCGGAGCTGCGGATTTATTTTTCTCCGGACAAGCGGGCGTTCGCGGAAATGATCGAGGGACGCGAGCCGCTGGAAAAGATCCGTGCCGTTTCGAGCAACGTGCTGGGCCGGGCCGTGCGAGTCTGTGCTAGACTTGATTCTATCGCCGCGGCAGCGGCCGCCGCATCCGGCAGTCAGGAATTGCGTGCGCAGTTCGAACGCGATCCACTAGTAAGGTCGATGATGCAGCGATTCGGTGGTAAAATCACCGAAGTGCGGTCCCGGCAAGAAGAAAAGTGAGTGCCCAAGAAGGATCCGGTATGGAAGTCGGCGCCCTGCAACAAATGCTCTCGAGATTCCGGCAGCTGCAGGAAGACCTGCAGCGGCAGGTGAATTCCGTCTCGGTGGAGGCTTCGGCCGGAGGCGGGATGGTCACGGTGAAGATGAACGGCCAGAAACAGGTCGTGGACGTGCGCATCGAGCCGGATGTTTTTGCGGGCAAGGACCAGGAGATGCTGCAGGATTTGATTCGCGCCGCGGTGAATGAAGCCGGACGCCGCGTGGATGAAGAACTCGCCAATCAAATGAAAAACCTTGCCGGGGGCATTCCGGGAATGGCAGGCTTGAAAATTCCGGGGCTTTTCTAGCCTTGGTTGTCATTTTTTAGTCGTCAGTTGTAAGTTCTAAGCAAGAAAAATCAAACCATAATTCAAATACGTAGCTGGGATCTTTCCGAAGGTCCTATTTCGTGTTCTTCTTGTGAACGCGAATGATTGAATCCCAGTCCCGTTCATTTCACAAATTCGCCGTTGTGGACTTCGTATTCGACGCGAAAGGGTTTTCGCACGGTGCGAGATTCCCAATGCTCCTGCGCGATGATGCGATTGGCTTGCGCGAGGCGTTCGGAAGGCAGCGGGTGCGAACGGAAGTAACCCGTCAAGCTCTGGATGGCGAGTTGTGAGAGCTCTTCATCCGGACTTTTTGCCTGAATTACATATTCGTCGCACAGTTTGGCGAAGCGTTCGAATAGATCGACGGAGCCGAAGGGCGAGTAGCCCGACTGCACGGCGAGATACATGCCTTCGCGGTCGGCTTCGAATTCTTCGTCTTTGTGATAACCCGCCTCCCAGAAATCCAGGGGAATCTGCATTAGCGCCCCCACAACATCGAGATTGAGCTTTTTGAGCTGCGCTTCGACTTGGACGCGCTCGACGCAGTGATAGTGGTCGATGTGCTCGATTTCGTGAGCCAGCACGCTGGCGAGTTCGTCTTCGTTGGTCATTAAATCGAGCATGCCTTCGCCGATGTAGACCGGGCCGCCGGGAAGCGAGAAAGCGTTGAGCATGTTGTGGTCGGGAAGAACGGTGAACGAATAAGGGAGATGGCGGTGCGCGTGGAGCGCAACGGTTGCGCCGATGCGGCGAACGTACTTCTCGAGCCCTCGCTCTTCCCCCGTAAGAGGACGCTTTTGCGTAGTGTAACGCGATGCGAGCTCACGGCCGATGGCGATTTCCTGTTCGTCGGAGAGCCGCGTGAAATGCATGGGGAGCCGCGAAAGGTCGCGCTGGGCGTCAGCGGCCATGTTCAGGATGGCGTTGGGAGAAACGACAGTGGATTTCGGGCGGCGCTGGCTCCAGTAGAGGCAGGCCAAGCCGAAGCCGAGAACGAGGAAGAAAACGACAACGACTACGGAGCGCTTCATAGGTATTGACGAATCGCGTCGCGGTATCGCGTATAGAGAAACGAAACGAAGGTCAGGGCGATCCCGACGACGATGAGCGTGATGTAGCGATCGCGAATCTGCAAGCCCCAGAAATCGAGAACGGCGATTTTCGCGACGCAGAGCAAAAGCAAACCGAGGCCGGTGAGGCGGAAGCTGCGCTCCTTGACAGCGAGAGCGAAAAGGAAAACGAGCACGGCCTCAATTCCCCATGATACGGTAATCATGCCGGTTTTCATTTTCAGGGCGAGCATGAAGGTGACGAGCGTGACAGGAACGAAGAACACTAATTGTTCAGGGCGCCGGGTGGCCGCGTGCAGAAGGCGCGCGAGGCGGCCGCCAGTCGACTCAAGCTGGAAGCGGCCGCGCAGCCGGAAGGCGAATGCGAGGCTCGTGAGCAAGATGCCCGCGGCGGAACTGACGACCAGATAGTCGCCCTTCCAATCGCTTTCGCTAAAATAACTTGCGCCAAACAAATTGTGGACCATGCCGCGGCCAAAAACCATGAGGCTGAGAAGTAGGCCCTGGTGCAGAAAGATTAGTTTGTCCAAGGCGAGAGACGCGCCGAGCAACACAAAAACCGCAGCGGCCCAAGAGGTAACGACCCATTCAATCGGAAATTGGAAGTAGAACAAGGACACGACAGCGGCGGTGCCGAGGTACGCCACAAGCGCGCCGAAGTGCAGGCGGCGATCGCGGGCGATTGCTTCTTCTTTCTGGGGTAACTGCGCGTAGACGAAATAGAGAATGAGGACCAAAGGGAGAATTGTGTACACGCGCGGGCCCCAGAATTCTCCAGGTTCGCCCGCGGTGAGATTCGCGAAGAAGATGCGCGTGAACGCGGCAATCAGCGCTACATAAGCCTGAAAACGGAATTGCGTGATTCTGCGAAGAATGCCGTACTCAAAGAGGACCAAGCCGAACACGGCCCAGCCTACGGCGATGCTGAGCGGCTGCAACTCGTACCAGAGCAAGAGCGAGACAATGACGGAGGCGGCCCAGGAATAAATGTGGTGCAAATCGCGGCGGCGCCACTCCTCGGGCATGCGAATCAGGCGCGAGAGCGCATAGAGGATGACGGCCACGATGGAGAGCGACAACAGGCGCACACTCAGACCACGCCAAGTGGCGATTACATACAGATTCACGCTGAGCGCGCGCAACAATGTCATGAGTGCAAGCGCATGCGATTGCCAGGGCAGTTCTTCGAATTCCAAGCGCTGATCCACGATCGCCAGAGCCAGGGCGAAAGTCGCCCAGATTGGTGCTAACCAGCCGTTCGGGTATTCGTACCAGGCCAAAAGCGAGAGAAGCCCGGTGGCTGCAAACGAGTTGAAGAAGGCTGTGACGCGCTTGAGATTTTCGGAAGGCGCGGCCTGACGCGAGAGGAAGTACAAACCAGCAGCGACCACGGTAATCGTGAAGACACGAAGCGAGATGGGGCCCCAGAATCTTTGATCAAGGTCGTAGTTGTAAAAAAAGGCGCGAAGAAGTGCGCAGAAGCCGACAACATTCGCCTGCCAGGCGAGTTGCGCATAGCGGATCCAACGATTCGTGACCGTCAGAGCTACTGCAAAAACAATCCAGCCTACGGCAATCCAGGGAGCGTGGAGCGCTTCTTCCAGGACCCAAACCATCATGCCGGTTCCGGCCCAGGAGTAAGCGACTTGCGAGGCACTCAAGTGGCGAGGATTGATAACGCCGACGCGTTTCGCAAGCCAATAAAGCCCGGCGACGACGGGCAGCGCGCCGAGAGCATGCCATGGAATGGTGTGCCACTTGTGCACGCTGTATGGATCAGCCACAAAAGCTGTATAGATCGCCAGGCCGCCAAGGATGTGCGAGTGCCAGCCGATCGAATGGTGCGTCAGGGCAGGCGCTGCTTCGGACAGAATCACGGCAAAGGCGATGAAAGCAAGCGGCTGCCAAAGTTCGGGAACTTCGTACCAAATGAGGAGGGCAATCAGGGCCGTGCCTGCCGCGGCGAAGAAGCCGCGCAGAGTTCGTTGCTCGGCGTCATCACGATGCGGGGCGAGCCGGGCGGTGAGATAAAACACTACGCCGAGAATCGGCAATGTCAGCAGGCGGATGTACACATGCGCGTGTTCCGGAGCTTCGAGATGCAAGTTAACTGCGATGGCCCTGAAAAATGCGAGGATGCCAAGAAGGGCGTATTGCACCTGCAAATGGCGTGATTCGAGTGCACGACCGAGCGCGGCCAGTGTAACCATGAGAGCCGCAAACGCGATGGCAGTCCAATCCTTCGTGAACAGAGCCCACGCGGCAGTCGCTCCACAGATTGCGCCGAGATAGGAATGGACGGTGAGTAAACGACGATCGAGTGAGCTTTCAAAAAACTCCTTCCAACGTGTGCCGATGGCCAGGTCGTTGAGATAGAAGACCACGGCGCAGAACGCGAAAAGAATCCCTGCGCCCAGCTCCAACTTTTCAGCGTGCCCTCGCAGGTTAACCAAATCGCGGAAGTCGAAGCCGATGAGCCGGATGCCCACGAGAAGTCCTGTGAGCAGGCCCAGGCGGCGGAAGACGATCTCTTTCACCATCGAGCCGGCAACCAGGAAGACTTCGGTGCCGACGAGCCAGAGAATAGCAATGTGATTGTCCGTATAGTGCGAAGGAACGGCCGCGAGCATCAGCGCGGCGCCGGCAACGGTGAGCACGATGAAGGCTTCGCGGCGGCGTTTCGTTGCGGGAAGCTGCGCGCAAACAAATTCGACGGCTCCCACTGCAAAGAGCGCGATATAAGCGAGCGTCGGATCGACGGACTGAAACTTCAGGCATCCAAGCAACAACATCATGTTGAGAACTGCCGCCGCGGTGGAAACATGCTCCTCGAAGTCGCTCTTGATGGAGCGTTTGATATAGGAAAAGCGGAAGATGAGCCAGTAGAAGAACAAGATGGTCAAGCTGCCGTGATATTCGGCGAAAGCGTGGCCCCGCGCTCCGTTGGGGCCGAGGAGGCGATAGAGCCAGTAGAGATGCGTCAGATAAGTGGAAAGAATGCCGAAGACTTCCAGTTCGAACCAACCCATTTTCAAGACGATGGAGACGAGGCCAATGGCGAGAAACACCCCAGCCGATAGGCTGTAGACGCTGTTCTGGCTGAGCGCCACGGTGAAATAGCCAAGGAGGAACGCAAGCCCGGTCACGAATTGCGAGCGATAACGCAGCGTGTGCAGGGCCATTGCAACGGCTACGAGCAACATCAGCACACAGTCCACGGTGAGCCACGTGACATCTGGCGGGAAAATGCGCATCGCGCTCACGTAATAAATGGCGTAGGTCGTAAAAAAGAGCAACGCCCAGCCGCCGCTGATTCCACCACGGCCAATGAGCCGATAGCGCTCGCGCTTTTCGAGAGCGATGCCGCCTACAAGCAGAAACAGCGCCGTGAAATAAGAAATTGCGGCTTTGCCGAGCGGGCCGAGCGTTCCCAATTCGTGAATGCCGAAAAGAGCGACCCCAACAACGAGGATGATGATGCCGAGTTTGTAGAGCCAATTGGTGCCGAGGGTCTCTTCGATCGAGGAGACGGTTTTCAGGCGCTGCTGCAGTGTGGTCCTTGGCGCAGAGTCTTTGGGGGCAGAAACTTTGAACGCAGAGACTGGCAGCAGCGTGGAAATTCTGGCCGCGAGCGTAGACGGCATTCCTTCTTCGTGGAGTGGCACGCATGGAACAGGCGGCTGCGCTGGCGGGCCTTGAATCGGCGGTGTGGGCGGCTTTGCGGAAGGTGACACAACCGGAGCAACTGGCGGAGGAACCTTTTGTGGCGCAGCCGGGACAGACGGTTTCACATCTGCAGGAGTCTTTGCTGCTGCGGCAGGCAACGTGGGGCTCGGCACAACAGCTGCGGGAGCGGCTGGCGACGTAGGCGCTTTTTGCGGAGGCTTGGCCACCGAGGGAGGCACTTGCACTGGCGGAGGAAAATCAACGCGAGAAGGCGGCACCGGTACTTCCTTTGGAGGAACAGCTACAGGAGGAACGGGCTGTTGTGCCGGTTTTTCTGCGGGGGCGGAAACCGCAGTTCCTGCAGAGATGCTCTGCTTTTTGAGGTCGGCGATTTCGCGCTGGAACGTTCTATTTTGCCTGGCTAGCTCCTCTTTGCTTTCGTCGAGGTCCGCGCGGAGTTTGCCGTATTTCACAAGCAGATACAGAGTCAAGAATGGCGTGATGACCAGCAGGATCGCAAAGATGACTAGAAGCGGCATGGGCTAATAGGCGTCCTAGGTTGTGCTGAGTCTTGCTTTCTTCTGATGTTAGAACGGTGCTGGCTCAGAATCTTGCGGTTTGTATCCTAACAGCACCTGCCAGTAAACGAGGCCAGATAACTTGTTAAGAAAAGAGAACTTAGACGACGGCGATGCGAGTCATGGCAAGATACCGGCATGCGGGTACGCGAGGCGGTTGAGGAAGATGAAGATGCCATCTGGGCGATTCTCGAGCCCATCATCCGAGCTGGCGAAACCTATCCACTACCTCGGGACATGGATCGACAAGCCGCGCTGGCCTACTGGTTTTCGTTTGGACACGAGGTTTTTGTGGCAGAAGAAGGGGGCGAAATTGCCGGCACGTATTTCCTGAAAGCCAATCAAAGAGGCGGTGGCGGCCACGTCGCCAATTGTGGCTACATGACTGCTCCTGACGCCACGGGCCGCGGCGTGGCAAGCGCGATGTGCGCGCACTCGCTCGAGCGTGCGCGGGAGCGCGGTTTCCGCGCCATGCAATTCAATTTTGTGGTCAGCACGAACGAGCGCGCGGTTCGGTTGTGGCAAAGCTTCGGCTTCGAGATCGTTGGCCGCCTTCCCAAAGCTTTTGACCATCCGAAACTCGGCTTCGTCGACGCATACGTTATGTACCGCGAACTCTGAGCCGTTTGCGCTCGTGCGCGCGCCTGTGCTACACATGCTGCATGCCCGATTTCGCCGCTCCTGTGGAACGACTCATCGACGAATTGAAGCATCTTCCTGGCATCGGCCAGAAAACAGCGCAGCGCCTGGCTTTTTTCCTTCTGCGGGCTGCACCGGAAGATGCCCTGGCGCTTGCCGATGCCATTCGTGACGCCAAGGACAAAATTCGCGAGTGCTCGACCTGCCACAACATCACGGACACGGACCCGTGCCTCTATTGCGTTGGTCCGACGCGAAGCAAAAAAACGATTTGTGTGGTCGAGGAAGCACACAACATTCTGGCCATTGAAAAGACCCGCACCTATAGCGGCATGTATCACGTCCTCGGCGGCTCCCTTTCGCCGCTCTCCGGACGTGGGCCGGATCAGCTTCACATCAAGTCGCTGATCGAACGGCTGAAGGGCGGCACGGTCGAAGAAATTATCATGGCCACGAATCCCACCGCAGAGGGTGAGGCGACGGCCGTCTATCTCTCAAAACTGCTCAAGCCCCTGGGCGTGCGTGTCACCCGCATTGGCGTGGGCATCCCCGTAGGTGCCGACCTGGAGTACGCCGATGAAGTCACCATGCTAAAAGCCATGGAGGGCCGGCGCGATTTGTAAGGATTTGTAAGAAGAAAGGGACGAGGCCGCAGAAGCTGGCGTTGGTATCGCAATAGACCGCCGGAATCAATACTCTTAGTAGTTCCAGAACGCTCTAGGAAATTTACCAAATTAGGTATAGAGTCCACGTTGAAAGTGGATGTCCCCACACCCGCGACTTGGGAGCCCGCAAAAGGCTGCCGGGAGGTGCGCTACATGCCGAGCCTGGCGCACTACATGGCGCAGTACGACCACGAGCACGGATCTACTTCGAACAAGGTGTTGCACGCTATCGGCATCCCCATGATTTTTGCGGGGATCATTCTTCTTTTGTTCCTCAAGTGGATTTGGGGCGCGGGATTTTTCTTCGGCGGGTGGGTGCTTTTGTTTCTTGGACACAAGATGGAAGGCAACCATCCGGCATTTTTCCAGGGACCGATTTATTTGCTCGTTGGGCCAATCTGGGTCGCTCGAGAAGTTTGGATGTTTCTCTTGGGAACAAACCGCAGGCCGACCTCAGACGGTACCACGCGAAGCACCGCTGCGAAGTAGTCGGCGGGCTTTTGCATTGCTCGAAGCCAGAAACGCTGAGGGAAGACGGCGGTTTGTATGAACGACGCAGGCGGCAATTTTGCCGATGAGACAATCGAAATGGCTTCGGAGTCGGGAGCCAATCCGAATACGGAATTGAGAAAACGCCGCAGCACGCGAATCGTGCAAGCGGTTCCCCTTGTGGTGACCGGTGTGGACGCCCTCGGGCGCCCGTTCGTGGAGCGCACTTCTTCCCTGATCCTCAACTGCCACGGCTGCCGCTATCAATCGAAGCACTACGTCCTGAAAAACATGTGGGTGACACTGGAGATTCCTCACCCGGAAACCGGGCAGCCGCCGAGAGGCGTGCGCGGCCGCGTGGCGTGGATTCAGCGGCCAAGGACGGTACGCCAGCTTTTCCAGGTCGCGCTGGAGCTGGAAGTCTCTGGAAACGTTTGGGGTATTGCGTTCCCACCGGAAGATTGGTTTGCATTTCCGGAGGGAGTGCAGGTTCCCCCAGTTTTGGACGGGGTGCCTGAGCCATTGTCCCTGCCGTCTACGACGACAAGCCCTCCGCCGGAGGCCGAAGTTTCGGTTCCGGTGAGCGAAGCCGAGATTCCCCCCGCAAGTACCAACGACAATTTGCGGGTGTTCCCTTCCCCGACGAGCACCACCGATGCTTCTCTCCAGTTGGCGCGCCAAGTAGCCCGGCTTGTCGCTGACGCTCGTCAGCAAATTCAGGCCGCCGCGCAGGAAGCGGCTTCGCATGCAGTTTCCGCCGAGAGGCGCCTCTCCTCCGATCAATGGGAGCAGAAATTCGCGGCGGGACGCATGGAAATCGGCAATGAGACCACGCGCGCGATCGAAAAGATTCAACTGGAAACCGACCTGCATGCGCGAGAATCGCACGCTGCTGCGGCGGAGGCCCTGCGCACGGACTTGCCTCGCTGGCTGGCGCCACAGCTCGAGCAACTTACGCGCGAGCTGACAGAAAAGCTCTTGCGGGAAGGTCTCGCGCAGCGAAACGAGCAAACGCAACAACTTGAAGTGGCTACGGAATCCCTGAAATCCACTTGCAAGCAGGCGGAGGAAACTGCGGCCCGGCTGAAGATTCATGCAGAGCAGGCGGAAGCAGAAATCGCTTCGAGGGCGGAATCCGCCGCTCGCACGGTTGAAGAAGCGAGCAAGCTGCACGAAGCTGCCATTAGCGCTCAAAGCGCGGCGTTCGAAAGCAAAGCTGCTGAGATTCAGCAGCAAGTGACCTCGGCACTAGAATCCACGCAAACTTCCTGGCAGGGGCAAATCTTCAAAGAACTAGAAGCCGCCCACGGGCAATTGCGCGAACGTCTGGAAAACACGCTTGCGGAGGCGAAGGACCGCGCCGCGGGGGGATTGAACGAGCACATGCGCTCGTTGCTCACCCAGCTTCAGGAAGATACCGCGCGGCACGCTGCCTTTCTCCGCGACTCCGCGGGAGTTGCAACCGCGGAATGGGAGCAACGCCTTACCGCGGCGAGCGATGCCCTGAAAGAACAGGCGCAGAAAGCAGAATCCATTTTGTCGCGCGCGGGAGAAACAAACCAGCGCATCGAACAACATTTCTCTGAACTTCAGAACGCGGTTGCTACATTCAACCAGCAGATTGCGGAGATACTGGTTCAGCGCCGCAACGAACTGCATCACGAGGCGGAATCTCTCGGCGAGCAGATCAACGCTCGAATTCTGTCGACTTTTGATGAAGCCGCGAACAAATCGATGCAGCAATTCGAACGGCAAGTCCAGGAGATCGTACAACCGCACATCACACGAAGCGAGGAGGCAATTCAGCGGCTTGCCGGCAGCCGTTCTCTGGTCGATGCCGCACTGACGCTGCAACAGGACCGCATCCGCACCTCCGCCGACGAAGCGTTCGCCGAATCCCTGGGGCACTTCCGAGAAAACCTCGGCAGCGTTGAAAAAATCCTGCACGAGTCTTCGCAGTCGATCACCGGCCAGTCGCTGGAGGAAATAGAAGGAAAAGTCAGCGACTTAAAGCATCAAGTGGTGGAAGAACTCCAGAAGTCCGCGGAATGGTACGAAAAGAAAGCGCAAACGCAAATTCAAAACTATTCGGAAAGAGCCGTCGAGCAGACTGCAAGCCAACTAAGGGACAAAGCGGGAGAAATCTCCGGCGTGTTTGCCACGGAGCTTGATCATTCCAGCCGCAGCTTCCTCCACCACACACAGACGCAGATGAACGACGTGGTGCACGAGTCTTTCGAACGCGCCCGCTCTCTTTTCGCCGAAGCGGCCGATACCACGACCGCCGCATTCATTGACGAAATCCAGCGCACCGCCCGGCAAGAGCTTGGCGGATACAACGAGGAGTTGAAACGTTCGACAGCACAAGAGCGTACCGCGCTTGCGCAGCAGGTCAATTCCGAGCAGGAAGCCTTTCTGAAGCGCTTTCACGAATCCCTCGGCGGAGTCCTCCAAACACGCGTCGCCGAAGCGCAAGAGACTGTGACGGAGGGTTTCGCTCCCTTGCTGGAGCGATGGAAGACCATGACCGATGAGTACCAGCAGGAAATGAAGCGCGTTTACGACCGAATCGGGGAGCAAGCCGCGGAGCAGCACAAAACCCGGCTCGAAGGCGTTTCCAATCAATGGCTGCTGGCCACCGTAGCGTCGCTGGATCACCAGTCTCGGGAGATGATTGCTGGTGTTGCTGCGGCGGCGGAAGAGAAGCTTCGCGCCGCTTGCTCGCAAGTGTTCGAGGGCGTCGGAGATTCTCTGCGGCAACGGATTAGTGAAATCGCAAAGAACTTCACGCCGCCAACGGAACCGCCTTCATCACTGACCAAGAGCGCGAAGTCTGGAACGTAGGATTCGCGCCTTCCATTTGAAACAGGCCCTGCGCTGCGCCGCACTAGCTGTACCGCGCTATCCGATTCGCTACTTTCGAATGCGCCCGATATAATTCATAGCTTCTACCGCTATGGCCAATCATGCTTATTTACGCGTTTGGACGCGCGACTTTTCTCTGGAAACGATGATTCCCAAGTTCGCGCGATTCTTGACCACTGCACCTCTCTCCCCTAGCCGCGACACTTTCGACGAATTGATTGTACAAGCCGTCGACCCTGGCGAAACTCCCATCGCAGAATGGGATTTGCGCCCTTCGCAAGCGGGTGCAGCGGAGGTCGCTGCCATGGCCGCTCAGCGTCTCAACCGCGATACCGCCTACATCGCTATCGCAACCTGGGACCTATGGACCTTCGACATGGACACGCTGAAATGGCAGCGCACGCCTCAGCCCCTGGAACTCACTTGCCACGGCCCTGATTACGATGACGGAATTGCCACTTCCGCAGGGCATTTTCAAGCGGACTTAGGGTTCGAGCACTTCTTCACCGGACATGCGAGTCTCCTTGTTCCGAATACTACTTCCAACTTCAACTCGCCAAGTGCCGCCAATTCTTCCGAACATCCTGTCGAGCACACGTTCCGCCAATGGATGGCCGCTAGCAACAACCTGAAGGAATATCACGCCAAGACGCGTGAAAACATCCAACAATTGTTCATTTGGGTAGACGCCATCGAACGGGCTCTGCCCGTTGAACGCACGGAGTTATGGTCGGAAGGTGAGGAAAATATGGAAGCGCGACTGGACGGGATTCTTGCCCAGCGCTAGGCAGCTTCTCCATGGCAATTCGAGCCTGCAGAGTCCTTCCAAAGTAGCGCCGCCAGCAGTTAGAATTGTGTGATTGATGCTGGATGCGGCGCATCAGGAAGTGCCGCCGAGGTTGCTAATCCTCCGCACTCCGGGGAAAGAGGGGAAGCCTGATCCGATGGTCGGATCTTGGCGCCAAGGTTGGGATGGTAAAGATCTTATCGAATGCCTGCACGTGTGCTAACGGGACGCGGCGCACGCCGTCCTTCCTGGAGAGGATAGTCGGTGCCGGGGCGGTCCGAGCCGGAAAAATCCTTCTGCACTTGTGCCTGAGTTTTGCGCCTGTGGTTATTCTACTGGGCGGCTGTGGCGCGGAAGCGCCCAAACCTGCGGCACAGGCAGAGGCAAAGCCCGCTGAGCCGGCCGTCCCCGATGAGATTCAATCCGCGGCGGACTCCCTGCTCGGAAAAGAGGCGCAAGTGCTGCTATTCGGGGATCTGGCGAAAAACGGCAAGCAGGAATTCCTCGCTGCTAACGTCGTGCCGAAAACGCCTACGAATAATCTGCCGGGGACCATCATCACGCGCGCGGTGGTCGTCGAAAATTCCGACGGGAAGTGGTCGGAAGTGCTGCGCTGCGATGAGCATTTGAAGAACCAGAAGGGTTTTCTCGGTTTGACGCCCCTGACTTCCGTAACCGGCTGGCGGCTGCAATATGAGCAAAGAGACAAGGGCTTGTCGCTTTACTTCACTCCATTGAAGGGCGTCACCGATTCGCACGTGCTGCCCATCGGCGTGCGCTGGAATCCTCAGACGAAACGCTACCAGTCGCTTGACCGCACTTACGAACACTTCCTCCTCGAGTCCGCATCGATTGAAGCCGCGAGGTCCAAGCTGCGATGAACGAAGCAACGACCCGCGCAAGTGCGCCGGTATCCAGCGCCGAGCAGGACCCACCTCCAAGCAAAGACTTGCGCGGCTTGATGCCTTATCTTCGCCGGTACCCGTGGAGTATCGTCATCGGGCTGTTGATGGTTTTCCTGATGGGAGTTGTCACCAACGTACTCCCGCTGGCCACAGGCGTCATGACCGACACGCTTGCCGGCAACCCTGCTCCCTTCGAACATTCCAGCGATAAGGGAAAAGCGCCCGCGCTTGCGGCCGTTCCTCGCGTGTCAGCGCTCAGTCGAGCCATTCCTTTTTACGCGCCCAACAGCCGCAAGACGCTCGGGGTTTACTGCCTTATTGTCGTACTTTGCGTTGCGATCAAGGGAGTGCTGTCCTTCTCCGGACGCTGGATTTTGATTGGCGTCTCGCGCGACATCGAGTACGACATTCGAAGCGACCTGCTGAAACGTCTGTTGGCGCTTGAACCCGAATTCTACGTCCGCAACCGTACGGGCGAATTGATGTCCCGCGCTACCAACGACCTCAACTCCGTGCGCATGGTGCTGGGCCCCGGGATTATGTACAGCGCCACGACGATCGTGACCATGATCATGGCGATCCTGGTGATGGTCATGTTGTCACCCTCGCTCACACTCTGGGTTTTGCTCCCAGCGCCAATCGTGGCTGTTGCCGTGTGGTTCTTTGGCAAGACCATTCACGAACTCTACGAAACGATTCAGGCTGCTCTCGCCACGCTCACGGCACGCGTACAAGAAAATCTCTCCGGCGTGCGCGTTGTGCGCGCCTATGCCCAGGAAGAAGCGGAAATGCGCGCCTTTGACGAGCCCAATCGCGAGTACGTCTCGCGCAACATCCGCCTCATCCGTACCTGGAGCATGTTTATGCCATCGCTTCAGGCGCTGGTCGGCACTAGTTTTTTGATCGTGCTTTGGCAAGGCGGCCACCAGCTTCTTGGCGGCCAAATCACGCTTGGGGCCCTGATTGCGTTCTTTTTCTATCTAAACCAACTCGTATGGCCCATGATTGCGCTCGGTTGGGTCACCAATATCTTTCAGCGCGGTGCCGCTTCCATGGGCCGCCTGAATTTCATTTTGACGGCAAAACCAAATATCGACGATCGCTCAGCAACCCTTCCAAAGGATGCGATACCGCAAGGCGACATCGAGTTTCGCAATCTGACCTTCACCTACCCGACTACCCTTTCCGGCGTGAACGGCTCCAATGGCTCCGGCAAATCCAATGGCAGCGGCCCTCGCGCCGTACTCTCCGACATCAACCTCACAATCCCTGCTGGATCTACTCTGGCCGTCGTCGGACCTACTGGATGCGGAAAGACTACGCTCGCAGCGCTCGTCGCCCGGCTTTGGGAGGCTCCCAAGGGAACTGTGTTCATCGACGGCCATCCCATCCAAAACTGGCCTCTCGATGCCCTGCGCCGCTCCATCGGCTACGTTCCGCAAGACACATATCTCTTTAGCGAAACAGTCGGCGGGAACATTGCGTTCGGTTTGCCAGATTACAATCCCGAACGCGCGCGAGAGGCTGCTGAGATCGCCAGCTTCCATGGCGACATTCAGGATTTTGCCGCCGGTTACGAAACCGCCGTTGGCGAGCGCGGTATCACGCTTTCGGGTGGTCAGAAGCAGCGCACGGCCATCGCTCGCGCCATCGTTCGCGATCCGCGGATCCTGATTCTGGACGATGCCCTTTCCAGCGTGGACACACAAACCGAGGAGAAAATCCTCTCCGGCTTGCGCGGCGTCATGCGGGGCCGCACCACCATTTTGATTTCGCACCGCACGTCCACGGTGCAGAACGCCGACCAGATTGTGGTTCTCCGCGAGGGCCGCATCATCGAGCGCGGCACGCACGACGAATTGCTCGAGCGCGGCGGCTATTACGCGGATTTGTACCAGAAACAGTTGCTCGAGGAAGAGCTCGAAAACGCATGAGCACGCAGCACGAAGAAGAGGCTTTAGGCAAGGCGTACGACTCACGCCTGATGCGGCGGCTTTTGCAGTACATGAAGCCGTACCGCTGGCGGGTGGTGCTGGCGCTCGCGCTTGTAGCCGTCGTGACGCCGCTCGAGCTCGCTCCGCCCGCGATTTTCCAGAAAGCCATCGACAACAACTTTGTTCCGGCGATGGATCACAAGATCGCGGAATCCAGCGCTTGGATGGGCATCATTTGGCTTTGTTTGATTTACTTGGCTGTTCTTGCGTTCGATTTTCTCGCCCAATACATTCAGATTCGCATCATGCAGCGCGTTGGCCAGCAAACCATGTACGACATGCGCCGCGAAATTTTCGGCCACTTGCAGCGGCTGCCGATGAGCTATTTCGATCGCAACCCGGTCGGCCGCCTGGTCACTCGCGTGACCACCGACGTTGACGCCCTCAACGACCTCTTCGCCGCCGGCGTGGTCACCATGATCAATGACTTCTTCCTTCTCGTCGTGATGGCCGCTTTGCTTTTCAAGCTCGACCGTCGCCTGGCTCTAGACACCCTTGCTATCCTTCCCGGCATCCTGATTGTCACGATGATTTTCCGCAAATACGTTCGCGACGCCAATCGCCGCATCCGCACCGCCATTGCGCGCATCAACGCCTTCCTCCAGGAATACATTTCCGGCATGAGCGTGGTGCAGCTTTTCAACCGCGAAGGCAAGGCCATGGAGGACTTCTCGAAGCGCAACCGCGACAACATGCTTGCCTGGCGCGACGCCATTCTGGCCTATGCTCTCTTTTACCCCGCCGTCGAATTCCTGAGCTTCGCCACCATCGCGCTCATCTACTGGTCTGGCGGCAATCGCATCCTGCACAGCGCGCTTACGCTCGGCGTCCTCACCGAGTTCACCATGTACGCGCAGCGCTTCTTCCGGCCCATTCAGGATCTCAGCGAGAAATTCAACATCCTGCAGTCCGCAATGGCCGCTTCCGAACGCATTTTCAAACTTTTGGACGAGCCGGTCACGATTCAATCGGACCCGCACGCGACCCCTCTCATCCAGCCACGCGGCGAAATCGAGTTCCGCAACGTCTGGTTCAGCTATCGCAATGTTCCTGAACCCGCCGACGAAGACTGGGTTCTCCGCGACGTCTCTTTCCGCGTCGAGCCTGGCCAAACCTTCGCTATTGTGGGCCACACGGGAGCTGGCAAGACCACGCTCATTTCTCTGCTTCTTCGTTTCTACGACATTCAGCGCGGGCAAATCCTGCTCGACGGCAAGGACATTCGCACCATCGAGCTGCAGGATTTGCGCCGCCAATTCGGCATTGTGCTGCAAGATCCTTTTCTCTTCACCGGAACGATCGAGACGAACGTCCGCCTCGGCACACAGAACATCGAGAACGCGGCCGTCGAGCGAGCGCTCGAAGAAGTCGGCTTGGGCGAATTCATCCGGTCGCTTTCGAATGGCTCCGCCACCAGCGTCAACGAGCGCGGCTCCACGCTTTCCGTCGGCCAGCGCCAGCTCATCAATTTCGCCCGTGCCCTGGCTCACAATCCGCGTTTCCTCATTCTCGATGAAGCCACATCGAGCGTCGACACGAAAACTGAATTGCAAATCCGCGAAGCACTGAGCCGCTTGCTCTCTGGGCGCACCGCGCTCGTGATTGCTCACCGCTTGAGCACCATTCAGCACGCGGACCGCATCCTCGTGTTCCACAAAGGCCGTTTGCGCGAGCAGGGCGCGCATCAGGAACTCCTTGCCCAGCGAGGCATTTACTTCCGTCTGTATCAGCTCCAGTACAAGGAGCAGGAGCTGCATCTCCCGCTCGAAGCTCGCGGCGCAGCCGAACCGCCCGCAGTCCGGGCGAGCGACTGAGAGCGTTCCTCGCTGCACATGCCGACTATTTCGCTTCTTCTCTCCGCCGGCGAAGCTTCCGGGGACATGTACGCCGCGCGGCTGGCCACTGCTCTGAAGCAGCGCCTGGACGTCGCCATCTTCGGCATGGGCGGGCCGCAAATGCGCGCGGCCGGCGTCGAAATCATCACCGATTACTCTGAAATCTCCGTCGTGGGCATCACCGAAGTTTTGAAGCGTTTGCCATCTCTCGTTCGCGCCATGCGCCATCTTGTCGATGAGGCGGATCGCCGCAAACCCGCGCTTGCCATCCTGACGGATTTTCCTGGCTTTCACTTGCGCCTCGCGCGCAAGCTGCGCCGCAAGGGCATTCAAAACGTCTATTACATTTGCCCGCAGTTTTGGGCTTGGCGCCCCTGGCGCGTGAATCTCGTCCGCCGCCGCTTTACCGAGGCGCTCTGCATTTTTCATTTCGAGGAAAAGTTCTACGCGGATGCAGGTGTACCCGTGAAGTTCATTGGCCACCCGCTGGTCGGCAACGTGCAGGCCACTTTGACGCGGGAATCTTTTTGCAAAAAATACGGTCTACAAGAATCAGGGAATATCATCACGGTTCTGCCGGGCAGCCGCCGCGGAGAGATTTCGCATCATCTCCCGGTTCTCATCGAGGGGCTCCGTGAAATCCGCGAACGCATCCCCGGCCCGCCGCAAATTGTCGTCGCCGTGGCCCCGAGCCTGGAGGCGGCGCGGCTTGAGAAAAACTTTCCAGCTGACTGGAATGCCCGCTTCATTCCAAATGACACCTACAACGCACTCGGCGCCGCCGACCTTGCCATAGTCTCCAGCGGCACGGCCACGGTCGAAACCGCGCTTCTCGGCAAGCCAATGATTGTCGTCTATCGCCTTTCGCCGCTTACCGCCCGCCTTGCAAAACCGCTGGTAAAAACCAAATTCTTTGCGATGGTCAACCTTATTGCTGGACGAGGGGTGGTTCCGGAATTGATTCAGGACGATTTCACGCCTCAGCGCCTCGCTTCCGAGGCGGAATCGCTGCTTTCCGGCTCACGAGGTGGCAATCCACGCATCTCACAAATGAAGCGCGGCCTGGAGGAGGTGCGAAAGCTACTTGGCCCCCCGGGAGCTGTCGAACGCGCCGCTGACGAAATCGCCCGGCTGCTGTTAACCGCCCAAAGCAACGCAAAGTGAGTCCTTTGCTATCCTAATAGGTGTACATTGATTGGGGATCTGCATCACATGGAAAGGGGTCCGATGGCCCGCAGTCGAGGAATTGCTCGCAATACCGCTTTGTCCGCGCTTATCCTTTTGTCCGCCGCTGCCGCGCCGATTCACGCACAGGCGCCGCGTCCCGTTAATTTTCTCGCCACGCACTACGACGTTTCTGCCACGCTCGATGCCATCGGCCAGTCTCTTTCCGCCACTGCCAAAATCGATCTCACCGCCACGGAAGCCTCGAGCAACGTGCGCGTTGAGCTCCATCCCAACTTGGTCGTCAAAGAAGTCAAGGGTCCCGAAGGCAAGCCGCTCACCTTTGAACGCGACAATCAAAACCCTCTCTTTGTCAACGTTCAGCTTCTCACGCCGGTGGCCACCAATGGCCACGTTACGCTCTCTTTCACTTACGCGGGCCTGCTTTTCAACGAAGAAAACAGTCCCGTCCCCGGCGTGCGAGCTGCGTCTATCACAAAAGACGGCGCGTATCTGCTTTTGCCGGCGCGCTGGTTCCCCCTCACCAACTATCCTTCTAATCGCTACACCGCCACCTTCCGCCTGAACGTTCCGGGGACCTTCGCTGTCGCAGGGTCCGGCAAAGCTGCCGCTCCCACGCCGATGGCTGGAAAGAACGCCGTCGAGGGCGGCCGCCTTCTTTATACTTTTGAATGCAACCGGCCCGCCCAGCATGGCACGTTTGTCGCCGGCAACCTGCAGCTCAATCCCAAGCAAGCGGAAGGCATCAGTGTCGCCGTCTACGCGCCGCGCAACCAGTCCGCCAACGCTCAGGAATTTGCCGCCGACGTCGCCCGCGCCGCCGTCACTTTCTCCGACCTGTTTGGCCCCGTCCCCGATCCTTCTTTCACGCTCATTCAGTTGCCCGAGGGCACGCTAAGCGAATTTGCCGCCCCCGGCGTTCTCCTTCTTAGTCAGCACATGTGGGATCCCAAAGCCAGCGACCGGGCGATCGCCCATCTCGTCGCCTCGCAATGGTGGGGAGTGCAAGTCGCCCCAGCCACTCCCAATGACGTCTGGACCAGCGACGGTCTCGCACGCTACTCCGAAGCGCTCTACGCCGAGCAAACCACCGGCAAGGAAGCCAGCCTGCGCGCCGTAGACGAGTTTGCTGTCGGGGCCCTAATGTATGAGGACGCCGCGCCAGTCGGCCAAGCCGGCCGCCTCGCGCCGTATTCCCCGGATTACCGCTCTGTAGTCGAGAACAAGGGCGCCATGCTTTTTCATATGCTGCGCGCCATGATGGGCGACGTGGCGTTCAAATCCGCTTTGCACGATTTTTATTTTCAGTTCGCCGAGAAGTCCGCCCGCATCGAGGATTTCGAGAATCTCGCCGAGCGCCGCGTTCAGGCTTCCGCCAAGGCGAATCAGGATCCGCCGAATCTGCGCAGCTTCTTCGCGCAGTGGCTGAATTCCACGGGTATCCCTGAATTCACGCTCGAATATGTCGTCTACCGTACGCCGAAAGGCTTCCGCGTCGTCGGAAAAATCAAACAGCCCCTCGACACGTTTCACATGCCCGTGGACCTGCGAATCGACACCGAAGGCAATCCTGAAACCAAGACCATCGACGTGACCGGCTTGGAATCGCAGTTTTCGATTGACGTTTTCGGGCGCCCCAAGGCCCTCGGCATTAAAGTCGATCCCAACAACGTCATTCTCAAATCCAGCACCGCGCTCCGCGCGCGGGCTGCGATTGCCCGCGGCGAAGATCTGGCCCAACAGGGTAAGTTTTATGATGCAGTTGCTCAGTATCAAAGAGCGCTCAATATCCAGCCCGGCCGCCCGCTCGCTAATTTCCGCATGGGCGAAGCCTTCTTCTATCAGAAGAATTATCAAGCCTCCGCCAACGCTTTCCGCGAAACCTTGCAAAACGTCCCCGAGCCTTCGGAAAAATGGACCGAGTGCTGGAGCCACGTCTATCTCGGCGAGATTTTCGATTTGCTCGGTCAGCGCGAGCGCGGCGTCAACGAATATAGCAAGGCCAAACAGACCAACGACAACACGGGCGGATGCCAGTTGCGCGCCGAAGGGTTGATTAAGAAGCCCTATTCCGAGGGTGGCGGCGAACTCGTGGCCACGCCCGCCACGACGGAACCAGCAAGACCGGCTAACGCGCTTCCGGCCCCAGCTTCTGGCGAAAAGCCAGTCCTCAAAAAGAAGCCTGACCCGGCGCCGCAATAGCCTTCTTTTTGGTGGAGCGCCGCGCTGCTGCGCCCTCCTTTTCGCCCAGATACTTGTCCAAAAACTCCTTAACGTCCGCTTCCCAAATCCTCCAGCCCTCTCTCCCAAAAACCATGTGGCCAGGAGCCACCCCTGCCGCATCCTGGGGCGTGAAGCGTGGATACACAATGAGTTTTGTCGTGGCGCCGCACGCTTCCGCTTCGCGAACCACAGCCTTCACGGATTCCGTCGTGCGGTCGTTCTCCGCCACCATGCCCAGCAGCGGAACCCGAATTTTACGCGCCGCCTCCTTCAACGCCGCTTGCATTGCAGGACTGTGGTCCCATGTCAGCGCCGCGCCTGCCTGATCCACCACCGCGCGAAACGCCGTGGACCGGCCGGCTCCGAACACGCTAACAATTCCCCCAAACGACCACCCCATCACTGCCATCCGCTTGGTGTCCGGGTACGGCAGAGTTTTGACGAAATCCACTGCCGCCAGCATGTCGTCCGTCTCTTCCTGTACGCGCGCGACGAATCGCAGCCCACGTTCTTCTCCCACTGTTTCGCTAAACGTTGCCCCATCTGACTTGCCGTACCCGCGGCGCTCCGGCACCACCACGATATAGCCGCTGCGCGCCAGCATCTCCCCTACATAAGCAAACGGGCGCTCTTCTCGCTCGTGCCCGGCGCGCGATCCGTGATTGTAAATCACTACCGGAAACAGCCCCGCGCCCTCCGGTTTAAACACATACGCCTCGATCTTCAGTTTCCCGCTGGGATAAAACACCGTTTCGTATGTTGGTTGCTTCGCGTTCGTCTGTGCCAGCGCCGCGCTGCCCACCAGCAGCACGCCGCAAGGGATCGTCCATCCGCTCGCTCTAGGTAGCATTTCTTCTCCGCTCTCTCTTTTTTTTGTCCTTGGCTTTTGTAGTCCGGCCGCCAGCAGCGGGCGCTGGGCTACGCTCTTTCCCTCGCTTTATGCCGCCTTCTGCACAAACAAGCTGGCGAAGTTCTGCCGGTAACGGTAGAACAGAATTCCCCACAAAATCGCCACGACCACCGCCACTGGCCCGCCGGTGTGGTCTAAGAGCAGGTGATACAACAAGATGTTAAAGATCACCGGTCCCAGCAGCGTAATTCCTAGTGGGACGTAACGGTTCACCAACAATAGCGCTCCTCCGAGCACCTGAACGCCGCCCACAAAGAACACATAGTGCGACTGAAACAATACCGTAAGGAACTGGCCCGCCAGCCCAGTTGGGAGCGGCGCATGAATGAAGTTCAAAAACGCATTGGAACCAAACACCACGAAGACCAGCCCAACCAGAATGCGCGCGATCAAAGTTGCAAATTTCATTCTTCACCCCAAGCGAAGGCCCTTAAAGAGTTTACCGGATTCCCCACGACGCGATTCACCATGATCCGGGCAATAAATTGAACCACGTTAACGCCAGTTTAAGCAAAGTTAAGCGCTCTTCGTCTCCCCTGCGGAACTTGCCCCGATCCGTGGATGGACTAAACAAGCACACTTTTCAGGTCGTACCATTGGGCGGGACAAGAAAATCCAGTTAACTATTTCCATGTCCGAAGGACAATTCACACGGTCCTGCCCTCAATGTGGAGCGGTCAGCCCCCTTTCTGCACCCGCCTGCCCTCGGTGCCGCCACCCATTCTCCCCGACAGACTCCGGCCTGGCCCTTACTCCCTACAAGAAAATCATCTTTTGGGCCCTCGGGATTCTGATTGCCGTGGGCATCTTTTTTGTGGTCGTCATTGTGGGGCTTCTTCATCAGCGTTTAAGTTCCACAACGGCTTACCAAGAGGCTTTGAGGCTCGCAAAGGCTTCTCCTGCCGTCCAAACCGCCCTCGGAGAAAACATTCACCTCAGGTCTCCGGCCCTTGGGCTTGCGCTTGACTTCGCGGGCTCCGAATTCGTCCAATTCTCCGTGTCGCTTGCAGGCTCGCATGGCGCCGGTCGCCTTTCTGCAGTTGCCAACTCTACCAACCGCGCACTAGAGTTTTCTCGCCTTTCCTTCCTTCCTGCGGCGGGTTCACAATCGATTGACATTACTCCGATGCCGCAACGTCTGGACCTCCCCCCGGTGCCCTCGAAGAAAGTTTACTTGGTTCCTCTGGAACTGGACGCAAACGAGCCTCTCGATTGGGCTCCTTCCTATTACCAAGCCAAGTTTGGCATTAAAGTTATGGTTCTTCCTCCCATTCCTCTCACGGAAGATCTAGTCAACCCCACGCGCAAGCAAATGGATTCCGAAAGATGCGTGGAATCCCTTCGCAAGTTGCATCCGGAATGGGATGGGGATCCCTCAGTCATTCTCATCGCTGTGACCTCAAAAGATATCTACAACCCGTCCCTCAGTTGGACGTACGTGGAAAACTACCGCTACGAAGGCCGCTTCGCGGTGGTTTCCTCGGCTCGCCTCCATCCCCCTGCATACCTAGCAAACTGGAATCCAGAATGGCTGCACTCCCGGCTTCAAAAGATGCTGACCAAGAATATCGCCATGCTTTATTTTGATTTACCCATGAGCAGCGACTACACGAGTCTGCTTAGCGGCGGAGTTTTGTATGGCCCACAAATCGACTTTATGGGGGGGACGATTATCGGCACAGAAGGAAGATGGCATTCCTTCATCAACGAGGATGAACCGACGGTCACCATTTACTCTGTCCCAGACAAGCCTCCCCTTTGTATCAATGACGCAGGTGAAGCATTGCCTCAACCCGGCGCTCACGTCTTTTTTGCCGATTTGTCCATCGGGCTCTTTGTTGACCGTACTATGGATTTCCGGCTGAACGGGGAATACCCGCTGCAATTAACTCGGTCCTATCGCAATCAAGACACGCAGTCCCGCGCGTTCGGTATTGGCGCATCCCACTCGTTGGACATTTTTCTCACCGGAGAAATGGGGGTGTATATTGATCTGATCGATGAAGATGGCGGGCGCGTTCATTTTCTGCGTGCGCGCCCCGGGCAACACCAGTTTGGGGATACTTATATAGCGCAAGATGGTGGCGCGGTGGCGGTTTACGCGGGAGACGGTTGGACAGTCACGCGGCGGGACAAGTCAAAGCTCTATTTTCCTTATCGGCCCAAAGCGCTCGGGCCTAACGTTACCGTCCTCACGGGATTCACCGACGCTGCGGGGCACAAATATGAGATGGAGCGTAATCCTTCGGGCGACTTGCTTTCCATCACCAGTCCCTCCGGCCAGTGGATGCATTTCGAGCCGGACGCGAAGCACCGCGTCCATCGCATCTCGGACTCCGCTGGCCGCAGCGTCACCTACGACTACGACTCCGCCGGCCGCCTCGCTCATGTTGTTGATTCTCAGGGCCTCACGGAGTCATACGGTTATGACGATAAGTCGCAAATGCTAACCGTTAGCCGGAGAGACGGCAGCCCCACAATCACAAACGAATACGACATCTCCGGCCACATCATCAGCCAGACCTTGGCTGGCGGAGAGAAGTTTCTTTATCACTACACCGCCGATCCTCAGAGCCGAGGGAACGCCACCGTCCCTGACCTTATCACTGACCCTCGCGGCCTTCTTACGCACATCCATTACAATTCCGCAGGCTACATGCAATCCCTGCCTGAACTCCCGCCGCATTAGGCCTCCAAACGGGGCGCTTTCCTTTTCTCCACAGCCATCCTCCGTTTTCCACAGTTGACCCTGTTGCGTTCGGCTTCACACACGGCCATAGTCGGCGCCTCAGCATATCTTTGGAGGAATTCGATGCTGTTTGCCTTCGTCCGACGGGGAAGGAAATCGGGAATCCGCTTGTTCCCTCATCGCCACAAAGAGGACAACCGGTATCACGTGAGTCTGACGCGGCAAGGGCCGCATATCCCCCTTTTCGACGACCGGGATATCCCGGATTACCTTGCCAACGGCTATTCGCTCAGCATGAGCAATGGGGATGAAAATTACCGGCCGACCTTGATTCGGCCCAGTTCGATCCACGGGTGGCAGTGAGTCGCATGGCTCATCCGCCTGTTGCACCCACACGCTCGATTAGTTTCTCACTCCAACCTTAGAATGCTCCTTTCCGCTGCAGCATAACTTGGAACCGCTCCCCCATTCCCTCGGGATGGATGAGCGTTTTCAGTTGCAGCCGCGCGCGAACTTGCTCGGCTTCGGCCTGTCCGCGGTCATAAAGGTCCGCGAACTCATTGGACTGCCCCAGCGCCAGCAAAAACGCTGTCTGCGAAGTAAATTCGACCGTTTCCAGGTCCGACCGCTGTCCCCAGGTCTCCAGCGCCGTGAAGTTTACGTGCGCCGTCAAGTCCTGTTCTCCCGGCGACGTATAGAAATCCTCGCTCACTCGATGACCCCGGTATGCCAGCAAAGTCCCGCGCATGTGGTGCTCATCAAACAGCTCCGCCGCGCGATGCCCGTAATCAATGGTCAGCACAAATCCGCGTTCGATTCGCCGGCCAACTTCCGTAATCCAGTCGCACGCCTCAAGTCCCGCTTCCGCGTGCTGGTCGATCTGCAGCTTCACTCCCTGTGTTGAGAAGTATTCGTTAATCGCGCAAGTCGAAACCGGCGCCACGACGTCCACAAACTTCCCGTGCTCCCAACCCACAAGGATTTCTTGCAGACCGCGCTCACTCATCACCACGCGATGCACCGCCAGAGCATCGATCAATTCATTAGAGAAAATGCAGCCCGCGGGAATCTGAAACGGAATTTCAGCCGACACTTGCAACCGGCCCGCCCGCGCATGCCGCTCTAGCCGCGCGACTGCCTGCTCGCACCGCGATGCCGAACGCTCCACGGCAACATAGCGCACTGCATTGTAATAATCCGGCAGCCTGGCTTCGCAAAAACCCACTATGTGGAGTGCCAGCCGCCCCACGCCCGCTCCCGCTTCTACCAGCACAAATTCTTGCGGCCGGTTGAGCTGCTCCCACAGCTCCGCAAACTTCCGCGCCAGCAATCGTCCAAAAATCGGATGCACGTCCACGCTAGTGTAGTAATCCACGAATCGCACCGATTCGGATTTGCTGTAGTAGCCGTACACCGGATGGTACAGGCATTCGCGCATGAAGTCGGCAAAAGGGATTGGTCCGTAGCGGCGAATCCGTTCTGCAAGCAGTTTTTCCAACGGCGTCACGCGCCCTTCGCTCCAGTGGTTCCCGAAGGCAATTCCGTTTGCAGCTTATTCCACGTTCTCTGGAAGATTTCCCGGGCGTCATCATCAAAAAGAACGAAGTGCACCGTTTCGAGCGAAGTTTCTCCCCACAGATGTTCTGCCGTTTCGCGCAACATGATCTTCGCGCATTCTTCAAAAGGAAATCCGGCAACGCCGGTGCCCACCGCAGGAAAGGCAATGCTTCTGAGCCTGCGCTCTTTTGCAATCCTCAGGCAATGTGCGGTGGAGTTTCGCAGTGTGTCGGCCGTCGTTGCCCCGCCAAGCCGCATGCTTGCAGCGTGGATTACGAACCGCGCTTTCAGGTTTCCGCCCGCGGTGATCGCTGCGTAACCAACGGGAATGCTACCGATTTCGTTGCACTCGCGCTGGATTTCGTCTCCACCTTTTCGGCGGATGGCCCCCGCCACCCCGCCGCCCAAGATCAAATCATTGTTCGCGGCGTTGACGATGGCGTCGGTATCCATTTCCGTCAGGTCGCCCTGCTGAATGATGATTTTGTCCGCGAACGATTTCATTTTGTATCGTCCGTTCTCCACTGGAAGCGCCTGCCCCTAACCACTTTTCTCCGTGGCCTTCTTCTCGGAGCCTTCGTGGTTGGAGGCTTTTTGTTGCGCGTAGTCATAGACGCCGTGCCCCGTCTTGCGCCCCAAGCGGCCTTCTTTTACGTATTGCCGCAGCAATTTGGTCGGCCGGTATTTCTCTCCGAGCGTGCTGTGCAAATATTCGAGGATATTCAACCGAACATCAAGGCCAACAAGATCCACCAGCTCAAACGGCCCCATGGGGTGATTCAGGCCCAGCTTCAGCGCCTTGTCGATATCTTCCGCAGTGGCAATTCCCGCTTCCAGCATGTTGAACGCTTCATTCCCAATCAACGCGTTGATGCGCGTGGTGATAAATCCCGGTGCTTCGTTGACCAGCACAACCTCTTTGCCCATGCGCCGCGCCACCTCGCGGCACGTTGCGACGGTTTCCTCGGCAGTGTGCGGCGTGCGCACCAGCTCAATGAGCTTCATCTTCGGCACCGGATTGAAGAAATGCATTCCGATGCAGCGTTCGCGCGAGCCAATCGCGCCCGTGAATTCGGCAATCGAAAGCGACGAAGTATTGCTCGCAAAAATCGCGCCTGTCTTTGCGAACTTATCAAGAATCGTGAAGAGCTCCAGCTTCATCGCCAGCTCTTCGGGAACCGCTTCGATAATGAGTTCCGCATTGCGAATTGCGTCCTTTATATCGGTCGAAGTGGAGACGAGGGAGAGCGCTTTGTCTCGAACGCTTGCTTCGACCTTTCCCCGTGAAACGCCTTCCTCAAACGATTGCCGGATCCAGGTCGTTGCTTGCTCGAGCACGCGCAGCGAGATATCTTCGAGGACGGTCTTATATCCACCGAACGCGGCGGCATAAGCAATGCCCCGCCCCATCGTGCCCGCCCCAATCACCGCGATGGTTTGCACATCCATTCGTTGCTTTCTCCGCGAACTGAGGAACAATTCACTTTCACAATTCCTCGAGTTCCTTCACTTCAAGAGTTTCTTGAACGCTTCTTCGTCGAAACCCAAAACCATTTGAGAATCGCGAATGACTACCGGCCTGCGAATCAGGTTCGGTTCTTTTGCCATCAACCGGATGGCTTCCGTGCGCGAGGGCGGATGTTCCTTCATATTCCGCGTTCGATAGAGCCCGTTGCGCGGATTCAGAAACTCATTGTAATCCCGCTGACCAATCAACGCTTCCAGTTCCGCTTCAGTCAGCCTTTCCCCGGCCAAATCCCGCGATTCGAGTTCTGCGCCCAATTCCAGCAAGAGACCTCTTGCTTTGCGGCACGTGGTTCACGTCGGCTTGTTCAGGAACTTGATTTTCACTCTGGGCATGCCCTCTCCTGTCGCGACGGCAGAAAGAGCTTATTCGAAAAGAAGCTGCGTCTCAGCAGGAACAAACGATCAATATCGCGGGACTTTGGAATCGACCTCGAGCGACCAGCGCTCGATCCCACCGGCCAGGGACTTGGCTCTTTCGAATCCCTGAAAACGCAGCCACGCCGCGGCATCCAAGCTTCGCATGCCGTGGTGGCAATAACAAATCAGCTCGTCCACGTCCGGAAGCGTATTCAAGCTGGCGGCAAGAGCGCCCAGGGGTACAAGTTTCGCGCCTTCAATGCGGCAAACCTCGAATTCCCAAGCTTCCCGCACATCCACGAGCACCACATTTTCGCCGCGGTCGAACCGAGCTTTGAGTTCCGCTGGCGTAATCTCCAATTCGTCCATTTGCCTATTTCATTTTCCTTTCCAAATCGGCTCGCGCTTTTCGAGAAAAGCGCGAATGCCTTCCTGCGCGTCATGCGTTTGCATAAGTTCCGACAAGTATACGCGCTCCACCTCTTCGAGCTGTTTCAAAAAGTCCGCCGAATGAAGCCACGCCAAGGTCTTTCGCGTCAGATGAAGAACGGTCGGGCTCAGCGTTCGCAATTCTCCCAAAAGCGATTCCACGGCGGTGTGAAGCTCCTGGTTTGGAACCACGCGCGTAGCCAAACCGAGGCGGTGCGCCTCTGTCACGCTGATTTGCTCGCCGGTGAGAATGAGGTGCGCCGCGGCTTGCAGGCCAATTCGACGAGGTAACGTCACCATGGCCACTGGCGGAAAGCAGCCGAGTTTGATTTCTGGCTGCCCAAATTGGGCGGATTCAGCGGCGAGAACGAAATCGCAAGAAGTAGCCAGCTCCATGCCCCCACCGAGGCAGTAGCCATGGACAGCGGCAATCGTGAGGCAATCAACAGAGGCCAGGCGGCGAAAAACAGCGTGAAATGCGCAAAACATTCTTTTGATGCGTTCCGGAGTGTGGTCAGCAACATCAGCTCCCGCACAAAATGCTTTCGCTCCAGCGCCTTGGAAAACCACAAAATCCGATTTGGGCAGCGCCCGCTCAAGAACCGCGTCAAGAGACTCCATCATGGCAATGTCAAGAATGTTTAGAGGTGCCCGATCCAGCGTGATCCAAGCGGTGCGGCGCTCGATGCGAAGCTGAATGATTTCGCGTTGGGCAGTCATTCGTACCAAGCGTTGAAGATATGAAGCTATCTGCCGCGAAACTGCGGGGGCCGTTTCTCAAAGAAAGCGCGAATCCCCTCGCTACAATCTTCCGAAAGATAGCAAGGCATTTGTTGCTGGACTTCCTGCTCAAGTGCAGCAGTGAGTTTTTCCTTTTCGCTGGCAAACAAAGTTTTTTTCACTGCGCGGATCGCCAAAGGCGGACCTTGCGCGATTTTTTGAGCGAGCGACTTCACCTCGTCTTCGAGCTGCGCGGCGGGCGCAACGCGATTCACAATGCCGAGGCGCAGCGCGGTCTTCGCGTCTATCATGTCGCCAGTATAAAAAAGCTCAGCAGCCTTCGACGGGCCCACCAGTTGCGGTAAGAAGTGCGTGCCTCCGTAGTCCGGAAAAAGACCGATCTTCGCAAAATTCTGGCCGAACGTGGCTTCTTCGGCCGCAATGCGAATGTCCGCAGCCAGTGCAATGTTCATCCCAGCTCCAGCAGCAGCTCCATTGACAGCGGCGATAACCGGATGCGGCATCATGCGCATTGTCAGCACCGCCTGCCCCGCGCGCAGGAGCGGCTCCAGCGCCCGCGTGTCCCCGCTGGCGCGGCCTTTGCCGATCGACGCAAGGTCGCCGCCAGCGCAGAAAGCGCGGCCTGCGCCAGTAATTACGACAACGCGAACAGATTCATCTCCTGCGATGCGTCCGAGTGCATCGTTCAGGGCGGTCGCAAGCTCGTTGTTCAGGGCGTTCAAACGATCGGGGCGGTTCATCACTAACACGGCAATGGCGTCGTGTCTTGTTTCCAGAAGGACCGGACCGGCCTGGCCCGCTTGGGGAGAAGAGTTGCTCATAAGGTATCCAGGCTAGTGTGCCCGGACTTCCCTGGCTTTTTCAACCTTTGCTACAAGTTTCGCGAGCTTGCGGAAATGTACCAATTTCTCGTTTTTGAATTTGTTGTTCGCGCCGCTTGTGGAAGGCAGCACATACACGCGCGCGCCGTACAGCAAATCTTTTTGCATGCCATACTTGCATCGCCGCTGCGCGAATTGCTCGTAGGTCAGTTTGCCGTTGAACGCCACCACGTGAGGAGTGAATTCCTCAAGCTTTTGCGAGAGTACGATGCGGCCTTCCGCAAAGTCTTCGCGTGCCAATTCCTCGACGCCCTTCGTCGGGCGCTTCACCAGGTCGGTCAGGCCAATCCCAAATTCAATCACGCGGCGGTCGTCGTGGTAATCGAAAGGCTCGGGCACCACGCCGCTCTTATAGAGGATGGGCCAGAATTCATTCCCGCGCCCGGCATAGTAATGTCCGACGCGGACCGAGGATTCACTGGGATTGCAACCCACGATGACAAGCTTCATGCCTTTGCGGAGGTGGTCGGGCAGGGTGCGCATGAAGCCAGCTTACTATGCCTTTCGATGTTTCGATTTTCCCTTTGAACTTAAGTGCGCGTTTTTCTAAACAGGCCGTAGCTAGCCACTCAGTCCTTCCCTTCGCTCAGGATGACAATTCCCCAAGGCCTAAAGCGATTTGATCCGCTAGGCTAACTTCCTGCATTGCCCTGCCAAAAGGGCAGTTCCCGGCCGAGTTTCTTCTCGCGAGCCGCCGCGTACACTTTCATCGCAACCGCCAAATCCCACGAAGCGATTCCATTGGATTTGAACAGGGTAACTTCATCATTGCTGGTGCGGCCGCTGACTTTGCCCGCAACCACGTCGCAAAGCTTCTTCACACCCGTCCAGCAGATTTCATCCCCCTTGAACGGGATAATCAGGTCGCCCGCTTCCTGACGGGATTGCTCGACGGAATCCACCACGATCACATCCGCGCTGGCCACGGCTTCGTCATCCAGTTCGCGCTTGTGAGCATGGTTCGCGCCAATCGCATTGATGTGCACGGCCGGGGTCAAGTCCGCGCCAAAGATCACAGGTTGTGAAGAAGTCGTGGCCGTGCAAACAATGTCAGCGCCACGCACGGCTTCACCGGAAGAACCGCTCGGCGTCACCGTAATACGCAGCTTCGCGGACATCTCGTCGCAAAACTTCTCGCGCCTGGCGGCATCACGGCCATAAACGCGGGCGGATTCAAGTTTTCGGACGGCGGCAACCGCTTCGAGCTGCGTTCTGGCCTGGCCCCCAGTTCCGATGATGGCGGCAATGCGTGAGTTTTCGCGAGCCAGATACTTTGTGGCTACACCCGACGCCGCTCCCGTGCGCAGCTGCCCCATGTAATCCGCCTCGATGACTGCAAGCAGGTCGCCGGTAGCCATTTCGTACAGTGGGACCAGGAATTGCAGCCTGCCACGTACGTAGGTGTACTGCTTCATAGCCACAAAACCCGCGGAATAATCCGCGGCAGCCATGTAGTGAAAGAATCCGCCGTGCGACAGTTCAAAGCGCCTGCGCGGATGTACGACGACCTCTTCGGTGGCCTGCTTGCGCAGAATCTCTTCGACCGCACGAAGCGCCCGGGGCATGTCGAGCACCTGCCGCACTTCTGCCTCATTGATATGCAAGGCCATTCGGCTCTCCTCCGTCCAGACACGGCAGTGCTGCGCTACGACTTCAGATTCTCCAGAAAGCAGACTTCAGCGTGACTGCGGCTTGGCTCTTTTTGCTGTAACCCGTTTTCCCGAGGTCTCACCCGGCTCGCGAATGCGCCGCACGACCGTCTGCATCAACCGATAAACGCGTTCTTCTTTGTCCCCATCCATAACGTGAAAGCGGAATTCGGGCTCGTCTTTCGGACCTTTGCCGGTGCGGATCGGGAGTTGCCCACAAAGATTATTCTCGATGAACGCCGTCTCGTAGCGGTCTCGTTTCGCATTCCAAGTGTAGACTCGCAAGGCCGTGAAGTCGCAGGGCTGGCCCTCCGGCCCGCGGGCGGCAGCGAGGAGATATTGCGGCTTATCGCCCGTAGGATCTGGAACGCGATTTAGCTCAAACCAGGCAACCGAATGAATGTTTGCGGAAGACGCGCCTTCGCGCACAGGATCTGGCAAGTCCAGTTCGATGAAGCGCGCCACCACCCAGCCGGCAATCGGCACCGTCTGATCGCCGGGCTCGGTAGTCGTGGTTGTCACGGAAACGCGCGCTGAAGATTCGCCCGGTGGCCGCGAAGCAATGCCGCGGACCAGAAACCAATCCTCCTTTTTTGCTTCCTGCGCGTCGTTCCCGGAATCCTTTTCATCCGTGGTCTGGACCCAATCGGCTACGCCGCGACCCACAATCTCGACCGGAACATTTCGCGCGAATTGATAAAGCCGCGGCTCGGTGCGGCCTGGCAGCACGCGCAAATTGGTGGATACCTTCGTGCGGCCGCGCGCCTGCACAGGCATATTGCGCACCTGCTCTAGCAACTTGATGCTGCGCTGCCAAAGCGCCGGCTCCATCAGTTGGTGCGCTTCCACCCAGCCGACGGCGCCCGACGGCGTGCGCACCTTCATGTATTCATTGCGTTTGCTGAGGACCTCGACGCGCTCCCCGTAATGCAACACGCCGACCTGCTGCCGCACCTGAGCGATGCCGCTGAGCACCGGTGCGGCTTTTTCGCTGACGAAAGCCTCCCCCTGTGATTCGTGACGCGGGCGGACCATCCAGGCGGCAAACGCCACCAGGCAAAGCAGCGGCACCGCGATGAGAAGCTTCCGCTTCATGTCTGCTCTACTAACGCTGGGACGTTAGGCACTACCATGCTGTTCCCCTTAGTCATTGGCTCCGGGTTTCTATTCGATGGTTAGAGATTGTACCTGAAAGCGTGCTCGAGCCCGAGACGCCAATGACCCCGATGTTTTTCTGTTAAAATGCCGCAGCTTCCTGAAAATTTGCTCTATCCTCTCCCATGGAGGTGTCCCGATGAAATCGCTGAACGCGCTTCAGCCGTTTGGATTGCTGGCACTGCGCCTCGCGCTAGGCGTTATCTTTTTTTCTCATGGATACCCCAAGCTGGCGCACCTTGGCGGCGGCATGCAGGGCTTTTTCGTGGAACACGGACTGCCGGGGTATTTCGTCTATGTGGCGGGCGTGCTGGAAGTGTTTGGCGGACTGATGTTGATGCTAGGACTGTTTACGCGGCCCGCTGCGCTGTTGCTAGCCGTGGAAATGGCCGTAGCGATCTGGAAGGTGCACAGCAGCAAAGGCTACCTAGCCATACATGAATACGAATTCCCGCTCGCGCTAGCGGTGGCCTGCTTCGCGTTAGCTACCGTTGGCGCAGGGGCGTTTTCGCTGGATCAACCACTATTCGAAAAAGGTGGAAAATAGCGGTCGAAGAAATTGCACCGAGCCCAGGTCTCTCCATCCTAGATCTCTTTGGCCCAAGATTTCGTATAGAATCAAGCACATTCAGCAGCTCCTAAAAGGAACTCCTATGAACAAATCCCTTTCGCGATCCGTTTTGTTCGCATTTTTGATTCTTGCCGCCACCCTGTTTGCTTTTGAATTGCGGTTGCCGGCTGCGGATGACTCCCCATCCTTACCCGCCCCACCGGTGGCGAAGAAAGTCCCGAAAGTCACGGAGATTAACGGTCGCAAGCTGATGGACAATTACTTCTGGCTGCGCGACAAGAAGAATCCGGAAGTGAAGGCCTATCTCGACGCCGAGAACGCCTACACCGACACGGTGATGAAACCCACGGAGGCTTTGCAGAAAAAGCTCTACGACGAAATGCTGAGCCGCATCAAGGAAACTGATGTGGAGGTTCCGTACAAAGAAGGGGGCTATTTCTATTACGTCCGCACCGAAGCGGGCAAGCAGTACCCCATTCGCTGCCGCAAAAAGGGCAGCATGGACGCACCGGAAGAAGTGATTCTCGACGTTAATGAACTCGCCAAAGGCCAGGCCTTCATGTCACTGGGCGCTTTTGATGTCAGCGACGATGGCAATCTCCTTGCCTACACGACGGACAACACAGGCTTCCGGCAATTCACTTTGGCCGTGAAAGATTTACGCACGGGAAAAGTTCTGCCGGACCGTGCCGAACGCGTCGACTCCATTGCCTGGGCCAACGACAACAAAACTATTTTCTACACGGTCGAAGATGCAACGACCAAGCGGGGATATCAGATGTGTCGCCACATCGTTGGCACGACCGGAAACGACACGCTCGTGTATGAAGAAAAAGACGAACGCTTTGACATCGGCACTGGCAAAACGCGGAGCAAGGCGTACATTTTTCTTTTTTCTGGGAGCCACACAACGACAGAGGTACGCTACATCCCGGCCGCTCAACCGATGGCGGAATGGAAAATCATGGAGCCGCGCAAACAGGACGTCGAATACTACCCGGATCACAACGGCGATTCCTTCTATATTCGTGTAAACGACACAGGCCGCAATTTCCGGCTCGTGAAGGCGCCAGTCTCCGCTCCCGAAAAAAAGAACTGGCAGGAAATCCTGCCGAATCGAGCAAACGTCATGCTTGAGGACACGGATTATTTCAAGAACTATTATGTCTTGTACGAGCGCGAAAAAGGTCTGCCCCAAATGCGCGTCTGCAACCTGAGCACCAATGAATGTCGCCACATCGAATTCCCAGAGCCCGCGTACGTGAGCTACTCCTACGTGAACCGCGAATTTGACACCACAAAGTTCCGCTACGGCTACCAATCATTCATCACACCGCAATCGGTGTTCGAATACGACGTGACCGGCGGCACATCCATACTATTGAAGGAAAAAGAAGTACCCGGTGGCTACAACCGCACGCGCTATCAAGTGGAACGAATCCAGGCGACCGCGTCTGATGGAGTGAAGGTGCCGATGTCCGTTTTGCACTTGAAAGGCGCCAAGCTCGATGGAAAAGGGCCGATCTATCTTACCGGCTACGGCTCTTACGGAGCTTCGTACGACATCGGCTTCAATTCCAATTTATTCAGCATGGTGGATCGCGGCGTGGTCGCGGCCGTGGCGCACATTCGGGGCGGTGGCGAAATGGGCAAGGGGTGGCACGACGACGGCCGCATGATGCATAAGAAGAACACGTTTACCGATTTCATCGCGTGCGCTGAGTATCTTGTCTCTCAGGGATATGGCTCAAAAGACCGGCTGGCGATCGAAGGTCGGAGCGCCGGTGGCTTGCTTATGGGCGCGGTGCTGAACATGCGCCCGGATTTGTTTCATGCAGCGCTGGTGGGCGTTCCGTTTGTCGATGTGATGAACACTATGATGGATGAGTCTGTGCCGCTGACCGTACCGGAATTCGAGGAATGGGGCAACCCGAAGGAAAAGCCGGCTTTCGATTACATGATCACTTATTCGCCGTATGACAACATTGAGGACAAGCCGTATCCCAACATCCTGGTGCGAACCTCATTTAACGACAGCCAGGTCATGTACTGGGAGCCGGCCAAATACGTGGCCAAGATGCGCGCGATTCGCACTGACCACAACCTGCTCATCCTGAAAACCAGAATGGATCCGGGCGGTCACGGAGGCTCTTCCGGACGCTACGACCGGCTGAAAGACAATGCGTTTGATTACGCGTTCTTCCTGACGCAGATGGGCATTCAAAACTGAGCAGCTGTCGGCAAGTATCTAGTAAGCCGCAGGCGCCGAAGTTGCTGGCACGCCCGTAGGCCCCTCGGGAACCGCAATCCACAGAATTATGTACGCAAGGATGTTCGGCCCGGGAACCAGCGTGGCCACCAGCCACAGGACTCGGACAAGAGTGGTGTCAATGTCAAAGTAATCGGCTATGCCGGCGCACACGCCCGCGATTTTCCGATCATTCGTCGAGCGCACCAATCTCTTGCGCGGGTACACAGGAGGCGGAGGGGGAGCAGACGATGCCGTCTCCGGCTGTTTAGCGCCGCAACTGTAACAGTACTTCGACCCAGCAGCGATGTCCTTTTGGCAATTCGGGCAGATCATAGATTAACCCTCGCAGAACGCATTTTCGCGTCCCATGTATAGATACGAGAATTGTGGCCGAATAGTTTCCTGGGGTTCCCAAGCGTAGTCTAAACCAGGCAGGCTCAGTATTCCAAAAGCTGTTTCACCGCGGCGGTAATGTGCCCCACCTGAGGAAGAATCACGTCCTCCAGCTTCGGTTGGTAGGCGCAAAACGTGTCCATGGCCGCCACGCGCTTGACCGGAGCGTCTAGTTCTTCGAACAACTGGTCAGCGATGCGCGCCGCGATTTCCGCGCCGTAGCCCCAGCTCAACATGTCTTCGTAGGCCACAATCACGCGGTGCGTCTTTCGCACCGTCGCGGAAATGGCTTCCCAGTCGTAGGGCAAAAGCGAGCGCAAATCGACAATTTCCACGTTGATGCCCTCGCGCTGCAATTGCGCCGCCGCGACCTCCGCGCGATGGACCACCGCGCCATACGTGATGATGCTTAAATCGGTTCCCTCCTTCACCACGCGCGCCTTGCCGAGCGGAATCGTGAAATCCGGCCCTGGATTCTCGGAGCGGTTATACGGCTGCCGGTATAAATGCTTGTGCTCGAGGAACATCACGGGGTCATCGCAACGAATCGCCGTACGCAGCAAACCCGCCACGTCCAGCGCCGTTGAAGGCATCACCACGCGCAATCCTGGGCAGTGCGTGAAAATCGATTCCCCGCTCTGGCTGTGATACACGCCGCCGCCAGTCAGGTAGCCTCCGATAGGTACGCGCAGCACCACCGGCGCCTTGAAGGCTCCATTCGAACGCCAGCGCATCACACATAATTCATCGCGAATCTGCATCATCGCCGGCCAGATGTAGTCGAAGAACTGAATCTCCGCGACCGGCTTCAGTCCGCGCACGGCCATGCCGAGGGCCCGCCCCACGATGCTCGCTTCCGCCAGCGGAGAGTTGAATACGCGGTCGTGCCCATATTTTCGTTGCAAGCCCGAAGTCGCCTTGAAAACGCCGCCCTTCCCTTTTACGTGCTTCAGGTTCTCTTCCCGGCTGGCGTCCGCTACGTCCTCGCCAAACACAGTGATCCGCTCATCCCGCGCCATTTCGTCGGAAAGCGTAAGCGCAACCATCTCCACCATGGTCTTGGGTGCGCCCTGAAAATGGGGTGGCGCTTCGAACGCTGCTGAAGTGGGATCGATCTCCGGCGAATAGACGTTCGTGAGAATCGATTCGACCGCCGGTTGTTCCGCCTCAAGCGCCTGATCGGCGGCCACGCGCACTTCTTCATCCACTTCCGCTTCCAAGCTCTCGATCTGCTTCTGATCCAGAATCCCGTCACGCACCAATCGCAACGCCATCTTGGAAATGGGATCGCGCCGCGCTTCTTCCTCTCGCTCTTCAGGAGCTTTATAGAGTTTTTCGTCGTCCGATAGCGAATGCGAATACGGGCGCGTCACGTGCGCGTGCACCAGCGCTGGCCCGCGCCGTTCCCGGCAATACTGCGCGGCTTCTGTGCAAACAGTGTAGCTTTCGAATGGGTCCGTCCCATCGCACTCGCCAACATGCAGCCCCGGAAATCCGCGCACCAACTTGGAAATGCTCCCCCCCGCTGTCTGTACTTCGACAGGTACAGAAATCGCGTAGCCGTTGTCTTCGATCAGATACAACAACGGCAACTTCTTCGCGCAGGCTACATTGAGGGATTCCCAAAACTCGCCTTCGCTCGTCGCTCCATCGCCGCCCGACACGTACACAATCTCATCGCTCTCGTGCCGAACGTATTCGCCCAGCGGCGCTTTCTTCGCCTGCGCGAGCGCCTTGGCGCGTCCCTGGTAATACTGTGTGGCTTCCGCCGTCCCGACCGCCTGCAGGAACTGCGTTCCCGTGCATGACGACTTGCTGACAATGTTCAGGCGCGGCTGCCCCCAGTGCGACGGCATTTGCCGCCCGCCGGAACTCGGATCATCCTTCGCGCCCACCGCCGCCAGCAGCGTTTCGTAAGGCGTCACGCCCAGCATCAAGCAAAGCGCGCGGTCGCGGTAGTAAGGAAAGAGCCAGTCCACGCCGGGGCGCAAAAGTAACCCCATAACTGCGCAGACCGCTTCGTGTCCTGCGCTGGAAATCTGGAAAAAAATCTTGTTCTGCCGCTTGAGCTGGATTTCGCGGTCGTCTAACCGCCGCGATAGATACATCATTCGGTAAATTCGGATGAGCGTGTCGTGGTCGAGGTCGTGAGCTCTGGGGGCGTCTAGCTTGGTCAGTCTGACGCGCGTGTGAAGCGCCATTCGTTCCGTCCTCGCGTTGGAGTCAGGGGCTTCAGGGGCCGCGGGAGTCCATTATATCGGGATTTCCCAACACGCGCCCGCAACCCGGTCTCCTGGTTGTGGAATATTGCCGGTCGTTAGCAGTCCAATTTGGCCTTCAAGCGATAAATCCTAAGCCCGCTGCCGCCCCTCCGTCAGGAGATGGGATTCAAATTGCTGGTCCGTCGCCTCGAATTCCGGATCGTCTTGATTGATTACTTTCGGCGATGCGCTCTTGAACGGCTCTTCGGCAGGAATCCGTGCCAGCCAGCGCTGCTCGGAAAGCTTTTCGTGCGGAGAAAAATAGAGCCTCACCAACAACCCTACTTTCCCGTCGGCGGCACCATCGGACTTTGACGCAGCAGCTTTTGAAGCAGCAGGCTCGCCAGATTTTCCCGCAGCTTTGGCGGAAGCCTTCGCGGCAGGCCTTTCTTTCGTTTTGGCTGCAGTGGCAGGTTTTTCAGCAGCAGCCGGTGTCGCCGAGGTCTCCGGCGCAACGCTCTCCGGGCGGTCCATCTTGTACTGGACGCGCTTATCCAAACGGAAAGCTTGTCTCCAACCCTCCAGTTTGTGGCGCGCTTGCTGGGCCTTCTCTTCGTCCGTCCCAAAATCGAACCGAATGTAAATTCCGTATGCGTGAGCCATACTTCGAGTCTGCGACGCGGCGAACGCCAAGTCAAGATTAGGAGCCACCAGCTTGCAGTTCTTTCTCCCGGCAGGGAATATCCGTGCAATTTGCTCGGTTTGATGTAATAAGAGCTGAGTTGGCGTATGATTTAAGCAGTTTGGGGCGGAGATGACTGCTCAACACCAAAACCGCTGGCGCTCGTTTTTCGCAACGCTCTGTCTCGTTGCGGTCGTCCTGCTTTACGCACCTTTGGGCGGAGCCGCCTGGCTTCTCTACTCCGGCGCCTGTTGCACCTCTGGCGCCCAGTGTCCAATTCGCGGAAATCACCACGCGCAAACGCCCGCCAATCCCGAACACGACATGGACTGCGGTCACGAAATAGCCGCAAAGACACAGTGCCGCATGTCCTGTTGCCACAATCCCGACCGGCCCGCAGTTGCCCCCGCCATTTTTGTGCTCCCGGTCTCTGTCTCGGCCTCTGTAGCCACGAACTTTGAGCCATTGATCACTCTTTCTGCTCCACAGAACTCTGTGAATTCATTTGGGCCTCTCTCACCTCCCCCTCGATTCTCCGCACTAGCCGCCTGAGCCGCGGCAAGTTCCTTCCAATTCGCTGATCCATTCGTTCCGCGTATTTTTTTCGCGCGCCTAATTCATTTTGGGGAAAACAGATTTTATGCGACGCATTTTGCTTCTTGCCATTCTCTTATCTACCGCTGTGGGCGCGGGCGCCACGATTTTCGGCAGCATCCGCGGTATTGTTCACGATCCACAGCACCGGCCGGTTCCGGACATCAAAGTTGTGCTGAAGGCGCTTGCCTCCGACTACTCGCAAACTACTCAGACCGACGCCTCTGGAGAGTTCCACTTCGATGCCGTGCCCCTGGGACAGTATGTGGTCAACGTATCCGACCCGACGTTCGTTGCTGATGAGCAATCGATTACCGTACTTTCGGGTACTTCGCCAATTCTCCACATGGAACTCAAGCTTCCATCGCAGAACCAGACCGTCACTGTTTCCGCCGACGCCGGTCAATCGGAAACTGTTACACCATCGAGCCTCGTCGATCGGCTGCAAATTCAGGAAACGCCCGGAGCTTCTCGGTCGAACAGCCTCGCGATGATCACCGACTTTGTTCCTGGCGCCTACCTCACGCACGACCAGTTGCACATTCGCGGCGGCCACCAGGTCAGTTGGCTCATCGACGGCGTACCCATTCCAAACACCAACATCGCAAGCAACGTGGGGCCCCAAATCGATCCCAAGGACATCGACGCTCTCGAAATCCAGCGTGGCAGCTACTCCGCCGACTACGGCGATCGCACGTACGGCGTCTTCAACGTCGCTCCGCGCACCGGGTTCGAGCGGAACAATGAAGCGGAGCTGATCTTAAGCGCGGGAAATTTCTATCAGACCGACGATCAACTGAATTTCGGTGGGCACTCGAACAAGCTCGCCTACTACGCCAGCCTCACTGGCAACCGCACGAATCTCGGGCTCGATCCTCCCACCACGGCCGTGATTCACGATGCCGCGAACGGCTTCGGCGGTTTCACCTCGCTCATTTTCAACGCCACTCCCGCGGACCAGCTTCGTTTCGTTGCTCAGGCGCGCCGCGATTTCTACCAGGTCCCGTTCGATCCGAATGACCCTAATCTGCCCCCGACCACGCCTCCCCAATTCCTCCACGACGCCAATCGCGAAAGCGACTACTTTGCCGCTTTCTCCTGGGTGCGCACGCTCAATCCCGGCTTGCTGCTTACGGTTTCACCCTTCTATCACTACAATTCCGCAAACTACGAAAGCAGCCCACAGGACTTCCCTTCTTCGGACACGGAAAACCGCGCTTCTAAATATGCAGGCGGGCAGGCCACGCTTTCCTGGGTCGAGAAGCGCAACAACTTGCGTTTGGGCCTATACGGCTTCGCGCAGGAAGATCACCAGACTTTTGGCTTGGTTTGTGATGATCCCTCACAAAACCAATGCCAAGGTTCGCCAAGCAGTCCGCTTTCCGAACTCGACAATCCCTCAGGCAGTCAGCTCGCCGTTTATGCCGAGGACCAATTCAAAGCCACTTCCTGGCTGACGTTTAACGCCGGCCTGCGCCAAACTCATTTCTCCGGTGACGTCGTGGAAAATGCTACCACTCCGCGCTTCGGCGCCTCGCTCCGCATCCCGAAACTCAAGTGGGTTTTCCGCGGCTTCTATGGCCATTTTTACCAGGTCCCGCCTCTGCTCACCGTTTCCGGCCCACTCTTGCAGCTCGCCACGAGCCAGAATCTGGGCTTCGCTTCGCTCCATGGCGAACGCGACGAAGAGCACCAGTTCGGCGTAACCATCCCCTTTCACGGCTGGACGCTCGACGCCGACAGCTTCCTCACTCGCGCCACCAATTTCTTCGACCACAACAATTTCAATAACTCCGAGATTTTTATCCCTATTACGATCGAGGGCGCTCGCATCAATGGTTGGGAACTCACGCTGCGTTCGCCGCGTATTCGCGACCGCGGCCAGCTTTATCTAACGTACTCCAACCAGCTCGCGCTCGGGTGCGGCGGCATCAACGGCGGTCTCACCGATTTTTCGTTTGGCGGCGGCTGCGGCCTTCTCGACCACGATCAGCGCAACACGCTGCACATCGGCGGCCAGTTCACTTTGCCGTGGCATGTTTCCGCCACCGCGGACGTGTCCTACGCCTCAGGCTTCACCAATGGCGATGCTCCGCAGATGGCTCCCGGTGATCATCTTCAGCCGCACACAACCTTTGATCTGTCTCTCAGCAAAGAGTTTCGCGAGCGCTTCACCGTGAACGTTCAGGGGATCAACGTCGCTAACCGCCGCTTGCTTCTCGACAACAGTTTCACCTTCGGCGGCACGCACTATCTCAATCCGCGCGAAATCTTCGTCCAACTGCGCTATCGCTTTCACTATTGATTGGCTGCGGCTTTGCGGATCTCGCGGAATCGCTTCATTACCCACTCCGCCGGGTCCGGATCGTGCTCATAGCCGGCCTTTTGGCCAAAGAAGACTCTCCACCGGTCGAGCCAGGAAATGCCTGCGGTGCCCACGAAACGGTCGGGGGTCGCGTACGCTGAATCGGCCAGCGCCTCGTCGAGAGTCACAAACTGATAGCCTCGCTTCTCCAAGAGGCGGAGCAGTTCATCCAGCGTCTCTGTGTTGATTTCGTTGTCGTGCATCAGGAAAACTTGTGGGATTTCGCGCCCAAACAGCTTTCTTGACGCCTCTTCGAAATAATCAAATTCAGTTTGAGCAAATTGCAGATATTCCCGCTTCGTTTGCTCGGCTAGTTTGCTGTCTTTCTGTGCCACCGCTTCATGAAGGATGTCGTTGAACATGTAATCCGCGTTGTCCACGGTGACCGGTGCGTTTTTGTAGCCGCGGCTTTTCAAAAACGCCTCAAACCCTTCCTTGAGCTCTTGTGTGGGTCCTGTAAAGAGATACGGATAGCGGAAGTAACGCTCCGACTTTCCTGTAGCCATAAGCAACGACCGCGTAATGACCTCCCCTCGAATCGTTTCATCCTCCATTTCCTGCAACGAAACCTGATTGAAATTTGCGTGCGAGTAGGTATGGTTTCCCAACTCGAACCCCGCATCGATCCATCGTTGTAGGAGCGCAGCGCGGGCATCCCGCTCTCCTGACACGTGCAACCTCTTCTCGTTGACAAACCCGATCGCTGGAGCGTGGTGCGCCTTCAGAATTGCCGGAATCGCCTCGTTGTACCGCTCAAGCTCGTGCAGATTCCCGTTCGCGGTCGGAGTCGCCGGAATCGCTCCCGGCAAATCATCCACCGTAATCGCCACCCGCCGCTGCGCTTGCTCACCCCTCACGATTCCGCTTCCTGGCCTGCTAACACTCACGATGGCTGCAACCACGAGCATCAGAATGGAAGAAAGAAATGATTTGTGAGTCATTGATGCCGTATCCCCCACTAAATTTTGTCTTTTAACCATACCTCATGCATCTCAGCCGAAGGATGTTTTACAAAAAGGTGTTACACTAGACAAAATTCAAAGGCGATGGAGTTCGCCATAACCGAGCCTTACGAACGGCTCTGATGACTCCTGGCAGCTTGCCCCAGCGATGCGGGGCTCCTGGCGCCAGGAGTTTTTTGTTAATTGTTAACCGTTAGAGCCTTCGGGACTACATCGCGCTGTCAGGCTGCAGAAATGGAGAGAATTTGCAACTGTTGCTGATTGCCATCTTTGGTGCTGTGGGCACGCTCGCGCGGTACGGCCTCCAGGGCCTCGTTCAGGTTCGTGCGGGAAGCGCTTTCCCCTACGGCACGTTGCTCATCAACTTGACCGGCTGCTTCTTTCTCGGCTTGATCGGCCAATTCACCATGAATCGCATCGTGCTCTCTCCGGACTGGCGGGTGGCGATCACCGTTGGCTTTTTCGGCGGCTACACGACTTTCTCGAGTTTCGGCTGGGAGACGGCGAAAATGCTGGAAGATGGCGAATGGCTGCGCGCCACAACTTACGTCGGAGCGAGTGTCGTGGTGGGTCTTCTGCTTTCCGTAGCGGGCATCCGCCTCGCCAACAAGTTTTAGCTTGGCTGCTGACCGAACTCGGAGCAAGAATCACCAGTCACTAGTCACCAGTCACGGGGTCTCTATGCCGCACCAAAAATTTGAAGGCGAACGCACGCTGATGCGCATCCACATCGGCGAATCGGACAAGTGGCACGGCAAGCCGCTCCACGAAGCGATTGTCGAAATGCTGCGCAAAGAAGGCTTCTCAGGAGCCACCGTTCTTCGTGGCGTCGCGGGCTACGGCGGCTCGAGCGTCTATCACACCGACAAGATCCTTCGTCTCTCACAAGATCTGCCCATCGTTCTCGAGGTCATCGAGTCCGCCGAGCGCATCGAACAAATCCTTCCGCACCTCGACGAAATGGTTGACGGCGGCCTCATCACGCTGGAAAAAGTTCGCGTCATCCTCTACCGCCCGGCGAAGAAATAGTTTTGGAGTGCGGGAGCTTGGTCCAGCTTTCTGTCGGCACAAGCGTGAACATCGCCAAGTTCGGTTCCGAACTTTGAACAGAGAAACGGACGCCTGTAAACTGCTTCCTCATGCCTGAGGCCGCAGAGAAGCAACCCTGGCTGAACCGCACGGTGCTCGGGGTCGGCCTTACCAGTTTGTTCAGCGACTGGAGCCACGAAACCGCGACCGCTGTATTGCCTGCATTTCTCGCGGCGATTGGCGCCGGCCCGGCCTGGCTCGGGGTGATCGAAGGCGTTGCCGACGGCTTGTCGAGTTTCGCCAAGCTCGTCGCTGGCCACTACACCGATCGCCTGAAAAGCCGCAAGCCGTTCGCTGTATTCGGCTACGCTTTCACGGCCCTGTGCACGGCTTCCTTCGGCCTTGCTACGCAAGCCTACCAAGTGCTCCTTGGCCGCGCCGGAGCTTGGCTTGGCCGCGGCGTGCGTTCTCCTGCTAAGAAAGCGTTGCTCGCTGCGGATGTTCCACCCCACGCCTACGGTCGGGCATTTGGTCTCGAGCGCCTGATGGACACGCTCGGCGCCATCGTCGGCCCGCTCACCGCACTCTGGCTGCTTGAGGCCACAAATCACTCTTATAGCAAAGTTTTCTTCTGGACCCTTCTCCCCGGCCTTGTCGCCGTTGCGTCCTTTTGGCTGTTGGTCCGCGAACGGCCGCTCACCGCCCGCTCCAAGCGTTCCTTCCTCCTTGGTTTGAAGGCGCTTCCGATTCCCTTCCGCCGTTTGCTGGTTGGCGTTGGGATTTTCGGCGCTGGCGACTTCTCCCATTCCTTGCTGATCCTCTACGCAGCGCGCATGCTTGCGCCCGAGTACGGCCTCGCGCGCGCCGCTAGCCTCGCCGTAGGACTCTACACGCTTCACAACGCTTTCTACGCGGGGTCAGCGTATCTCAGCGGCTGGCTCAGCGATCATGTCCCAAGCCGTAAAGCAGTTCTCGCCGCGGGCTACACGCTTGCAGGCATCACGGCGATTCTTCTGTGTACCGGAACGCATTCGCTGCCTCTGCTTGTTGTGATCTTCGCACTGGCAGGCCTCTACATCGGCACGGAGGAAGCGCTGGAAGACTCGCTCTCCGCTGAACTCGTTCCCCGGGAGCAGCACGGCATGGCTTTTGGCACGCTCGCCGCGGTCAACGCCGTCGGCGACTTCGTCTCCAGCCTCCTAGTGGGTTCCCTCTGGAGCGCTTTCAACGTCCATACCGCCTTCGCCGCATCCGCCATCCTCTTTTTTGCTGGAGCCCTCCTCATTCTCCGCCTGCGCACAAATCCCTGATTTGCTCTTGCAATGTCGCAAACCGCATGTTACGGTGGCGAACAAAAGGCGAATAGCGTAACCGCGCTTTGCGCCTTTTGGGAGCTATGAATCATGATGGAATCGCTTGCGGTTCGCAGGGCTGGCGAGACGAGCGCGATTGCGCGGGTCCATCAAATCCTGGACAGCTTCGCGTCGCGTGACAACAACGGCGAAATCCTGACGGCCATTCGCCACTTCCCAGCGCGTGAAGCGCAGTGGGCGGAGTTCCCTGAATGGGTGAACGCGAATCTGGTTTCGGCTTACAACGCAAAGAGAGTTCGCCAACTTTACACCCACCAAGCGGCGGCGGCTGAGGCGGTCCATGCCGGAAAGAACGTTGTGATTGTTACGCCGACGGCTTCCGGGAAGACGCTTTGCTACAACCTGCCTGTGTTGAACGCGGTTCTGGAGAATTCTGACACGCGCGCGCTTTATCTTTTCCCCACGAAGGCGCTCGCACAGGACCAACTCGCGGAACTGTATGACTTGAATCAGCGGCTCGAAAACTGCTTCGGCGTTTTTACGTATGACGGCGACACGCCCGCTGACGCACGCAAAGCCATCCGTGAAAAAGGTCACGTGGTCCTGACGAACCCGGACATGCTGCACACGGGAATTCTCCCGCACCACACGCGCTGGACGCGGCTCTTCGAGAATTTGCGCTACATCGTTCTGGACGAATTGCACACCTATCGCGGCGTTTTTGGCAGCCACCTATGCAATGTGCTGCGCCGGCTGCGCCGCATCGCTCGCTTCTACGGCCGTGAGCCGCAATTCATTTGCTGCTCCGCCACGATTGCCAATCCTGCCGAACTTGCTTCGCGCCTGCTCGAAACCAACGTGGAAGTGCTGGATTCCAATGGCGCGCCAGCCGCGGAGAAGGCGTTCGTCTTCTACAATCCACCGGTGGTCAATCGCGTGCTGGGCATCCGCCGCAGCTACATCAACGAATCGGCGCGTGTGGCGCAGGAATTCCTGCGCCACGATCTGCAAACGGTCATTTTCGCGAATTCCCGGCTGAATACGGAGATTCTTCTTACCTGTTTGCGGCATGCAAATCCGCAATTGCCCGGAAAACCGAAAAAGATTCACGGCTACCGCGGCGGGTATTTGCCGAACGAACGGCGCGAAATCGAGCGCGGCTTGCGCGCCGGAAAAATCCGAGGCGTGGTCTCAACCAGCGCGCTGGAATTGGGGATTGATATCGGTTCGCTCGACACGGTGGTGATGGCAGGCTATCCCGGCACGATTGCCGCCACCTGGCAACGCGCCGGCCGCGCGGGACGCCGCAGTGGAAGCTCCTGCGCTGTGCTCGTGGCTTCTTCCACGCCGCTGGACCAATTCATGGTGCGTCATCCGGATTATTTCTTCGGCCGCACGCCGGAACACGCGTTCATTCAGCCGGACAATCTGGAAATCCTCATCAATCACTTGAAATGCGCGGCGTTTGAATTGCCGATCGCTCCCAAAGAGAGATTTGGCGACGTGGATCTGCCTGATCTCTGCGCGCGTCTTGCAGAAGCCGAGTTTCTGCATCTAGCTGGGGAAAACTATCACTGGACCCACGAAGCTTACCCGGCAGACACCATCAGTCTGCGGTCGGTCTCCAGCGACAATTTCGTGATTATTGACATCACGGGCGAACCGAACGTGATCGGTGAAATTGATTTTCCAAGCGCACTGGTTTTTGTCCACGAAAAAGCCATCTATTTGCACGGCGGACAGCAATTCCATGTCGAGCATCTCGACTTCAAAGAGCGCAAAGCCTATGTGAAAAGCGTTGACGTGGACTATTACACGGATGCCGTGCGGTACACGCAGGTGCGTGTGCTCGAAGTCGTAGCCTCATACCGTGGCAACGACGCCAGAGCTGTCATCCTCAGCAAAGCTAAGGATCTCAACGCAAGTTCAACCAGAAGCACATCCGCGAACTCCCATTCTCATGGAGATGTTCTAGTGCGCTCGCAGGTCGTGGGCTTCAAAAAAATCAAGTTCTTCACCAACGAAACGATTGGCGACGGCAAGCTCGAATTGCCGGAAAACGAAATGCACACGACATCCTATTGGATCACGCTGGAGCGACCTCTGTTGGAATCGCTTCCTTTCTCCATCAGTGAGAGGCAATCGGGCATGTTTGGATTGCTTCATGCGCTCGAATCCGTCGCTACGCTGCTCTTAATGTGCGACCGGCGCGATCTCGGAACGGCCATCGGCGAACGCCCGCCGGCCCCAGGTGCCGAAAACGATGCCATCGTGGCAAAGCGCATGGAGGATGCCGTTTCCTCGAATGCCCGCGAGTTCTTCGAGCCGAATCTTTATCTCTACGATGCGTATCCCGGCGGCATCGGCTTTTCCGAGCCCCTTTTTCGCGCTCACAATTTGCTGATGGCGAAAACACGCGAGCTGATTTTGTCCTGCGAATGCGAAGAGGGTTGCCCTTCCTGTGTAGGCCCCGCGGGCGACCTCGCGTCCCGCGCCAAAGAGGCTGCCCTCGCGATCCTCGATCGGTTGTGTGCGTAGATGGCGGCCACGGCTGACAAATATTCCCGGTTGGCCGCCCTGAAACCAGCGCGCCTGGCGGCACCGCCAGCAGAAAAAGCTGCGCTGCGTCCGCCCCGTGAAGAAGATGCTCTCGGCCAACTCCTCGGAGCGGGCGTGGCGAAGAACTACTTCGGCGAGCATCTGGCGATGCGAAACTGGTTTTCCACTCCAGAATATTTCGAGCCGTCGGCAATCTCGCTGGAATTGCTCTCGCGGACGCGAGACGAATCCATTTCTCGGAAGACCCGCGCGGCCCTTGACGATTCATCGAAATGGCTCTTTCTCGATACGGAAACGACGGGCCTCGCTGGAGGAACGGGCACGTACGCCTTTTTGATCGGGCTGGCATGGTGGGACGCCGGAGGATTGCAGGTCGAGCAGTTCCTGATGCGCGATTTCACTGAAGAATATTCACTGCTTCAGGAACTCGCGGAACGCGTTAAGGAACGGCCCGTCCTTGTGACGTTCAACGGTAAGACGTTCGACTGGCCGCTGCTCGAAAATCGCTTTGCGATGACCCGCTCAATTGCCTCTCCGAAGCTTGTAGCTCATTTGGATTTGCTGCATCCCTCGCGCGCGCTATGGCGGCTGCGACTGGGCAGCGTGCGGCTTGCGGAACTTGAGCGGCGAGTCCTCGATGCGCGGCGGCTCGGCTGGCACCGCGAAGATGACATCGAATCCTCCCTAATCCCACAGCATTATTTCGACTATTTGCGAGGGGGACCGGCCCAACCGATCGTGGGAATTGTCCGGCACAATCAAATGGACTTGCGTGGTCTCGCGGCTCTTTTCTGCAAAATCAACGCGATGCTCTCCGAATCGGCAGACATTCTCGAAGAGCAAGAAAGCCTCGACCTCTTCGGGCTTTCACGTTTCTTGCAACGACGGGGAGATACCCATCGCGCGCATACCGCCTGCGCACAAGCGCTGGCGATCGGCCTGCCCGCTGATATTCGCCCCAAGGCGCAGCGGGAACTGGCGCTGATGGCCAAGCGCCGCGGCGAGCACGGACGCGCAGCGGGAATCTGGGAAGAGATGATTGCAAGCTCACAGGATGAAGCTCACGCGTGCGAACAACTGGCAATCTATTACGAACGCCGAGTCAGGGACATCCACCGCGCCATCGAATACGCAAAGTTGGGCCTGGCAAAGCTTAGACGCCAACGCACTTGTTTGCTGCGTCGCTCAACCGATCCCTATCTCGCAGCCAGATCTGCGCGGCAGGAAAAAACTTTCAGCGCGCGGCTTGCACGGTTGGAAAGAAAAGCACCGCCGTCTTCTCCGGCGCGGCACCGGGATGTTCCGGGGGTTGCGGAGCCGAAGGCCACTCCAAAGCTTTGGTGAAGGCATCGAAAAGTTTGCGCGTCCCGCCTTCCATGGTCACGCAACTTTCGCCAAAACAGTAAAGAAAGGCGCTGCCATCCGGCGTATCGAAATGGAAGAAATTCGGGCGCCGCAAGAGGTTCGTCCGCTGGGCATGTTTTTTCTCCAGCGCCTCGGAATATTGCCCAAAGAAACGAGCGGCGTGTTCCTCGCTATCGAGATGCAAGCGTGTAACTAGGAGCAGCTTTTTTGTTTCCTTTTGCTCGTAAGTTGCGTAGTGGTCCCCATCCCACGCTGCCGCCAGGGACTTGGCCCGGTCGTCGTCCAAAAACTGCTTCAACACTTCCTTCCAGCCGAACTCGCCCAGGATATTCTCGTCAAGTTTAGCCCAGTCTTTCCCAAGCACCTTCTCAAACAAAGGCAGTGAAACTGTGGAAGGGGTCTTGCCGGATTTATATGCTGCCGGGTGCAGGATCTGCTGCGTGGAGACTGGAGGCTTTTCAAAAACTCCTGCCAGGGCCGTCCAGCCGCTGTTTTTTAGCACAGCCGCCGAGAAATTGAGCCCGCTGATATAAGGGAAAATCAGCGCGTCTTTGAGGAAAGGTGGCGCGCTCTTGAGAGTCGGCGTGCTTTCCAACTCACCAAGGAGCATCGAAGGATCGAATTCCGGCAGATCCTTGAGCGAGCGGCCCGTCCCCGCCATTAAATAATCCACCATGGCGGCCATGGCGCTGCCTTCGAGCACGGCGTCGCGCGCGAGTTCCGCATCTTCATTGGGCCGCGCCGCACGGCTCCACGCTTCGATGTGGAAATGCTGGTCCTCGAGCGCATGCGTCAATTCGTGAGCCATGACCATCCGCTGGTCGCTCGGCGGACTCCAGTCCGCGATATAGAATTCCTGGGTCTTCGGGTCGTATAACCCTTCGACCTGCTCCGTAAGTACGTTCACCATGAAGGTGTCGAGATCGAACCCCTTCGGCAGCAAGCCAAATGCTTCGGCGGTGCGCGCATCGGCATAGCGCTCAGCAGGATTCTTTTCTTCGTTCATCTGCTTGATGACATACGCGCGAATCTCTTCGCGCGATCGCAAAGATTTTTTCAATGGCGTAAGCAGTTTCAGCCCGGTGATTTCGCTCATTTGCTGGAGCACTTCGTCCGCAGCGGCAAGGAAGTCAGCATTATCGGCGGCTTTAGAATCGGCGCGCGGGGACGCTACAGAGCTATCCTGTGCGTACGTCGTAGAACTAAGAAAACAAATGGCAAGGAAAAGAGTAAAAACGGGAATAGCGCGTTGTACCCATTTTGGGCCAGGAGCCATATCCAAGGCAGAATAACAGAATCAGGATTTCCGCGCCCCAATCGGGAAAGGATCAGCCTCGTAAGAGCACCCCCGTGGCCTGGGTCTTGATGTTCCAAATTGAAACAGAGCCAGGCGCAGTTTTGTTCCGAATTCTTAACACACTGGTAATTCTGTAGTACCCTGAACACAGGGGTTCCCACCTGGCACGGGGGAAATTCATGCAACCTGGTCTTCGTCTTAGGCTAGCCCGTGAAAAACTGGGCTTGACCTACCGAGACGTAGAGCGAGCCAGCTATGAACTTGCTGCAGTCCGAGGGCGCCCGGACTTTATTCTCCACATCAGCCGGCTGGCGGACATTGAAAACAGGGGCGTCGTGCCGGGCCTGCATAAGCTCTACACCCTGGCCGCTCTCTACCATCTGAGTCCGCTAGAAATCCTTCGCTGGTACGACGTTCCGCTGGAAGAGTGCTTCCATGACGGGGCGTCTTTCGAAGTACCCCAGACCCATACCATGGCCGCGCCTGCTTCCTTGCGCATTCCCATGAAGTTTGACCCCGCCTTCGATCCTCGAAGGACCGAGCTGCTCTCGCGGATGGTGGAAAAGTGGGGGCACTTCGAAGGAGTACTCACCAACGGCCATGGCCACCACATCTACGGGTACATTGGCATCAGTGACCGGCGAATGATGCCGATCCTGCGCCCGGGCAGCATCGTCCTGGTCGATACTTCCAAAAACAAGGTTGAGGATGGCTACTGGACCACGGAGCATGACCGCCCCATGTATTTTGTAGATGTCCGGGCGGGCTATCGCTGCGGTTGGTTTCACCAGGACGGAGGGAAATTGGTCATGCAGCCCCACCCGCTGTCCCATTGTCCCCCCGAAGCGTGGCGTACTCCGGATGAGGCGGAGATCATCGGCCAGGTTGCAGGGATCGTTACGCGTCTGAATGGCTGGGGTTGCACTGCTCGTGGAGAATCTCTAGAAGAGCGCGAAGATTAGAAAAGAAAAGCTCCTTGAGATAAACCGGAGCGTTCTCAGGCAAGAGCACGCGATAGGGCTCCAATTGACGCCAGTGGGACACCACCGCCGGGAGCCCGCCTTCCATGGCCGTCAGGCAATTCCGCAAATCCTCTAATTGCTTTTCCAACGGCATCTCCAGGATGCGCTCGAAAATCTGCTCGTGACATAACTCCAGCGCCTGCTGAACCGCCTCCTCGGGGTACAACGCTACCAGACCCTGATGTTCGTAACGCCCGCTGGATAAGTCCCGTAGCGAAGCCACGTAAACAAGCCGTGCGAATGGCCCCGGGATGCCCGCAAGGGAATTCACAGTAAAGTCCTGAACCACCCTGCGGTTTTGCTGAAGCTTGGTAAGTGCCGGCACAGCCCTTCCTGTTCCGAAATCAGAACATTTTCGAGTTCTGACCTCGCGTGGCTCTGGAAGCCCTCATGGTGCGCAACCAGGAGGGTTCATCCATGAAAAAACTCGTAATTCTGTCTGCAGTGTTGTCTCTAGCTGTTTTCATCCTACTGCCCGGAAGCACCAATGGCAAGTACAATGTAAGTAAACCCCTTGTCGCTGATGGCTCGCCGTTACCTTGGCCTCCATTTCCGCCAGGTGGTGGAACCCTGGTCGCCGACGGCTCGCCACTTCCGTGGCCTCCATTCCCGCCAGGCGGCGGAACCCTGGTCGCCGACGGCTCGCCACTCCCGTGGCCTCCCTTCCCTCCGGGCGGCGGCACAACTCTCGCTTAGGCAACACGTATGGAAGACGCGCCAAGCCGCAGCCCAAACCATATTCAAGCGAGGTGCGGGCTAAGGGGAGCTTGGCGGATACGTCAAAGCCAAAAAGCAAGCTGATCGAAGCGCGCGAAAAGCTTGTGTTGAACGACCTGAGTTTTGACTAGAGAAATTTTGTCAGCCCATGGTACTTCTTTCCCATTGAGCCTCATCCCGGGCCCTAGAGAAGCTGGGCTATTTACCGGCCAGTCACTCAATGCTAGGATGCCCACAATGGCTGGTCTCACCAAGTACGTGCAATGGACGTGGGAACTTAGTGTTGTCGTCCAGGTCTTGGTTTGCGCGTTGCTGTTTTGGAAGGGCAATTTCCGCAGGCTTCCCTGGTTTACGGCGTATGTTCTGTCCAATATATGCCAGGCAGTGGCCGTGTACCTGGCCTATATTAAATTCGGCTTTGCGTCCCGGCCGGCGGCGGTCATTGCTTGGTCTTTGCAGTGCGTTCCGCAGTTACTTCGGGTGGCTGCGACGACTGAGACCATTAGTCTCATTCTAAAAGCCTATCGCGGGATTTGGGGTCTGGCATGGCGGGTACTTGCGACAGCATTCGCCGTCGTCTTCTTCTTCGCGGTGCTTGGTTCAGGTCGGGAACTCTCCTGGGCTATAGCTGCGGCGGATCGCGGCTTCCATCTGGCGTTCGGAGTGGCCCTGGTTGCCTGCTTATTGGTCGTTCGCTATTATTCCATTCCCGTGCCTTCTGCCTACAAGGCTCTCTTGGGAGGTTTCTGCTTCTATTCGTGTACTGCAGTTTTAGCCAATACGATTGGCAGGGCTCTCTATCTTCACGGACACGGAGATTTCCAGGCGGGATGGCAATTGCTCACGATGGGCGCATTCGTCGTTGTCCTGGCAATTTGGGGCTTGGCCCTTCGAAAGCCCCTGGCGGAATCCGCTCGACAGAAGCCCTACTTGCCCGAAGCAGAGCGCACGTATTGGGAAATCTCGCCGTTAATCAATGAGCGTTTGCGGGCGCTGAACGAACGTCTCGACAACTTCTGGAACCCAGAGGCTACTCAGTCATGAGCCTGTCATTGATTGCTTTCGGGATCATTGTTGCCACACTACTCGTGCTGTTGGGTTTTGTGCTTCGTGGCAATGGAGAACAAAAACGCTCTAATTCGATCCCGAAAGCGCCAGAAGAAGCCGGGCGCGCCCACGCCAATTTTCTGCCACAAATGCGCCAGGCATTGAAGTCCGAAGATGAGGAATTCCTTGCGCGGACAGGCGTCCGCGGTCTGCGCGGACGCGTAAGCCGGGAAAGACGTCGCGTGGCCCTGTCTTATTTGGTGGCATTGAGACAAGACTTTGAAGAGTTAATGCATATTTCCCGAGTGATAGCGACTCTTTCACCCCAAATTGGCGTTGCGCAGGAGTTCGAGAGGCTGCGCCTGAGAGTGAGTTTTCTGTGGCGGTACCGAGTCATCTGGCTAAGCTTGCGGGCAGGTTTCGCTCCGCTGCCCCAACTCAGTGCCCTGAGCAACCTGCTTAGCGGGTATAGCGTGCGCCTGGAAGAAGCCATGAAAGAAATGGGTGAGCGCGCTGCACTTGTTGCGGAGATGGCTTCATCGCCCGATCGGCGCCGCATCCATCCTGTCTAGCAGCAACTCGTCCACGGCTGCGAGCAATTCGCTCACCTTGAAAGGCTTTTGCAGGATCCGCGAATTGTTGTCGCCCACCCGATCGGCGGCTCTCCCGGAAGGAGCTACCGCGCACATCCAAATGAGCTTTCGCGAAAGGGCCGGCTTGTTCTGTGCCAGCCAATTCTCCAGCCCGCTGCTGTTGGGGCCTTCTGCTATCTGAAGATCGGCGATGATTACGTCAAAGTTCTGCTGCTCCAGCACGCCCCGCGCCTCTTGCATATTCCTTGCAGACTGGACACGGTGATCGCGGCCGCGCAGGAAAGTGCTCACGGCCTCCAGAACAGACTCGTCGTGATCCACCAGGAGGATATGGGCACTTCTGCCGGGATCGGCTTTGGGGGCATCCGAAGAAGCGGCCGATGCAGTGACAGGCTGACAAGGCAACTCGATGCTGAAACAAGCGCCGCGCGTCGGAGCATTTCGCACGCGAATTGTTCCGCCATGCTCTGTGATGATTCCATAACAGATGCTCAGGCCGAGGCCCGTTCCTTTTCCGACGGGTTTTGTGGTGTAGAAAGGATCGAAAACTCTCGAGGGGTCTTTGACGCCGCGGCCACTATCCGTAAATTCGATGACCAAGCGGTCGCCCTCCATGCCCGTGCGAACCCAAAGATCGCCTTCCGTGGAATCCTCCAGGATGGCATCCACAGCGTTGTTCACCATGTTCAAAAAGACCTGCTGCAACTGATGAGGGTCGGCGGCTGTCACAGGGAGGTCGGGAGAGAGGTCTAAGTGGACCCGAATGTTGCTCATTCGCAGGTCGTAGTCTCGAAGAGCCAGGGTCTCTTCCACGGTCTGATTCATCTTCACGGGGATTCGTTCCGGCTTGTGCTGCCGGGCAAAGCTCAGGAGGTTCTGGACAATGCGGTGCGTGCGCTGCGCCTGCTTGTAAAGTTTTTCGGAGTATTCGACGCCTTGGGGTCCCAGTTGGCCGCTGGAAGTTAGCAACTGGCTGTAGCCAAGGATGGCGGTGAGCGGGTTGTTCAATTCATGAGCGACGCCTGAGATGAGCTGGCCTACGGCAGCGAGCCTTTCACTGTGCAGTAGTTGTTCCTGTGTCCGCCGGAGATTTTCGTAAGCCTGACGGGTTTCTTCGTAAAGGTTGGAGCGATCGATCGCGTTCGAAATCTGGCTGCCAACCGCAATGAGCAAGTTCACGTCCGCCGGAGAAAACTCACGCGGCGTGCGAGTCCCCACGACGAGACCGCCAATCACTCGGTCCTTGGACCACAGAATCACGATGTACGCCGTGGCAATTCCTTCTTTCATTTGAGCGTCGCGAAAAACCGCGGGCAGCGGCAAGCCTTGGGCGGAAATGAAAGTCGCATGCGCGTCCTTAATATGCTGCATCAGCTCGGGCTTCACGGAGACCGCGGGAAAATGCCGGGAATATTCCGAGCGGTGCCCCGCGGCGGCAACGCGGCGCAACCTTGCGCCGCTCTCGTCGAACAGGTAAAGCGAAGTGGCGTCCAGGCTGAAAAGTTCGGCCATTTGCCGCAGCGTGCGGTGCAGCGAATCGCTGAGGTCCAGGGACTCCGTCAGGGTCTGGCCGATGGAATTCAGCACCATCAGTTCGCGGTTGCGCCTGCGGATTTCCAACTCGGCTTGCTTGCGTTCGGTAATGTCCTGAAGAAAACCCTGGTATGCTGTCACATTTCCCGCGGCATCGCGCACAGTGATCGAAGTTTCAAGCATCGTGCGCACCTCGCCGTCTTTGCGTCGCATTTCAAATTCAAAATCCGCCACCGCGCCATGCTCGTTCAGCAGCCTCTTGAGCCTCTCGCGGTCGGCCGCGCTTTTGTAGAAAGCTCCCGGAATGTCGACCGCCAACAATTCCTCTCGGCTTTCATATCCTGACATGCGTAGCAAGGCGTCGTTAAAATCAAGGAAGCGGCCCTGCGGTGTGGAAATGAAAACGCCTTCCTGCACATTGGAAACGAGCGTTCGGTATTTTTCCTCTGCCCGCTTCCGGTCCGTAATGTCCTTCAAGACGTGAACCGTGCCAAGATCCCGTCCGCTGGGATCTGCGAATCTCGAGTTGGACGCGAGAAAAAACCCGGGAAGCCACGGGTCCGGATTGTCCCCTTCACCCGCAAGTCCTTCACAATAAGGGCAAACCTTGTAGGCCGCATTCTTGACGGAAAGAAGCTCTGCAACGCTCCAGCCAACCATGGCCTCGCGTTCGCGGCCCAAAAGGTGGCGCAATCGCTGATTGCTGCGCAGAATGCGTCCCTGTCCATCGTGGACGAGGATCGGGTCGCCAATCGAATCGAAGGTGTATTCCCACTGTCGGCGAACTGTCGCCACTTGCTCAAAGAGGCGAACGTTTTCCAGGGTCATGCCCAGCAAATTGGCCATATTCACGAGATAGGAGAGTTCGCCGGGCGCAAACCGCTTACGTTGTGTTGTACCTACGCCGATGACGCCCAAGGCGCCATTTTCCCCTGGCAGTGCCAGAGTGACTAGGGACTTTACGCCAGATTCGAGCAATCGCTTTTGCGCGCCGGGATCCCATTCATCCTGCGATTCCAGGAATTGGCATTCCTCTTTCAGCACGCGCTGCGCCCAGGGTTCCAACGCAGAAACTTTGCCATACTGCGCAAGGTAGTGCGGTTCGTAACCCACCGAAGCGCGAGCCACCAGGAGCGCATCCCTGCCTTCGCCTTCCTTCAACCGGACGATTCCGTGCGTGGCATCCAAACTCTCCACCAGTTGCGCAAGGACCTGGTCGATTACATCCTGCACGGAAAGAGTCTGCGTACTGGCCGCGGTCAGCAGCGACAGCCGGCGCATCTTGTCGTTTAACTCTTCACTCCGTGTGCGCTCACTCTCCAGCACCACAACGACCATTGCAATGCCCAGCGCCACACCCAGAATGTGATCGAAAGCGATGCGCAATAAAAAATACGGATGCTGCAGCCAATAGGGGCGATCCAACCCATGAAGGCCAATCAGGAGGAATGCCCCCGCGAGAAGTTGCGAACCGTTGCCCCTGCGGATCGCCGGAGAGCGCAACAATAAGAAGCCGGCAACCAGGCAAGCCAGGCTTTCCAGAATCGTGGTTCCCCACTGATACGAGGCAAACCGCTGAGCTCCGCTTCGCTCCACGTAATAAACCGCTGCCAGAATCAAAGTAGTCAGAGGAAGGCCGAAATAAATTCGGCGGTCCAAGCCGGATGCGCGAGCTACCATCGCCATTAGAAAAAGGAGAATGGCAGCGGTCTGCCCCATAAGACTAGCGAGATTCAGTCCGGCAAGCGGCTTTGCAAGAAACAGCACCTCGCAAACAGCAGAAAAGGTGAAACAAAACCATCCAGCAAGCCAGAAGCGGAAATAACCTCCCTGCTGGTTACGGCGGAAAAGGAAAAACAAAACCAGTAGGATGACGAAGGCGCTGGCTTCGAAGAAGGCAATCCCAAGCAGGCCTTGGTTCTCCAACACGATGCCGCCTCCCGGCCGGACGTGCCGCCACGTGGCGCTTAAGCTGCCCCGAACTCTGGGTGGACGGCGAGAAGTGCTGAATGGGCGACCCCCCTGACGCTAACATGCTATTTTCCGACAGGGCAAGGGGCCGTAAAGAAAGTGTGCTGTCCCTTATAATATCTGCTGGAGCTGACCAGGGTGGATACTGAGAACATACTTGTCGTGGATGACGAAGAAGCGATTCGAGAAGTCGTTTCAACAATGCTCGAATCCAAGGGCTACCGTTGCACCGTGGCGCACAACGGCCGCGCGGCACAAGATCACATCAAGCGCACCACACCGGACCTGATCCTCAGCGACATGATCATGCCGGAGATGGACGGCATCAAGCTTCTCGAATGGGTGCGCGAATTCGATCCCGACGTGCCCGTGATTATGGTGACTGCAATTCACGACATCTCCACGGCGCTCGAAGCCATCCGGCGCGGCGCTTACGATTACATTCTGAAACCCTTTGAAAAGGACCAGCTCTTCCTCGGCGTCGGCCGCGCCCTGCAGCACCGGCGGCTTGTCAACGAGAATCGAAAGTACCAGCGCGATCTGGAACAGCAAGTCGAAGATCGCACTGCGCGACTCCAAGAGGCGCTCGATCAACTCGAACAATCTTATGACGATACGCTGGAGGCTCTGGGCAGCGCGCTCGATTTAAAGGACGCGGAAACGGAAGGCCATTGCCAACGTGTTACCGCGTTTTGCATTTCTATCGCGAAGACCATGCCGGTTCCTGACACCTATTTGCCGATTCTGGCGCGCGCCGCTTTTCTCCACGACATTGGGAAGATGGCCATTCCCGACGGCATTCTGCGCAAGCCCGGCCCGCTGAACGACGACGAGAAAAAAATTATGCGCACGCACTGCGAAATCGGTTACAACATGCTGATTCGCATCCCGTTTCTTCGCGACGCCGCGGAAATCGTACTGGCGCACCAGGAGTTTTATGATGGTTCCGGTTATCCTCGAGGCCTGAAAGCCGAACAGATTCCCCTGGGCGCGCGCATTTTCGGAATCGCCGACTCGCTCGACGCCATGATCAGCGACCGTCCTTATCGCCGGGCACTCCCCATGTCCCATGCCCGGGAAGAAATCAAACGGTGTTCCGGGAGCCAGTTCGATCCGGCGGTGGTGAAAGTCTTTTTGTCCATCCCGGAACAACACTGGGTCGAGCTTCGCGAGAATCTTGGCTCTCCGTTCCGTCTGGCGCATCTCAAAAACCTGTAGAAGGGCTGCTGGCCTCCTTCGTTCGAGTTCAAGCGGGACTTTCGCTCCGGGCAGGTTGAACGGACGGGGGCATCCCTGACATTTCAGACCGGGCGCATTCCTGACACTTTTGGGTCTTGCTCGGTCCGGGGATGGGGTGCAGGGGAAGGGGACGGGTCCTCTTCCCCTGCCCACATCTTGTAGAAACCTTGGG
>WNGL01000062.1_pt1 | contig 115775 bp, 97 predicted proteins | sample 5400591 | NCBI WGS metagenome assembly WNGL01 (sample SAMN13153377, study PRJNA577476) | soil metagenome | isolation source: 80 cm soil or saprolite under Garry oak tree replicate 1 | place: USA:California | collected 2016-06-15 | reverse complement strand
GGAAAAGTACGGCGCGATCATCGTTGCCGAGACGCTGGACGAGGTAATTGCGTTCTCGAACCGCATCGCCCCGGAGCATCTGGAGTTGGCAGTCGCCGACCCGTTCGCGATTCTGTCGCAGATCACCAACGCCGGCGCGATCTTCATGGGGCACTGGACCCCCGAGGCGGCCGGAGATTATCTTGCCGGGCCGAACCACACCCTCCCGACCGGCGGCACTTCCCGTTTTTTCTCACCGCTCTCGGTGGATGACTTTGTCAAAAAATCTTCGATCGTATATTTTTCAAAAAGCGGGTTGCAGCGACTGGGAGACGATATCGTCAGGATCGCCGAGCTGGAAGGGCTGGAAGCGCATGGACGATCGGTTTCCATACGACTTTAAGGGACGAACCGTAAACCGCTCAACAGGCTTTGTACTGTACCCGCGAAAGCAAACGGCAGAGATTATGCGTCGTTGCAGGAAGGTGTGCGAATGGCTACGCAATTGCTAGTCGATATCGAGCAAGTATTGCATGAATTATGTGAGGAGCGCGCCATTCCTATTGAGTCGGTGCGCTTTTTCGGTTCGCACGCCTTGGGCATGGCGCACGAAGAGAGCGACGTGGATATTTTGGTGGTTTCAGCGGCGTTTGATGGGAAGGACATCTTTCAACGGGCGGGGATGACGAAGGGAATTCACCGGGTTTTAGTCAAGCGTTTCAAGGTGCCGTTCGATATAGTTTTCTGTTCCGTCAGCGAGTGGATGCATGGAAGTTCGCCGCTGTTGCAGGGGATACGGCGGGCGGCGTAAATAGCGGGTATTTGAGAGAGTTTAAAGTGTTGAGGCGTTACCTATACCTCGTAAAAAATGTAATAGAAAAATAGATAGCAGCGTCCCGTTAGAGGCCTGCAACCCGGGCAAACCACCCCTTATTATAACCACTCAACAGGCACCAACTTCTTACCATCCCGCCATTCCTCCAACTCAGCAACATTATCAATCCCACCCCACACATCACGCGGCGCGTGGTCAAGCACGATGACCTGCAACTTCCCTTTTGCTGCGTCCACAACATCACTCAACACAGTAAATACCTTGCGCACCGCTTCAATATCTTCATCTCTCTTGAACTGCGGTTCTTCAGTTTCTTCATCTCCGCGTATTACAAGTTTTTTGGGGAAATAGACCTGGCTTGGCTGATCGATCACGACAAAACCCGGAACCGGGCTATGTCCGAGGGAAATGAAGAACTGATGAAGCGCAAGGATCATCGCCACATGGTAGGAGAGCCAGTTTGATCCGCTGCCGATCTCGGAAAGATAGTCGTCCCGGTCAGATCCCGAAACCTTGACGGTCAGATCGTTGATCTCCAGCGATACCGGATCATCTGGTCGTTCGCTGTCAAGCAGCGGCAGTAAACGTGCGGCATTGGTGTTTACATGTTTGAGAGCCAGGTGTTTTCTGTATTCTGCATTGCCGCTGCGCAACTCATTTTCTAGCTGTTGAACACGTTCTCTCAACTGTGCAACTTCCGGCTGAAGTTCTCCGTTTTCACCAAGGCTTTGCTGGAGCTGCAACGCATTTTCAAGCCTGCCGATGAAGCGTTCAACCATTTTGGTCTGATATTGCTGATTCTCTGCGGCTTTCGACCGTTGGGTAAGCGCTCTTTTCCGAATCTGTACCGCCTTCAGCTTTTCCGCCCCCTCGTTTACCTCAGCCGACACTCGTTGCATTTCCCTCTCGAACGCCGCAGGGACTTCAAATGCATCGCCGGCTTCCTGTTCAAAGGCGACCAGCGCATGGTTGAGCTGTTCCAGCTTGTCGGCGCTCGGCTCCATATGGCCGCCACATACCGGGCAGCCTTCATCGCCGGTGCGCTGCGCAACCAGCCAGGAAGAGACCTGCAGCCGGTCACGCTGAATATGCAGTCCTTCATGATAGTTCGCCGCACTCTTACGAATTCTGGTCATTTCCTCCAGGCGTCGGCGCAATGTGGTAAGCTCACGCGACACTTCAGACTCTTCTTGTTCCAGTCCCTGCAATTCCTGTACGGCATCCGAGATCGTACCCGCAGTTACTGAAAGGGTAACGTCCGTGCGGTCAACAAGTTCCTGCAATATACGAATCATCTCTTCCCGCGACGGTTCGTCAACCTGATCGGGTGAAATCAATCCCAACTCTCGCGCCTCGCTGACCTTGGCCCGCAATTCCGCCAGCCACCGGGCAGAAACTCCCATTGCTTCCTTCAGTTCCCGCTCTTTTCGGCGCAGTTCGGTTTGCAATCTTTTCAGTTCATGCTGTTTTGCCAGCAGTTCCGGTGTGATGGCACCGAGGATATAGGGGAAAATCTTTATCAGTTTCTCTCGATGCTTGTAGGTGTTTGTTTTGAAGAAAAGGACATCCGGGTTGGCGATGACGTTTTGCGGCTGAAAGGTAAATGCGCTCAGGTCGCGGAAGCTGGGACGGGCGTCAAAGACGCTTTGCGGATCACCGCCACCGAAATCCAGATTGGATAATCCGGCAAGTTCATCAAGTACGCTACGGACATGGCCACGGTTGGTGTTCTTGGAAATTGTTTCCGGGATCTCATCTATTACGGCGGCTTCCTGTATGAACATGTCATCGGTGGAACGCTGCTCGCCGGGTTCCGGTCTGGCAAACAGCTTCTCGCCGGATGCGGTCTGCACGATCACCCCGAACCATGCACAGGCGTTTCGTATGGTCTTCACCGGAATCAGACATTCTCTGGAGGCGAGACAATAATCAATTATCGGGATAACGGCGGATTTCCCGGTTCGGGATGCACCGCTGATGATATTGACCTTGCCCGGTTCAAATGGAAGGCGACGCGGCTTGAATGCCGGGTTCTTGGGCCAAAGGATGATTTCTTTTATCTGAAAATACATATCAAAACCTCACCCTCAGTGTTGTGGCTATTTCGTGGATGGTCAGCGGCGCACACCAGGCGCCCAGTTTCTCGGCATTATTCATCATGTTACGAATATCGGCCGGTATCCCCGCACTGGCCTTGGTTTTGGATAGCGGGATAACCGTCGCGTAGGTATCGAGATGAACAAGGCGGGTTGCGATGGCGATTCTCAATGATTCAAGAGTCAGGTTTTTAAGGGTGAGCATCCGGTTGTTGATCGCAAGCAGCAGATCCTGTTTGCAGTTTTTGGCAGCGCCGAATTTAGCGGAAAAGGCCCTGAGGCCGGATGATTTGTTTGTTCCCTGGACGAAGGTTTCGGTCTGTTGATGCAGGATTGTCGGCAACACCAGAAATATGAGCGGCAACGGGACCGGATTTTTGGAGGCATGTTCGTTTACATATCCGCAGACAAACCGCCAGATAAGGCCCGCTCCCAAGGCAGGATTCTGAATGTTGCGCACCTCTGTAGCCAGAACGCTCATTACACCGCTTCCTCAAGCGCGTCCTGAAGGAGCACGCTGAATTCCGGATGCCAGCCGATTTCCAGCACATCCGCCAGCAGATGAAAACAGCCGGGAACAAAATGATCAGGCGGGTTCATCTGCTGAACCGACGTGCAGTGTTTCATGCATTCGTAGTATAAGAGCTTTCCCTTCTCAACAGCAGGATGAGCTTTATTTCCTATATCGTTTGCCTTTTTAAGATTGCGCCATGTCCGGCAAAGGCTGGTATTCAGCTCCTCGAAGGATTCCTCATATACTTCGCCGGACTGACTCCAGATTGCTCTGTCCCAACCGGCGAGAAGCACGTTGCTGATAGCATCCAGCTTTTCGTCATAGTCCTCCTTGATCAGGTCAAGCTGCTGCACAAACGTATCGTGCAACCGTTCCTGCTTTTGGTCATCGGTCGGTTTTGGCGAAAAGCTTTTCAGGATCAAATCCCTATCCACGCTACGGACGCAGGCGGTATATTCGCGATGAAAATCATCCCGCATAATGACCGCTGGCAACCCTTTCTCCAGCAGCAAATCAGTCTGCTTCTTCACCCAGCCAAGCATTTTGTCCACAACAAAAGGGACCTTGTGTTTCGATACGGGGTCGCTGGCGATAAGCGTTTCAAAATCAGTCTGCGGGCTGCCGCTGCCGCATGTCAGGCTAAAATTGCGGATAATGGGAATGATCAGGGACTTATCAGCCTCAAGTACCGTATTTGCGTATTTCTGTAACTTGGGTGCAAGTTTCGTCCGGAGGAGAAAGTCAGGCGCAAGCCCCCAGAGCAGGTCGCGTGCGGACGTAAGCGCCTGGATGGCAGCGGTGTCGGTCGATGCCTTATGAAACCGTTCCACAAGATCACCGTTGACAGGCCGAGATACATATATTTCAAATGTTGTGGTGTCAGGATTGATCAGTCCGAGGTTTGCAAGCTCAAGCCAGTTATAGAGAGTTTTCCAAAGCGATACCGCCCGATCGGCAACGGGATTATCCGTCAAGGCGCTTTTGCTCTGGATAAGATGGGTCGTGCCATCTTCCGCCTGTTCGGCGACATCATCAAGGACTTCCAGGCTGCAAGCCGAGCCTTCAGCGGCTTTGCGCAGCCTTATTGCGAGAAGGGTTGGCTGAAGGCTATAGCCGAGGTATTGGCCTGCGGCGGTTGCAGGGGCTTTGGATTCTTGTAGAGATGTTGTTTTGGGGATGTTTTTCATGTGTGTGTAATTGGTCAGCTGACAAACAAATGTTCCTATCTCTTAAAGCAATAAAGCAGGAACGTCCCTCTATCCCTCCTCTATCCCCTCTCACCCAGCGACCTACTCCTTATTATTGCCCACGGGACTTTATCTTCTCTTCAGGTATGTGCGAAATCGAAAACTCAATCGGTTCCAGATTGTCCCATTTACAGTACTGGCCAAAAGGGATGATTTTGACGGACCGCCCCCCCCCATATCAAAGACAATAATGATGATAGCAAAAAATTGTTTAGTAATATTCTTCATTTTACGACCTCCTGACTGTTAGCGGCGTCAATGTCTTCGTCATAGTCTCTTACGCAAACAAAGCCATCGCTTGCGGCAATCACTAACTCTCTGTTTGTACAATGAACCACATCTCCTGGCGTACAGCAATGATCCTCTTGCCAAGTCACTGCATCTCTAATAACCCATGATCTCCCAGCCCATGTCGCCATTGATTCGAGTTTCCCATATGCTCTTATTTTTGTACGAATGCTTACAACAGATTCTGACCAATCTACAGTCTGGTCCTCAGAAGAAGGAAACGGCCAATAGCTTCCGCCATCTTGCGATCTTGAATTCTGCCAGAATCCATCAATGTCAGACATAAATCGAGTGAAAAGGGCTTTTGCTGTCATTTGACATTTGCAAGAAAGAGATTCCAAATTATCTTCAGAATTAACTGCAAATTCCTGTTGAAGCAATATGGGGCCAGCGTCGAATTTGTTTGTTAGCTTATGTATCGTTACACCACTTTTACATAGCCCCTTCATTATAATGTATGGAAGTGGCCATGGCCCCTTACCCTCAGGTAGCAAAGTTGGATGGATGTTAATTCCACGAATTCGATCACTAACAGGTATTTTGTAAGGATAGGCTGCAGATATTATTAAGTCGCAGCCTTGCTCCTCTAGTTCGCAAATATTTTCCAGGTTAACAGCCCCAAGCTGCAAAGAAATTGGCAACCCACCTATAAGTTGAATGATTTTATCATTAAAATTATATTTGTTGTCAGTATTAAAGCTAAACACCTTTAGGACTTGATGCTCTTTTAACAACACTTCCAAACAATCGGCAAAAAAGTCGTATCCAAAATATGCAATTTTCATTCTGATTTCTCCTGTACAAATATCATCACATGGGCCATATCGAACAATGAACTGTAGTTAATTGTTTTATTGACGTTATTGCCGTAATCGCTGATAAGTTTATTTTCATATGGATCGAATGAGCCCACCGATCGTCCTTCTTGTATATACTCACAAACAAAATGCGTCCATAACTCTGCAAGACTGTATAATTGCTTAGCACTTGCATGATGCACCAAAACGCCACTTTCATATCGCAATTTATTACGCAATTCATCTCGTTTTATAAATAATGTACTCATGGAACCCCATCGAAAACATCCGAGCCAAGGAGCAGGGTGGAATACGGAGCAAGTTAAGCCAACAATATTGCAGCGCCTAACAAATTCGGTTGCTTTGTCCAAGTACCTAGTATCTGAAGGTCTATGAAAAAAGTTTAGTGTATTGTTCAATACGTTATGGGCGCAATCCTCACTCATGGCGCAACGTCCACCATGAAATAGTATACCCATCTTTAGGTAGCATCCATCCATCATGTCTAAAACGTAGAAAACCGTCATCTTTATTTGTTGAAATTGGATTTGATTTAATACCGGTCTTTGGGAGTACAGAAACGGTGATATCTCTTGCTAATTCTTTGTAATCAAAAGAAAAGGACGCACTTTTTGTGGGAAACTCTGCTGTTATTGTTATGATGCTTTCTCTCTCTACAGGGAACGAGACTTTGTAAGTAATAAATGAAAGCTCTGCTGGCTCTTCTTTCAACTCAATAAAATATGATATCCTGTCGTCACCGTTTTCAACTCGATTCATTTTATATTTGATGTTACCGATGCATAAATCGCTTACAACATAACTGTTTGACAATGGTCTTTCGCCCATATCTCTCTCATCGTTATACCAAACAAACTCGTTAAAATGACATTCGTCAGCAATGATTGGCAAGTCGTCAGTATTCGTTTCGTCTGCTATGCGATAAAATGTAGCCTTAACTTCTTTGCCTATCTTGGATTTCCTGTAAGAATAAGTTAGCTCGCACGTGAGTAAATCACTTCTACTTTCATGAATTCTTAGCTTTGCATCCACATTATGTTCCTTACAATAAGTCCCCCTATAATGCGCTACGTCAGTAAGCAGTTCCTGTGTGAATTCAGGTAATGCAACATTTCTTAACATCCTCAGTCTATCGCTCTCTTTAACCTTATAGAAATAAGCAAATAACAACCCTGCAAAGATATTCGTAGTCAGAGAGAGAATGGTACTCGTAACGAACTTAAGATCGTTGGAAAAACCAAAGACTGTCTTTTCTAAATCGTAGTCGACAGTAGTAAATCGATATACAAAAAAGAAAGCCACCCAGAGTACAGCCCAAAACACCAAGACCCTAACTGGAACAGCTTGAGTATTATCAAAAATATCTTCAATTCTTTTTTTCATTTAGTTCTTCCTTGCATTAATTTGTGGTAGATAATGCAGATAACGCCTGTGACCTAGCACTTTTGCCATCACCTTGTCCAATTCCCTCGTAGAAGTAATTAATTATATATTTGTCAAAATCATCTATTTCCATGCAACTGGCAGTTAATTTCTCTGCACCTATCTCAGAAAGTTCAGCCAACACTTCTTGAACTTCAATATCATGCCTTTCAAAGTTAAACGAGCCACTTTTTTGCAACTTACGTGAAATCATTCGAGGTAATCCGTATTCTTCTAAGTGACAGACCATTGGAGGCAAAAAACAATTGGAGAAATTGGACACTGCCGGTGAGAGATCAATTATATCTTGGCCAGACATCCGGTTGTAAAGGATCTCTATATCAGCAATAAGAGATGACATTTGGTAAGACACCGTTCTTTCCAACTGAAAGAATCCATCAATATCAATATCAAATTGATCGAGCTCGTCTAACAATTCAGGCATAGTCTTGACCCAGTTCCCCGTCAGGACCTTTATAAATATCACTACTTTTCGATATTCTAGTCCCCATCCTCCCGGCTTCAAATTGATGAGTTTGTATAAAATTCGGTCGCATGAATCCAACCTGTCTGAATTCAACATCGTAATGCCATTCCAGGAGGCAGGGTTTCCCGCAACATCTCTGGCCATTCCTAGGATGGCACCAGTATCGCTTGAGGCAAATCTTTCGTTATTTATAATGTATTCGTGGTTCTCCTCACCAATTAAGCCTATTAGCTCTTCTTTGTAGGCGGCTATTTTAGCAACTTGCTCGGGAGATAGATTTAGCCGGTCAGTGTTTCCTTCGAGTGTCCCAAGCACTTCATCCGGAATGTCAAGCTTAAGCTGTGTTTCCGATTCTGGAGGTGGGTTTTCGAGAATAAAAATATTCCCTACAAAATGCCGAAACATTCTCCCTCCTCTGCCGATAATGTTCTTGTAAGTAAAATCGTTTATCTTTGCGGTACCATTTTTATTGCTCCATAAAACAACATTTTGTGCGGATGTATTAACTCCTTCAATTATGGACGATGTTGATATCAAGCGGTCTATGCCATCCTCTTCCTCGAAAAGACGAATTTGAATTTGACTGAGAGATCTATGCAAACGACCATTGTGAACGCCAATGCCTTTCTTGGATAGATGGGTTAATGACCAATTGTGGGAGTAGTTACTTGACAGCCATTTGTGGAATTGAGCCAATAATGGTCGATCTTGTTCTGGGTAATCGTCGATAAATAGATTAGAAAGTAAGGATATATTTGAATAGGTTCCAGCATATATAAGAGTTTTACCAGGATACTTATCCAGAATACTACGAAGCATCACAGTTTTTTTGGCTTGATCTTTTCCAATCGCCACTGTCAAATCCAGCTTATTTAAAAAAACTGTGTTGAAATTGAGTTTTAAAAATGTCATCCCTTTAGTAATAGTGTCATCTTTAAGTTCGTCTATGTTGGGCGCTAAAAAGTAGCGCTGCGCTGCGATTTCTGAAAATTTTAAGATTGCACGAATGAGAGCTGGGCACCTTTCCTTGTCAAATTCTTTGCTTGCCTTGTAAAATTCATCAATGATCAGCAAATCTATTGAGTTAAGTTTATCGAAATAGGAAGGGGCTCTCTCTTGTGGAAAGATCAGAATGTTAGCATCGGCCAGTGATTGTTCTGAAGATGTGATGATTTTGTAATGAGTTGAGAATTTCGATGAAATCCTTCTTCTTGTCTCGTCCATTAGGGCAATCGTTGGTACAATAATAACAACTGTATTTGGTCGCCTGATAGATATAAATGAATCAATCACGAAACTCTTACCAAAACTAGTTGGCGCACTTACAGCGATATTCGTTCCAGAAAGGAGCTCACCTAGGAGCCTTGACTGTTCTCGATGAAGCACGCGCGATTGACCACCACCTATTTCCGCGCTGAATGCCTTACAGATATAGCGTTCTTGCCAGTCCGCAGTCTCTTCTTGGATGTAGGGGTACAAACCTACGTCGCGAACAAGCTTATTAACTATTGGAATACTTTCAATCCCCTCTCTGGCCATTTTGTCCAGAAGAAGTATCACTTCATTCCTTGCCTGTTCTTCATTGTCATTAAGTAACGAGTTAATTTCGTGACATTTTTGGAATAAAATCATCACATCTGCCCCTTGTAGTGCGATACTTCAGAGATAAAACTGTCAATTATCGGTTTTTTCTTTGGGACAGGGAAAAGTATTAGGTGGAAAGTAAGTGAAGAGTATTTGAAAATGTCTTTAAGAGCTTCGACTTGTTTTTCAAAATATGAAACGGCACGTCCTTTATGGTAGTCCCGAATACTTTCCAAATATTCTGCTGTAATTTCACTTGAAGATGCTGTGAGTGAGCATTCGTGCAATAGCAAAATCGGGATATGTATAATTTCTTTCAAGGGGTCTATAGAGTTAGCATTTGAGAGGGATGATCTAATATTTATCTTTGTTTCTTCATCAATTTCTATCAGATCAAGATCACACAGATTTGTAATTATGCTGTTTTCTTTCTTTAATTTATCTGTAGCAAGAGAATTGCGAACCGATTCTATAATGCTTGGCAACCTAGCATCTTCAATGCTGCTGTAGAATTTTGCCTCCCCGAACCAAAGCGAAAACTTCCCATTTTCTCCAATGACAATGTGAACACTATCTGCCCCTTTCGCATTATCGTGGGAGTTTTGCTTATAAAATATTTTTGGAACAACTGGTATTGCTTTGAACTTATGTTTCATTATTCCGTATAAGACGACCTCAGCTAGTTCGCTGCCCCTGCCAATGTCGCCGAGTGAATCCGTTAATCTGAGTTTTTTTGCTGATTCAATTAAGGTGGTTCGAGGTTTTGCCTTAAGCACCTCCCGCTCTTTCAGCGAAAGAGCGGTGTCAGCAATATTATCCCATATGAAATTATTAAATTTTTCGTACCGCCAATCTCCGTCTTCGAAGTCGTTTAACATTCCAATAAGATTGTTAGAAGAAGTTCCTGCATCCGCATTGCCAATGCCTAAGGTCAGCAAGGAGTCATCTATTATCACTTCAAATTCAGTCATTCTTTACCTCAATTAGAGTTAATATTTGCAACTGCGTCTTGTTCACGTAATTCATGTGCTACTCTTGACGGTTTATGTATCATTGTTTGATTCTTCAATTCAAATTGTGTCATCCAGATTCGGTAAGTCTATATCACGTAGATAGAAGGTTTTAGTATTGTAGTTATGACAATTTCTGACATCCATTGCCACTCCATCAGCATCCCCGTATAAGTACCCTCCTGTCATGTTCATCAACTCAAGACGCTGCAAAATATTACCTGTACACGACTGATTAATATATATTTTGTAAAGAGTTGGTTCCCCAGGTTCTACGAATATACCTGTGTGAGTATCCGTTTCCTTTATCTTCTCAATATACTCTTCCAGATCTTTGAGATTCCGGTATTGGTAGTTCAACGTATCGTAAATAAATGCACCCATCTGCCGTTGCATTCTGAGATTATTTGAACCTGGCAACGAGATGAATTGAAGAAGATCTGCTGGATATGCGTTATCTAAAAGCGATTTATCATGGTTTAAAAAAGAATTATAAGTTTCACCAAAATCCTTGGCAGATATTTTTGATTTTGCCCAATGGGACGCCAGTTGGTTAACATTAAGTGCATAGATTACGGAGTATTTTTTCTTTTTCAAACCGTACTCTGTCCGAACGCCATTGAATGCGAAGAAAAGGGCAACGTACGGAGAATAGGAAAAATCAAGACAAGGCGTAGGCACTCCGTGATGTCTTCCATGTTCCAGCGCCTAGAATCGGATTTTGTGATCAAAAGAGGCCAAGCCTAGTTTTTGCATACCAACCCTGTACTTTGTGAGCGCTTCATCAATTTCGGACATCCACGCCTCATGCGGAATTTTCCGATCACGTTGCCATGTGTTTTCCAACCTGTATTTTGCGTCAGAATGTCCGCGAAAAATGTATGTATCTGTTCTGTCACAGGCAAGTTCATCAAGAAACGCCATCGCTAGTTTTGAACTTTGAAAGTACTTTTTTTTGATTGTCATTTTTTCTCCATGCAAATTTTATTTAGTCTGCATTCAGCAAATGCGGGTATTTCCGAATTAAGCCCTCGTAAAAGCACCTTCAAAATCCTGTCTTGCCCTTTCCTCTATTGCAATTCCGGCCGGCCGGAATTTTCACATAACTATTTGATAAATAACAATAGTGCCCAAAAAACACCCCGTTTTTTTTCAGCGATTTGACATCACTAGCTAGCCCATTCTTACCCCTTCAAAACTTTCATCTTCTGATACAACATGCTCCTCATTTTCTCCAATGTGAGATTCAGCGCCACCTTCTGCTCGGCGCTCAGCTTGGTATCATCCAGCGTATAGAGCTTGTCGTAAAACTGATCCACAAATGCCAGATCAATCGGCGCATCAGCCGGTTTCGGCTTGGCCGTCTTCTTCCTGATCTCGCCACGAGTAAGTCCGCTCTCCTTGTACTTGGTATACAGAGCGATCATCTTTTCCGGCGTCTTCTGCCGGGCGATGAGCACGAGGATACTCCGCCCAGCCTTGGGATCGTTGCGGCAATCGTCCTTCACTGCCACCGGTAGTTTGTTGAGTGAGAGGATTTCGGAAAGGGTCGAGTCGGATTTGCCAAGAGCCGTGGCCAGATCAGCGAGGGCGTAGTCATGCAGCGCCCGCAACCGCTCAATCGCCTCAGCCTCTTCGATGGCGGTCAGGTTTTCCCGCAGCAGGTTTTCAATGATGGAGATCTCGGCCGGTTCGCCGTCGGTAAGGATAGCCGGAATGGTTGCCAGTCCGACATTCTTGGCCGCCTGATAACGCCGCTCCCCGGAGACTATGATAAAGGTCCCCTCCGCACCCTCCCGCACCAGAATCGGCTGCAACACGCCATGACTGGCAATGGAAGCCGACAACTCGGCCAATGCCTGCTCGTCAAAAAACTTGCGCGGCTGCTCCGGGTCGGGCTGCACCTTGGCTATGTCGAGATCGTACAGTTTGCCTTTTTCGTACGTTGGCGGTGGTACTGACGACGCTGCCGCTGCTTTCGCTGTGGCCATTGGTTTTCTCCTCCTTTATTCCATTTATATGTTTGTGTCATTGGCTCAAACAGCACAATCCTAAAATCTTTTTTGTAACCGCAGATGGATAGGATGAACGCAGATAAAACCCAAAAGCTTTTAAAGGGTTGAATCTATCTGCGCTCATCTGCCAGCCTTTCCAAAACGTCCTATGGCGAGGACAGACTCTACCGGGTCGCCCTAGTTTGTCCAATTTGTCCCTATTGAAATGGAAATCCATGGACTTCCTTCATATTTGTACTGGCTCCCTTTTCCGGCCCAGTCCCACCCGCTCATAATTCCTGTTTGAAACAGGCCGTTTTTGAGCACGTCAAGAATTATTCCATAAGCCACTGAGAAGCTAGGGGCACTACTTGACGATGTGGTTGTCCCATTTTGCTGTGTAATATCCACTACGCCCAATCCGGCTGAAACTACAGGCATGAGTGACAATGCTCCAAATGATAATTTGTAGCCGAGATATTGAACTACTGAAGAATTGCCTGTTACGGTGTGGTCAGTGAAATGGAACTTGAAAGGCACAATTAGTGTCCCATAGTCAAATCCGACAGTTGTCGAAGAAGCTGATTGGAGCGTTGATAATGATATCTTATATAGATTGCCTTTACTAACCAATTGGTTGCCACAGGATGCTGAGGTGGAATCGCAGAAAATACTGCCTGGTCTACGGCCTGGAAACGAAGCCGTTATGTTTCCATCCTTGTCGGCATCGGAGACAACAGACAGAACCGATCCCGCAGGTGCAGCGTATTGAAGATTCGGATCCATATCAGCAGTACTACCATCTGCTTTGAAGCATTTGTTTTGTACCAGCGTAAACCCGTACACGCCAGTTTTCAGGTGTATTCTATCGCCTTTGCCCATTGCGCCTTTATTAGATGACACTGGAGCGGTAACTGTAAAAAAATTGGGGCTTGGACTCTCTTTACCATTTGAATTGGAATTAGTAACTGTTACTGGGCCATTTGCCGCACCGGCAGGTACTTTCACCCGCAATCTGGTTGCCTCTTTTGCTTCAACTACGGTTGCCCGAACCCCATTGAATTTAACTTTATTACTGGAGACGTTTCCAAAAACAAAGTTACCGCCTTCGATAAACACATCAGTTCCAACAGCTCCACTACCGGGAATAACCTCGTTAATAAAAGGCTCTGCGGCTATAGCAGGCGCCATCAAGCCGATCAGAATCAACATGGTTATAGCTATCTGTTTAGTGAGTGTGGTCAATCGTTGTGATACAGTTGAAATTCTCATGACTTACTCCTCTTACTGTAAAGTTGAAGTTATATGACTGCCACGATGCCTCACTAATTTAATGGGCACTTCCTCGACGCGACCAGAGATCACCTTCGCCATGTTTTTTCGGAGCCCTTCCAAACTCACTAACTCAATCGATACTCCATCACAATTATTAGAATCGTATTCCTTAGGTCTCACCGGCCACGACAGCCGTGCATCCTGGAAATTTTCGCGACCAACGCCATCAGACTGACCGGCTGGATTTAAAACCGGTCCAGCCGCAAGTTGGAAGTTTGTCTCTCTCGCTCAATAAGTTACATGACTTGCCAGCGTCCCATCCGGGTTTCTTCCCACTTTCAAGGGAGCCTTCTCATCATTTCCTTTGCCGTTACCGGCTCAACCAGAAAAGGATGCCGGGGACGTTGGTGATGCCAAGTTGCACGAAGACGTCGTCGCTGCCGATTCTGTCAAAAGTACGAGAGCCGATTGTCAACCTGAAAAAGTCATTCATCAGTCCGAAGAAGATCGAACCGCCAAGCTTGACCGGTAATCGTTTGTCCCATTTTGTGTTGACTGAAGGTCCAAAACCAATAGAAGATACTTTCAAGGCACCGGTATGCCAGACGCCATAAAGGTCTGACTCGCCGAGCCATTTGTACCCCCCTGTTTCATTCTCCAGTAAACCGGGCGTTAGCTTCCAATCGAGGGAAAACTTTTCGTACGGTCTCCATGTCGGCTCGTAACTCAGGCCGAATCCGCCGTTTTTCAGGTCGAAGAACAGTTCATATGGAATTAGTGAAAATCTAGGGTGTCCCTTGGGAACTGTTGCGGGACTGATCTTTAGAAGGCTTGCGTCTGGAAAAGCGGTGCTTGTGGCAAGAGCCGCGATATCAACCAATGCACTGAAATCGGATTTTGAAGTTTTGCACCTGGTCTTGTCTTCCTTTGTCATGGTTTTTTTTGCGTTGGACTCCGCGGCTTCCAGTGCCGCCAACCGCTCACTCGCCCGTGCCACCAGTTGAGAGTAGAGAAACACTGAGTCCTGGTCGGCATTATCTACCAGGTATTTCATCTCATTGCTGCTGGGGGCGTATCCGTTGTTTGACAGCGCCCGGATCAATTTGTTCAGGTCGTATTCGGGCTTGGCTACGCTAGTGGCATAATGATCGGGGTTAAAACCTTCAGCAGCTTCAAGACTCTTGCCAATCGCAACCAGGTTCTTGTCTTCGACAAAATTCACCCCGGTCGGCAGCCAGTCACTGGTGGTAATCTTATTTTCTCTGGTCGCCAGGAACCGGTATACGGTAACTGCCTTGTTGTCCGACTCTATCGTTAATTCGTCAAATACATGTCGGCGCATGGTGTTGAGGCATGTGCCGTACGGCGCACCAGCGTTGCCCTGAGCCTTTTCCTTCAGCCGTTTGTCGCTGCATAGGTATTCGGCGATCATGTTGACCGAGTCGTATACGCCGGTATAGTAGTCGAACTCACGCAGTGGCTGGTCGAAAAAGGCTCCGAATGCGGCCAGGTAGTTGCCCACCACCGGGAAGAACCGGCTGGACACTTCGACCGTGCGATCTCCGATAGGATCGGTTGTGTAAATCTCATAGGAAAACTTCGGCTGTTTGAAGGTCTTGGCAGCCAGTTGCTCCGAACGTTTAATCAGTGTTTCCCTGAACTCCTTTAGTTCTTCGTCGGTACGGCGCGATTTGATTTCTGCAGCGTATGGGAGATATTCCAATACCAAGGTCCTGCTGTCGGCCAAGAGGCATCTGCGCATCAGCTTGACGTTTCCTACGTTTGGTTCTCCATTGGCGGCAAAGACACTTCGGCACTGCTCCTGGTCCGGGTCTCCTTTTCTCCACTCATCTTTAATGGAACCACCATGGTCTTTAATGTAATTGTTCAGGGCGATGATGTACTGGTTGTGCATTAATTCGGGTAAATTGCTGGTCCAGTCCCCATTGGTGAGAGTCCTGTAGAGCTCGTATTTTCGCGCTGTGGTGATCGCACCGCCGAGAAAACCGAGCTGGCTTTCCAGCCCGTAAGTCTTGGGACAGGGGTTAGGGCTGGATTCTCCACATGCTCCTTCGGCCTTGGCCGAGTTTGCTGGTCGTTCCGTATTTTTGACGTTAAATTTCCTTCTCCGGTCAGGATCAATATAGAGATAGGAAAACGGCCTGCCCTCTCTGGCCTGCTCCTTTATCATGTACGGCTTCTTCATATCTTCCGCCGTCATTTCCTTTTGAAGGTATGTACCGTTTGGCAGTGGCTCGCCCAATACTTTTGCCGATCCCAAGGGGATGTTGTCAAAAACACCCCCGTCAACGAAATCAACAGCTTCCTTGTCAAAATTGGGGCGGTAATCGTCAGGGCATTTGTCCTTGGGGATAGGTACAGCATCGCCATCGGCAGGCTTTGCCTGGCTGTCTTTAATGCAGTAGTTCAGGCTCACCCGTCCGAAGGCTACCGGAAAGGCGCTTGAGGCCAAAACCGCATCGATGACCGTGTCCGTTGCTAGCTTGAGATTGCCGTCCGCATCCTTTTCCCCGTTCCCCTGCAGGTAAATCACGTTTCCTATTCTGGGGCTGTAGGGGTTTACCTCATAACTGAAGAACTCCCCATGGCCTTCATTGTTCACTTTGAACAGGACAGGAATCATGAAGCGTTGATTTTCGATATCCAGGCTGTTGACGGTGACATCTAGAGGCTCGGTTCGGGTGACCATGAGGCCGAATGGGATGCTGCAGTCACTCTTGAAGACATCAGCAGCAAGAATATTCTTTAAACTTGCCAATTCTTTCGTGAATGCGCTTCTTGTAAGCAATCCGTCATCAGGCAGGTACTTATGGGGATCCTTCGGCAGCAACGTGTCGATCCCGACTTTAAGCCAGATGTTTCTGAAGAGATTATCGCTCACATTGTCTATTACCGCTCCATCGTCGATTTTTGTTTTATCAACGCACCAACTGACTGATGTCATTAAGGCGTTTATCCCCCCAGCGGAAGCGCCTGAGACAGACATGAGTTTGGGAGGAAGTATTTTGGGGTCTGCCACATCATTCTTGTGCAGCTTCATGTATTTCACTACACCCCAATTGAGTCCGGCCTCATAGGCGCCAAGGCTTACCCCTCCGCTAATGGCAAAAGAGAAAGGTATTGTCGGCTTGTTTTCCCTGTCGGCGCCGCTTTTAGCCGGTTGATCGGCGTAAGCGACGTTGGTTGCAGTAAAAGAGACAGCAATAGTCGCGAGTAGTTTTATCAGACTTACATGTCTCATATTACCTCCGGGGAATAATTAGGAATAACTTTGCGAACGTCCAAGAGGTCCGCTTCTCAACCGTCTACATGTAGTTTTATGTATTGTGTTGAGACACGCCCCTAACCTATGAACCGTATCGCAGTTTGTGGATTCCGGCACTGCCGCAACACGGCACATATATTTTCTGCTTAATCCATTACCCCGCCCCAACAATCCTCCACACCGCTTCCACCCCATCAGCCTTAATCAACTCCCTTGCCCTGTCCGAAGGACTCGGCCTGCATTCCCCCCATTGGAAGTGGGGTAAATCGCGCGACTTCCAATCCCCGCCCCACTTGCAGCCGAATTTCTTGAACGATTCGGCAACCCCTATAAACCAGCTGTCCGGCTTATCCCAACCGTGGGCAATGGAGATCGAAAAAAGCGGGACACTCCCCAGTTAAAGCTCCTAATCCCCTCTTCCAAACCCAATCGCTCTTTTCTTCTTCCCCTCCGGCGGCGCCAAAACAAAAAAAGCCGCTCAATCAGTAATCCACACTGATTAAAGCGGCTTTTATTCATCCATTCAGATGTCAAAAAACTTGCGGCCATTTCGCCCTCATTAAAATATCAATACAAAGTACAAAAACCTCCGAAATAATACGTGGTTAGTACACCATTCCCTGATTAATGTCAATCAGCAATTCACTCGGAAAAAGAATCTGTTTTGAATAAGAACCGTCACTGGAGCGCCACAACTTGACTATCACTTGCCATCATGCAGCATCTTTCCATGCTTCAGGGCCTTCGGCCGCACATCGTTCCCACCCCAGACAAGCAAGCCAAATATGCTTTGGTATAGGTTTTTCGCCATTGCGGTAGTAGGCCACCATGCGGCGGCTTATCCCCAGAGCGGCGGCGTTGACAATATATCTTATTTGATATATTTTCTTTGTACGAACGGTAAACTAGGTAATCAAGCTTCTGGAAAAAGAGGGGTGGAGTCAGCGACAGACAGGAGTTATACTAAAATGAAAATCGAATATCCATGCACAATAGTTCCCGATGAGCCATCCGGCTACCTTGTCCAATTCGTTGATATCGAAGAGGCGTTCACCGGCGGCGCGACACTTGAAGAGGCGCTATTTAACGCTTCCGAGGTGCTGACAAGCATCTTAAGCTATAGACTGGATAATAAAATTGACGTACCTCTGCCGTCTGTTATTGGGCCTGCCCATTATGCCGTTGCACCGGACTCGGCCACGCAGACTGCCATGCTGATTCGTCAGTCCCGCAAGGACCGCAGTCTATCGGATCTTGCCCGAGCGCTTGGCACCAGCTGGCCGTCGGCGCAACGCCTGGAAAACCCGCATCATTCGACAAATCTGAAACAATTGGAGAGGGCGGCGGCAGCGCTCGGTAAACGGCTTGTGCTTGAATTTGTTTAGCAAGTCGGAAGTTATCCGGTGGGCCTGTATCCCCCATGTAATTTATGCCGACCTGACAAGGCATTGCCATCGATGAAACTCAAGAAGCTCACCCTCTCCTTTTTATTGGTACTCTTGACGCTGTGCATCTACTGGCAGACCGGGGACCACGGCTTCTGTCTCCTTGATGACGGAGAATATGTAGCCGATAACAACGTAGTTCTCAAGGGCATTACCGCCGAGGGGATCAGCTGGGCGTTCTCCAGCTTCCATGCCGGTAACTGGCACCCCGTGACATGGCTTTCACACATGCTCGACGTGCAGTTGTTCGGTTCTAACGCCTCGGGACACCATCTCGTCAATGTGCTGTTTCACGCTGTAAACGCAGTGCTGGTCTTTTTCCTGTTCACTCGGCTTACCTCTGCTTTGTGGAGGAGCTTTGCCGTTGCCCTTCTCTTTGCCGTTCACCCCCTGCATGTCGAATCGGTCGCCTGGATTGCAGAACGAAAGGACCTGCTGAGCGGGTTCTTTTTCTTGCTCACCCTTGCTGCATGGGAGCGTTACGTCAGGCGGCAGTCCCCCTGTCGTTACCTGTGCGCCCTCACACTCTTCGCCCTCGGTCTCATGTCGAAACCGATGCTCGTCACCCTGCCGTTTATCCTTCTCCTGCTGGACTGGTGGCCGCTCGGGAGATTTGGTTCCCACAGCAGCCCTGCAAGGCTCTTCGTGGAGAAGATTCCATTTATCTTGTTTTCGGTGGCCTCTTCCGTAGTGACCTTTCTGGCCCAGAATCATGCGGGTGCAGTGGTCTCTTTCACCAGAACGCCGTCAGGTCTGCGTCTCGCCAACGCCGTCGTCTCCTATGGCGTATATATCAGGAAGATGCTGTGGCCCACCGGCCTCGGAGTGTACTATGCCTTTCCGACAACCGTCCCCTGGTGGCAGCCGGCTGTCTGCGGAACGCTGCTCGTGATTGCCTCGCTTGTTTTTCTGCGGCTGCGCGCCAGCTATCCGTACCTGATTTTCGGCTGGCTGTGGTACCTGGGGATGCTGATTCCCGTGATCGGCATCATCCAGGTGGGAGGGCAGTCAATGGCGGACCGTTATAGTTACCTTCCGCTCATGGGGCCTTTCGTGATGATCGCCTGGGGTGCTGCGGAGGCGGCGACAGGGACAATGCGAAAGATTGTGATTACAGCCAGCGCTGTAATTGCCGCGGGGCTGCTTGCCGTTTGCGCCTGGCGTCAGGCCGGCTACTGGAAGAGCGACATCGTTCTTTTTTCTAGGACACTGGAGATAGCGCCGGACAATAATAACTTTACCCGGTTGAACATTTCCAACGCCTACATGATGAAGGGCCTGGAGTTCAAGAAACAGTGGAAATTTGACGAGGCTCTGAACTATTTCGCTATTGCCGCCGCCCGATCAACCGGACCTGTTGCCGCGAAAGTCCACAACAACATCGGACTTATTCTGGCCATGCAGGGGAAGGACGCCGAGGCCGTCAGGGAATATCTGATATCCATGGAGTTTGACCCCACCTACTCCGACCCTTACTACAATCTGGGGCTGCTCTACCTAGAAAAGGGCCGTTCCCGGGACGCGGCAAATCTATTCGCAGAAACTGTGCGCCTTAATCCGGAGGATGAAAAGTCACGTCGCTATTTGCAGGACATCTTGCGGTAATATTGGCGAGAGAGAGAGAGACGGCGGAGACTTTGCACCAGTGAATCCAGGCAGCACAACACCGGATAGGTGGGTAAATTCGGATTCAGACTTGAACCTTGTCTGCAAGCATGTTATTCCTGATATCATTATGACCCTACTTAGACCCAACATCGCCGCAATGAACGGCTACGTCCCCGGTTTCCAGCCGGACGACATCGCCTCCTGGATCAAACTGAACACCAACGAAAACCCCTACCCCCCTTCGCCCAAGGTTGTTGAAGCGATTCTGGCCGAGGTCGGAAGCGACGGGGCCTCGCTGCGGACGTACCCGAGCGCTTCCAGCCAGAAACTGCGTGAAGTTGCCGGTGAGCTGTACGGCTTTGATCCATCCTGGATCATCATGGCCAACGGTTCCGACGAAGTGCTCAACAACCTTATCAGGGCCTGCGCCGGAGAAGGCCAGGATGTCGGTTATGTCCATCCATCCTACTCCTACTACTCGACGCTGGCAGAAATTCAGGGCGCGGTCGTCTGCAGCTACGGACTGAGCGACTCGTTCACTATCGAAGCGTTTCCCGATAATTATCACGGCAAGGTATTCTTCCTGACGACCCCCAACTCGCCGCTCGGCTTCGCTTTTCCGCCCGAGTATATCGAGGAGCTCGCGCAGAACTGCGGCGGAGTGCTGGTGATTGACGAAGCGTATGCCGACTTTGCCGATCGTAACTCGCTTGAACTGGTGAAAAAGTACGAAAATGTCGTTGTAACCCGCACCCTGTCCAAAAGTTACGCCCTGGCCGGCATGCGCCTCGGATTGGCGATTGCCCGTCCCGAGATCATCGCCGCACTGGACAAGATCCGTGATCACTACAACCTTGATCGGCTGGCGCAGGCGGCTTGCGTTGCCGCCCTTCAGGATCAGGCCTATTTCCGTGAATCGTGCCGCAAGATCATCGAGACTCGCGACTGGTTCACCCGTGAACTGACCGCTATCGGTTACGACGTGATTCCTTCGCAGGCAAATTTCGTATTTGCATCGCCTCCGGATAAAAACGGCGCACGCGTTTATGACGGTCTGTATAAGCGCAAAATTCTGGTGCGTCTGCTATCCGATCCGGTGCTGGCACATGGCCTCAGGATCTCGATCGGGACGAGAGAAGAAATGGAAGCAACACTGGCCGCTATGACAGAAATCGGATAATCAAACTTTGGGGGAGAGTATGTCACGAACCGCTGCTATTGAACGGATCACGAAAGAAACCAGGATAAAATTGTCGTTGACGGTTGACGGCTCCGGGATTGCCGCCATCTGCACGTCGATTCCCTTTCTCGACCACATGCTGAATCTTTTTGCCCGTCATGGTCTTTTTGATCTGGACGTTGAAGCAAGCGGCGACATCGATATCGATTTTCACCATACGGTTGAAGATATCGGTATTGTCTTGGGCGAAGCGTTCAAACAGGCGCTGGGAGAAAAAAAAGGGATCCGCCGGTACGGTCAAAGCACCGTACCGATGGATGAAACGCTGGCGAGCGTAGCGGTTGACATCTCCGGGAGACCATACCTTGTGTATCACGTCAATCTGCCGAAAGTAAAACTCGGCGAGTTCGACGTCGAACTGGCGCGGGAGTTTTTTCAGGCCTTTGTCAACCACTGCGGCCTCAACCTGCATATCAACGTCATGTATGGCGACAATGTTCACCACATCATCGAAGCCTGCTTCAAGGCTTTTGCCCGGGCGCTGGATTCCGCCAGTCAGCTTGACCCCCGTGTTGAGGGGGTAATGTCAACGAAAGGCATGTTGTGACGCTGCCGTGATTACCCAGTAACAAAAAAGGCGGCCCGATTTTCGGTGCCGCCTTTTTTAATATTTCCAACCCGACTTCTCTACTTGATTTCTTTCAGCATAACCTTGGCCTTCTTGGCTTCCTCGCTTTTCGGAAAGCCCTCTATCAGTTTTTTCAGTACGAACTTGGCGCTCTTGGAATCCTTGATCGCTTCGAAAGCCATGGCCTGCTTCAGCATGGCCGCGACCACCTTCTCCTTGCCGGGATAGTTCTTGATGACCTCCTGATAGGCAAGGATTGCCGCTTCATAGTTTTTTTCACTGTAGTGGGTTTCCCCAATCCAGAAGTGGGCATTGGCAGCCAGCTCATGCTTGGGGTTCTGTTCAAGAAATTTGGTGAACTGCTCCCGGGCCGTTGCGACATCACCCGTTTTAAGCGAATCAAGCCCTTTCAAATAAAGCGCATCGGGGGCTGAAGACGGACCTTCTTTTTTGGCGTTGGCAATATCAGACATATTTTTCGAGAGGGCGTCGATGAGTGCCTGCTGTTTCAGGAGATGCTCCTCCAGGGCAGCAATGCGCTTGTCGGCATCCTCGCGGTATCGGGCAAGATCCTCGGCAGGTTTTTTTACGGCCAGGGCAGTATCGTCAAGTTTGCCGTTCAGCGCCTGCATTTCATTCTTGGTGCTGTCGATTGTGGCCTGAATGTCAGCCGACATTTTCCGGACTGTGGCTACGTCTGCCTTGAAACCCTTCTCGATAGCGCCGACTGTTACCTTTGATTCTTCACGGATGCTGGCAAGATCCCTGTCCATGGAAAAAAGACGGGTTTTTATCGAGTCGATATCATTACGGGCATTATCAAATGCACTCTGTGAGGCGCATCCGGACAGACACACCAGAAACATCAACGCCATGGCATGCATATATTTCATATAATAATTCTCCTTTCTCCATATAATCACGACGCACATATATCACGTGTTAATTCCGTTGACAAGCATCTGTAGCTACAGCCTGAAACCGCAACCGCGAATGTACAAATGGTGAATATGCCGGATTTACACTTGACAAAAACGGATCATTCCATTAACTATCTACCGTTTTTGGCCCATACAGCACGAATGCCACCGATTGGCTATTTGTATATAAAACAGGAGGAAGTAAAAAATGGAACAGTATGCTGTTGTTTTTGCATTGGTCTGTGCCGCCGCAGCCGTTGCCTACGGTCTGATCACGGCAAGCTGGATTCTGGCCCTGCCTCAGGGCAATGACCGGATGAAGCAAATCGCCGCGGCGATTCAGGAAGGCGCCGGCGCCTACATGAAACGCCAGTACACGATCATCGCCGTGGTCGGCGTGATCATGTTCATCGCTTTGTTTGCGACTCTCGGCGTCAAAACCGCGATCGGCTTTGCCGTCGGCGCACTCTTTTCCGGTCTGACCGGCTTCATCGGCATGTTTGTCTCTGTTCGGGCCAACGTGCGTACGACAGAGGCCGCCAAATCCGGCATAACCAAGGCCCTCAACGTCGCCTTCAAGGGCGGCGCCATCACCGGCATGCTGGTGGTTGGCCTCGGCCTGCTGGGCGTTGCCGGCTACTACATGATTCTCCTGAAGGTAATGCCCGGCGCTCCGGTCAAGGACGTGGTCACCCAGCTGGTCGGTCTCGGCTTCGGCGGTTCGCTGATCTCGATCTTCGCCCGTCTCGGCGGCGGCATCTTCACCAAAGGCGCCGATGTCGGCGCCGACCTGGTCGGCAAGGTTGAAGCCGGAATCCCGGAAGACGACCCCCGCAACCCTGCCGTCATCGCCGACAACGTCGGCGACAACGTCGGGGACTGCGCCGGTATGGCCGCCGACCTTTTCGAGACCTACGCCGTGACCCTGATTGCCGCCATGCTGCTGGGCGCCATCACCTTTACAGGCAGCGCCAGCGCCGTCAGCTATCCGCTGATCCTGGGCGGCATCTCGATCATCACCTCCATCATCGGCACCTACTTCGTCAAACTGGGAGCCAGCCAGAAGATCATGCCCGCTCTTTACAAAGGGCTGATCGCTTCGGCCGTGCTCGCCTGCATCGCCTTCTACTTCGTCACGGCTCAGATGTTCCCTGCCGGGCTTACCAACTCCGCCGGCGTGAGCTTCAGTTCCATTAACATCTTCATCTCGGCTATCGTCGGTCTGGTCGTTACCGGCGCTATCTTCTGGATTACCGAGTACTACACAGCGACCGAGTACGGCCCTGTCCAGCATATCGCCCAGGCATCCACCACCGGTCACGGCACCAATGTCATCGCCGGCCTCGGCATTTCCATGAAATCCACGGCAGCTCCGGTGATCGTCATCGCAGCCGGTATCATCGTCGCCTTCCAGTGTGCCGGTGTCTACGGCATCGCCATCGCCGCCGTCTCGATGCTCTCTCTGACCGGCATCGTCGTGGCCATGGACGCCTACGGCCCGATCACCGACAATGCCGGCGGCATCGCCGAAATGGCAGAGCTGGATGAATCGGTTCGCGCCGTTACCGACCCGCTCGACGCGGTCGGCAACACCACCAAGGCCGTCACCAAGGGATATGCCATCGGTTCCGCCGGTCTGGCCGCCGTTATCCTCTTCACCTCCTATGTCGATGAACTGAACCACGCGCTGCAGTCGGCCGGAAAAGAGATCATCAAGTTTGACCTCTCCGACCCCTACATCATCGTCGGCCTCTTCATCGGCGGCATGCTCCCCTACTACTTCGCCGCACAATGCATGGAAGCGGTCGGCAAGGCGGGCGGCGCGGTTGTCGTCGAAGTGCGTCGCCAGTTCCGCGAGATCAAGGGTATCATGGAAGGCACCGGCAAACCTGATTATGCTTCCTGCGTTGATATCGTCACCAAGACCGCTCTGAAAGAGATGGTTATTCCCGGCCTGATCCCGATTCTGGCTCCGGTTATCGTCGGCTTCACCCTCGGCCCCAAGGCTCTGGGCGGAGTAATTGTCGGCACCATCGTCACCGGTATCTTCGTGGCCATCTCGATGACCACCGGCGGCGGCGCCTGGGATAATGCCAAGAAGTACATCGAAGACGGCCACCATGGCGGCAAAGGTGGCGATGCCCACAAGGCCGCCGTTACCGGCGACACGGTCGGCGACCCCTACAAGGACACTGCCGGCCCGGCAATCAATCCGATGATCAAGATCATCAACATCGTTTCGCTTCTCATCGTGCCGCTTCTGGCCAAAATGATGTAGTTCCGCATACATTGTCGCAAAGAAAAAGGCGGTACGGGGGATTTGCCCCGTACCGCCTTTTTCTTTGCTTTCAGCGCCAAAAGGGATATAATCTGCCAGTTTTGCATATAGGCTGGCTACGACCGGCCGAAACCTGAAAGGTTATCAATTAATGAACACACCCATAAGCAAGAAAATGCTGATCAACGTCATGCACCCCGAGGAGACTCGCGTGGCGATCGTCCACGACGGCCGCCTGATGGAGCTGAACATCGAGATCAGCGGCAAGGAACAGATCAAGGGAAACATATACAAAGGTGTCGTCCTCCGGGTCGAGCCGGGTCTCCAGGCAGCCTTTGTCGACATCGGCCGCGCCAAGCCGGGCTTTCTACAGATCGGTGAACTGCACCCCGATTACTGGGAATGGCGCGATGACATCCCGGAAGAGCAGCGCAAGCGCCGCCCCCGCATCCAGGAAGTATTGCGCCGCGGGCAGGAACTGGTGGTGCAGATAGAGAAGGACGAGCGCGACAACAAAGGTTCGGCTCTTACCAGTTATCTCTCCCTGCCGGGACGGTACATGGTCATCATGCCGGGGAGCGATTCAACCGGCATCTCCCGCAAGGTGGAGCAGGAGGGAGCCCGCAAGAAGCTGAAAGAAATCGTGGCCGGGATGAACATCCCCGAGGGGACCGGCTATATCATCCGCACCGAAGCTGTCGGCCGCGCTCCCGAGGAGCTGCATAAGGATTTCGCCAATCTGACCGAACTGTATGAAACGATCAAACGGAAGGCCACCGAGATCAAGGGCGCCGGTGAGATCTACCGCGACAGCGGCCTGATCATCCGCACCATCCGGGACTATTTTTCGGATGATATCGATGAGGTACTGGTCGACAGCAAGGATGCCTACCGTGAAGCCAAGGAGTTTTTCCGCGACACCATGCCTGCGTGCGAAAAGCGGGTAAAGCTGCACAAGGAAAAACGGCCGATCTTTTCCCGCTTTCAACTTGAGGAGCAGATCGATCAGATCTACGAAAAGCGGGTGCCGCTTCCATCCGGTGGCTCGATTATCATTGAGCCGACCGAGGCGCTGGTCTCGATCGATGTCAACTCGGGGAAATCAAGCGGTGAGAGGGGCATCGAAGATACCGCCTTCAAGGCCAACATGGAGGCCGCGGAAGAGGTTGCCAGGCAGCTGCGGCTGCGCGACCTGGGCGGGCTGATCGTTATCGACTTCATCGACATGCGTGACAACAAGCATAACGCCGATGTTGAGAAGACCCTTAAAAATGCCCTCAAAATGGACAAGGCACGGGTCAACGTCGGGCGCATTTCACAATTCGGCATCATGGAGATGTCTCGCCAGCGAATCGCCAAGACCCTGAACGATGCGATCCATCTCGAATGTCCGCACTGCGAGGGTCGCGGCAAAGTCAAATCGGTTGAGGCGATGGCGGTATCTTTTCTGCGCAAGGTCCACGCCGCCGCCGCCAAGGGAACGGTTGCCGAGGTTCGCGGGGGGCTGCCGCTGGAGGTGGCATACTACCTGCTCAACCGTAAAAAACGCGAACTGACCCAGATTGAAAACGATTATGAGATCGAAGTGACCGTCAAGGGTAAAACATCATTCCTGCTGAACCAGCTGGAACTCGATACGGTAAAACGCGAGAAACCGCACCTTGATGATGTCCTGAAGAGCGAGGCCGAGGCGGAAGAAGCACACAAAATGGTCGCTCCGAAAGCCTCCACACCGCAGGCCGCCGAGGATGAGGAGACAGCCGAAGCTGCCGCGCCCGCCGACGGGGGCAAAAAACGGAAGAGGCGCAAAAAGAAAAAGAAAACTGCCGGAGACGCTCATCAGGATATTGCGGCGCAGGGCCAGGCCGGAGCAGCACAGGATCATGGAGATGTCTCGGCGGCGGAAGAAGCTCCTGCGGCAGTTACCGTTTCGGATGCAGGCGAAGATACGGCGGATCAGACTGCCAAGCCCAAGAAACGCAAACGCCGCCGCAGTCGCGGTAAAGCTCATAAAGACCATGAACAGCAGGCAGAAGAAACGTCAGCGGCGCCTGAAGCTGCTGCGATTGAACCATCCATTCCCGCCGTGACGCCTTCTGAGGCCGCCGAGGCCAAGCCGAAACGTGCCCGTACTCCACGCAAGAAGAAGCCGGAAGCCGCCGCCGAAAAGCCCATAGTTTCCGAGCCGGCTGTGGAAGCTCCGGCACCGGTTGCACCCAAGGCCCCTCGGCGCGCCGCCCCCAAAAAAGCCAAGGTGACAGCCGTCACCGCGCCGGAACCGGAAGCCGCACCACCCAAACCGGCTGCCCGGGCGCGGCGCAAGAAAAAGGATGAAGAAATACAGTAAGTAACGTTCATAATCATTTAGTGTAGCATGGAGAATTAAATGCAGAAATTCGTACCATACCTGTCCGCTCTTTTCTTCGTCGCCTGTATCGCCGCGTGTGGCGGCGGGGCGTCTACGCCAGCAACCCAGGTCTATGGCCATCCGGCAGGCCCTGCTCCCGCAAACCCTCTTGGACATATGGGAGGAGCCGTACAGGGCGGACCGATTACAGCCAAATTCTCCAGCTATTCGGTTTCAACCTTTGCCGGTACTGTCGGAAACGCCGGTTTTAACAGTTACAGTACGGCCTACATTCCCCCAGCCAAGTTTAACCACCCCACCGACATCACCACTGACGGGACCAATTTATTTGTTGCGGATTATTTGAATAACGCCATCCGCCAGATTGTTATTTCGACCGGGGCGGTTACTACCCTGCAATTCACTGATGCAGCCGGAGCGATCACAAGCTTCAACCAGCCGCACGGCATCACGACATCCGCGGACGGTAAAACCCTCTATGTTGTGGATTCCGGATCCAATACGATCCGTTTCATTGATCTTGACACTAAAAAAGTTACTACGATCATCGGCAGCACCACAGGAGTGGCCGGTTCGGTCGATTCGACGGTGCCAACCGAGGTACGCTTTAATCAACCAACAGGGATCACGACCGACGGCGTTAATCTCTACGTGACGGATTTCAACAACGACACCGTACGCCGGATAGATCTTGGCACCAAGGCCGTTTCCACCATGGCCGGCGCCTCAGGTGCAATCGGTTCGGCCGACGGCGCCCAGGATGCGGCACGTTTCAACAAGCCGACCCGCATCACCACGGATGGGACCAATCTCTACCTGACCGATGTCTTTAACCGGACCATCCGCCAGATTGTCATTGAGAATGGCAACGTCACCACGATAGCCGGCGCCCCCGGACCGCTGGGGCATGACGCCGGTTCGATCGATGGAAGCGGGGCAGTTGCACGTTTCAACCAGCCTAACGGCATTACCACCGATGGCAAATATCTCTACGTCACAGACTCATACCAGAATACCATCCGCCGGATAGTTATATCCACAGGCGAAGTCACTACCATCGCCGGCATACCCAAAACCGCCGAAGACGCTTCTATCGGCGTGGGGGGGAGTGTCGATTCTCCCGGTCCCGGAACTCCCAGTTTTTATACCCCCATCGGCATTACTACCGACGGGACAAGCCTCTTTGTTGCGGATACTTTTAACAATACCATCCGCAAGATACACTGAATGGGAACCCCCCAATATTTCAGCAGTTTTTTTCTTGGCACCACAGGCACCACCCCTTTTTTTCTTGACGTGCCGGGACGTTGAAGATACTTTTATCAGCTTGATTCCCGGAACCAATTTTGTTGTGAAAGGTTGAATCACCATCATGGAAGAACTCAGTGAACTCCTGCTCCAGAGGCGCCGCAAGGTAGATGCCCTGTGGGAAGCGGGCATAAACCCATACCCCAATGATTTCAAACCTCAGCATACTTCGGCCGACATCGTCGCCACGTACGGCACCGTAGAGCCGCTCGACGCCGCCGACGTCAGTTTAAGCGTTGCAGGCCGCATCCTGGCGCGCAGATCTTTTGGCAAGGCCGCCTTTATCCAGCTTCAGGATCGAAAAGGACGCATCCAACTCTATGTCAAAAAAGACGAGATCGGCGAGGAAGCGTTTGCTACATTCGAAACGTTCGACATCGGCGATATCGTCGGAGCCGAAGGGCACCCGTTCCGCACCAAAACAGGCGAACTGTCCCTGCATATCCGCGCCATCAGGCTGCTGGTCAAGTCGCTCCTGCCGCTGCCGGAAAAATTCCATGGACTGACCGACGTAGAGACCCGTTACCGCCAGCGCTACGTCGACCTGATCGTAAATCCCGAAGCGCGAGAAATATTCTTCAAACGCTCCCGCATCGTCAACCTGATTCGCAGCTTCATGACCGGCCGCGATTTTCTCGAAGTCGAGACTCCCATGATGCATCAGATCCCGGGAGGAGCAACCGCACGTCCGTTTATCACACATCACAACACCCTCGATATGGAGCTGTATCTCCGCGTGGCCCCGGAACTTTACCTGAAACGGCTGGTCGTCGGCGGACTGGAACGAGTATTCGAGATCAATCGCAATTTTCGTAACGAAGGTATTTCTGTCCGCCATAACCCCGAATTCACGATGATGGAATTCTATCAGGCCTATGCGACATATGAAGATCTGATGGATTTCACCGAGGAGCTGTTCTGTCACATCGCCCAGGAAGTCCTCGGCACGCTTGATTTCACCAACCAGGGGGTTGACATCAGTTTTCAGCGCCCCTGGAAGCGACTGACGGTCCGGGATGCGGTTCTGGAGTATGGCGACATAGAAGCAAAACAGCTGGACGACCGTGATCTTGCCCTGTCATACGCCCGCAGCATCGGGCTGTCTCTCCCCGATGGGATCAGTTACGGCAAGCTCCTGATGGAGATATTCGAAGAGGTGGCGGAACACAAGCTGATTCAGCCGACTTTCATCACCGCCTACCCCACGGAAGTTTCACCGCTATCGCGCAAGAACGACCACAACCCTGAAATAGTTGATCGTTTTGAATTGATAATCGGCGGGCGCGAAATCGCCAATGCCTTCTCCGAATTGAATGATCCGGTCGACCAGAAAGAGCGTTTTCTCGCTCAGGTTGCCGAAAAAGACAAGGGGGACGAGGAAGCGCACTATATGGATGAGGATTATGTACGTGCCCTGGAATACGGCCTCCCTCCCACGGCTGGCGAAGGGATCGGTATCGACCGTCTGGTAATGCTGCTGACAGACTCCCCATCGATCCGGGATGTCATTCTGTTTCCGCAGCTGCGCAAGGAAGTCAAATAGCCGATGCCATTTGAACTTTTCATCGGCTTGCGCTATCTGAAAGCCAAACGCAAATCAACCTTCATTTCGATTATCACCTTTATCTCCACCGCCGGAGTTGCGCTGGGGGTAATGGCGCTGATCGTGGTGCTGGCGGTCATGACCGGCTTTGAAAACGACCTTAAGGAAAAGATTCTGGGCACGAACGCCCATATCGTTGTAATAAAGAGCGGCGCACCGATGGAGGAGTATCGCTCGGTGATTGAAAAGCTGAAAAGTTTCAAGGGCGTTCAGGCGGCAACGCCTTTCATCTACAACCAGGTCATGCTCTCTTCCGGCAAGAATGTATCCGGAGTTGTCCTGCGCGGCATCGATGTCGCCACCGACCGTCAGGTAACGCGCCTAAGTCAATCGGTCGTCGAGGGGAGCATCGATGGGCTTGATCCGAAAATGGGACAGGGGCCGGACACTACACCCGGCCTGATGGTCGGAAAAGAGCTGGCCAAGCATCTCAACCTGTTCCTTGGTGACAAGGTTAACGTCATCTCGCCGATGGGCAATATAACCCCGCTCGGCATGATGCCGCGCATGAAGCCGTTCAAGGTTTCCGGGATTTTCAACACCGGCATGTTCGAATATGACTCGACCCTGGCTTACGTCAGCCTTGACCAGGCACAGCGTTTTTTTGATCTCGGCGACACCGTCACCGGCATACAGCTTAAAGTTGACGATGTCTATCACACCGATGAACTGGCCCGCAGCATCAACCGTGAAATGGGAGTCAACTTCTATGCGCGTGACTGGATGCAGATGAATAAAAACATCCTGTTTGCGCTGAAGACCGAGAAGATCGTCATGTTCGTCATCCTGACGCTAATCGTACTGGTAGCCGCATTCGGCATCGCCTCAACACTCTTCATGGTTGTCATGGAAAAAACCAGGGATATCGCCATCCTTAAGTCGATGGGCGCTACCGGCACCAGCATCATGAAAATTTTTGTTCTTGAAGGGTTGATTATCGGAGTTATCGGCACGCTTCTCGGCGTCGCGTCAGGTCTGCTGGTGGCGCTGAACCTGGAGCCGATCATCGGCGTTATCCAGAAAATCACCGGCCAGAATTTTTTCAGCAAGGATATTTACTATCTTGACCACTTCCCTTCACTGGTAGTGCCGTCGGACGTGGTGCTGATTTCCGTGACCGCGGTGCTGATTTCCTTTCTGGCCACGCTCTATCCGGCATGGCAGGCTTCGAAGATGCTTCCGGCAGAGGCGCTTCGCTATGAATAATCTGCTTGAAATACGCGGCCTCTCAAAAACCTACGGCAGCGGTTCGAACCGGCTCGAAGTTCTCAGCGGGATCGACCTTGACCTGCAGGCCGGTACGACAACCGCCCTGATTGGCGCATCGGGCGCCGGCAAAAGCACCCTGCTGCACCTGCTGGGAGCTCTTGATCGCCCCACTTCCGGGACGGTCTGTTTTCGCGGCGACAACATCTTCACTAAAAATGACCGGCAGCTGGCGGCTTTCAGGAACAGAAGTATCGGTTTCGTATTTCAGTTCCATCACCTGCTGCCTGAATTCACCGCGCTTGAAAACGTCATGATGCCGGCCTTGATCGGCAGAATACCGCGTCCGAAGGCTCGTGATACCGCAGCAGCGTTATTGGCGGACGTCGGACTCGGACAGCGCATGACCCATCGGCCGGGAGAGCTGTCCGGCGGAGAACAGCAGCGGGTGGCCATTGCCAGGGCGCTTGCACTTGAACCCGAGCTGTTGCTGGCTGATGAACCGACCGGCAACCTCGATATGAAGACCAGCGACGGCATACATGCCATGCTGACCGAATTGCAGATAAAAAAAGGCTTGACGCTGGTTATCGTTACCCACAACGAGCGTCTGGCGGCAGCCATGGGGACCACCATTCACCTGCTTGACGGCAGAATCGAAAAAACTACATGATATCCGGGGGAAGCGTGCCCAGTTTCAAAAATACAGTATCAACCATACTGCTTGCAGTGATCAGCTGCTCGACACTCGCTTACGCTGAAGGCGAAAAGCTGGCTGAAATCCGGATCCAGGGGAACCGGCGCATCGAGTCGGCGGCAATTTTGAACGTCATCAAGCTGCACGCCGGTGACACCCTCTACAACGACAAAACCGATGCCGATGTTCGCGCGATCTACAAGCTGGGCCATTTTCAGGATGTTCAGGCACTGAAGGAAGACTCGGACAAAGGAGTCGTACTGGTATACTCGGTTCAGGAAAAAGCGATCGTTCGTGAGATCACATTTGCAGGCAACAAGGAGATTACCACTGATAAACTGAAGGAAGCCCTTGAGTTCCGCGTAAATTCCGTTTTTTCTGCAAAAGATCTCGCCAGGAGCATTGCCAAAATCAAGAAAATGTACGGCGATGAAGGATACTATCTGGCAGAGATAAAGACTCAGACAAAGCAAAGTTCACAAAGCGACCTGACGGTAACTCTCACAATAGTTGAGGGAGATAAGATTCTTATAAAAGAGATCCGCCTTGACGGCAACAAGGCGTTCAGTAGCAGCAAGCTGAAGGGGATCATGGAGACCAAAGAGAAATGGTTCCTGTCCTGGCTGACCGGTGCCGGCACCTACAAGGAAGAGGTCCTCAAAAATGATTCCCTGTTGATTTCGGACTATTACCTCAACAACGGCTATGTCAACATCAAGGTCGGCGAGCCTACCGTAAAGCTGAATGAATCAAAAACCGCTCTTGAGGTCTATATCGGCATTACCGAGGGGGAGCAATACAGGATCGGCGCCATCGGGTTCAAGGGGGAACTGCTCGACCCGGCCGCGGATCTTCGGAAAAAACTGAAGAGCGAGCCGGACGAGATTTTTAACCGTTCCATCCTGCGCACCGACATCGGCACCCTTACCGATCTGTACGGCGACAAGGGATATGCCTTTGCCACGATCAATCCTCAGACCCGCCTGGACAACGATAAAAAGACCGTTGACATGACGTTTGACATTGAAAAGGGTGAACTTGTGTCGATCGAACGGATCAATATTACCGGCAACCCAAAAACCCGCGACAAGGTTATCCGCCGCGAAATGCGCATCACCGAAAGCGGACTGTACAGTGCTACCGGTATGAAAAGAAGCAAGCAGAACCTGATGAACCTTGGTTTCTTCGAAGAAGCCAATATCGCGACCGCCAAAGGGAGCGCCAGCAACAAGCTCAATGTTAATGTCGATGTCAAAGAGAAACCGACCGGCACTTTCAGTATCGGCGGCGGCTACAGCTCTCTGGACGGTTTTATCGGTCAGGGCTCCGTTCAGCAGGCCAACTTCCTCGGTTTGGGACTGAAGGCCAATCTTTCCGCTTCTATCGGCGGAAAATCGAAGACATACGCGCTGGGACTTACCGACCCCTATTTTATGGACACAAAATGGACTCTGGGGGGGGATATCTACCGTTCAGAGCGGGTTTATACCGATTATACGCGGCGGCTCACCGGCGGTGACATCAAAGGCGGCTATCCGATCAATGACTTTCTCGGAACATTTATGATGTACAAGTATGAGATCAAGGACCTTTTCAATCCGAGCTCTCCATATCAGACGCTCCACGATGCTTTTGGCAATGACACCTATCCGCTCGGCACTACGACTACAAGCTCCATATTCGGCAGTATCACCCATAACAACACCGATTACCGGCTTGACCCTTCGACCGGCATGATCAATTCGTTTTCTATAGAGTACGCCGGTCTCGGGGGTGATAATAAATATGCCCGTTTCATCACGGACCATACCTACTTCCATCCGCTCTACAAGAAACTGATCGCTTCAACGAAATTGACGCTGGGCTATATCGGGGAAGTCGGGCAACCCGTACCGATCGATGAAAAGTTTTATCTGGGCGGCATCTACTCCCTGCGTGGCTATAAAGCCCGTACGGTATCCCCCACAAAGATCCAGCTTACAAAGGACCCCATCAACACCAGCCAGGTAAACGAGCAGATCTATCTGGGCGGCAATACGGAAGTATTCGGCAATGTGGAACTCACCTTCCCGCTGCTCTCCGAAGCGGGCCTCAAAGGGGTCATGTTTTTTGACTACGGCAATTCCTTCAACGATAAATCGGCACTTTTTGACACCATGTTGACTAGCTATGGCTTGGGTATTCGCTGGGCATCACCGATTGGTCCGCTCCGCCTGGAATATGGCATCCCGATCAATCCACGCAAAGACATAGACAGCACAAGCGGTCGACTCGAGTTTTCCATCGGCACCATGTTCTAGCGCCCCCTCCCCGCTCCCTTCTTGAGGAGAGCCTTTAAGCTTCCCAACTGATAGGGGGGATTGAGGGGGGTTGGAAGTTTATCCGTTTTTCAGGGCTGACCGCCCACCACAATAAAGGAGAAGTATTCATGAAACGGGCAATTCTGGCAGGTATCGTAGCGGTGTGCATTGCGTCAACATCAGTATTTGCGGCTGATCTGAAACTCGGCTATATCGACATGCAGCGTGCGCTGAACGGTTCCGAGGCGGGGAAAGAGGCCAAGGAGCAGCTGGCTGCCAAAGTCAAGAAGTATCAGGACGAGATCAATGTAAAACAGGAAGATCTCAAAAAACTGAAAGAGGAGCTGGAAAAACAGGGGATGCTGCTCTCCGATACCGCCCGTGCCTCCAAAGAGAAGGATTATCAGAACAAGCTGAAGGATTTTCAGCGCTTCACCAAGGATGCCCAGGATGAACTGCAGGGCAAGGATGAGGAGCTGACCCGCCGAATTCTGGAAGGGATGGAGAAGGTCATTCAGGAGTACGGCCGCCAGAAAGGGTATACTTTCATTTTTGTAAAAAGTGAAACTATGCTGTTCGTCGACGAAAAGGCTGATCTGACCGAAGAAGTTCTGAAGCTGTTCAATTCAAACCGGAAGAAGTAGCGCTATGACACTATCACGAACCGTTACAGAGCTTGCCGAGTATCTCGGCGGCGTTGTGCAGGGAGATGGAGCGACTCTGATTTCCGGCTTGGGAGCCCTCGAAACCGCTGGCCCAGAGGCACTGACTTTTCTCGCCAATCCCAAGTATGCCGCCAAAGTCGCTGAAACTTCCGCCGGCGCAGTTCTTATGGCGCCGGGCGGTGAGCGTTATGGCCGCACCGCCATCGAAGTCGCCAACCCGTATCTCGGCTTCGCCAAACTGCTGACGTTGTTTTACACCACTCCTCACGAACCGGCTGGTGTACTTCCGGCAGCAGTCGTCAGTGATTCGGCCGTTATTGGCGAGGGTGCCAGCATTTATCCGGGGGCCATCATCGGCAGAAATGTTGCCATAGGTGCCCGCACAACCGTCTATCCGGGCGCGGTGCTCTACAACGACGCCATCATCGGTGAAGACTGCACCATCCACGCCAACGCCGTTATCCGGGAACGCTGCCGGATCGGTAACCGCTGCATCATTCAACCGGGAGCCGTGATCGGTTCCGACGGTTTCGGTTACGCACCCGATGGCAACGGCTACTACCGCATCCCGCAAATCGGTATTGTCGTGTTGGAGGATGATGTGGAAATCGGAGCGAACAGCTGCATAGACCGGGCTGCCATTGAAGTCACCCGGATAAGACGCGGCACAAAGCTCGATAATTTGGTGCAGATCGCCCACAATTGCCAGATTGGTGAAGACTGTATGATCGTGTCCCAGGTCGGCATCTCGGGAAGCACAAAAATCGGCAATCACGTCACGCTGGCCGGTCAGGTCGGCGTTGCCGGTCATCTCACTATCGGTGACAATGTGCTGGTAGGCGCCCAGTCAGGCGTGCCAAGTTCGCTCCCCGCCAATGCCGCCTATAGCGGTTCGCCGACCATGCCGCACAGGGAATGGCTTAAATCCGCCATGGTCGTACCCCGGTTGCCGGAACTGAAAAAAACTGTTTCTGCACTTGAAAAGCGGGTTGCAGAGCTTGAAGCTAAATTGAATCTGATCGATCAGGAGAGTTAAAATGCAACTGGATATCAATGAAATCATGAAAATCCTGCCGCATCGCTATCCATTTCTGATGGTTGACAGGATTATTGAAGTGGACCATGGAATACGTTGCGTAGGTATAAAAAATGTCACGATCAACGAACCGTTTTTCCAGGGGCATTTTCCCGGACACCCGGTAATGCCGGGCGTACTGATCATCGAGGCCATGGCCCAGGTAGCCGGCATCATGGGGTATCTGGCTTCCGATGAAGCAATCAGAGAGAAGGTTACCTACTTTATGGCAATCGACAATGCCCGCTTCCGCAAACCGGTGTCTCCCGGAGATCAGCTGCGCATCGAGGTTACTACAACCATGAACAGAAGAGGAATCTGGGGAGTAGCCGGCAAGGCATTTGTCGGCGAATCCCTGGTAACCGAGGCCGACCTTAAGGCAACGTTCGCGGACGCACCGAAGCAATAACAACAGGACATGCGCGTTAGCGAAGTATTTCTGCCGGGCAGAATACTTCCAATTTATTAAATAACTCTTTAACCCTCCTTGGGGAGGAATACATACGGGAGAAACATCATGATCCACCCGACCGCAATAATCGATTCTACCGCCCATCTGGCTTCAGACGTTGAAGTGGGGCCATACGCCATTATCGGCAAACATGTCACGATCGGCAAAGGAACCACGGTCGGCGCTCATGCCGTCGTCGGTGACTGGACCGAGATCGGCGAGAACAACCAGATCTTCCCTCAGTCGTCTGTCGGCGCCCCCCCTCAGGACCTCAAGTACCGGGGCGAAGAGTGCTGGACCAGAATCGGCAACAACAATATGGTCCGCGAGTTTGCCACCATTCACCGTGGCACGGTCACGGGGCACGGCGAAACAATTGTCGGCAGCAACAACCTCTTTATGGCCTATTCGCACGTTGCCCACGACTGTGTCGTCGGAAACGGCAACGTTTTGGCCAACGTTGCGACCCTGGCAGGTCACGTTACCGTTGAGGACAATGTCATCATCGGCGGACTGGTGGCGGTGCACCAGTTTTCACGGATCGGAGCATATGCCATGATCGGGGGAGGAACAATGGTCGGTATGGACATCCTCCCCTATACGATTGCCACTTCCAGCAAAAGGGAAGCTAAACTGCGCGGGCTCAACCTGATCGGCCTCAAACGCCGTGGTTTCACCGATAAAGCCATTGCCAACCTGAAAACAGCGTACAAGACCCTGTTCATGGCCGATCTCAAACTCCCGGATGCGATCGCCAGGATCAAGATTGAAATCACCGGCTGCCCGGAGGTCGATTACCTGCTGGCCTTCATCGAAACGACACAACGCGGGTTCTGCCGGGGATGAAAGCGCTCAGAACCGCCGTCATAGGTGTCGGCTATCTGGGTAATTTTCACGCCCAGAAATATGCCGCACTTCCGGGTGTCGATCTTGTCGGGGTTGTGGACAACGATCCGAAACGTGCGGCAGAGATCGCCTCTGCTCTGGGAACCCGCGCATTCGACGATCATCGTGACCTGATCGGCCTGGTGGACGCCGTCAGCGTCGTCGTCCCGACGCAGTTCCACCACGCAGTGGCGCGTGACTTTCTGGCGGCCGGAGTGCATGTTCTGATCGAAAAACCGATTACCGTCACCATCGAGGAGGCGGATGAACTGATCGCACTCGCGGAGAGGAACGGGGCGGTATTCCAGGTCGGACACCTGGAACGCTTTAACCCGGTTCTGCAGGCGCTTGACGGAGTCCTGCAGGAACCGCTCTTTATCGAGTCGGTCCGCATCGCTCCCTTCAAGCCGCGCGGCACCGATGTAAACGTGGTTCTTGACCTGATGATCCACGACATAGAAATCATCCAGCATATCGTCAAATCGCCCGTTGAGCGGGTTGATGCCGTCGGCGCTCCGGTTTTTACCGGCGAAGAAGACATCGCCAACGCCCGCATTCTTTTTGAGAACGGCTGCGTAGCCAACGTCACCGCCAGCCGCATCAGCCTGAAGAGCGAGCGCAAGATGCGTATTTTCCAGCGCAATGCCTACATCACGCTCGACTTCCAGAACCGCAAGATGCTGGTAGCCCAGAAGGGGAGCGGAGAGCTGTTCCCCGGCATCCCCAACATCAAGGTTGACGAGCGGGAACTCGGTGAAGCAGATGCGCTGAGGAGTGAAATCGAGTCGTTTCTGACCGCGATCCGCGAGGGAAAAGCTCCTGAAGTAAGCGGCCGTGACGGCCGTATGGCACTGGAAACGGCGCTTAAAATCAATCTCAGTCTTGACAGGAGACCTTCATGATTCCGATGGTTGATCTGAAAACCCAATATCATACCCTTAAACAGGAGATTGACCGGGCTGTCCTCGATGCGATCGAGAGCACCCAGTTCATTCTGGGACCGAACGTGACCGCCTTCGAGCAGGAAACCGCGGCTTACCTGGGGGCCAAACACGCTATTTCGTGTGCCTCAGGCACCGACGCGCTGCAACTCGCCATCCTGGCGGCCGGTATCAAAGCGGGTGACGAGGTGATCACCACCCCCTTTACCTTTATCGCCACTGCTGAAGCGATCTGTTACGCCGGGGCCACTCCGGTTTTTGTCGATATCGATCCGAAGACCTTCAATATCGACCCGGCATTGATTGAAGCGGCCATTACCCCCCGCACAAAGGCAGTTATCCCTGTCCACCTCTTCGGTCAACCGGCGGACATGGCACCGATCAGGGCGCTCTGCCTCAAGCACCGGCTGCTGCTGATCGAGGACTGTGCGCAATCATTCGGCGCCGCGACCGAAGGCGCAATGACCGGAACCTTCGGGCCGCTCGGCTGCTTCAGCTTCTTCCCCAGCAAGAACCTGGGCTGCTACGGTGACGGCGGTCTGGTCACCTGCGCCACCGATGAGCTGGCGGAACAGATCAAGGTGCTGCGCAACCACGGCAGCCGCGTGCGCTACCACCACAGCGTGATCGGTTTCAACAGCCGTCTTGATGACATTCAGGCGGCTATCCTGCGGGTAAAGCTCAAGCGGATCGATGAATTCAACGCCGGACGACGCCGCGTCGCCCACCTTTACTCCGAGCTGCTCGGCGACATCGTTGCCGTGCCGTATGAAGACGGCAAAGGCGTTCACGTTTATCACCAGTATACGGTACTGACGGACAGGCGCGACGCCATCATGGCAAAGCTCGCCGAGAAGCTGATTTCATCGGCCGTCTACTATCCCATCCCGCTCCATAAACAGGATGTCTTTGCCGAGGCTTATGCCGGCCTGACCCTGCCGGTTGCCGAGGATGTGGCCAGCCGCTGCATGTCGCTGCCGGTTTACCCCGAAATGCCCGAAGAATCTGTTCGTTCAGTGGCGCAGACCATTCGAGAGGCACTGATTGGATAGCACCCCTCGTCGTATCATGATCGTAGCCGGTGAGGCCTCCGGAGATATCTACGGTGCCGATCTCGTCACGGAAGCTTTGAAACTCGCCCCCGATCTGCACTTCTCCGGCATCGGCGGAGCCAGGATGCGCGAGTCCGGAGTTGAAATTCTAGTAGATTCAAGCGACATGGCGGTCGTTGGATTCGTGGAGGTCATCAAGCACTTCGACGTTATTTTTTCGGCTTTCCGGAGGTTGAAGCAAATTCTTCTGGACGACCCTCCCGATCTGTTGATCCTGATCGACTACCCCGGCTTCAATCTGCGCCTGGCCAAGATTGCCAAAAAAGCCGGAGTTAAGGTGCTGTACTACATCAGCCCGCAGATCTGGGCCTGGCGTCAGGGGCGTGTAAAAAAAATCGCCCGGCTCGTTGATCACATGGCCGTGATTCTCCCCTTCGAAGCCCCCTTCTACCAGCGGGCCGGTGTGCCGGTATCCTTTGTGGGACACCCGATGTTTGACATGGTCAACGTGACTTATGACCGCTCCGCCGCCGCGACCAGCTTTAATCTCGACCCGTCACGCAAAATTGTCGGCCTGTTTCCCGGCAGCCGGCATAACGAGATCGAGCGGCTTCTGCCGGTAATAATCGGCGCCGCCAATAAACTGAAAGAGCGCTTTCCTAATATTCAATTTATCCTGCCGCTGGCTTCCACGCTGCAAAGAGACGACATCGTGCCGCAGCTGACGGCTGCCGGTCTTGACGTAACCACCACCCGCGACCGGATCCACGATATGATCCGGGCCTGCGACGCCGTGATCTCCGTTTCCGGTACGGTAACCCTTGAAATAGCCCTGGTTGGTACACCGATGGTGATCATCTATAAACTCTCACCACTGACCTACCAGCTTGCCAAACGCCTGGTGAAGGTGCCCAATATCGGCCTCTGCAATATCGTGGCTGGTGAAACCGTTGTCAGGGAACTGATCCAGGACCAGGCTAACCCGGCAGCAATTGCCGACGAAGTAGAAAAATTGCTCACCAATCACAGCTATCACTCCGCAATCGCAGGAAAGCTTGGCGATGTCCGTGCAAAACTGGGGCGTGGCGGAGCATCGGCGCTCGTCGCCCGGCTTGCTCTCACGTTATGCGGAGAGCGTTACGATGAGGCTGCTCCGCACCCCGGATCGAAGCAATGACGAAAATTGTCTGGCTGATACAGGCGGCTTTCTTTTACCTCTTTACCCTGCTCGTCGCTTCGCTTCCCCGCTCCCAATCGACCCGCATCGGCGAAAACATCGGCTCATTCCTGCACAATATCCTCCACTCGCGCAGAGCAATTGCGATCGACAACATCAGGCAGGCACTCCCGTACATGAAGCGCCATCCCTCCTGGACCGGCGCTTTTGATACCGCCGAAGAAATCGCCCTGGCAACATTCAGGAACCTGGGGATCTCCATCGTGGAGGTGTGCCGGCTATATCACGGCAAAGGGAATGACCTGATCGATACGATGGAAGTAATCGGTCTGGAAAATTTTCAGCATGCCAAGGAAAAGGGGAGCGGTGTGCTCTGTGTCAGCGGCCATTGCGGCAACTGGGAACTGATCTCTCTCTCCTTCAAACGGCACCTGAATACGAATTGCTGGGCAATTGCCCGAAAGCAGAACAACCCGTACCTCAATTCAATTATCGAAAAGATGAGAATGGGATACGGCAATAAGGTCATTTACAACAAGGCCGCTTTGCGCCCGATTCTGAGCGTCATCAAGGACAAAGGCGTAATCGGCATGCTGACAGATCAGGCCGTATTTGAGGACAACGGCGCACTTATCGAGTTTCTCGGCAGGAAGGCCTGGGCTAACAAGGCCCCCGTCGTGATTGCACAAAAAACAGGGGTGCCGATTGTTCCAGTTTACGGCTACCGCGACGGCGACCATCACGTTATTACCTACCATCCGGAGTACAAACTGTGCGGTGACCGCACCGAAGAGGGCATCCAGCGGGATATTCAGGCGCTGTCCCGGTATCTCGAAGAATATGTCTGCGCTCATCCGGCCGACTGGTACTGGGTGCATCGCCGCTGGAAAAGGGCTGGAGAACCGGTATGAGTCCTAAAATGCGTGATTTCGCCCTTCCTGTCGCTATCCTCATCCTGGCTACCGCCATTATTGCCGTGACAGGTGCGGACCTGCTCGTATCCGCACCGTTCTGCATCGACGGGAAATGGCCGATCGGAGATCAGCAGCCGTGGCACCTGCTGTATCTGCTGGATCGAGGGCCGGCAATTACTCTGGGAGTGTGCGGATTAGTCGCCGCGCTTACAGGCGTGATTTACCAGAAGCGCCGCAGTTGGATTCGACCGGGACTTTTTCTCGTCATCCTTCTGGCGCTTGGCCCGGGGCTGCTCGTAAATGCAGTTTTCAAGGAGTATTGGGGGCGGCCGCGCCCCCGGGAAATCGTCCAGTTCGGCGGCAAAAAACAATTTTTACAGCCCTGGCAGAACGGGATCGCGCACGGAGGCCGTTCGTTTCCATCGGGACACTCATCCGCCGCATTTTATTTTTCGGCCCCCTTCTTCCTGCTTCGCCGCCGGAAACCGCGGGCAGCGGCACTCTGGATGACAGGAGGCCTGCTCTTCGGCATCTTGATGAGTATTGCCCGCATCGCCCAGGGGGGGCACTTCCTGAGCGACAATCTCTGGGCCTGGGGAATCGTTCATCTGACGGCGGTCACGCTGTATTACCTGCTCCGCCTCGACCGGGATGAAGCTCTGCCATAACCCCTCACCCGGTCTCCGACCACCCTCTCCCGGCGGGAGAGGGGACTACTATTTCCTTCTCCATCAGGGAGAAGGTGCCCCGAAGGGGCGGATGAGGGGCCATTTTGACTGATCCAAAATTAACCGGATACCGTTAATGTTTTTTTTCTCCTACAATATACTCTCCATCTTCCTGCTCTTCCCGGTTTTCCTGTTTAACCTCTACCGTTCCGTCCGGCTCGGCTGGCCGCTGGCAACAGCCGCGCGTTTCGGCTTCGTGTCCGGAGAGGAGCTGGCAAGAATCGCCGGTCGCCCGGTAATATGGCTTCACGCCGTATCCGTAGGTGAAATAATCGCCGCCAGACCGCTTCTTAAAGCGCTTCGCGGCAGTTATCCGGGCCACGCCATAGTTGTGTCGAATACGACCGAAACGGGAAGAACAGCAGCCGGCGCTCTCCCTGAAATAGACATCCGTATCTACTTCCCGTTCGACTTTCTGTTTTCCGTCCGCACCATCATGAGCTCCGTCAAGCCAAGGCTCATCATCATCATGGAAACCGAGATCTGGCCCAATTTTTGCCTTGAAGCGTCCAGAAAAAACATCCCGCTTCTGCTGGCCAACGGCCGCATCTCGGACCGCTCATTCGGGCGGTATCTGAAATTCGGCTGGTTTTTCCGCCCTGCCCTGCGCTCTTTTTCGGCGGTCTGCATGCAGTCGGAAATCGGACGCGAGCGTATCACTGCAATTGGAGCAGAACCTGAAAAGGTAAGAGTTACCGGCAATCTCAAAAACGATATCCCGTCGCATCAGGTTGGTGAAGAGGAACACCGCCTGTTGCGCAACAAGTATGCGATTCCTTGTGATGGCTGCGTGCTGACGGCCGGCAGCACCCGCGACGGCGAAGAGCAGCACATCATCAAGGCCTACAGTGAGCTCTCCGCAGACATCGGCAACCTGTTCCTCGTGCTCGTCCCCAGACACCCGGAACGGACGGCGGAAATAGCCTCACTGCTTGAAAGTGCCGGACTGCATTACCAGAGGCGTACGACCCTCCCCGGCGATTACCTGTTTCAACATGGTGAGGTACTGCTGGTAGATACCGTCGGCGAGATGATGGACCTATATGCGCTGTCTGATATCGCTTACGTCGGCGGCAGCCTGGTGCCGATCGGCGGGCATAACCTCCTGGAACCGGCATCGGTCGGGGTGCCAAGCATTTTCGGCCCGCATATGGCCAATTTCAGGGATATCGAAGCGCTGGTTCTGCAGTACGGCGCCGGGATCCAGGTACATACTCCGGAAGAACTGACCGCCTCGTGCCGGGCCTTGGTCACGAGTGCCGAACTCCGGCGAATCCTGGGACAGAACGGTCTGAAGCTGATGCGGGATAACGGGGGGGCTACGGCGCGGCACATGGAAATTATCGCCGGATATTTATAGGTCAAGTATCGGATGAATACCGCAAACCCATCGTGATTCAGTTCCACAGATTTGCACCTCTAAGGTTTGTCTGCCCCATCGATAATTTCTTGAATTTTATCCACAATAGTCAGCGGGTCGATAGGTTTTTCAAAATAAATGTTGCAGCCGGAGGCGATGATTTTTTCCCGGTCTCCGATCATGGCATGTGACGTTATGGCGATGATGGGAACGGTCCTGCAGATTTCGGATCGCCTGATGCGCCGCGTCACCTCAAACCCGTCGATCCCCGGCAGGTTGATATCCACAATGACAAAGGTTGGTTTTTGCTGGTGCGCCAGGTCAACTCCCGCCTCTCCGGTCTCGGCCGAAATCACTTCATAGCCGCCTCTTTTGAGGGCATACGAGATCAAGCGGAGATTGTCATTGTTATCCTCAATTACAAGTGCCAGTTTCATGGTCCTCCCCCTGATTCATCTCTTCGTCCGGCATTATGGCTTATGCATATTATTCATTGCCCTTGTAGTAAACGACAAGCACCGTCAGGTCATCAGGAGGCGGACCCTCCAGGGCCGGCAAGGCAATCAGGCGGTCCACCATCTCCTGAGCGCTTTCCGTGCCGCCCAGCAGGTCAGCCAATATCAGGCTGTTTAGTCCCAGCTCCGGTCGGGCGTCGATCAATCCGTCACTGTACAGAACGAGTATATCACCCCGCTCAAAGGTTAGCACCCCTTCCTGTAAGCATTCATCGCTCGGTATCCCCAGCGGAAGGCCGCGCGGCTGCAGCTCTTCAACCTCACCGTCGCAGCGGCGTAAAAAAACAAAGCCGTGCCCGCAATCGACATATGTCAGGGTGCGGTCTGCCACGTTAAGTTGAGCATGGAAAATGGTTACGAAGCTGTCGGAGTTTTCCAGATCCAGCCGAAGGGCGCGTTCGGCCAGCTGCACGGCGGCTGCCGGGCGATTCTGCTGGGTCACCGCATGAACGGCAGCCCTTACCGTCGCCATCAGCATGGCCGCCGCCATCCCATTCCCCATGACATCGCCGAGGGTCAGTGTCACTGTACCGGGAGTCATTTCCTGCCAGTCATAAAAATCGCCCCCCACCTGGTGAGCCGGCACGCACTGGGCGGCAATTTCAAACCCGGGGAGCTCCGGTTTTAAACGGGGGAGAAGGTTGGCCTGCACCGTAGCAGCGCATGTCAGTTCCGTCTGGAGCTTACAGCGGCGTTTCTCGCTTTCGAGCAGCGCCTGTTCCGCGCGTTTTCTTGCGGAAATATCCCTCATGACGCCGATATTTCCGGTCGGATTTCCATTTTCATCGAGAAGCTTGAGAGCAAAGATCTCGCCCGAGAATATTTCGCCGCTTTTCTTCCGCAAAGCCACTTCTATTATCTTCCCCTCGACATACCCTTTCTGATCGTAAATCTCCCTGCCCGACAGATTATATCCGTCGTCATCCGCATAGAGGATGCGGGCATTTTTCCCTGCCACCTCGTCCAGTTCATAGCCGAATAACTCCCGCAGCGCCGGCTGGTTGGCGTCAACTATCACCCGTTCGGGGTCGGCGACGAAGATCACATCGCGCATGCTGGTAAAAAGATTCCTGAATTTTCTCTCGCTCTGCTCCAGCTTAAACCTGGCCTGTTCCAGCTCCCTGATCTTTTCTTCAATTTTCATCGTCACAATATGGGAATATGCATTCAGGTACTGCTCTTCCTCCTTGAGCAGGCCGGTATCGATCAGCACCTCACACGGCTTGTGCCGTAGCAGCACGGAGTTGATCTGCGCCCATAGCTCCTCCGGCTCCTTGGGCTTAACGACAAAAGCGTCGGCGCCCAGCGACATGGCGAGCTTTTCGTCCCTGCTGCCGGTATAGACCGAAGAATAGAAGATGAAGGGTATATCATGAAGTTCCGGATCGCTCTTGACCTTGCGCAGAAACTGAAAACCGTCCATCTTTGGCATGAGAGCATCGGAGATGATCAGTGCCGGCCCATGGATTCCGGTCATTGACAATCCTTCCTCGCCATCCGCCGCCTCGATCACCTCATGACCCTGTCTTTGCAGGACATAACGCAAGATCTTCCTGTCCGCTGCATTATCATCGACTACCAGGATTTTCATTTATCGCTCCGGATTCAATATCGGCAGATGCAGCACAAACCTGCTGCCAATGCCATATTGGCTAGTAAAGGTCATGTCCCCTTTAAGGGTTTCAGTGACTAGTTTTTGGGTTAAATAGAGCCCCAGACCGGTGCCGCTGGCACCCGGTTGCTGCCTGGAATCCAGACGCACAAACGGTTCGAAGATTTTAGGTTTATCTTCATCCCTGATACCGATGCCGGTGTCTTCCACGAAAATTTCAACGAAATCCGTTTCAAGGCCATTCGGCTGCCCGCCATTTCGCCCGCCGGCAACATTAACACCGATATTTATTGTCCCCTTTAACGTATACTTAACCGCATTGCTCAGCAGATTTAGCACACACTGCAAAAGCCTGTGCCGGTCAGTATGCATTTTCAAATGAGTGCTGCCTACCCGCAGCTCCAATTCCTTACCTTCCAACTCCTTTTTCAGCGAGGTTATCACCTCGCTGATCACATCATGGAGCTCGAATTCTTCCGGGTTAATCTCAATCAGCCCGGCCTCGATCTTCGACACGTCGATTACATCATTAATTAGATACAATAAATGTTTGCCGGCCCTGAGAACGATGGCGAGATTTTCTTTCTGTTCTCCATTCAGGGGACCAATCCACTCGTCGAGGAGAATGCTGGAAAATCCGATGACAGAGTTGAGGGGGGTCCTGAGCTCATGACTCATGGAAGCGATAAACATCGACTTGAGGCGGTCGATCTCCCGTAGTTTGTAATTGGCTTCTTCCAGTTCGACGGTTCGCTCCTGAACCTTCTTTTCGAGGGTGGTAGCGTGATGCAGCGTTTCTTCATAGAGTCGTGCGTTTTCGATCAGAAGCGCTACCGGGGTCAGAATCGTTTCCAAAAGGTGCAAGCTTCGCGACGACGGTTTTTGGTCCGTTCCGGTAAATATGCACAAGACCCCGACGCACTTTCGCCTGCCGGTGACAAGCGGGAAGGCGGCATGAAAATGGACATCCGCCGCTTCGATTGGCTTGCCGGCTGCAAAACGGCGAAACGATTCCCGGTCCGGCAGGATGAGCGGCTTGAGTTCTGCAAGACAGTCCCCGTAAAGGCAATCCCGCATAAACAGCCGGTGTTTACTGAGATCGCTGACTGATGTTTCGCATATTCCCCGATGCGCTATCAGGCCGAGTGTATCGTCACTGCCCATAAGACAGATGCTTCCCTCCTCAAGGGTGGTTATCCGCATGCTTTCCTCAAGTACCCGGTTGAGAATATCCCTGAGATCGACGATATTCGTGCAGGCGGTCACCACACGATTGATAGTCAGGAGTTCCTCGTTGTATCTCCGTCTTTCCTCTTCGGCCTGTCTGTGCTCGGCGATTTCCTGTGACAGTTGGGTGGTCCGTTCCGCGACGCGCTCTTCCAGGAATTCGGAGAGCGTGTGCAGTTCGCCGAGGGTTTGCTGATACACGTGGACCATATAGTAGAGCACATGCAGGTAAGCCGTCAGTCTCAGCATGTGCCAGAACCAGTAATCGGCAAACCAGAGCTTGGAGATACCGAACGAAATGCCCGCTATTCCGAAAAGCAGAGAGAGACTGGCGAACAGAAACAGGTCGAAGCCGCCAAAAGTGAGATAACGGTTGATATAGCGGGGTGATGCGACGAAGAATAAGACCCCTCCCAGAGTGGTTATGAGCTTGGCTATGGGAGTGTAGCCATCCGGAGATGACATTGCAGGAAGGAACTCGGGAAATGCTAGCGAGATCAAACCAAAAAACGATACGGCCGCTACCGTCACCACCGGTGCCAGATCGGCTGCCCGCGTACGGACGAACCGGTCCGGCATCCATACCAGCGCAAACAGAAATCCGCCGATCAGGGTCGAAGCGCAACGCAGCCAAATAAATGGGCCGTCCGGCGCGACCGTGGCATGAAGGCCGTCAAGAATCCCCATGGCGAGCAGACCGCATGCCAGCCAGACATGGTTGGCCAGTGTCAATTCATGCTTGCGCATGAAAAGCAGGAGCGCAGCCAGGGACAAGGCGGCAAAACTGCCAAATGCCTCCATTGCCGAATGCAGCAGCTGATGGTCCATCTTCCATTCCGGCAGGAGGAAATGGGTGGTGGCGATTCCTATGACCGGGATAATCACTCCCAGGAGGAACATACCGAACATGCCGAAAGTTTGGCGTTCTTTGATGTTTAAAGCGCTCTGCATCCGGCACCCCACTGTTTCCATCGGGTTTTAAGCGGCCAGCTGACGGATTTGCAACAAAAACATCCGATTATTTGGTAATCATATCAAGAAAATGGCGATTTACAATCATCTGAAACAGCTGCGACGCCTGATTCCGAAGGATATTCTGCTTAATCGCTGCGACGATAAATATTGCAGGCTGCCCGGCAAACCAGTTTGAATTCCGCCAACCCGCTTTAAATCCCTTGCCATCTAACGCGGCCAAATGATACTTGATGCCATCTGCAAAAATCCAGGAAGAGCGGACATAACCGGATACCCATGAACAAATCGTATCACACATTCTGGCGGGAACTTGCTTCCGGCAATCGCAGCGGCCTGATTGACTCTCTCGTACTGTTGTTCCTGACGCCGTTGGCATGGTTGTATTCTTTGGCACTGCGACTGCGGGCAGCTCTGTATCGAACCGGCATGTTGAAAACGCACCACCTCCCTCGCCCGGTGGTGTCAATCGGCAACATCACCGTCGGAGGAACGGGTAAAACTCCGGTAACCGCCTACATTGCCCGGTTTCTATTGGCGGGAGGTTACAGGGTAGCCGTACTTTCGCGAGGTTATGGCGGATCTCTGGAGGGACAAACCTGCGTCGTCAGCGATGGTGCCTCGATTATGCTGAGCGCGATGGAATGTGGTGACGAGCCGTATCTGCTGGCATCGACGGTGCCGGGGCTCATGGTCGTGATCGGCACGGATCGTCATGCCGCCGGTCAGTTGGCGATGCAGCAGCTTGCCCCGGACATATTCCTTCTGGACGACGGATTTCAGCACCTGCGCCTGCACCGTGATCTGAATATTCTGCTGCTTGACTTCTCAAGGCCATTCGGCAACGGCTGGGCATTGCCGGCGGGAATATTGCGGGAACCCTTGACCGCATTCAGACGAGCAGACCTGGTGATTTTCACGCGTACTCCCGAAGGTGCGCTCAAGTGCAGAGACACCGGAGGAATCCCACGGTGCCTTTCCAGCCACACCATCGCAGACCTGCTCCCGCTCGGCAGCCAAACGCCAGTTCCTTTTTCCTTTTGCTCCGACCATACCATCCTCGCCTTCGCCGGCATTGCCGACCCTGACTCGTTTTTTGCGGGACTTCGCAGGGAAGGACTGAATCTCGCGCAAACCATCTCCTTCCCGGATCATGTCGTCTACGACCGGGTGCGGTGTGATGAGATAGCTGAAGCGGTGCGGACAAGCGGAGCAGACCTTTTGGTCACAACGGAAAAAGACGGGGTAAAATTGAAGGGTTTATCTGAGGAACTGGCAACACGCACGCTACTTGCCCGTCTGGAGCTGACGATAGACAGTCCGGCTCTTCTGAACGGATTATTGAATAAACTGCTACAGCATCACGAAGTATAGACTGACCGCCACACCTGAACTTTTTCCAGCACGTCCCGCACGGTAATCCGTTGCATCCGGTCGGCCCGATTCTCCATCGAGATCGGATAATCTTCGCCCGGTTCTCCGTAGGCGTCGACCAGCAGGTCGTTGAACTTCCGGTACGGCCCGACCCGCTTCGGATTGGAATACCCCATCAGAGACACTACCGGGCGATCAAGCGCCACCGTGATATGCAGCGGACCGGTATCGAGCGAGACCACCAGCGCCGCCCCCTCCAGAATTCCCACCAGACCTCGCAAGCCGCCATTGCCGAGAGCACTCAGCGGAGCCACTTTTGCGCGTTCCATGATAATCCGCTCGCACTCGACTTCAACCGGCGAACGCCCGCCTACCAGAATCGGCTGGACTCCAAAATCGTAGTAAAGAGCGTCGCAGAGCTTCGCCCACCGCTCGGGAAGCCAGTTTTTCTGCAGCTTGCTGGTTGCTACAACCAACGGCACCGCCGGGCGGTCCAGGCGGGAATAAAACGCCTTCTGCCAGGACAGTTCCTCGTCGTTCCACGGCCCGAGCCCCCAGGCAACCGGGGCGGCCGGCGCTCCCAGCCAGTCGCAGAATTCAAGATACTGATCCTGAACGTGCTGCATTGCATGGGGGGGGATACGATGCGTGGTAAACAGCCAGTTAAGATCACGGGCACGGGCAAAATCGAAGCCGAGTTTCACCGTGGCGTTGATGAATGATGTGACGATATTAGCCTTGAAATACACCTGCAGATCCAGGACAAGATCGAATTTCCGGGACCGCAGCTGCTCGCGAACGGCGAGAAAACCCCGCACACCCTTGGTGCGGTCAAAAAGAATTATCTCGTCAACCAACCGGTGACCGCGTACCAGCATGGCCGGTCCCGGCTGCAGTATCCAGGTCACCTGCATGGCGGGGTTCGCCCGCTTGAGGGCATGCAGCACCGGCAGGACATGCACCGTATCGCCTACGGCGCTCATCATGACAATGCAGACACGGTCTGTTGCAACTCGCATCATCTATTCTCCCCTGCAAGGTCGGCCAGTCGCGCCAGCGAATCCTCGTCAAAATCGAGTCCCCACCTTGTGCGCCACTTGCGGGCCGAGCGAGCCAGACGTTTGAAGTTACGTGCGGCGATATCGCTTCCACCCGGAAATGTCACCCGGTCCACGTCGAGCAGGTAAGCTGTCGGCTCGGCGGCAACCCCGGCGATGTAGATATTTTTGAGATTCAGGTCGGCATGCCACGCTCCGGCAGCTGCAAGCGCACTCAGTAAACGGGCCACAGCCGCCAGCACCGAATTACGCTCTGCCTTACCCGCCTTACTCCAGACGGCGGGAAGATCGTCCCCCTCCGGCAGCCGCCGGGTCATGACGTCGCTTCGGGCGAATATACCTGCGACGGGATAGATGGCGTACGCGATCACTTCCGGCGTTGGGATCCCGGCGGCGGCCAGGCGCAGTGATGTTGCCAGTTCATGCGGAGCCCGAGTCGGAGGCAGAAAATACTCTCCGGTCAGACAATGAAGAAGCCCTCCGTGACGATTTCTCCTGACGACTACCGGGGTTGCCGGAATTGTCGGCAGCTCAACGGAATAAATGACTCCGCGCCCCCTCATTTCTCCTCTTAAAGGTTGCTGAGCCGCCCATTCGTGGAGGGTACCGCAACTCAAGGCCTGGACAACTGCCGAAGCGGCCCGGTCAAGGGCAACAGCCTGACACTCGCTGACGTCAAGATGGACGTAGCCGGACTGCTGCAGGGCGGATTCTTGAAATTCCGGTGGATAATGAGGAGGGTTCATGGCTCTCAAAGGGGTGAGATATTTAATGCAGCGTTTTTTATTGTCCTGTTTGTTAGTTGTAAATATCATTCATATCAAAGCAACGTCAACATGAAACTTGAAGAATATCAGCTGTTGGAGGTGTAATTTACTTCAAAAGCGATGTCATTTGTGGCATATTGATCAATCACTTTTTTTGCCTTGGATACCATGCTGCCAGTTGAATTATTACAGATACTCGCCTGCCCGATCTGCAAAGGGGAGTTGATTCAGAGAGAAGATGGCGCCTCCCTGTTCTGCAATCACTGCAGCAGGGAGTACCCGGTTGTTGATGGCATCCCGATTTTGCTTCCGAAGCCAGCTGACAAGATTCTCCCTGCAAAAGGCGGGACACCGTGAAGGAATTCCGGCACGACTCCATCAGGAAAATCCTGATCCGTTCGGTCAACTGGATCGGTGATGCGGTGATGACCACCCCGGCAATCAGCGCCATTCGGGAGCATTTCCCGCACGCTGAAATCACCATTCTGGCCAATGAGCTGGTTTCCCAGCTGTTTTCAAATCATCCTGACATCGACAAGATCATCACCTTCAAACGGCAGGGGAAACATCGGGGGGTGGCCGGAAGATTGCGACTGGCGGCCGAACTGCGCAAAGAGGCGTTCGATCTTGCCGTCATCTTCCCCAACTCCTTTGATTCCGCGCTGGTGCCCTGGCTGGCCGGAATTCCAATCCGAATCGGAAAATGCAGCGATGGGCGCACTCTCCTGCTGAGCGGGCGATATAACGCCGCAAAAGGGGCACCGCCATGCCACGAAGTTGAATATTACCTGAACCTGATGCGGTATTTTGGAATTACCGGCAGCCGTACTCAACCACATCTCTTCACGACGCCGGAAGAGACGGCCGGGACAACCGCTCTTCTGGCGAAAAACGGCATACAGACGGACGATTTAATACTCGGTATCAATCCCGGTGCGAGCTACGGCTCGGCCAAGCGCTGGTATCCGGACAGATTTGCACAGGTCGCCCGAAGGCTTGCAGACCAGTGGTCGGCAAAAGTAATTATCTTCGGAGGTCCGGGCGAAGCTGAAATTGCCGCGGATATCGAGAGCCGCCTGGATGGAACCGCTTTGAATCTGGCCGGTAAAACTTCCGTGCGGGAATTGATGGCGCTGATCAGGCGCTGCAATTTTTTCATAACCAACGATTCAGGCCCCATGCATATTGCGGCCGCTTTTGATGTTCCCCTGGTGGCCATTTTCGGTTCTACCGACCATACCGGCACATCCCCCTACAACAGTAACGCCGTAGTCGTTCGCAAAGATGTTGAATGTGCGCCGTGCAAATTGCGGGAATGTCCGACCGACCACAGTTGCATGACGGCGGTAATTGCAGACGATGTGATAGCCGCAAGCATAAGACTTTTAGATTCAACGTCTGGCGTCAGAAAAATTAAGCGTAGATAATATGACGACGTACAGGTCTGGCATATCCCCCACGCAGATTTAATAAATGCCTAACATCAGCAGCGATGTGGATAACTAATAATGATATCAGCTCCAAAAAACATTCTGATAGTAAATATAAATCTCATAGGTGACGTCATCCTGACTACCCCACTTATCGGCCTTTTATCAGAGGCCTATCCCGGAACGGCCATCGACTTTCTGGCCAACCGCGGTACCGGCGAGTTATTGGAAAAGGATCCGCGAATTCGCCGTGTAATCTATTCTGATGGTAACGAGATCGGATCTAAACGCAAAAAAAACGGTTATTTGCAAAAGATATTTCAGCGTTACGATCTGGCCATCGGCATGAGTGCCTCCGACCGGATAAATGTTGCCGTCGCGATGGCAGGAAGGAAGATGCGAATCGGATTTTACAAGAGAGGGGCTGCCTGGAAGAGCCTTTGGCAGAGAATCCTCTTCACTCACCCCCTTGAATCCTCTGATGCTATGCCGGTTGCACGTAATTGCAATTTAATTGCTAATGCGTTGAAACTTCAGCATACGGAGTTGAAAGTCAAGATTTATTGGGATTCTGCAGATGAAAGCAAAGTCAGCGGCATCCTTGAAAAGCATGGCTTACATGGCCCTTTCTTTTTAATACACCCGTTTGCTCGCTGGATTTACAAATACTGGTGTTTTGAGGGATTTGCCGCCGTCAGCGATTACATTTTTGAGCGCTACGGCCTGCAGCCGGTCTGGACCTCTTCTCCATCAGTACAGGAGACGGCTCAGCTTACCGAAGCGGCCGACATGTGTCGTCATAAACCGTTGATTATCGGCGGTGAACTTACCCTCAACCAAATGACATATTTATTGGGATTAGCTGATTTTTACCTTGGGCTTGACACGGCAATATCCCATTTAGCGGCAAGTACCGGGATACCAATGGTAGCCCTGTACGGGCCAACCTTTACCTCAAGATGGTTCCCTTTCTGTAATCAACTGCCACACGACCAGGAATTCCCGACTACTCGTGGCATCCTGTGCCATGGAAATATTGTCGTGGTGCAAAAGGATTTTGATTGCGTTCCCTGCGGCAAAGCCGGATGTGATGACAGCGGGAATTTCACCAGTCCTTGCCTTCAGGAAATATCGGTAGAAGAGGTGCTGTCAGCAGTCGAGATTTGCCTGGCCACTAGCAATTCCCGACTTGATGACAGGAGAAACACATGATTTGTGTGATTTACAGTAGTGGCACTCAACATGAAAAAGGTACCATGTCATCCAAAAATTTAACTCAATAAAGGCCCTTGAAATGCCCGTATTCAAAAGACTGCTACTGTACATGAAACCTTACTGGTGGCGCATCCTGCTGGCGGCGCTGGCCTCCGCGGCATATGGCGGACTCGATGCCGGGTTTGCCTACATGGTTGAACCGCTACTGAAAAAAATATTCGTATCCAAAGATGTTTTCATCTTTTCGATCCTCCCGCTCATCATAATACTTATTTTCTTTTTTCGCGGTATATGCCGGTATCTCAACGACTACTTCATGAGAACGGCTGCCCAACTTGCGGTACAAGATGTGCGCAATGAAATTTTCAAAAAAAATATTTTTCTCGATCTGAAATTTTTTCATCGGAACCAAACCGGGTCCCTGATGTCCCGCATCGTTAATGATGTGGCAATGATGCAGGACGGAGTCGGGGGAATTGTCACCGGAATCTTCAGAGATGCGATCGGCCTTGTTTCCCTGCTTGGTGTCATCTTTTACCGTGACTGGCAGCTCGCCATCATATCCATACTTGTAATACCTCTTTCAATCTATCCAGCCCAGGTTTTGGGCAAAAAGATAAAGACCAATGCCCGAAGGGGACAGGAAGAGGCGGGTGATTTCGCTAACATCCTTCAGGAGACGTTGAGCGGCATTAAAGTGGTAAAGGCGTTCTCACTTGAAAAAATAATGATCGACCGTTTTTCCCGGGCAAACCGTATGTATTATGATTTCACAAGAAAGTTGATAAAATATACCTCCCTCTCTTCTCCGATCATGGAAGTCATCACGTCGCTTGGCATCGCCGCGGTAGTGTACTTTGGCGGGAACAAGGTTATGGTCAACAAATTGTCGGCACCCGAGTTTTTTTCCTTTATTACCGCGATGGCGCTGGTTTATTCACCCCTGAAGAAGTTGATCTCCGCTTACAGCGAGGTGCAGCGATGTTTGGGTGCCTCTGAACGGGTATTTGAAATCATCGATTCCAGGCCTGAAATTATTGATACGCCAGGCGGGTATCTGCTTACCCAAAATGACAGCCGGGTAGAATTCAAAGACGTCTCTTTTAAATATCAGGACGATTACATCCTCAATAACGTCTGTCTGGTGGCCGAAAAAGGACAAGCGGTTGCATTGGTGGGGCCGTCAGGGGGGGGTAAATCTACGCTTGTCTCTCTGATTGCCCGTTTTTTTGACACCTCTGAAGGGGAGATTCTGATCGGATCGCATAATCTGCGTAGTATCACTAAAACCAGCCTCATGAACCACATCGCCCTGGTTGACCAGGAAACTATTCTTTTTCATGACACGATTGCCAACAACATCCGCTACGGAAAACCGGATGCAAGCGACGACGAAATAGTGAGAGCGGCTCAAGCGGCCTTCGCTCATGATTTCATTCTTGACATGCCCGATGGCTATGAAACGAGCATCGGAGATCGGGGCGTACGGCTCTCCGGGGGACAGCGGCAGAGACTCTGTATTGCGCGGGCGATCCTCAAGGATGCACCGATCCTGATTCTTGACGAAGCCACCAGCGCCCTGGATACCGAGAGCGAGCAGATGGTACAAAAAGCATTAGACAACCTGATGCTGGATCGAACCACCTTTGTGATCGCGCATAGACTTTCCACCGTTCTCCATGCCGACAAGATTATAGTGCTGGAAAACGGCAGCATTGTTGAGAGCGGCACCCATCAGGAATTAATCCAGAGCAACGGGCTGTACAGCAGACTTTGTGCGGCACAGTTCAACGATATACGAGAAATATAACTATTTCACAGTCTCAAAAAGGGGCTTGAATGCCAAAAATTCTTTTTATCAATTCCAAAGAATCCGACTACCTTCAAGACTTGACCTACAGTGGACTTGTTAAAGTTCTCGGCGCCGAAAACGTTATGGACCACCCATGGAATCCCCATTACCATATAAAGTGGCGCAGTTACCCCAAAAACCTTGGGTATTCAGCACATACTTTATTTACATCTCTTCCATGCAAACTGTCATTTGACAGTACGTACGATGCCGTAATCGTGGGTTCGGCAAAGCCGGAATGCTTCACTGAATATCTGAATATCATCGAAAAGATTCCGTCGTCAACACCGGTTATATTCATTGATGGAGGGGACTTCAGTGATATTGGAGGTGACCTTACGAGACTCAAGGCACCCCATCTGTATTATGAAGCGGAGAAGAAAAGACCATTTGATTTGATCTTTAAGCGCGAATACCTGATCGATAGAGATTATCCCGCCACTGTCATCCCTTTCCCGTTCAGTTTCAATTTCAGCAGAATATATGATAGTGCGACTCCGAGAGAGTTTAAGTATGATGTCTCATTCTGGGCGGTTGAATCAGACCCTATACGCACCACGGCACTAACACTTTTGGAGAACAGATTCGATTGCCGTAATAACGGAACCGTACGAAACCAACAGTTCAAGAAATATGAACGTAAAGGGATGAAGTATCTTGAAGAGCTCAATTCTTGCAAGATAGTTTTGAACTTCAGAGGGGTCGGATGGGACACCTTGCGGTATTGGGAAACATCTGCCATGGGAAGATTCATGATCAGCCAGAAACCGCACATTGTGATACCGGATAATTTCATTGATGGAAAAGATATTGTATTCTGCAAAGACGATTTGTCCGACCTTATAGACCTGTGCGAGTTCTACCTTCAACACGAAGAAGAACGAGAAACCATTGCAAAAAATGCCCTGGAATCCGCAAAAAGCAGGCATTCTGATGTCGCGAGAGCAGAGTACTTGTTGACAAAAATGGAGACCGCATTCAGTTAATGCTGTTCAACTATGACTGGATCAACCCGACTTCGAAACTAGTTATGCAGAATAGAGATGACACATGGACGTATTCCAAAATATAGTTGTACTCACCGCCACAATTGATCCATCAGTGGGGAACGTGCCTGTCGTGCTCAGCAACAAGGGTGAACGGCTCAATCAATATCTTGAAAACATCGGCAACCTGATCCTTAAATCGGATTTTAATCGTATTATATTTTGCGAGAACTCCCGCTATCAGCATGATTACAGTGACCTGACGGCACTGGCCGAACAGCACGACAAGGAATTGGAAATTCTTTCCTTCATGGGATCCAACGACATAATAAAGGTCAAAGGGAAAAGCTATGGGGAAGGGGAAATCCTGAACTACGCCATTGACAACAGCGCCTATCTGAAAAATAACGACACCCTCTTTTATAAAATGACCGGGCGGATATTTGTCGGCAACATCAACAAAATCCTCGCGGATCACCGTCATGACAACCTGTTTATCAGGTGGGATGTCAGGAAAGACGAAGTCGACACCAGATTTTTTAAAACTCAGGTAGGATTTTTCAAAGAAAACCTTTACCATTTGCTGGATCGTTTCGACGAGAGCTCTAACCTCTCCATCGAAGAAGTTTATTTCAACGTTTTAAAAGGAAATCCCCGCATCTATTCGTTCATATCCTACCCCGACATCAAGGGCATCTGCGCAAGCCACGGCAGGCCTTATGATTTGAGTCTGTTCAAAGCGGCATACCGAAGGCTTCAGTTAAAATCCGGATTATTGGATTTACGTCGCTGCTCCTGACATGACTACACCTGATTCTTTCATCATCGCCCCCATCCGGGTAACATGCAAAACGCTGCCGGCCAGGGAACGGCGCAAAGGTCTTCTGATGATTCCACTTTCCGTCGTGATCATAACCTTTAACGAGGAGAAAAACATCGAGCGCTGTTTGCGCTCGGTACAGGGCGTAGCCGACGAAATCATCGTACTCGACTCGTTATCGACCGATCGGACGCGGGAAATTTGCCGGCAGTTCGAGGTGAAATTCATCGAGCAGCCATTTCTGGGCTACGTCGAGCAAAAGAATAAAGCGCTCGAATTCACGACGTATCCCCATGTATTATCGCTTGACGCCGACGAGGTGCTTTCGGGCGAGCTAAGAGAATCGATCCTCGAAGTAAAGGGCAACTGGCAGCACGACGGGTATTGTTTCAACCGGCTGACCAATTATTGCGGCACCTGGGTCCACCATTGCGGATGGTATCCGGACCGCAAATTGCGCCTGTTTGACAAACGGAAAGGTACGTGGAGCGGCAACACTATCCACGAACGGTACTTGCTGCACGACAACAGCGCCCCACAGCATATCCCCGGCGATCTGCTGCACTATTCCTACTATACGATCGATCAGCATATCGACCAGATCAAGAAATTTACGACCATGATGGCTCAGGTCCAGTTTCAGAAGGGCAAACGCCCCGGCTTCTGGAAACTTGTTCTGAATCCGCTCTGGTGCTTCATCCGCCAATATTTTGTACGGCTCGGCTTTCTCGACGGCTATCACGGCCTGGTTATCTGCTCGCTGTCGGCCTGCGCCAATTTCATTAAATATGCAAAGACGCGGGAGCTGTTCTCGGGGCAGAGGCGGCTCAATGATTAAAAGCCTGATCATCAGCCGCACTGACGGTATCGGCGACGTCATCCTGACCCTGCCGCTTGCCGGTCTGATGAAAAAACTTCATCCCGGGGTGAATATATCGTTTGTCGGCCGTTCCTATACCGGCGCGGTCATTGAAGCGTGCGAGCATATCGACCGGTTCATCGACTGGGATGAGTTGACCGGGTATACCCCACGGGAAAAAATCGACTATTTCAAGGCACTGCGGGCCGATGCAATCGTGCATGTATTCCCCAACAAGGAACTGGCCAGAATCGCCTGTCAGAGTAAAATCCCGCTACGTGTCGGCACTTCACATCGGCTCCATCACTGGCTGTACTGCAATCGATTGGTTCAGGTGGGGCGCAAAAGGTCGCCGCTGCATGAGGCCCAACTGAATGCCCGCCTCCTCCGCCCCCTGGGTCTGGAAGGGACTCCTTCACTTGACGAACTGATCCCCATGATGGGGCTGACAAGACCGGTCGAACTCGACGAATCATTTGCCCGGTGGCTCGACCCCAGCCGCTTCAACCTGATACTGCATCCCAAATCGAAGGGGAGCGCCCGCGAATGGGGCCTTGAAAACTTCGGTGAACTGATCCGGATCCTCCCCAGGGAGCGCTACAAGATATTTATCTCCGGCAGTGCCGGAGACGGGATGGCGCTGCAGGGGCAGATCGAGAAGTGGGGAAGCGCCGTAACCGACATCACCGGAAAGATGCCGCTGGCCCAATTCATCGCCTTTATCCATAGGGCCGATGGTCTGGTGGCGGCGAGTACCGGGCCGCTGCATATTGCCGCCGCACTTGGAAAAGCAGCGGTAGGTCTCTATGCACCGATGCGCCCGATTCATCCCGGACGCTGGTCGCCCCTGGGGCCGCGAGCCGGATATCTTGTTCTGGATAAACAGTGCCGTCAATGCCGCCATGACAATCACTGCGCATGCATTGAAAGCATCAAGCCCGCGGATGTTGTACTGAAACTGGAGCAACTCAAAGCTTAATCACACCACTTAACCTACTGAGAATCGCATCTATGCCGTTACATATCCTGCATGTATTGTCCTCAAACTTTTTCGCCGGTTCGGCGGCGTACGCTCTCCAATTGGCGGAAGCGCAAAGCTCCCTGGGGCACGATGTGGTCATGGTCACCGATCAGGCAGGATTATCAGACAAGGTGACCTGCATGTCGCTGCCGGTGTCCGATCGTTCGTTGATGCAACGGTTTCATAATATTCGTTTTCTGCGCAAAGTGATTCGCGAACGGGAGATCAGTGTGGTTCACGCCCATTCGCGCGCAGCCAGCTGGATAGCCCATTATGCCGTTCGCGGCACGCGCGTGCCCCTGGTCTCGACCATTCACGGCCGCCAGGTCAGGCACTCCGCGCTGAAATCGAATGATATTTATGGTGACAAGGTCATCGCCATCTGTCCCCATCTGGTCGAGCATCTGGCTAATGAACTGCGCATGGACAGGCAGAAGTTGGCGTTTCTACCCAACCCTCTCGATCTCGATGCGCTTCAACGGATTCAAAGAACCAGGACAAACGATGAACGTACGGTGATTTCGGTCGTAGGCCGCCTCAACGGCCCTAAAGGCGCGCATATTGCCGAACTCGTGGCGCATGTCTTCCCGCACCTGTTGCAGCAACACCCCGCACTCTCCATACAGATCGTCGGCGGCGAATGGGATTCATTCCCTCAAGCCGGCAAGGAGGCCTTTGCGGATCTCCAAACCCGGTTCGGGGAACGCATCCGGTATCTTGGCTTTTCAAAACAGGTACTGCAATTGATGGCGGACTCCGACGTGGTAATCGGCGCCGGGAGGGTCGCGATGGAAGCCCTGGCGCTGGGAAGTGCCGTTTTTGCCATGGGCGAGGCCTGTTGTCACGGACTTGTTACCAACGACAATCTCGGAGACGCCATCGGCACCAACTTCGGCGATATACTTTCTGCCGCCGTGCCGTTTCGACCGGATCCGACAGCGATTACCCGTGAACTTGAAGCGCTCATAACTGGCGGGAATGCACCGGAAATCGATCGTACCGAGCTGAAGCGCCTCTACGATCTTGGCAGGATCATACCGGAGATACTGGGCACATATTCATCGGCGATCATGCGCAAGCTGGCTCCCGGCGCTATACCTGTCCTGATGTACCACCGGGTCCCCGATGCACCCATTGCCACAAAACACCGGACTTTTGTAACCAGGGAAAACTTTGAAAAACAGCTGCGCTTTTTCGCCAGGCGGGGGTTGCAAGCCATCACCTTCCGGGATTACCTGGCATTTTCCAGAGGGGACAGGGCGTTGCCGGAATTCCCCCGGAAGCCTTTTATTCTGACCTTTGACGACGGCTACCGGGACAACTTCCTCAACATGCTGCCACTCGCCCGGAAATACGGCTTCAAGGGGGTATTGTTCCTACTGGGTGACTTCTCCGCTGGCGGCAATTTTTGGGATACCGGCGAAGATGTTGAAGCTAACAAGTTAATGACCAGGGAGCAGAAGAAAGCTTTTGTGGACAACGGCTGGGAGATTGGCGCGCATACGCTCTCGCATCCGGATTTAACAAGGTTGAGTGATGAAGACGTGCTGCACGAATTACGCGAAAGCAGGGCGCGCATCGAGCTTGAATTGCAGACCAAGGTCGTATCGTTTGCCTACCCCTTCGGCGCACATGACGACCGCGTCAAGGATCTGGTCAGGCAGTCCGGATTTGAATTCGGCATTGCCACCGATGCCGGCGGAATTACAATAGAGGACGACCGCTTCGCCGTGTTCCGCGTAAACATGTTCCCTGAAGAAAGTATGTTCAGCCTGTTCAAGAAAACATCTTCCTGGTATCGGAAATACTACCAATGGAAGCGCGGAAAATGAGCATTTATCTCTTTGTGAACCCAGCATCCGGGCATCATTCACCCCGGAATTTAAAGATCGCTTTGGAGCGATTGCATGCAGTTGCAATGATTCCGGAGGTTTTCCAGGTACGCACTCCGGCCGAGATTTACGTATGCTGCGAAACCATCAATAAAGAGCGCGGAGCGCATCTGGTTATAGTTGCCGGAGGTGATGGAACCATCAATTCCGTGGTCAACGGGTTGGCTCCCGGCACTGCAACTCTGGCGGTGCTGCCGTTCGGCACCTCCAACGTACTGGCAGCCGAAATCGGGATCAGGTCCGTCGATGACGCGCTTGAACGGATAGCCGCCGGAAATACGAAATCTCTGACTGTTGGGATCCTTGAGCTGGAGGGACGGTCACACCGGTTTCTGCTTATGGCCGGAATCGGGCTTGACGGGGCCGTCGTCAGGGATGTGTGGCCAGTGGGGAAAAGAATTTTGCGGCAGGGAGCCTACGCCCTGTCCGCACTAAAACGCGCAATGGCCTGGGATGCCGCTGTTTTTGAACTCGGCACACCTGATGGCGATGTTACGTGCCACACCGCCATTGTCTGCAACGCCTCCCGCTACGGCGGGGATTTTATCCTGTCGCCCGGCAGCAGCCCGTTTTCCGCGGGACTTTCCGCCGTCTGTATTACGGGAAACACGAGACGCACCTATCTGAACAGCGCACTTGATCTGTTTCGAGGCCGGTCTGCAGCAAACAGAAACCTTGTCCGCGTAAACTCTTCGGTCTTTGAGGTCCGGGGGATGCTACCCATCCAGATCGATGGCGATTTCGTCGGATACGGGCCAGCTCATATATCCGAATGTCCGGATTTTGCGAGAATTATCGTTTAGCAGAAATATTATTACGCCCATCAACGAGGAATAAAAGGTTTAAGCACAATATGACACTTCATCGTTTTTCCCGTACCGAACTTCTGATCGGCGCCTCGGGATTATCAACCCTGGCGGGCAAACACGTCATGATCTGCGGAGTCGGAGGAGTCGGCAGCTACGCCGCGGAGGCTCTGGGCCGTGCCGGCGTCGGGCGGATCACGCTGGTGGATTTCGACGATATCTGCCTGACCAACATCAATAGGCAGATCCACGCACTCTCCAGCACGGTCGGACAGCACAAGGTGGAGGCCATGGCGGCGAGATTGCGCGACATCAATCCCTCCGCCGAGATCGTGCCGGTCAGGGAGTTTTTCTCAGCCGAGAACGCTGTACAGCTGCTCATGCCGCGCCCGGACTATGTCCTCGACGCGATCGATCATTTCACCGCCAAAACCTCATTGATAACGGTCTGCCGTCAACAGGAGATTCCGATCATCTCCAGCATGGGGGCCGCGAACAAACTGGATCCAACCAAGATCTCCGTATCCGATATCTCCGCCACGAGAAACTGCCGGATGGCCCGCAGTATGCGGAAAATCCTGAAAAAATCAGGAATCGTCTCCGGTGTACAGGTCGTCTACTCGACCGAACTGCACCGCGATCTTGATCCTGCGACTTCAAACGCCTGCGGCACCGACTGCATCTGCCCCAATCGCTCCGAGCAGACGTTCCGCTGCGAACATCGGCGGGTAATTCTCGGCAGCATCTCTTTTATTCCGCCCATCTTCGGGCTGACCATGGCGGGAGCTGTTATCAACGAGCTTTTGGACATTAATCTCCACCCGGCAACAAAAGATTGAGCTGCTGCCGACAAACGATGCTGTTTTTTATTGACAAGGCCTGAAAATAAAGGGTAACGTCGCAACACCTCAGATTGAACATCCTGGCATCCAAACAGATCCCTAGAATTCTTCATACGCACATTATCGAACCTCTGAAAAAATCATATTCTGCCTTTGATCCAGAAGCTCCCGGCTTTTGATTGATTCATTACGATCAGCCGCTTTTCAGCTTCCCCGAAAAATCGAGTCCACCAAATGCCAAATCCCCATATCATGAAGATCGTTACGCAGGAGAACAGATGAATCTACAAGAGCTTAAAGGCAAAAAAATCAGCGACCTCAACACCATCGCTCGGGACCTTAACATCGAGGGGGCATCCAGCCTCCGCAAACAGGATCTGATCTTCGCAATTCTGAACGCCCAGACGGAGCAGAACGGTTCGATCTTCGGCGAGGGTGTCCTGGAAACGCTTCAGGACGGCTTCGGCTTCCTGCGTGCCACCGATTACAACTATCTGCCCGGCCCGGACGATATCTATGTCTCTCCCAGCCAGATCCGGCGTTTCAACCTGCGCACCGGTGACACGGTTTCCGGCCAAATAAGGCCTCCCAAGGAGGGTGAGCGTTATTTCGCGCTGCTCAAGGTAGAGTCGGTCAACCACGAATCACCCGAAGTCGCCCGCGACAAGATCCTCTTCGACAACCTGACGCCGCTCTACCCGCAGGAAAAGCTGACCCTCGAAACAACATCGGAAAACATGCCGATGCGCGTCATAGAGCTGGTGGCCCCGATCGGAAAAGGGCAGCGCGGCCTGATCGTTGCGCCTCCCCGTACCGGCAAGACCGTACTGATCCAGAATATCGCCAATTCAATAGCCGCCAACCACCCCGAGGTGTATCTGATCGTCCTCTTGATCGACGAGCGCCCGGAAGAGGTGACCGACATGCAGCGCTCCGTCAACGGTGAAGTCGTATCGTCCACCTTTGACGAGCCGGCAACCCGCCATGTCCAGGTTGCGGAAATGGTCATCGAAAAAGCCAAGCGCCTGGTGGAGCACAAAAAGGATGTCGTCATCCTGCTGGACTCGATCACCCGCCTCGCCCGAGCCTACAACACCGTGTTGCCGCCATCCGGCAAGATCCTGACCGGCGGAGTGGATGCCAACGCCCTGCAGAAACCGAAACGCTTCTTCGGCGCTGCCCGCAACATCGAAGAAGGGGGTTCACTGACTATCATCGCCACCGCTCTGGTTGATACCGGCAGCAAGATGGACGAAGTCATCTTCGAGGAATTCAAGGGCACCGGTAACATGGAACTGCACCTCGACCGCAAGCTTGTGGAGAAGCGTACCTTCCCGGCTATCGACATCAACAAATCCGGGACCCGCAAGGAAGAGCTGCTGATAGAAAAAACATCCCTGAACCGGATCTGGATTCTGCGCAAGATTATTCACCCGATGAATGTGGTGGACAGCATGGAGTTTCTGCTGGACAAGCTTTCAGAAGCCAAGACCAATCAGGCTTTCCTGGATTCGATGTCGAAATAGCTAAAAAATGGTTGCAAAAAACATTCAAAATAGCTACAGTCACACTTTACTGTTCATTATTGACTACGTTACACCCGTAAAGCACAACTGAAGGAGGAAGAGATGAAAGAAGGTATCCACCCAGATTATTCCGAGATTACCGTTAAGTGCCTGTGCGGTAATACATTCCAGACACGTTCCACAAAAAGTGAGATCAGCACAGAGATCTGTTCTGCCTGCCATCCGTTCTACACCGGCAAGCAGAAATTGATCGACACCGCAGGACGTGTCGAACGCTACAAAAAACGTTACGGCCAGGCTTGAGCGGTCGTTTCGTAAATGCATGAGAGGGGCTTTGTCGCGAGGCAAATCCCCTTTTTTTTCTCCTGACGACCCGATTTCAAAGGATCATAAGTTCAGGAGTCACATACCAAACAGAGCATGCCAGTTTCTGAAATGACCATTGCTATTCCTGAGCATGGCTCGAACAGGACACCATGAACGTCACCCTGATCGAACACACCCCCAATCCTGAACGCACTGTAGCGTTAGCCGCCCGTCTCTGTTACTCGCCTACCTCAATTGATGATTTACGGGAAAAACTGGCGGCTTCCGATATTGAATCGTTTCTGGACAAGATCATGTCGCTGGGCCACCACTCGGTGCTTGAGCACGCTTCGTTCACCTTCGGCATCGAGGGAATTTCGCGCGTCACGACACACCAGCTCGTGCGTCACCGCATCGCCTCATTTTCCCAGCAATCCCAGCGCTATGTTTCGCATAAGGATCAGTTCGCCTCCATCATGCCTGCCTGCATCGCCGAGAATCCCGAAGCCAGGCAGATATTTACCTTAATGTCGGAATCCGTTCACAAAGCCTACGCTCAACTGATCGAGATGGGGATTCCGGCCGAAGACGCCCGCTATATCCTGCCGAACGCCACCGAAACCAAAATCATCATGACTATGAACGCCCGCGAACTGCTACACTTTTTTGCCCTCCGCTGTTGCCGGCGCGCCCAGTGGGAAATTCGCGAGATGAGTATCGAGATGCTGCGCCTGGTGAAAATAAAAGCACCGGTCATTTTCCGCCAGGCAGGCCCGGGCTGTGTCGGCGCCCCCTGTCCGGAAGGAAAGTTCTGCTGCGGACAGACTACCGAAGTCAGAGAATTCTTCAAGAATCTGGAATAACAAAGAGGTCCTATGGATAAGATACATGTTGGCGGTCAGGCGGTCATCGAAGGAGTGATGATGCGGGCCCCCCGCTCGGTTGCCATTGCAGTCCGCCGCCCCGACGGCGAGATTATCGTCAAAAAAGAACTAATTGTGCCGCTCTCCGAGCGTTTTCCAATCGTCAAGCTTCCCATCATCCGCGGAGCAGTGGCGCTCTTTACCTCTCTGATCATCGGTATCAAGGCACTCAATTTTTCTGCCACCGAAGCGATGACCGAAGAAGAAAAAGAGAAGGAAAGCAAGAAGGATGGCGGCAAAGAGGGGGGGAGTGAACTCTCATCGTGGGCCATGGCCGGAACCATGTCGATTGCCTTCGGTTTCGGAATCTGCCTGTTTTTCCTGTTTCCGCTCTATCTGACCAAACTGCTGACGCCGGTCATCGGCGACAACAACATCGTCTTCAACCTGGTGGACGGTGTCATCAGAGTGGTTGTTTTTCTCCTCTATATCTGGGTGATTTCACGGATGGAAGATATCCAGCGGGTCTTCCAGTATCATGGCGCCGAACACAAATCCATATTCGCCTTCGAAGACGAAGTTGAACTGACGGTCGAGAATGTCCGCAAATACAGCCGCCTCCATCCGCGCTGCGGCACCAGTTTCCTGCTGATCGTCATGCTAGTCAGCATCGCCGTATTCTCACTGATTCCCAAGCTCTGGCCATTCTATCTCAAAGCGGGATCGAGAATAATATTGCTCCCGATGATCGCCGGCATCTCCTATGAATTTCTCAAATGGAGCGCACAGAACGACAATCACCCTCTCGTCAAGATGGTGATCACCCCCGGACTGGCGCTGCAGCGTCTGACCACTCGCGAACCGGATGACAGCCAGCTTGAAGTCGCCATTCGCGCCATGAATGAAGCACTGGAGGTAAATGCAGGCTACAAGGATGACCGGTTGGTGGTCTAACCCGGACATCCCCGCCTGTCTTAACTATGCTCTCCTTTGAAGTCGCCCGCCAGGACCACTGCCGCCGGTTGGAAAGTTATCTGCGGACCCTGATGCCGGCATCGCCGTTCGGGTATGCCCGCAAACTGATCAAAAACGGCGCCGCCAGACTCAATGACGCTCCGGCAGCGGCCGACACCCTGCTCTTCCTCCACGACACCGTCACACTGAAGGAAAGTGCCGCTACGGTCGCACAACTGGCACCGTCCCGGCCTGCCTTGGACATACTTTACGAAGACAGCCTGATTCTGATTGCTAACAAGCCCCCCGGTCTGCCGATGCACCGCACCGCCGAATTCGAGGACAACCTGGTGGATATCGGTCAGGCGTATATGACGCTGCGCGCTACCACCTGTAAATTGTATCCGGTCAACCGCCTCGACCGCGGCACATCCGGAGCGGTCATTATGGCCAAGAGTTCCAGCTCTGCCGCCATCTACGGCCGGCAGGTAAAAGAGACCGGCCTGGACAAGCTCTACCTGGCGCTGGTATGGGGAACGCCTGAAAGCAGCGGGGTAATCAACGAAACGCTGGACGGCAAGGAGTCCGAGACCCGCTACAAGACACTTCTCACCGGTGAAAACTGTTCCCTGCTGGCCGTCACCCCGATCAGCGGGCGAATGCACCAGATTCGTCGCCATCTGGCTTCGATAGGTCGTCCGGTTGTTGGCGACAAACGCTACGGAGGCGGCGACCTGCCGGAATTGTCCGGATTCGCGCTGCATTCATTCCGAACGGCACTGGCTCTGGCTGAAGCGGGTGAATTGACCGTCTGTGCTCCCCTTGCGGAAGAAATGCTGAATCTCTGCGACCGGAGAGGGATCGGGCCGGAAACGCTGCTGAACACGGTCCGTCAATTGGCGCAAAGGGAGGCATCGTGAACGGGAAAACCATTTTCATTACCGGCGCATCCGCCGGATTCGGCGCGGCCTGCGCCCGCATGTTCGCCACAGCTGGCAACCGGCTGGTCCTGACCTCCCGGCGGATTGATCCGCTTCTGAAGCTGCAGGACGAGCTGACGGCAACCGCCGATGTACATATCATTCCGCTGGATGTGCGTGACCGCGAGGCGGTGCAGGGAGCGATCGAGTCGTTGCCGGAACGTTTCCGGAATATCGATGTGCTGCTTAATAATGCCGGCCTGGCTTTGGGATTGGAGCCGGCCCATCAGGCGGATCTGGATGACTGGGAAACGATGGTGGACACCAACATCAAGGGCGTGATGTACTGCACCCGCTTTGTACTGCCCGGCATGGTGGCCCGCAATCACGGCCACATCATCAATATCAGCTCAACCGCCGGTGCCTGGCCCTATCCGGGCGGCAACGTCTATGGCGGCACCAAGGCCTTTGTAACCCAGTTTTCCCGCAACCTCCGTTGTGACCTGCTCGGCACGCGGGTGCGGGTATCCTGCATCCAGCCCGGCATGGCCGAAACGGAATTTTCAAAGGTACGTTTCAAAGGCGATGAAGAGCAGGCTGCCGGCGTTTACCGGGGGACTGAGCCGCTGACGGCCGAAGATATCGCCGAAACGGTGCGCTGGATCGTCAGCCAACCGCCTCATGTCAACATCAATACCATGGAGCTGATGTCGATCGATCAATCCTGGGGACCGTTCGCTATTCACAGGGAACCTAAATAACCGTAAACAAGGAATAAAAAGTCATGGCAAAAGAACTCTACGTCGGACATATTTCGGAGCAGGCAACCGAAGAAGATCTGCGCAAACTCTTTGAGATTATGGGAGTCGTTACCTCGGTCCACCTGATAGTTGACGAGCAGACCGGTGAATTCAAGCGCTGCGGCTATGTCCGGATGCTGTCCGAGGTCAACCTGAATGAGGTCGTGGAAACCCTGGACGGCACCTATCTGATTGACCGCTGCATCGTCGTCAGCATAGCCGTACCGCAGAAGGATCGTCCGGCCAAGTCACCATTCGTCAGAAGAAAGCCGCATGCGGCTCCCCGGCCTGCGGCATCTGCCCGTCCTGCAGCATCTTCTCGTCCGGCAGCATCTTCTCGTCCGGCAACGGCTAAAGATGCCGCCTTTAACGAGCGGCCTGCGGCAAAAAGAGCAAAGAGCGCTCGCCCTGTCGTTAAGGAAGCCACCAAAACCGGGCGGTCCTCCGCTGCTAAAGAGGCTGTCAGGAAGTTTCGCCCCGCTGCCGCCAAAGATTCTGCCGGAAGCGAGCGCCCGGCGCAGCCCGCCAAGCGCTCCGGACGCCCGGTCGCTGGCAAACGGCAGGGAGACGGTCCGCGCCCCCCGGCCAAAGGTAGAAGATAATTCGATAATCAGCAACTTCCTCACCAATAACTCTACCGCCCCGGCCCTTGCAATTTACGCAAGCTTCAGCCGTCCCGAACACCGCCACGGTCAAGCCCACTTCTTGACATTCCGGCTTTATGTCTGTAGTTTAGGGGAGTTTTAACGAATCAAAAACGGAGACACCTTTCCATGGAATATAAAGATACCCTCAACCTGCCGCAGACCGATTTCCCGATGAAAGCCAACCTGAACCAGCGGGAACCTGAAATGCTCGCCAAATGGGAGCAAAGCGGACTCTACGCCAAACTTGAATCATCCGGCAAAGACAAACCGCTCTACGTCCTGCATGACGGCCCCCCCTACGCCAACGGACATATCCATATCGGCCATGCTCTCAACAAAACCCTCAAGGACATCGTACTGAAAGTCAAACGGATGGAGGGTTTCCGCGCCCCCTACGTGCCGGGGTGGGACTGCCACGGCCTCCCGATCGAGCTGCAGGTGGAGAAAAACCTCGGTTCCAAAAAGCACCAGATGAGCAAGCTGGAGATGCGCAAGGAATGCCGCACGTATGCCGCCAAATTCGTTGACATCCAGAAAGAGGAGTTCAAGCGCCTCGGCATCCTGGGCGATTGGGAAAATCCCTACCTGACCATGAACTATGAATATGAAGGGCTGACCGCCGTCGAACTGGCCCGTTTTGCCCACAACGGCGGACTCTACCGCGGCCGCAAGCCGGTGCACTGGTGTTCATCTTGCGTAACGGCTCTCGCCGAGGCCGAAGTCGAGTATGCCGACCACACCTCCCCTTCGATCTTCGTCCGCTTCGCCCTGCAAGATGATGTGTCCGACGCTATCCCCGCCTTGGCCGGGAAACAGGCCTACGTCGTGATCTGGACGACCACCCCCTGGACGATCCCCGCCAACCTTGCCGTGGCGCTCCACCCGGAGTTCGATTACGTGGCGCTCGATACCGCGAAGGGTGTGCTGATCGTAGCGGAAGGGCTCAAGGATTCTTTCCTCGCGGCGGTCGGCCTGAGCGGAGATGTCATCGCAACATTCAAGGCGGGTCTGCTGGAGCGCAAACGCTGCAAGCACCCCTTTTATGATCGTGATTCGATCGTGCTGCTGGGTGAGCATGTGACCCTGGAAGCCGGTACCGGCTGCGTTCATACCGCCCCCGGCCACGGCCAGGAGGATTATGAGCTGGCGCTCAAAGAGGGGCTGGAAATTTACAACCCGGTCGACAACCACGGGAAGTATCTGGCAACTGTCGAATTTTTCGGCGGCCAGCAGGTTTTTCCCGCCAACCAGAGCGTGATCGACAAGCTGACCGAGGTCGGGGCACTGCTCCAGACCGCCATGATCAGTCACTCCTACCCCCATTGCTGGCGCTGCAAGAAGCCGATCATTTTCCGCGCCACCGAACAGTGGTTCATCAGCATGAAGGCCAATGATCTGCGCGACAAGGCGCTGAAAGCCATCGATCAGGTCCAGTGGATTCCGAAATGGGGACGCGAAAGGATCTACGGCATGATCGAGAACCGTCCCGACTGGTGCGTGTCCCGCCAGCGTTCATGGGGCGTTCCGATCACCGCGTTCTCCTGCACCGCCTGCGGCGAATACATCGCCGACGGCACCATCATGGACCACATCGCGGAGATTTTCAAAAAGGAAAGCTCCGATGTCTGGTTCGACTGGAGCGCCGAAAAGCTGCTCCCCGCCGGAACGGTCTGCCCGAAATGCGGCGCGGCATCCTTTGAGAAGGAAAACGACATCCTGGACGTCTGGTTCGATTCGGGAGTTTCGCACGCGGCGGTGCTGGAGCCGAGCGCAACCTTGCGGTCACCGGCCGACATGTACCTTGAGGGGAGCGATCAGCATCGCGGCTGGTTCCATTCCTCCCTGCTGGAAAGCGTCGGCACCCGGGGTGTAGCTCCCTATAAAAGCGTGCTGACCCATGGTTTCGTGCTGGATGGCCAGGGGCGCAAAATGAGCAAATCCGTCGGAAATGTCATGGCCCCCGAAGACGTCATCAAGAAGTTCGGCGCCGACGTTCTCCGCCTGTGGGTTTCCGCCATGGACTACCAGGATGACACCCGCATATCGCAGGAGATCCTGACCAGGGTTGCGGAAGCTTATCGCCGCATCCGGAACACCTGCCGCTACATTCTCGGCAATATCAGCGGCTTCGATCCGGCAACCCAATCGGTACCGTTCACGGCAATGCCGGAAATCGACCGGTGGGCCCTGCACCAGCTTGAAATGCTCAAGGAACGTGTTCTTACCGCCTACCGGGATCTGGAATTCCATGTCATCTACCAGGAAGTCAACGGCTTCTGCACGACGGAGATGAGCTCGTTTTATCTCGACATCCTTAAAGACCGCATGTACACCAGCAAAGGGAGCTCACTGGAGCGACTGAGCGCCCAGACGGTCATGCACCGTATTCTCGACACCCTGGTGCGCGTTCTCGCGCCGGTGCTCTCGTTCACTTCCGACGAGGTATGGCAGTTCATGCCGGGAGAGCGCGAAGAAAGCGTGCACCTTGCTGAGTTCCCCCCTCGCAATCCGGAATGGCGGGACGATGTTCTGGCAGCCCGCTGGGAACGTATCATAAAGGTGCGTTCGGACGTGTCGAAGGCGCTGGAACTGGCCCGGGTCGCCAAGACCATAGGCCACTCCCTGGACGCCGCCGTAACGATCGCCGCCCCACCGGAGCTGTTCGCTTTCCTTCAGGAGTATGCAGCCGAACTGAACAGTATTTTTATCGTATCGAAAGCGACCCTGGCGACAGACCTGGAGGGTGAATACTGGGCGTCGGAAAACCTTGAAGGGCTGAAAGTACAGGTTACCGCGGCGCCGGGCGAGAAATGCGAGCGCTGCTGGTACTACAGCGAAGAATTGGGCAGTGATGCCGGACACCCGGCTATCTGCCCCAAATGCACGAAAGCCGTAGCCTAGTTCAGACTCTTAATCCGGACTGAGTCGCTCACGACAATATACTCCCTGTGAACGCCGTCAACCGACGCGGGCGCCGGATGCACGGAATCAATCATGAAACCTCGATATACCCTGTTCGCCGCTATCGCCATAGTCGGCATAATTATTGACCAGATCACCAAGATCGTCGTCGATCGCAGCATGAAGCTGTTCGACTCGATCCCGATCGTCGAAAACGTCTTCCATATCACCTATGTCAGGAACAAGGGGGCCGCCTTCAGTTTCCTCTCCAACGCATCCTGGCGGCTGCCGTTTTTTATCACCGTGTCAACCGTAGCGGCGCTCGTTATTCTCGTCGCCTTTCGCAAGTTGCGAGACGACCAGAGGTTGGCGCATACGTCGCTGGCCCTGATTTTTTCCGGAGCAATCGGCAACCTGATCGACCGGGTCCGCCTGGGGGAAGTGATTGATTTTTTGGACGCCCACTGGTACCGGCACCACTGGCCGGCCTTTAATGTCGCCGATTCCCTGATCTGCGTCGGGGTTTTCCTGCTGGCGATTGATATGATTCTGGAGGAAAAGAGACTAAAGAAGAGTAAAAACTGAACGGCACATCCACCACGGAAGCCGGATTATATTATTTGTTTCCAGCGTAGCGCACCCCGCCGACAAAAACTTCCTGCAGAGTCCCCTCGCGCATGACCCGCTCCAGCACCCCGTTCTCACCGCCGTCACAATTTCCGACCACCTGAAAATCGGCCCGTTTGCCAGTTTCCAGCGACCCGTAACTTGCCGAAATGCCAAGAGCATCCGCACCACCGATCGTCACCATTCGAAGTACATCCAGCTCATTCAGGTCGTTAGGAAAGGTCTCAAGGGCAAAACGCAGTTCATCCCAGAGCGAGAGGGAGTTATTGCTGGCCAGCGAATCGGTGCCGAGTGCCAGCGGGATGCCGATTTTCTTGAACAGGGATAACGGCGCACGACCGACATCCAGAAGCTCGTTGCTGCGCGGGCAGAGCGCGATATGGGCGCCGCGCGACTTGATGATGCGGGCGTCGGCAAGAGAGACATGGACGCAATGGACCGCAAGAGTCGTCGGTGTCAACAATCCATGGCGATCAAGCAGCTCGGTGGAGCTGCAGCGGGCCGGATGCCCCAAAAACCGCTCCCAGCCGACAAAAGGGTAGAAGCTTGAAGCGAGTTCGCCACTACCGTCAAAGATAAAGTCGGCTTCGGGTCGGGATTCCGAGAGGTGGATGGATAGCGGCAGGGTATTTGATGCCGAAGCGTCACGTATTGCAGCCAGATGTTCTTGCGCAATCGTATAGAGAGAGTGGGGAGCCAGGCCGGTGACCAGTGCCTGCGCATCGCCCTGACCCGCTGCGGCTGTAGCGGCGGCAAGTTTGCCCTTAAATTGGCCGGGATCCTGTCCGAGCAGTTCGAAATAGAGCCGTCCGGCAAGCGGAGAGTCGTAGTACAGCCCGGCCAGTGCCGGATTGGTGACTATTTCGCCAATCGCTGTTGTTCCGGATTCCAGGCACATCCGCACCCCCTCCCGGATCGAGGGGGGATAATCCTCAGCGGACAGACCCCGCATAATCTTGATCAACTGGATGATCCAGTCGGTAAAGCGGCGCGGGTTGTAATCGACCGGCGACCGGAGCCGCCAGGAAGGGAAGTGGGTCAGTTCAAGGTGGGTGTGGGCATTTACAAATCCGGGAAGCAAAGCGCAGCCGGGGTATTCAAGCAGCTGCGCTGAATATTTACTGCGGAGCACGTGCAGAGGCCCCGTATCGGCAATACGGCCGTTGCGAACGAGCAGAGCCCCGCCCGCAACAGGAGGGGAATCGGGGTTAATCAACCAGGACGCGGCGTAGATGACCTCTTCAGACATGAATCACCTCGAATGGCGAATACTCTACGCCGAAATCACCTTACCCGGACGCGGCTGCTTCTTGGGAGCAGCGGCTGCCGGACGAGGTTTTTTAGGCTGTTTTTCGGAAGAAGGGGCGGGGGGCGGATACTTCTCCAAAGCGAGCTTGAGAGCCTCCTCGACTTCCGAAACCGCAACTATTTTGACTTTTTTCAGGATTTCCGGCGGGATATCCTCCAGATCTTTTTTGTTCTGCTCCGGTATGATCACCAGCCGCATCCGGGATCTGACGGCCGCCAGGATTTTTTCCTTGAGGCCCCCGATCGGAAGTACCTTACCGCGCAGCGTCACTTCTCCGGTCATGGCAACATCCTTTTTTACCGGGATGTGACACAGAATCGAAACCAGTGCCACGGTCATGGCAACACCGGCCGAAGGTCCATCCTTGGGTATGGCGCCGGCGGGGACATGGACGTGAATTTCATTGTGCTGAAAAATTTCCGGCTTCAGATGCAGCGCCCCGGCATGAGCACGGATGTAGGAGTGGGCGGCCTGCACCGACTCCTTCATCACGTCGCCTAACTGACCGGTCAGCGTCAATGCGGTTTTACCCGCCATCAAGCTGGCTTCGATATGAAGAATCTCCCCTCCCACCGGTGTCCAGGCCAGCCCGTTGACAACCCCTATTTCGTTCTTGTCGAGATCTTCTTCCCGAATATATTTCTCGGCTCCCAGATAGGTGTGGAGACTCTTGGCGGTCACCTTGACGGTGCGCGAGTTTCCTTCGGCCACTTTCCGGGCCACCTTGCGGCAAATCTTGCCGATTTCACGTTCCAGGTTGCGCAGACCCGCTTCCCGGGTGTATTTGGAGATAATTTCACTGATCGCTTCATCATCGAAGCTGACGTGTTTGGGCTTGAGTCCGTTTTCCGTGGTCTGGCGCGGCACCAGATAGCGCTTGGCAATCTGCAGCTTTTCCTCTTCGGTGTAGCCAGCCAGATTGATGACCTCCATCCGGTCGCGCAGAGCGGAAGGAATCGGGTCCATCTGGTTGGCGGTCGCCACAAACATCACGTTTGAGAGATCAAAAGGCTGGTTGATGTAATGGTCCGAAAAAGAGTTGTTCTGCTCCGGATCAAGCACCTCAAGAAGCGCCGACGAAGGGTCCCCCTTGTAGTCGTAGCCCAGCTTGTCAAGTTCGTCCAGCATGAAGACCGGATTATTGGCACCGGCCTGTTTCAATCCCTGCAGTATGCGTCCCGGCAGGGCGCCGATATAAGTACGGCGATGCCCCCGTATCTCGGCTTCATCACGCACTCCACCCAGTGAGATGCGCACGAATTTACGGTTCATGGCGCGGGCAATCGACTTGCCCAGCGAGGTTTTGCCGACACCTGGAGGACCTACAAAACAGAGAATCGGCCCCTTCATTTTCTTTTTCAGTTTGCGAACCGCCAGGAACTCCAGGATGCGTTCCTTGATCTTGTCCAGGTAGAAGTGGTCATCATCCAGAATCTTCTTGGCTCTGGAAATATCCAGGCTGTCGCGCGTGGACTTGCTCCAGGGGAGTTCCACCATCCAATCCAGATAAGTCCGGACAATACTGGCCTCACCGCCATCCGGATGCATATTTTCAAGACGTCCCAATTGCTTGAGCGCCTCCTTCCGCACCGGCTCCGGCATTTTGGCCGCCTCGATCGCCTTCCTGATCTCGTCCAGTTCTTCTTTACCTTCATTGTCGCCAAGTTCGCTCTGAATTGCCTTCATCTGCTCGCGCAGGTAATATTCCTTGTGGTTTTTTCCCATCTCTTCACGTGCGGCGTTCTGGATCTTGGCCTGCACACTCATGAGCTCGACCTCGCGGTTCAGAAACTCATTGACCTTTGTCAGGCGAACGATCGGATTGTTTATTTCCAGCAAAGCCTGGGCATCGGCAACTTTCAGGCCAAGATTGCTGGAAACCAGGTCGGCCATGCTGCCCGGATCCTGAATGTTCTCAATAATAACCATTACCTCGGGCGAGATCTGTTTGCCAAGCTCCATGACCTTGGCCAATTGCTCACGCACGGTGCGTATCAGCGCCTCAACCTCCAGCGACATATCCCCTACCTCGGTATCGTACTGCCGCTCGACCCGGACCGTGTAAAACGGCTTGTCGGAAACGTACTCCGTAATGCGTGCCTTGGCCAGGCCTTGAACAAGGATCTTGACGCGGCCATCCGGAAGTTTGAGCATCCGCATGATCATGGCGACCGTGCCGACCTCATATATTTTATCGGCAGGAGGGTCTTCGTCGCCAACATCGTGCTGAGTAGCCAGCAGGATCATGCGGTCACCCGCCAGAGCGCTGTCTACGGCCTTAACCGACATTTCCCGCCCGACAAAGAGCGGTATGATCATAAACGGGTATACCACCACGTCGCGAATAGGCAGCAGCGGCAACACATCCGGAATTTTCAGCTCTTCCGAACCTTGTTCGGTATCGTTTTCTGTCTCTATCAATCTAAATCTCCTTTATATGTATCAGCCGCTCGCAACATTTCGGACAGGTCACCCGCAGCACCCCCCGGCGATATTCCGCACTGATCGCGCCGGGATCGACGTTTCCCGGAATATGTACCGCATGGTGAAAGCGGCCATGACAACGTTCCACGCATATAAACTTACCTTCGTTCATTTCCCTCGGTTTGCAGGCGTCGAGGATCAGAGTCATACCGCTCACTTTCAGGGAAATCGCGTCCAGAGTCAGCCCGGGCAGGTCAAACTCGATGACGATGTCCTTGCTCGTCTCATAGATATCCATCTTCGGACGGGTTTCATTGTCTTCAAAAGAGTCCCGCAACTCAAGGGAATGGAGCAGGCTGCGGATCTCGCCGACATGCCGGTTGAATATTTCCTGAGTAAACGGTTTCCTGCCTGAATAACTTGGCATAAGAGCACCTGAAAATGAAGGTAATGTACCGGAGTGCCTGAACTAATGCGAAGGTAATCATTCCCTCCGGCAAAGTCAAGGCAGACATTCGGCCGAGAACGTATTCAGGTAGAGTTTAAATTAGAATTTGACTTTGTCCATACTATGCAATAAATAAAGAAGTTTATTTGAATGTGACTAACCGGAAGATGGGGAACAGATCATGGAAAAATGGTCCATCAGTGAATCCGCAAAGATATACAATATCGACAACTGGGGCGCCGATCTCTTCTCGATCAATAAAAAGGGGAACATCTGCGTCCACCCTTCTTCAAACTCCAAGCACGCCATCGACCTTCGCGTTCTGGTGGACGATCTGATCAAGCGCAAAATCAAGCCGCCCATCCTGCTGCGCTTCATGGACGTGTTGCAGGGGCGCATCGCCTCGATCAACCGCGTCTTTAAAAACGCCATTCAGGAGAATGATTATCCTGCCAAATACCAGACCTTCTATCCGATCAAAGTCAACCAGCAGCGCCAGGTTGTTGAAGCGATCGCCGGCTACGGAAAACGCTACAATATCGGCCTCGAAGTCGGCTCAAAGCCGGAGCTGGTGGCCGGCATTTCGATCTCCAGCGGCAACAACCTGCCGATCATCTGCAATGGCTACAAGGACGCCGAATACATCGAGACGGTATTGTATGCCACCAAGATCGGCTTCGACATCACGCTGGTAGTCGAGAAGCTGTTCGAGCTGGAAAAAATCATCGAAATAGCCAAGAAGACCGGCATAACTCCCAAGCTGGGGATACGGGTCAAGCTCTCCTCGAAGGGAACCGGCAAATGGGCGACGTCGGGCGGCGAAGATGCCAAGTTCGGCCTGCGTATGTCCGAAATCATCGCCGCGATAAGAATGCTGGAAGACCAGGGGATGCTGGATTCGGTCAAGCTGCTGCACTCACACATCGGCAGCCAGATCACCAAGATCGACAAGATCAAGACCGCGTTGATCGAGGTTGCCCGTGTCTACACCGAGATGCGGAAGCTGGGGGTCGGCATTGAATTCCTGGATATCGGCGGAGGCTTGGGTGTCGATTACGACGGTTCCAAATCGAGCTATTTTTCCAGTGTCAACTACACTATTGAAGAGTACGCCAACGACGTTATCTACCAGATCAAGAACATCTGTGACGAAGCAGGGGTGGAATGCCCCAACATCATCTCCGAATCGGGCCGGGCGACGGTTGCCCACTACTCGGTGCTGGTCACCAATGTCCTCAACACCAATACCCAGCACCTGATGCCGAATTTCGAGGAGATCCTGGCCCAGTCGGAAAAGGTGGCTCCGACCGTCAAGAAGTTGATGGACATCTACAAAAGCATCGACCGCTACTCCTTGAGGGAGGACTACCACGACACGCTGCAGCTGATCAACGAAGCGGTCAGCCTCTTCAATCTCGGCTACCTGACGCTCAACGACCGGGCCATCGCCGAATGGCTTTATTCGAAAATCATCAAGAAGATCAACAGCATCGTCGAGAAGATCAAACCGATCCCCGAGGAGCTGCAAAACTTCCAGCTTTCAATGCGGCAGACCTACTTCGCCAATTTTTCCCTGTTCCAGTCGATCCCTGACTCCTGGGCAATCGACCAGCTCTTCCCGATCGTGCCGCTGCAGCGACTCAACCACAAGCCGGATGTCATGGCCTCGATCGCGGACATCACCTGCGACTCGGACGGCGAGATCACCAGCTTCGTCGGCGAAAACGGCCGTTCAAAATACCTGCCGCTGCACAAGATCCGCAAGGACGAGGATTATTACATCGGCTTCTTCCTGATCGGCGCCTATCAGGAGATTCTGGGGGATCTGCACAACCTGTTCGGAGACACCAACGCCGTCCATATTACGTTCAACAAGAAGACCGGTTACATGATCGACACCGTCATCAACGGCGATGCCACCTGGGAAACCCTGAAATATGTTCAGTACAAAGGGCCGGAGATCCTGAAGCGGGTCAGGGACAACCTGGAGAAAAGCGTGGCGACCAAGAAGATCTCCATCGAGGAGAGCAGTCACTTTATTGAACTGCTGGACCGGACGCTGCTGGGATATACGTATCTGGGAGAGTAGTTTTATCTGGAGCGGAGCCGGTTTCCCGCGCCAAAATTACAGTTTCCTATCCCTGCTTCCAGATTTCAATAATCCTCTCTGCGATTTGCTCCGGAGTCAGTTGGTCCGTATCAATTTCGTATTGAGCAGCGTCCATGTATTTCGGGGTCCGTCGTTCCAGGACTTCCGCCACCTCTTCGGTAAAGCTCTTGCCGCCGGTCAAGGAGGGCCTTTCGGTGCCCCCCTGGATTCGCGAGACGATGGTGGCCACTGAAGCCCTGAGCCAGACAATGCGGGAGTTCACTCGCAGGGTGTCAATATTCTCCGGCCTTTCGATAACCCCACCGCCCGAATCAATGACGATGTTGTCAACATTTGCCAGTTCCCGGGCGACTTCAGACTCCATATCGCGGAAAACCGTCCAGCCCTGCTTCTCCACGATCTCCGGAATGGACATGCCGGCCCGCTCGACTATCCTCGCATCCATCGAAATGCACTTCATCCGGAGATTCTCGGCGACAAGTTTACCGACCACGCTCTTGCCGGTGCCACGATATCCGATCAGTACTATGTTCATGACTGTAAACGCTCCATAACTATGCGGCGCATCACGTCGATGGGGGCATCAAGACCGGTAAAACGTTCGAATTGCAGAACCGCCTGGTTGATAAACATCTCGACTCCCGGAACGACTTTAAGGCCGCGAGACCTGGCCTCGGACAGCAGTTTAGTTTCAAGGGGGTTGTAGACAATGTCAAAGACAGCCTGCCCCGGCCGGAACAGCTCCGGAGAAACCAGGGAGACATCTACGTTCGGATGCATGCCGACCGGAGTACAGTTGATGATGACATCGGCACTCTCCATCGCCGCTGCGAGAGATGTCATCGTCCCGGTTTTTATGACGGCATCCGTGCCGGCCACCAGATCACTCTTCAGCCCCAGAAGCAGAGGCTCATTAACATCCAGAATTGCAAGTTCCGCCAGCTTGGTACTCCGGGCAAGGGTAAAGGAAATCGCCCTGGCCGCACCGCCGGCCCCCAGCATCAGAACGTTCTTGCCGTCGATCTCGACACCGTTATCAACCAGGGCCTTCAGCGCACCGGTTCCATCCGTGCCCAGCCCGATCAACTTGCCGTTTTCATGAATGACCGTATTGATAGAGCCGATGCTGCGATCAACATCCGAAATCTCGTCCACATATTTCATCACCTCGGTCTTGTGCGGAATGGTAACACTCAGGCCGCGAAAGTTTTCTATCGCCCGCATCCCTGCCAACGCGCCTTTTACGTCTTCGACCGGAAAAACCACATAAATGAAATCCAGGCCAAGGGCCTCGAAGGCGGCATTGTGAATTGCCGGTGAAAGGCTATGCCCGATAGGATTACCGATAACCGCACATAATTGGGTTTTGCTGCTGAATGATCTCATCTTTGACGAAACCTCCTTGATTTAGCAATATACGGGAGCCGCTTACAAATCGGTTGTCATCCCCGTTTGAAGCATGACATTTAAAATTGGTATTTCTACCAGATTCCTGCACCCATTGCGAGATGAAAACATAATGGCATCGCCCTTATCGGGACACGTCGGCAAGACCTTGTGTTCGTAGCTTCTCGGCGCCCGAATATCGGTTCTTTGTGGTCGAGACGTAAATATCAATAACCCATTTTGTAAAAGTTTTGTTACAGCTATTGTGCTAACAAGCAAATACCAGTATTATGCACCGCTCTGAAACAAAGCCCACCAATCAGGAAGGAACAATATAATGAGCAAAGTTCTGATAATAGGCGCCGGCGGCGTCGGCCAGGTTGTCACCCACAAATGCGCCCAGCGGCGCGACATCTTCAGCGAGATCACGCTGGCCTCGCGCACAAAAGCCAAGTGCGACGCGATCGCCGCCCAGCTGGGAGGGAGCATCAACACGGCGCAGGTCGATGCCGACAACGTCCCTGAACTGGTGGCGCTGATCAAACAGCTGCAGCCGAAGTTGGTGATCAACGTGGCGCTACCGTACCAGGACCTGCACATCATGGATGCCTGCCTGGAAACCGGCGTCGATTACCTCGACACCGCCAACTATGAGCCGCTCGACACCGCCAAATTCGAATACTCGTGGCAATGGGCCTATCAGGAACGCTTCAAGGAGAAGGGGCTGATGGCGCTCCTGGGCTCCGGCTTCGATCCGGGCGTCACCAATGTCTACACCGCGCTGGCCGCCAAGAAGTACCTGGACGTGGTGGAAGAGCTCGACATCATCGACGCCAACGCCGGGAGCCACGGGCAGCCGTTTGCCACCAACTTCAACCCGGAGATCAACATCCGCGAGGTAACCGCCACCTGCCGTCACTGGGAGAACGGCCAGTGGGTCGAGAGCCCGCCGCTGACAACCAAACATTACTTCGATTTCCCGGAGGGGATCGGCCCGATGAGCATCTACCGCCTCTACCACGAGGAGATGGAGTCACTGGTCAGACACATCCCGACCATCAAGAAGGCGCAGTTCTGGATGACCTTCTCGGACAATTACCTCAAACATCTGGAGGTGCTGCAGAACGTCGGCATGACCCGCATCGACGAAGTGGAGTTTAATGGCCAGAAAATCGTGCCGATCCAGTTTTTGAAAGCGCTCCTCCCCGATCCAGGTTCTCTGGGTCCGCTGACCAAAGGGAAAACCTGCATCGGCGTGATTGCCCGCGGAACCAAGGATGGGCAGCGCAAACAGGTCTACATCTACAACATCTGCGATCACGAAGCATGCTACAAGGAAGTCCAGTCCCAGGCTATCAGTTACACCACCGGCGTTCCGGCCGTGGTCGGCGCGATCATGATGCTGACCGGCAAATGGCGCGGCGCCGGGGTCTTCAACATGGAGCAGTTCGATCCGGAGCTGTTTCTGGATGTGCTGGGACCGATGGGACTGCCGACAGTGGTCGTTGAAGGCGGCGTGTGGCCGGAGCTGTAAAGATCAGCCTGTAAGCAGCATACAAATAAATGAAGGAAACATCATGAAACGATTAATTCTCTTCAGCCTGGTTTTATCCCTCCTGTCACCACTGGCGGCGCTTGCCGGTGGGCTGGAAGACTTCCTGTCCAACGTCAATGTCCAGGCCCGGGTGGACCTGCCGGGATTTTCAGCAAAAATAAGCACACAATTCGGGGTACCTCTTCCTCAGGTTCAGGCAGTTGTACGAACCGTTCGCGAACCAGCCGACGCATTCATGGTTTTTCAGCTTGGCCAGATGTCCGGAAAACAGCCCGAGAAGGTCATGGAAGTCTATGGCCCCGGCAAAGGTAAGGGATGGGGAGTGATTGCCAAGGAGTTGGGCATAAAACCGGGCTCGGCCGCATTCCACAGGCTGAAGAGCGGCGATCTTTCATTCAGCGGCAGACCTGCGGACGATGACGACACCCCCGGCAAGGGGAGAGGCAAAGGCAGGGGAAAAGGTCATAACAAATAGGGATTAATCATACGTGACCGGCATCGACATCGATAAAATTCTCCAGCTTTCTCCCTCCCCCGCCTACGTAGTGGACCTGGGGAGACTGCGTCACAACCTGGCCATTCTGGACCATGTCCAACAACGGAGCGGCGCCAGGATCCTGCTGGCTCTTAAGGCGTTCTCCATGTGGAGCGTCTTTCCGATCATCCGCGAAACGCTGCAGGGGGTCTGTGCCAGTTCCCCCTGGGAGGCACGCCTCGGCAGAGAACAGTTCAGTCGCGAGGTGCATAGTTTTGCTGCCGCCTTTAAAGAGAATGATGTCGTAGAACTGCTGCAGATATCCAACCACCTGGTGTTCAACTCATTTGGCCAGTTGGAGCGTTTCCGCCCCCTGTGGGAGAAGGAAAAGGGCCGCGTCTCCATCGGCTTGCGGGTCAACCCGGAACATTCCGAGGGGCATACCGAAATCTATGACCCATGCGCCGCCAATTCGCGCCTCGGGATTCCCCGTAAAGAGTTCGAAGGGCGTTCCCTGAGCGGAGTCGAAGGGCTGCACTTCCACACCCTCTGCGAGCAGCTATTCGAGCCTCTGGAACGGACTGCCAAGGCTTTCGAGGAAAAGTTCGGCGAATTCCTGCCGCGGATGAAATGGCTCAATTTCGGGGGGGGGCACCATATCACCCGCGAGGGGTACGATATCGACGGACTGGTGGAGCTAGTGAAATACTTCAGGGACAAGTACGATCTGGAAGTTTACCTGGAGCCTGGCGAGGCGGTCGCTATCGGCACCGGCATCCTGGTCGCCGAAGTGCTTGATGTGGTCAACAACGGCATGGATATCGCCATCCTCGACGTCTCCGCCACCTGCCATATGCCGGACATCCTGGAGATGCCATACCGTCCCGGCATCAAAGGCGGTTATAATCCCGGTGAGAAACCCTATACTTACCGCCTGGGGGGGGCATCCTGCCTGGCGGGGGATGTAATCGGGGACTGGTCGTTTGAGCAGCCGCTCCATCCGGGGGACAGGCTCGCCTTTGAGGACATGTCCCACTACACGATGGTCAAGACCACCACCTTCAACGGCATTCAGCACCCCCACATCTGCACCTTCGAGCCTGAAACGAAAGATCTGAAGGTGGTGCGCAGCTTCGGCTACGAAGACTTCAAACAACGACTTTCGTAGGGGCGGGTCTTGGCCCGCCCATGTTTGCAACCGCACAATCCGGGCAACCCAAGGGTTGCCCCTACAAGGAAAAAACATCATGCCAATTAATACACGAATCTGGATGACCGGAGCGCTGGACTGGTTCGCATTTATCGACGACGAAGAGGTTTTTCTGGGAAGACGCGAGGTGCCGACTCCTCTGGATGAGGGTGATGCCTGGACCAACGAGGTCGGCGACATGTTCAAGGTAATAGACGGTGAAATCAGGATCGTCGGCAAGACAGAACCGCCCAAGAAGTACTGGTAACACCGCCAGATGCCTTCCCTCCCACTGCAGCAGTTCTCCGCATGACAGACCCACTGCATATCATCGAAATCGCAATCCCGCTGTACCTGGATAGGACCTTTCACTACCTGGTGCCCGTACGGCTGCACAACACGGCGCTGACCGGCCGTCGTGCCCTGGTACCGTTCGGTAACCGCAAACTGACCGGTTACATTCTGGGGGATGCCGCCGACTCCAATATCTCCAATCTGAAAGAAATCATAGAAGTATTGGACAGCGAAACGCTCTGGACGGCGGGAGAGCTGGAGTTTTTCCGCTGGACCGCGGCATATTACCAGCACCCGCTGGGTGAAGTGGTGCGGACGGCCCTCCCGGCCGGAATAAATATCCAGACCCGCAAAGGGTCTACCGGCAAGGAGGGGGCGCTGACGGGAGGAAAAACCGCCCGGCGTGAACAGTTTTATCTCCCCGGGCCGGTTGTAGATCCCCCCCGGCAACCCGGCTCAAAGGCGCTCGAAATACTGGCGGTCATTCGCGAAGCCGGCGATATTTCGGGAGCGGACCTGCGCAAACGTTTCGGAGCATGCACTCCGCAACTCAGGCGTCTGACGGAACTCGGACTGAGTACCACGGAAGAGCGCGAAGTATATCGCGATCCATTCAAAAACCACGTCGTGAAACGTGACGAACCGCGACAGCTTCACACACATCAAAAGAGCGCCCTGGATTCGATTGCACTCTGCCTCGACGGGCAGCGGTTCACTCCGTTTCTGCTCTATGGCGTAACCGGCAGCGGCAAGACCGAGATCTATCTCCAGGCCATTTCGCACGCTCTCGAACGCGGAAAGAACGCACTGGTACTGGTGCCAGAAATAGCCCTGACGCCGCAGCTTACCGGACGCTTTCAGGCCCGTTTCGGCGGCGGCATCGCCATTTTGCACAGCGGCCTCTCCGACGGAGAGCGCTTTGACGAATGGCGCCGAATCAGGCGGGGACTGGCGCGAATCGTCATCGGCGCCCGTTCGGCTATTTTCGCACCGCTGGATAACATCGGCATCATCATCGTCGATGAAGAGCATGAATCTTCATTCAAACAGTCGGACGGTCTGCGCTACAATGCCCGCGACCTGGCGCTGGTACGGGGAAGGATGGAGATGGCCGCCGTTGTGCTCGGTTCGGCAACGCCATTAGTAACGAGTATCCATGCCGCTGCCGTGGGGCGCCTGACACTGCTGGAGCTGCCGGAGCGGGTCGAAGGCCGCCCGATGCCGCTGGTGGACCTGGTGGCCATGAAGGGGAGCAAAGAGACCATCTCCGCAGCACTGTCGGCAAGTCTGGCTGAAACTTACGATGAGGGGCGGCAGGCGATCGTTTTTCTCAACCGGCGCGGATTTGCAACCTTTCTGGTCTGCGCTGACTGCGGAAAGCCGCTGACCTGCCCCAACTGTTCCGTCACCCTGACCTATCACCGCCAGCGCGGCCAGAGTCTGTGTCACTATTGCGACTATGCCGTTCCGGCACCCGGCACCTGCCCCTCATGCGGCGGAACAACGCTGAGTGAACTGGGGACCGGGACCGAAAAGCTGGAGCACGACCTGAAAGAGCTGCTGCCGTCGGCAAGGATCGTCCGGATGGACAGCGACACGACCTCTGGCAAGGGGAGCCACGGGCGACTGCTGTCACGAATGAGCGACGGCAGCGCCGATATACTGGTCGGCACCCAGATGATTGCCAAAGGGCATGACTTCCCCGAGGTAACGCTTGTCGGGGTGGTAAACGCCGAATCTAGCTTGGGGATGCCGGATTTTCGGGCCGCTGAACGTACCTTCCAGTTGCTGTCCCAGGTCATCGGACGGGCCGGACGAGGAGAAAACCCAGGACGGGTGGTTGTCCAGGCGCTCGATCCGGAACAGTATGCAATAAAGTCCGCCGCAGAGCACGATGCGGCCGGATTTTACCGTCAGGAGTTGGAGTTTCGCCGGGAAGCCGGTTATCCCCCCTTCACATATCTGGCCGCATTCGCGATATCCGGGCTGTCCGAACAGACGGTCTCCGAACAGGCCGACTCCACCGCCCATACACTGGCACAACTGAAATCCAAACTGAAGATCCGGGTCGAAATTCTTGGTCCGGCCCCCTCACCCATCTATCGTTTGCGCAACCGTTTTCGCCGCCAGATCCTGCTCAAGGCCGTAAACCGTGGCGATCTACATCGATTGCTCATTGCCTGGCGACAGCAGGAGACGATTGCTTCGACTGTTCGCATTTCCGTCGATATCGATCCGGTTGACATGATGTAAAAAAAGGCCCGTAATCAGTTAGAATACGGGCCTTTTCCGTTCATATTTCTTCAAGATCAGAACATGGTGCTGAGACCGAACTCGACCTTGGCTTCACGTGGATAGGAGTTGTTGTCAAATGTGGCTGATTTGAACGCGGCAGCTCCGTCAAGATCGAGTCTGAGCCAATCCGGTCCCACGGACAGGCCGAAAGTTCCGACCGGCCCCACTGATGACTCTGCAACATTAGTGTACATGCCGAGGCGAAACGCCAAGTAGCTGAGCGGCTTAAGCGTTGCACCGAATCCAAAGTTCTGGCTGGCGTTGCCCAGGGCGAGAGTCTTGTTTTTGGTCATATCCATATCGGCTGCGACAGTCAGCCAACTATAGGGATCAATGGCGACACCCACCCGAACCTGCGGTTCAACCTTTGTTTTGCCGGTAAAACCGATTGGAGCATCGAATTCCGGAGAGTTCAGGTTTTTTGCGACGATCCCGGCGTTGAACTGCCCGACAACAGGAAGCACTTTTCTCCAGGCGACGCCGAGATCGAGTCCGACAGTAGTTGAATCGGTCTGTGAATCGGTAACTCTCTTCACTATGTTGTTGGAGCCTTTCGCCTCCTGAATGTTTATGATGCTTCCATAGGTGGTTCCCATCATCACCTTGACGGCACCACCGACGCCCAACTGACCTAACTCCTTCAGATCAAACTTGTAACCGTAGGCGATGGGAACTTCTGTCAAAAGGAGTCCTCTTACTGCCAGGCTCGTCGAGTTGTTGCTGATACTGGTATTTTTTCCGAAAGATCCGCCCAGATTAATCATGGCCTGAGCCAGCTGGTCAGTAGACAAGCCGGACTTGTTTGATGCTGCAAGCTGTCTCTCAAGTGTATCGACTACCGCCGTATTTCCGGCAAAGGCGGCCAGAATCGCACTGTACTGGGAAGGTGAAAAAACCGGGTTCTGCCGGCCGGCCACAGCCCCGATATTGGTTGCAAATTGAGATAGAGTCGTAGCGTTATTCGCCGGCATGATATTTACCCTATCAACCTTGTTTACGTAAACATCCATCTCGGACGAGACAAAGGCCCCCACACCGTAATTTTTGTACTGGAACGCGAGAGCTCCGCCGGGGCTTATCGCCATTGTTCCGCCGTTGCTATCGATGTCATTCAGAATACCGATGAACTGGACAGACTCACCAGCAGCTTTTAGTGCGTTCGTACTGGAGCTTGCATTCAAATCATTCAGGTTGTTAAAATCGAGCTTGCCCAGTCTATCCGTATTCTCGGCAAGGGCTGAGTTTATGTTTATCCCCACCCCCCCGTTAAGTTTCGCACTGAACGGTTTCTCGTAAAATGCCAGTCCCGCCGGATTCCAGTAGCTGGCAAAAGAGTCTGTCGTTACCGCGACTCCGGCACCACCCATGCCGGTTTTACCGAGCGGCTGAAAACTCGCCGCATTCGCGGCAACCGGAAGTGACAGACATAAAAGCGCCGCCGCAATTTTTGTTCTCTTCATCCCTACTCTCCTTTTCCATCTGGATTTAACCGTAAAAAAACTGTCTGTCACTATCAAGTAATAAAAAAACAGTGTCAAGACACAAAAAACGTTTGCTCGAATGAAGATCGCCAGCGCACCGGGCGCGGCCTTTGTTGTTTCACTCCTCTCGATAAATCTGCTACAGTGTCATGCGTCTCTCACCCTATTTATGGACTCTTAATCTATGCATCACGGCGGAATTTATGAAGAAGAGATAGCCGGCAAGGCCTACGACCGGGCCCTGTTACGGCGCTTTGCGCGCTACGTGGCGCCCTACCGCCTGTCGATCATGGTCGTGGTCCTGATACTGCCGCTGGTCGCAGCCTGCCGGCTGGCGCAACCCTGGATCATCAAACTCGCCATCGACAGCCATATCACCACCGGCAGGCTGGCCGGACTGGAAAACCTGGCACTCGGTTTCCTCGGCATCTTGCTGGTTGAATCGCTGCTTTCATTTCTGGAGGTGTATCTGCTGCAGTCGGTCGGACAGCGGGTCATGTCCGACATGCGTTCTGAACTGTACCGTCACGTCATGCATCTGCCGGTTTCATGGTTCGACCGCGTGCCGACCGGCAGCGCCGTCACCCGCCTGACCAGCGATATCGAGGTGCTGGGCGAAATGTTTGCCTCCGGCATCATCACCATTATCGGCGACATCCTGTTGCTGATCGGAATTATTTCCGTCATGCTCTGGATGAATATGAAACTGTCGCTGGTGACTTTTTCCGTCCTGCCGGTTTTGTTGTATGTCGCCTACACCTTCCGGCGGCGCATGAGAAAATCGTTCCGTGAAGTGCGCGCCCGCCTGGGAAGCCTGAATGCCTTTTTGAACGAATGCATAGCCGGCATCAGCATCATCCAGATCTTCAACCGCGAACGGGATGAAGAGCAGCGCTTCAGCCTGCTGAATGCATCGTACCGTGACGCCAACATGCCGGTCATCTTCTGGGATGCGTCTCTGTATGCCCTGGTTGAGGCGCTGTCATCGATTGCCGTGGCGCTGATCATCTGGTACGGAGGCGGTGAAATCATGACCGGGGCACTGACATTCGGTGTACTGGTCGCCTTCATCCAGTATATTGAAAAGTTTTTCGGTCCGATACGCGACCTCTCGGCCAAATATTCGGTCATGCAGGGGGCGATGGCATCACTGGAAAGGATCTTTGCTCTGCTGGATACGCCGGAAACAGCGTCCCCCCTCCCAACCTCCCCCCGCTTGGGGGAGGAGCAAACTCCCACACCTTTAGGCCCCGGAGGGTCAAGCGGCGGAGGGTTGGAGAGTGGGAGTAGTTCTGTCCCTCTGATTGAATTTCGCGATGTATCGTTTTCCTATCAGGTCGGCAACGACATCCTGAGCGGCCTGAACCTTGCGGTTCATCGCGGCGAACGAATCGCCATCGTGGGAGAAAGCGGCGGCGGAAAAACGACTATTACCCGTCTGCTGACACGTTTGTATGAAATCGAGCGCGGCACTATTCTGTTGCAAGGAGTCGACATTCGGGATTTCGACCTGGCACAGGTGCGCCGCCGGGTCGGCGTTGTCCTCCAGGACCCCTGCCTGTTTGCCGGAAGCATCGAATTCAATATCTGCCTGGGTGACCCGCAGGCACGGCTGCGCGTTCGTCAGGCGGCGGCGGCAGTCGGGGCTGACCGGTTTATAGACCGGTTGCCGGGAGGATATGAAGAAGAGGTGCGCGAACGGGGGAGCAACTTCTCCGTCGGAGAGAAACAGTTGATCTCATTTGCCCGGGCCGTTGCCTTCGATCCGGAGATACTGGTGCTTGACGAGGCAACCGCCAGCATCGACAGCGCCTCGGAGCAGATGATTCAGGAGGGGATCAGGGGAATGATGGAGGGACGCACCTCGCTGGTCATCGCCCATCGACTTTCTACCATCCGGGATGCGGACCGTATCGTCACAATCCAGCATGGAATCAAGGTCGAAGAGGGCACGCACGAGGAACTGATACGCGCCGGCGGAGCGTATGCCAGATTGCACCAGCTGCAGTTCGGCGAAATGTAAATACAATCCTCCCGCAACTGATATTGCATAAGCCGCAAGAACCTGATAACTTGATCTAAGTCCTGCTTAGGGCAGAAAAATCTTCCAGCCAGCAAACAACATTTCAGGAGTCCCCCATGTGCACAACCTGCGGATGTTCCACGACCGATCACGACCACGATCACAACCACGACCATCATCACGGCGACGATCATGGCCACAAACACGGCCACGACCATTCCTGCAAACACGACCACGAAGGCAAACATCATCACCATCATGACACTGAATCCGGAAAGCGGACTAAGATCACCATCGAAGAAGACATTCTGGGTAAAAACAACCGTCTGGCCGGTTTTAACCGCGCCCTGTTCAAGGAAAAAGGAATTTTTGTCCTGAACCTGGTCAGCTCGCCCGGTTCCGGCAAGACAACCCTGCTCGAACGTACCCTGCATGACCTGTCACAGGAGCTCCGTTTCGCCGTCATCGAAGGTGATCAGCAGACCGATAACGACGCCCGGCGCATCGCCGCCACGGGGGTTCCGGTGCGTCAGATCAACACCGGCGCTGGATGCCATCTGGATGCCCATATGATCATGCATGGCACCGAGGGGTTTGACCTGGACGACCTGGATCTGCTGCTGATCGAAAATGTCGGCAACCTCGTCTGCCCGGCTGTCTTCGACCTGGGGGAGAACCACAAGGTCGTTGTTCTGTCGGTTACGGAGGGGGAGGACAAACCTCTCAAATACCCCCAGATGTTTCATAATTCTACCGTCATGCTGCTCAACAAGACCGACCTGCTGCCGCATCTCGATTTTGATGCCGAGAAATGCAAGGAGTTCGCGCGCCAGGTAAGTCCCGGCATCATCATTTTCGAAGTATCGGCCCGGACCGGCGCAGGGATGGATGCCTGGTACCAGTGGCTGAAAGCCGAGATAGACCGCTGATACTCCGCCGGCGGCACACGATCCGGGGGATCGTCCAGGGGGTCGGCTTCCGGCCGTTTGTATACCGGCTCGCGCACGAGCATGACCTGGCCGGCTGGGTACGCAATACTCCGGCCGGTGTCGAAATAGAAGTCCAGGGAACCGTTGACCGGCAGGGCGCTTTTGATGCCGCACTCCGTAACGACCTCCCCCCCCTGGCGCAGGTAACCTCGCACCTCAGCAGAGATATCCCCGTAGGTGGCGACCATTCTTTTACGATACTCCCGAGCGGGTCCGGAATGGCGGACATCCAGATCGCTCCGGATTCCACTATTTGTTCCGACTGTCTGCGGGAACTTTTCGACCCGGCCGACCGGCGCTACCGCTATCCGTTCATTACCTGCACCAACTGCGGGCCCCGCTACAGCATCATAACCGGCATCCCCTACGATCGTCCCAACACGACCATGGCCGGTTTCCCGCTCTGCCCCGACTGCCTGGCCGAATACCGGGATCCGCTCGACCGGCGCTTTCATGCCCAGCCGATCGCCTGCCATGTTTGCGGGCCCCAGGCGAGCCTTCTTGCCATCTCGGGCGAGAATATTTCCGAAGGTGACGAAGCGGTTATAAAGGCCGTAGAGCTCCTGAAGAGCGGAGCGATCCTGGCGATCAAAGGCATCGGCGGCTACCACCTGGCGGTTGATGCCTGCAATCACGATGCGGTAGGACGGCTGCGGGAGCGCAAGAAGCGCGATGAAAAGCCCTTTGCTGTCATGGCGGCTTCCCTCGAAACAGCCCGCGAACTGGCGTTGACCAGCGAGATGGAAGAGCGGCTGCTGAACTCTCCGGAAGTCCCGATAGTCATTGTCAGAAAACGCCAGGACACCCCGCTTTCGCCTCTGATCGCGCCGAATAACGGCTGGCTCGGCCTGATGCTGCCTTATGCGCCGCTGCATCACCTGCTGTTTGCCCCTCACCCGGCCTTTGGCCACCCTCTCCCCGAGGGAGAGGGTGAAATGCGTCCCCTCGCCCTCCGGGAGAGGGATAGGGAGAGGGACAATTTCCGGGCCCTTGTCATGACCAGCGGCAACATCTCCGACGAACCGGTCGCTTTTGAAGACGGTGAGGCCCTGCGGCGCCTGGCTGGAATTGCCGACTATTTTCTATCCCATGACCGGCCGATTCATATTCGCTGCGATGATTCGGTGCTGCGCGTTTTCCAGGGAAAACCACTCTTTTATCGTCGCGCCCGGGGCTACGCCCCCCGCGCCGTCGCACTTCCCTTCACGGTCCAGCCGCTCCTGGCCGTCGGAGCTGAACTGAAGAGTGCCGTCTGCCTTGCAGATGGCAACAGAGCCGTTCTCAGCCAGCATATCGGCGACCTGCAGAACAGCGCAACCCTGGATTCGTTCGACCAAACGGTCACGCATCTGTCCGGTATTCTGGCGATCAAGCCGAAGCTGGTCGCCTGCGACCTGCACCCGGACTACCTTTCGTCCCGTTTCGCCGAGGACACCGGAGTTCCGCTGATCAGGGTACAGCACCACCATGCCCACCATGCCTCCTGCATGGCCGAAAACGGCCTGGATGGCGACGCCATCGGAATCATTTTTGACGGCACCGGGCATGGCCCTGACGGCACGGTCTGGGGGGGGGAATTTCTCGTTGGGGGGTACCGTGACATCCGGCGCGCAGGACACTTCCGGCCCGTGCCTTTACCGGGGGGAGATGCCGCCGTACGTGAACCGTGGCGCATGGCGATGGCCTACCTGTATCAGGCGCTGGGAGAAGCCGCTTTTGCAGTTGATCACCCGGCAACCCGGTTCCTTCCGGAAAACGAGATGGCGTTGTTTGCCCGGATGTTGAGGCGCGGGATCAATTCTCCCCTGACCTCCAGCTGCGGACGGTTGTTTGATGCCGTCGCGGCGCTGCTCAACCTGCGACATACCGTGTCGTATGACGGACAGGGGGCGATCGAACTGGAAGGGTTGGCGGAGACCGCTGAAAATGGCGAGGGCGAAAGTCACCCCTACTCGGTTACGCTCCATGAAGGAGCTTCCCTTCAAGTCGACTTCTTCCCGATGCTGGCGGAGATTCTGGCCGACATCGATGCCGGCATCCATAGCGCGGTGATTGCAAATCGTTTTCATCAGACAGTTGCATCTGCCGCCTCAGACGTTTGCCTGCATATTTCCGCCGCTACCGGACTGGACCGGGTTATTCTCTCGGGCGGCGTTTTTCAGAACCGCCTATTGAGTAAAATGATATATACTGCCCTGACAGCTAAGGGGCTGAACGTTTTTACCCATCGCCTGGTACCGCCGAACGATGGCGGTATCGCCCTAGGACAAGCTGCAATCGCAGGAAGGAGAAAGGACTGATATGTGTCTTGGTGTTCCGATGAAAATTATCAGTAAAGACGGGGACAACGTCGTCGCCGAAGTAGATGGAGTCCAGAAAGAAGCCAGCGTCATGCTGCTTGGGGAAGAGGTTGCGGTCGGCGATTATATCATCGTTCATGCCGGTTTTGCCATTTCCCGGCTGGATGAAGAGTATGCCGAGGAGACTCTCAGTTTGATGCGGGAAGTATTCTCGCCCGAGGATATGGCATGAAATTCCAGGATGAATTCAGAGATCGTGACCTGGTTCAAAACATGGCGGTCAATATACGCCGCATGGCGGAACGGTTGCCGGCGCCGGTGAACTTCATGGAGGTCTGCGGCACCCATACCATGTCGATATACCAGTACGGCATCCGCTCTCTGCTCCCCGAAAATGTCCGGCTTATCTCCGGCCCCGGCTGCCCGGTCTGCGTCACCCCGATCGGCTACGTCGACAAGGCAATAGCATGCACAGCCGACCCTCGCAACATAGTTACCACCTTCGGCGACATGCTGCGTGTCCCGGGCAGCAGGTCATCGCTGATGGAGGAACGGGCCAAGGGGGCTGATGTCCGCATCGTCTACTCACCGCTTGACGCGGTTTCACTGGCAAAAAGCAATCCGGACCGCCGGGTGGTTTTTCTCGGAGTCGGCTTCGAGACTACAACACCGGCGATTGCCGCCGCCATCCTTGAGGCAGCCAAGTCGGGAGTCGCGAATTTCTCGGTTCTGACGTCGCACAAGACCATCCCCATTCCGATGGAACTGCTGACCTCGGATCCTGAACTGGGGCTCTCCGGTTATCTCTGTCCGGCACACGTCAGCACAGTCATCGGCGGAAACGCCTACAAGCCGCTTGCCGAAAAGTACCATATCCCTTGCGTAGTCACCGGTTTCGAACCGGCCGACGTCATGCAAGGAATCGAGATGCTCCTGTCCCAGATTCTGGCCGGGACAAGCAGGGTGGAGATTCAGTACAGCCGGGCCGTTTCATGGGAGGGAAACCCCAAGGCCCGAGCGGTCATCGGACAGGTGTTTGAACCGTGTGACACCGAATGGCGCGGTCTGGGGGTGTTGCCCGGGACCGGAATGGCTATCAGGGGTGACTATGCGGATTTTGACGCCGAGCGGGTGCTGACGCTGGACGTCCCCGAAGCGGTCGAAAATCCGGCCTGCCTCTGCGGTGAGGTCCTGAAGGGAAAAATGACGCCGTTCGGCTGCCCGCTCTTTGCGACGCTCTGCACCCCCGAGTCGCCGGTCGGTGCCTGCATGGTCTCCAGCGAAGGGACCTGCGCGGCAGCCTATAAGTACGGGAGATAACAAGATGTTTACCATGCAAGATTTGCGCGACCATTACCGTTTCACCGATCAGGACGCCGAACTGCTCCAGTCGCTGCAGCCCCTGGCGGAACAGAACCAGGAACGCTTTTCGCTGGAGTTCTACGACTATCTCTACAGTCTCCCGGAGACGGCGGCGATTCTCAACAACAGCAATCGTCAGCGGCTGCGGGAAATGCACGGCAACTGGTTCATGTCGCTCTTTACCGGCATCTACGACAATCATTACATGAATCATCTGACCCGTATCGGCCACGCCCACGTCAAGGGCGGTCTCAGCGTTCACTTTGTCAATGCGGCTATGAATCAGATCCGCCATTTCCTGCTCGGCCTGATAGACATCAATTATTCCGATCGCGAGCTGCGCCGCGGCTTACGGGAAGCGATCGAAAAGATTCTCGACATGAATCTCGACGTGATGAGCACCTCCTACCACGAAGAGGAGATGAAAAAGGTTTTCGTCTCGCGCAAAGTCGAATCGCTGCTGATCACGGCGACCGAACGCTTCACTTACGGACTGAACCTGGCCCTTGTTCTGGCGCTTGCCGGGGTCTCCATATCGGTCGTAGTCCTCTTTGGCTGGGACATCTTGAATATTTTCAAAGGAGATGTGGAAAAGGGAATTCTCTCGGCGCTCGGATCGCTGCTGATCCTCTGGATGATGATCGAGCTGATGGACAACGAAATTAAGAACCTGAAAGGGGGCAGATTCAACATCCTGGTCTTCATAGGCGTCATCATCGTCGCGATGATCCGCGAGATACTGATCTCTACCCTGCGGCACGACGATCTCACCACCCAGGCTTTTCTGGCCGGTACCCTGCTGATTCTGGGGGTAGTCTACTACCTCGTATCACTGGCCCAGAAAGAGCATCAGAAAATCTGAGGCATGGGCTCCTTTTCGCACATACTGGCTGGCTTTTCGCTCGGTTTTCGCCACCGCCGCGGACTGCGGCGGCTGCTTGACGGCACCCCGCACAATTCCAGCATCATAGAGCTTGATCCGGAGGCGTTGCGCTCTTCGGGGGTCGCCGTTCTGGCTATCGATTTTGACGGCGTCCTGGCGGGTCACGGCGCGGCCGTTCCTCTCCCGGAGGCGGTCGCCTGGATGCGACGCTGCGAAGCGGTCTTTGGCGGCGCTCGGATATTCATCCTCTCCAACAAGCCTACCGACGGGCGGAGACGCTGGTTTGCCGAGCAGTTCCCCGCGATGCGCTTCATCTCCGATGTAAGAAAAAAACCGTATCCCGACGGCCTGAACAAAACAGGGGAACTCGCCGGAGTTCCCCTCTCTTCAATCATGATGATCGATGACCGCCTGTTGACCGGCTGCCTGGCCGCACTGGTTGCCGGTGCCCGCCCCTGCTACATCCGCCGCCCCTACATTTCATACGGTTTCCGCCCGGTCGCCGAGCTGTTTTTTTTGTTGTTGCGTGCGGGAGAACGGCTCTTTGCGCGGCTGGTTTCCCGGCATTGATGCATTACTCCACCAGCTTGTTACTGATGGCGTAATGAGTCAGCTCCGAATTGTTCTTCATCTTCATTTTTTGCAGAATACGCGTTCGAAACGTGCTTATGGTTTTCACACTGAGCGACATTTCCGCGGCGATTCCGGAGACCGTCATCCCTGCTCCGATCAGGTGCAACACCTGGAATTCGCGATTGGAGAGTGTTTCATGAAGCGCCTTATCGGTGTTGTTATCCAGCGATTCGGCCAGCTGCTCTGCAAGGGAGCTGCTGATGTACCTGCCTCCCGTCAAGACCTTATGGATCGCCTGCAACAGATTGTCCGAGGCGCTAGCTTTGGTGAGGTAGCCGGACGCTCCGCAGCGAATGGCCCGCACCGCGTACTGGTCTTCCGGATGCATACTGAGAATCACAACCGGCAGCCTTGGGTTGCGGTTCTTCATCTCCTTCAGCACATCCAGGCCGCCCCTGCCGGGCATGGAGATGTCCAGCAGAACCAGATCAAATTCTCCGCTATCCGCCTTGGCAAGCGCCTCATTCCCGTCTGACGCCTCTTCGACCACGATGACAGCGGAGCTGTCCGCGAGAATCTGTACCAGGCCCTTGCGGACTATGGCATGGTCATCGGCGATGAGAATCTTCACCATCCAGTTATATCCTTTGTGTTCGGAGAAATGGTTGAGCTTGATTCCGGGCTTCCAGAACCGCTGTCAAACTTTTACCACACTTTTGATGAAATCAAAGAGACCGGACAAAAGCCGACTGAAGCGGTCCGCATTCGTTGGCCATTCAAAAGGGGCCTGCCGAAGCAGGCCCCTTTTCACTAAAGCTCCATTGACGGGGGCGCTACTGCGCCCCCGTAGCTTTTTCGGCTGTTAATTTACAACCTTGTAAGGCCGCATCATGTCATTATCTTCGTGATCAAGGATGTGGCAATGCCACAAGTAGCCTGTGCCCTGCGTCGGGTCGAAGGGGTAGAGGTTGACGCCAGCCTTCGACTGGGAAAGCGGCGCGCTGGTCGGGGCCCAGCGCATAATGATCCTCATTACCTGGCCGGGATTTGCCTTGGCCGTGTCCTTCAAACCGGACTCCTCGGGGGCCGGCGCCTGGGCATCGTGGAGGAGGAAGGGGGCGATGTCCGGGTTGCCACCCACAACCGGAACAGTCTGGCGGTTCGCCAGCTTAATGGTCCGGCCGTCGTTGTCATACTTCAGCGGCGGACCGAAACCGGGACAGGGATTGAAGGGGTCGTCTATCGCACCGGTCGGATCTATGTTGAAGCACAGGGGAGAGTTCAAATCACCGGCATAAGCCTTGGGCCATGCCCCTGGAACCGTGCTGGACGGATCGCCGGTATCCAGGCCGACATAGCCGCCGGGGATATTCGACCCCATTGTTCCGTCCGCATCGTACGTTTCCCGGTTAAGAATCTCGTACTGCACCAGGTGGGTATGGATCGGGTGGGCATCAGCGGTCAGGTTGATGATCTCCCAGAGCTCGGTCGAACCGACGCGCGGTTGTTCGCTTACGCCGCCGGCCGGGATGTTGGGCGCCGGCTGATTCAATATCTTGCCATCAAAATGGGTGTTGTTGAGCAGCACTTCGATCGGGCCGCCTGCTCCACCATGTTCTTTCAGGATGAGCTGTCTGACCTTGTCGATCTTGACACCGGGGGCAATATTCCCCTTGCCGTCGGTGAGGCGCAGCACCGGCGTCGGGCGATTGCACTGCCCTTCGGCGGGATTGCAGCTGGTGTCTTTAGCCGCTACAGCGTTGCTCACCTGGAACTGCATGATACTGGCCATTTGCGGCTGGTCCGCCGGCAGCATCACACCGGGGTGGTCGGGATCGGGATGGGGCACCGGATAGAGCCCGTCGGGGAAGGGAACCGGCGCATCGTTGGTGACCGTTATCTTCTTTCCGGCAAATTTCGTGAAGTCCACAATAATGTCGGCCCGCTCGGCCGGGGCGATAAAGACCTGCTTGATCGGCACCGGTGCATCCAGGTAGTTGTCGTCCGCGCCGATCTGGTAGACGGGAACACCGCCAAATGCGAGACGGTAGACCCGTGCGTTGGAGCCGTCCAGCAGGCGGAGGCGGTAGCGCCGCGGCTCAACCTTGAGGACCGGCCAGGGTGTGCCATTGACGACCGCAACATCGCCGATGAACTCGGGATTCCAGAAGGGGTGGATATTCGGATTGGTAGGGGGGCCGTTCAGGTTGCTGGTGGCAACATCCGCCCCGCTGCCGTCCGGGAAGAAGAGCTGGCTGTTCGTATCGAACTGACGGTCCTGCAGGGCCATTTCGATCTCGTAGGGGCCGCTCGGCAAGTGACTCGGCTCCTTGGCCGCGTCGCGCAGCAGATAGAAAGCCTCCAGGCCGCTGTAAACACCGGTGCGCGTAGCACCCAGGGCATGATCGTGGAACCAGAGGGTCCCCGGTTCCTGGGTGTTGTTGTACTGGTAAATCGCCTTGCCGGGACCGGGATTGTCAAGCGTGGCAAAACCTTCTCCCTGTTTGCCGTCCGCCGTGAACCATGCCGTCGGACCACCGTCGAAAGCGGCCGGAACCTCGGCGCCGTGGAGATGCGGCACGGTTGGAGGTGAACCGACGAACGGTCTGCAGCATGGGTCACCCGGCTTCTTTGTGCAGTCAATGGCCCTCATGTCGCACATCAGGTTCAGCGGGTCGGCCCAGTGGATCGTCTGGTCTATCGTCAACAGCCCCTGGACCAGTCCATCGACAAAGGTCGTTCCCGACTTGTTGGAGTAGTTGAAGGCCGGCAGATTGTTATCGTATGCCACCGCCGTCGGAGTGAATCTGGCGGCCTCCAGGGTCACCGCAGGCCAATGCGCCGGGCCAAGGGTCTTGCCGGTCTTCGAGTCCGATGTCTCATAAGCCCACACGCTGGTGTCCTGGATATTGACCGAAGGACAATCCTTTGTAACCTGATTGATTACATCAAAGTACGTTTTAGGGTAACTTGCCGTGAGGGGGTCGGGGAGCACCTCCTGCTTGACTTCTTTCATCTCGACGGTGAGCGATGGATGCTGGAGCGCATTGACTCGTGGAACAGTGCCTGCAGGACCGAATACCGCCATCGGAACCGCGAACTGCGGGACGCAGGCCCCCGGGAGTGCCGTTTGCCTGACCAGGGTGCTCGCGCCGGCGCTCCCGATCGCTCCCGCCAGGAGAACGCCGAGCACGACGCCCAGATTGGTTGATTTTGTTTTTGTCCACATACGAAACCTCCATTGTTGGTTATTTACTTTATTTCGTTGAATTTACGACAACTCCCTTCTGCTCACGCAAACGCCTGGTTTAGCTCACCCCCTTTCTTTTTCCGTATTTATAATCAATCAAAAACTTCGAAAATCTTTCCGCACGTATTAAATCTGTTTAAATATTACCCGAGAAAAGGTGGATATCAAGAGGGAGTCTGTCTGAAATATTTGTAGGAATAAGGCTGGTTTTAGCGTAGGACGAAGACCTACAAAAGGAGTGATGGTTTCAGGGAGAGAGTGACCGGTCTCGTTGAGGAAGGGCCTGACATGGTGCTGTTTTAGTGGATTTTTCTTGTCTCAGGTTGCTGTTTCCCTTCCGGCAAGAGGAATGATCATCCGGACTGATGTTCCCCCCTCCGCAAGGCGGCTGATATTCACATCTCCTCCAAGGAGAAGCACGCGTTCCCGCATTCCGATAAGACCCAGCGAATCAGGGTCCGAGATCCGGCTTTCGCTGATCCCCTTGCCGTTGTCCGTCACGGTGGCAACCAGCGCATTTCCTCTTTCCTCCAGCGTTACCCTGGCCAGTGTCGCTTCGGCATGGCGGCAGATGTTGGTCAGCGCCTCCTGAACGATGCGGAACAGCGCCGTGGAACGGCAGCGGTCCAATGTTCCGCAATCGATACTGCTGCTGACTTCACAGCAAACGCCGGATCTTTTTTGAATTTCCTGCGCCTGCCATTCGATTGCCGCAATGAGACCCAGGTCATCCAAAATACCGGGACGCAAATCAGCGGAAATTCTATGCACCGTCTTGATGGTTTCATCGATGTACTTCAGCATTTCCGCGGTCTTTTCTTTCAGCGGTTCGCAGCCGGCGGGCAATTTGCCGCCCAGCCAGGATACATCCATTTTCAGGGCCGTGAGCGATTGACCGAATTCATCATGAATCTCCCGGGCGATTACGGTTCTCTCCTCCTCCCGAACCGCCTGCAGATGCCGGGACAGGTTCCGCAACTGTTTGTGTGAAACCCGCAGTTCCTCCTCGGTCTCTTTCTGCGCGGCCAGCGCCAGTTGACTCTGCCGGTTTGCGCCCAGCAGCTCCTCCGTCCGCTGCATGACCCGCTGTTCCAGCTGGGCATTCAGCCTGCCGACCTCCTCCTCCGCCTGCCTGTGTTCGCCGATCTCGTTCTGGAGCCGGTCATTGGAAGCCTGCAATTCCAGAGTTCGTTTCTCCACCTGCTGCGACATGTCGCGAAAGGCGTCGGACAGGACGCCGATTTCATCCTTTGATGTGTGCTTCAGCCCAACGAGGTAATTGCCCTTCTTGATCTCCAGTGCCGCTGCGGTAATCTCGGTGAGAGGCCCGACAATCTGCCGGGTCATCAGAATAATGATCGCGATTACCGCAATAACCCCCGCCAGCGAGATCATCAACCCGAAGCCGTGGGTACGAGTGAGCACGGCATTATATTCCTCTTCCGCCTTCCGGTTTTTTTTGGACATGGACTCGGCAACCCGCTGCAGAGCCAGGTCGATGGCGATGATTCCTTTATCGAGCTGGGCATCCACGTCAGAAAGAGGACCGGGCACCTTTGCTCCCCCGCGGATCAGCGGCAGCATTTCCTGCTCATAGATGCGGATGATGTCATTGATCGCCCGTTCCGCCTCCCTGACACTCGCTCGTTCCCGTGGAGTTTCAGCGGTTTTATCCACGTTGCGCAGCATTTCCAGGCTTTCCTTTTTGCAGACAAGCCACTCCCGGTCCGATTGGGCCAGATCCCGGTTGATTATGGCATTGGCTATGATCTGATACATTTCCTTGCCGATATTTTGGGAGTTTCTTGCCAATTGCAGATATTCGGAACGTTTCAAAGTCTCCAGGTAGAGGTTTTCAAGCTTGCGGAGCGCGAAAAAGTTGAAGCCGACCACGGCTACTATCAGCAGCAGGCAAAGAGCGAAACCGGCGGCAAGTTTTTTCTTGATGCTGTTTTTCATAGAAACTTTTCACTGAAACAGGAAGATAACACTCTGTGAAATTATAGCTCATCATTTACACATGTCAAAAGCCACGATATCAGCATGGTTGCCGCCTCTCCTGGAGAGATGCATCCCTGGCAGGCTCATAAACCCTCATTTTAGAGCTCACCGGTCTGTATTGACATTCAACGTAACTGCCCGTTTTTGGTTGACCGCTATCATTGCCGGAGAGTAAAAAGTGAATCAACTAACACCGATTTGAGTTCGAGTTGACAATCAACTAAACAACGCCACCGGCGGGACTAATTGAAAGGATCCATCATGACACAGCAAAGAGATTTTGACGCAGCAGCTTTGAATTGGGATGAAGAACCGCGGCGGGTCAAACTCGCCGGGGAGATTTCAGACTCTATCCTGAAAAGTCTGCCGCTTTCACAGGAGTGGGATGCTCTCGATTTCGGCTGCGGGACCGGCCTGGTCACCCTGCAGCTTGCTCCCGCTCTTCGAAGCATCACCGGGGTTGACAGCTCGTCAGGGATGATTGACAGACTCGATACGAAGATACGCCAATCCGGTTATTCGAACGTCCGGGCGGAACTGTGTGACATTGACAAAGGGTGCCTGCCGTCGGGAAAATACCACCTCATCACCAGTGCCATGACTTTACATCATGTCGAAAAACTTGCGCCGCTGCTCCAGTCGTTCAAAGCGCTCCTGCACCCCGGAGGCCGGGTCGCTCTGGCCGATCTCGAATCTGAAGACGGCAGTTTTCATGAAGATTCAACCGGCGTATTTCATCACGGTTTCAGCGCCGGTGAACTTTCCAATATGCTTACGGCGGCCGGTTTTTCTTCCATTGACGTCACCACAGCCACAAAGGTGGTAAAAGGGGATCGAGCATACCCGGTATTTTTGTGTACCGCCCGGCTATGCCAGCATAATTAAATTGGCAATATTTTTTGTTGCTATTGCACATTTCGGATGTACCATATGGAAATGAGAATGACCGCGGTATCCGCCGCTGCGACTCATTAACGTTGAACAAGGAGAAAACAATGGAGACAAGCTTGAACTACCTGAAATTGCGAAAATATTTTCAGACATCAGTGGCAATGGTCATCCTGGCTTTGATGTGGGGGTGCGGCGGCGGCTCGGCGTCGAACGTAGTCGTCAGCAAAAACGCAGTCTCCATATCCCCTTCAAGCAGCAGTGAATACGTCGTTCGCGGCGACAACATGGAAGGTGTTGGCGGCATAGACTTGACCATCAGCTATGATAGTACAACGATGTCTTCGCCCACCGTAACCCAGGGCGGGTTAATTTCCGGCGCATTGATGGCGCCCAACGTAGCCACTCCCGGAACAATAAGAATTGCGGTTATCAGCACCAAGGCAATCTCGGGTAGCGGCCAGATCGCTACAATCTCTTTCGCAGCCGTAACCGGACCAGCAAAGGTTTCAATAACTTCTGTCAGTATGATCGACACCAGTGGCGTAACAATTCCCTTAACATAAGCGGAATTAAATCGAGGCAATAAATAAGGGCTTACCGCTATTGCGGCAAGCCCTTTTTCTTTAACCTGGACAGAACATGGTACTTTCCGCGAACCGCCTTTCAGCCGTTGTCAGCGAACTGTCAAGGGAGTTGTACCCTTCACACCGGACGAGATCGCGCTGATCGTGGTGGCGCCGCTGCTCAGACCTTTCGATACCCCTTTGTTGTTTTTAGAATTGCTGATGTTGGCCACACCCTTGTTCGAAGAGGCCCAGGTGACCAACTTGGTCATATCCTGGGTGCTGGCATCTGAAAATGTGCCGGTCGCGGTGAATTGCAGCGTCGCGCCTTTGGCGATGCTCTGGTTTGCGGGTGTCACCGTTATCGAAACCAGTGTGAACGAGTTCACCGTCAGCGTCGTGGTCGCCGACACGGCCCCCAGGGCGGCCCGGATCGTTGTAGCACCGATGGCCACCGGTGTGGCCAGTCCGCGGCTGTTGCCGGCGTTGCTGATGGTCGCCACGGAACTTTTCGACGAATTCCAGGTAACGGACCTTGTGATATCGCGGACCGATGAATCGGAATAGGTCCCCATGGCGGTGAACTGCTGGTTCGTCTTCAGGGCGATGCTGGGATTGACCGGAGTTATGGCGATGGACGAGAGGGTTGCGCTCGAAACGCTCAGAGTCGCCCCGCCCGATGTGACACCAGCGAGCGTAGCGGTGATGGCAGTCTGGCCCACCGCGATTGCGGTCGCCACCCCTTTGGAGCCGACCAGGTTGCTGATGGTTGCGACCGCGGTATTCGACGATCTCCAGACGACCTGGCTGCTCAAATCCTGAGTGCTGGCGTCATCAAAAGTCCCGACTGCTGTGTACTGCTGGGTCAGCCCCCTGGATAGCGTCTGGCTGGCGGGCGTCACCGCGATTGAGACCAGCGTGGCGGCGGTGACGGTCATTGGCGTCCCGCCCGAGATGCCTCCCACTGCCGCCGTTATCGTGGTACTCCCCGCTGCCAGGGAAGTGGCCAGACCATGAAAGCCATCCGCATTGCTGATCAGCGAAACGGCTTCATTCGATGAACTCCATGCCGCCAGATTGGTCAAATCCTGCGTGCTGTTGTCGCTGTATGTCCCCACCGCCGTGAACTGTTGAGTTGTTCCCCTGGCGATGGCCGGGGCAGCCGGCGTCACATCGATGGACACAAGAGTTGCAGACGTTACGGTAAGGGTGGAGCTTCCCGACACATTCCCCGATGCGGCCGTTATCAGCGCTGCTCCGACCGCGAGACCGCTTGCCTGTCCGCTGCTGCCCGCCGCATTGCTGACAGCCGCTACCGCCGGATCCGATGAAATCCAGGTAACCGAGCCGGTAAGATCCTGGGTGCTGCCGTCGGAAAAGATCCCGGTGGCGCTGAACTGCTGGCTGAGCCCCCTGGGAAGGCTTGGATCGGTGGGAATTACCTCGATGGCGGTTAGGGTTGCCGATGTAACCGTCAGCGGCGCACTTCCGGTCCTGCCGCCAAAGGATGCCGTTATGACCGCCGAGCCTGCCGCAACGGCAGAGGTCAATCCTTTGGACAGCGGGGCGTTGCTGACCGATGCCACGGTGGTATCCGAGCTGCTCCATGTTGCCGCCGCGGTCAGCTCCTGAGTGGAGCCGTCACTGAAGCTTCCGACGGCGGTGAATTGCTGTGAAGTACTCTTGGCAATGGTCGCGATGCCCGGAATAAGTTCAATGGATGCCAGCGTAGCCGTGGTCACCGTCACTGTCGTGGAGCCCGTGATCTGGCCAATCTGTGCGGAAACGGTGCTGGTTCCGCCGGCTGCCGGAGTGACCGTACCATTGAGCCCGGCGGCATTGCTGACGGTCGCGACGGCGGGACTGGATGAACTCCAGGCAGCGTCGGCAGTCAGGTCCCTGACGGTGTTGTCCGAATAGCGCCCAGTTGCCTTAAGCTGCTGTGTCGTGGCAAGGGCGATGCTCGGATTGGCCGGAGATACGTCGATGGCGACGAGTGTTGCCGGGGATACGGTCAGGGTTGTGCCGGCGGATTTCCCCGCATAGGCAGCGGTGACGATTGCCGAACCTGCGGCGATGCCTGTTGCCAGGCCGTCACTCCCGATAATGGCCACGCCGGCAGACGACGTGCTCCAGACAGCAATGGAGGTCAGATCCTGCCTTGAATTGTCATTAAATATGCCCGTGGCGGTGAATTGACGTTTTGAGCCGACGGCTATGCTGGGGTTGACAGGTGTCACCGAGATCGAGGAAAGGGTCGCCGGCGTTACCGTGAGTGTGGAGGAGCCGCTGATGCCGCCGAAGGTGGCGGTGATGACCGTCGACCCGGCAGCCTGCGCGGTTGCCAGGCCGGCGGAGCTGATCGTGGCCTTGCCGCTGTCCGATGAGCTCCAGATTGCTGCGGCGCTCAAATCCTGGGTGCTGTTATCGTCGAAAACCCCGGTAGCGGTGAATTTCCGGGAAGTGCCGGTGGCAATACTGGCATTAACCGGATCAAGTTGTATCGAGGCCAGCGTTGCCGAGGTTACCACCAACGCCGCGCTGCCGGAAATCAAACCGGACGTTGCCGTGATGGTCGAAGAACCGGCCACCAGCGATGAGGCGATGCCGGCGGCGCTGACCGTGACCTTGCCAGTATCCGAGGAACTCCAGGTTACCGCCGATGTGATATCCTTCCTGCTGTTGTCGGAATACACGCCGGTCGCATTGAACTGCCGGCTAGTTCCGGGCGCCATGCTCAGTGTGGAAGGCGACACTTCAATGGCGGTCAGGCTTACGTTCGGGTTGTTTGCTACGGCCCCGCTTCCGCTTTCGCCGCCTCCGCCGCCGCACGCTGACAATGCTATAAAAAAAGCAAACAGCATAAAACGAACTGTCCAGTATCGTGTGGTAGCTAACATGGAACACCTCCACTTCGGGGATAATCACCACTAATTTGATAAATTTTACCGCAGGTTTCCACAAAAGCAACCGAAGCATGACATCCAGGAAGTCATGACGCCGTGTGCGCCCGTAGCTTGAAAACAGCTCTGCTCACCGGTCCGTTTCAGCGCAGCGGCAGGACGCCGGCTTCTTTCAAAAAACCGGCAATGATCCGATAAAACTCGTGCCAATCCGGCGGAAAGTCATTATGGTCACAGGGAAATTCCACCAGCCGGGCACTGGGCGCCAACCGCTGCAGCTCGCGGCTGTGCCAAGGCGGCACCGTGGTATCGCCGCTGCCGTGGAAGAGCAGCACCGGTTTGCGGTATGCGGCCAGTACCTTGCCGTTGTCGAACACGTCCCTGACAAGAAAACCGGGCACGAGAAAACTGCGGGCAAATGGCCTGATCGAGGTGAAGGCGGACTGCAGGATCATCGCCGCACTCGGCCGCCGGGCGGCAACCGCGCAGGCAGCGCCGCCCCCCAGCGATCTTCCGAAGAGAACGATCCGCTCCGGATCGACTTCCTCGCGCAGCAGCGCGGCGTCATACGCTGCAACCGCCGTCTCCGTAATACTCTTCTCGCCCGGTTTTCCCGCTGAGCGGCCAAAGCCGGGATACTCCACCAGCAGCACCCCAAGCCCCAAATCACGGAACCCCTCGGCCTGCCCCGGCAGATAATTTACAACCTCGCCGTTGCCGTGAAAGAATATCACCAGCGGCCGGCGCTCCCCAGCTCGCCGGCCTAGCGGCGGCATGAACCAGGCCTCGCAGCGACCGGCAGCGCTAACGACCGGGATCGGCACGATGCCGACCGGCGGCGGACCGCTCACCCGCAGGTAGCGGCCCGGATAGAGAATCTGGCGCTGCAGCAAAAAGATCAGCAGGGCATAGGCCGCGTAGGCTACGGCGGCCATGGTGAAAAACCTGAAAAGGGTCTGAAATGGCATGGCTTGGGGCTTCCAGGCGGCGCACAGGCCGGGAATCAACGACACGTACCGGCAAGTATACCACCAGATTTTCAGAAGTTTTCCGCAGCTGTTTCCTGCATCATATCAATTCTCCATGTTCTCCCGCTCCTCTCAGCGCTCGTTTCTTTAATACCCTTGACAACGATATGCGGTAATGTAAGCTTGGACCCTGTCCCGGCAGTCAACACTGCGCAGGTCAAGCGCGGATGGAAGAGAGTGGCTCGGCACGATGAGGATTTGCGAGACCCTGCCTGGCCTGCAAAACACGATGAACAAGAATCAATGCGGTAAATTCGTAGAACTGTACCTGCCGCAAAACTCCATAGCGCAACTTATAAAATACCTTGGAGCGGTGCCGGAATATTCCACCAAGGCAAGCCGTGCAAAACATATATATGATAAATTGAATGAGTGATCCATGGCTTATGGGTATATTTAAAACAATTATAATCAGTCCCCAGCGGACACCGAATAAGGTTATCAACAATGCACTACTTTAGCCTGAAAACCAAGATGAGCCTTGTCGTCTCACTGCTGGCAGCTGTAGGACTGTCGCTCGTAACTCTTGCCGCATCGTGGTATTTCGAGAAGCAGTTCAAGGATACCATTTCCCGGCAGCAGTTCACCATGGTCTCCACCATAGCCGAAGAAATCGACAGTAAGATCAGGACTGCCCAAACGGAACTCCTTACCGTTGCTGCTACCCTCACGCCTGCTGCCCTCAACAATCCCGAACGTGCGCAGGAGTTTCTCGACAACCGGCCGGACATAGCGGCAATTTTTGACAGCGGTGTTTTCCTCTTTTCCCCTCCGGGGAAGATCCTTGCCGTTACACCCCATGAACCGCAGCTGATCGGAAAGAATTACGCTTTCCGCGACTATTTCAAGAAATCAGTCGAAACCGGGAAGCCGTACATCTCCGAACCCTTTTTCTCCACTCAGAAAAACGGGCATCCGATAATCATGTTCACCGCGCCTGTCTTTGACACCGGGGGGAAACTAGCCGGGATTCTGGCCGGCAGCCTGGACCTCATGAAAGACAATTTCCTGGGCAAACTGGCCTCCGTCAACATCGGGGCAAAGGGCTATCTCTATCTCTTTAATACCGACAGAACGATAATCGTTCACCCCGACAGAACCAGGATTCTCAAACAGGATGTACCGGTCGGCGCCAACAAGCTGTTCGACCAGGCGATTAAAGGTTTTGAGGGGACCGGAGAGACCGTCAACTCGAAAGGGGTGCCTTTGCTCAGCACCTTCAAACGCCTGCAAACCACCAACTGGATATTTGCCGCCAATTATCCGCAGGCGGAAGCCTACACTCCGATCTATCGGGTAAAGTGGTATCTGTTGTCCCTGTTTATCTCGATGCTGTTTCTGGCCATTTTGATCGCATGGAGATTCATGCGTCATCTGACCGCTCCGCTGCTGCTGTTTATCCGTCACGTCGAACAGATCACCGGCAGAGAGGACCAGCTGGAGCCGATTCTGGTCAAGGCTCGGGACGAGATCGGGACTCTGGCCAAGGCTTTCAACCGGATGGTGGCCGAGGTTAACCGGCAGAAAAAGGCAGCTCTTGAGCAAAAGGAATTCGCGCATAATCTCCTGGAGTATTCCGCAGTCCCCACCTTTGTCATCGACAGCCGACACCGGGTCATCATTTGGAACAAGGCCTGCGAGGAACTGACGGGAATGAAGGCAGCGGAGGCACTTGGCAGTGATGATCCGTGGAAGCCATTCTATCCCGAAAAACGCGCCGTTCTCGCCGATATCGTGGTCGACGGCAACCTCGGCGACCTGCAGTCTCTCTATGGCACATACGCAAGATCTACCATTACCCCCGATGGGTTACAGGCCGAGGGGTGGTATGAGGCCCTGAACGGCAGGGAACGCTTCATTTTCTTTGATGCAGCACCGGTCCGCGATAACGAGGGAAAGATCGTTGCAGTCATCGAAACATTGCAGGATATTACCGAGCGGAAACGAGCGGAAGAAACGTTAAAAAAAAGCGACGAGCAGGTACGACTCCTCCTAGAATCCACTGCCGAAGCGATCTATGGACTCAACCTGCTGGGTATATGCACCTTTGCCAACCCCGCCTGCGCACGGCTCCTCGGTTACAAGCACCCTGACGAACTGCTCGGGAAGAACATGCACCAGATGATCCATCACACCCGGCGGGACGGGACCCCATATCCTGTCAAAGAGTGTCCGAGTTACAAGATATCACACGGAGGGGAAGGTATTCACCTTGACAACGAACTCCTCTGGCGTGCGGACGGAACGAGTTTTCCAGCCGAATTCTGGTCCTATCCACAACGAAGCGGCGATGAGGTTGTGGGCGCCGTGGTGACCTTTTTGGACATCTCCGAACGCAAACTGGCTGAAGAAGAGCTGCACAAGGCCAAGTCGGTAGCGGAAGCCGCAACCAGGGCAAAGAGCGAATTCCTCGCCAACATGAGCCACGAGATCCGCACCCCGATGAACGCGGCCTTGGGAATGCTCTACCTGCTGCAGCAGACACCGCTCACCGGCAAGCAGAAAAATTATCTCAGCAAGGCTCAGAGCGCTTCAAGCACTCTGCTCAGAGTCATCAACGACATCCTCGACTTTTCGAAAATAGAGGCGGGGAAAATTGAGATGGAATCCGTTCCTTTCCGTCTTAGCACTGTCCTCAACAACCTCACAGACGTAGCCTCCGGCACAATCAAGGAAAAACCGGTTGAACTTCTTATTACCAGCAACCCGGACGTAGCCGACAACCTGATCGGTGACCCGCACCGCCTGGGGCAGGTGCTTGTCAATCTCACCAACAACGCCATCAAGTTCACCGAAGAGGGAAAGATCACCGTCACTGTCGAACGTGTTACAAGTAGCGAAAACGAGGCAGAACTGCGCTTTTCCGTGCATGACAGCGGTATCGGGATGACGCCGGAGCAGCAGGCAAAACTATTCGCGCCTTTTACCCAGGCCGACACGTCAACGACCCGCAGGTATGGCGGTACCGGCCTGGGCCTCGCCATCAGCAAGCAATTGGTGGAGAACATGGGCGGAACTATCCTGGTGGCGAGCGAACCGGGCAAGGGGAGCACATTCAGCTTCACAGTCCGTTTTGGCTCCCCTTCTGCCGAAGGGCCTTCATGTTCGGCGTCGGAGGAGGAACCGGGCGGTTTCTCCTCTTATGCAGATATTGGGAGTTTCGTAGGAGTACATATCCTCCTCGTGGAGGACAATCTCATCAACCAGGAGGTGGCCAGGGAAATTCTCGAAGGGCACGGGGTGATGGTGGACGTGGCCGGAAACGGGGTCGAGGCGGTGGAGCGGATTACCCGTTCCGGCGTCACCTATGATGCGGTATTCATGGACGTGCAGATGCCGGTCATGGACGGACTTGAGGCGACCACACTGATACGCGCGTGCCCGGAATTTGCTTCGCTGCCGATCATCGCCATGACCGCCAGCGCTATGACCAACGACCTCGACCTCTGTCTTCAGGCCGGCATGAACGATCAGGTGACCAAACCGATTGACGTGCCGGGACTCTTTGCCACACTGCGCAGGTGGGTCAGGCCAGAGGCTTTCACTCCCTTCGAACCGGCTGGTGAACTGCCGGTAAAAGGTGGAGAGCCGGGGCTCCCGGAAGCTATCCCCGGCATAGACCTGCCCAAGGCCCTCCAGAGGCTGGGGAACGCCTTCCTCTCCAGCTCCGCCCTCGTCCTTGAACAGGCGCTGACGGGAGGAGACGTGGACGCTCAACAATCAAGCCTTGAGGCGTTCGAGCAAAATCTCTCTCAGCTGTTGGTCTCCATCCGCATCATGGAAGAAGAGGCTGAACCGGTTGGCGCGTCTGAAAAGCCGCCAGCGGCAACACTTCCCGTTGAGCGCGAGCGGGTCGCTCTGCTGACACGGGAACTGCTGACCCTGCTGGATGCGAACAACATGAATGCCTTGGGGGTCTGGGAGCAACTCAAGCCTCTGCTCGCCGGCGTTAACCTGGAAAAGCTCGAAGCAGCGATGTCCAGCCTCAACTTCAAGGATGCCGGAAGGTTTTTGCGAGACATCGCCGACATCTTAGAGATTGAATTGCCTTAACCTGATCAAAAGGATAACCAGTGGGGTTGCCATGAAGGAAGGACTACAAAAGATACTGATTATTGACGACACGCCGACAAATATTCAGATATTAAATGAGGTTCTGCAGGGCGATTACGGCATCTTCTTCGCCACCAACGGTCCGGACGGCATCCGCATCGCGCAGCGGGAAATACCGGATCTTATTCTGCTGGATATCATGATGCCGGAGATGGACGGCTACGAGGTCTGCGCGGAAATCAAGTCCGACCCGCGAACCCGACAGATTCCGCTGATCTTCATTACCGCCATGAGCGACGAGGGAGATGAAGCGAAAGGGCTGGAATGCGGAGCCATTGATTACATCACCAAACCGATTTCCCCTCCCATCGTGAAGGCGCGGGTAAAAAACCACCTGGAGCTCAAACGTAACCGCGACATCTTGGTAAAATTGACCGTCGAACTCGACAATAAAAATCGGGAGCTGAATTTGCTGGCTAGGGAAGACTCTCTTACCGGGCTGGCAAACCGCCGCCGTTTTAACGAGGTTCTTGAAGCGGAAATAAAGCGCGCCGGTCGTTACGACCAGTTACTGTCGCTTATCCTTTGCGACGTGGATTTTTTCAAGAACTACAACGATCATTACGGTCATGTCGCAGGAGACAGATGTCTCCAGACAATTGGTCTTTCCGGACACTCCACCCGGCAATGCCGCGCAACTCGCCGAAAAGCTCCGCCAGGGGATGATTGCGCAAGCCATACCGCACGCCTTTTCGGCTGCAGCCGAAATTGTTACGCTCAGCTTCGGCGTGGTGGAGGCGCAACCCACAAGTGAGCGGGATGCGGCGTGGTATATCAACGAGGCGGACAAGGCTCTGTATCAGGCGAAGGAAAATGGCAGGAATCGGGTGGTTATAGTTTCATTCGATTGAAATCGATTACCGATTACCATCATACGAATTGTTTCTGGCGGCCTGGCGCAGGACACCCCTCGGGCATGGTCAAATCCACGCATATGGCGAATCCAGGACAAATCAAATACATTGATCCTGAAGACTCTTTTTCCACTCACCCGCCGAACCTCATTCCCGTTCCATCACCAGATCCATCAGGGCCCGCTTTCTGCCGCTCTTCGGGTAATGCTGGGTGATCAGCCCGGCATAACCGCGCATATCGACCAGGATATGTATATGCGGTGGTCTGCGGGCATACGGCGGCGGAAAGGAGGTCTCCAGCCGGTAGCGCCCTTTCGGATCGCTGAAGATGATGGCCCGCAGGCTGTCGTCATACACGCCTCCCGGTCCGGCCTGCCAGAACTCGATCCGGGCCCCCGGCACCGGCCGGCAGGTGGATGCATCGCGCACGACCCCCTGCAGTATGTAGCCTTTGCCGATCGCGGAGCGAATCGGAGCATTGGGGCGATAAAACGGGCCGATTTCGTCCTGCGGCGTCGGGCTGCATTTGGGCGCGGCGGCAGCCTGCAAATTCGGAAGGAGCATTAGAAACAGCAGGCAGGCCAACACCCGCATAAAGATACCCGGCAGCTTCATTGTTTCCTCCCGTAACCTCCGACGGTCTGCATCAGCGACTGGTGGCGTCCCTCCCGCTGAACACGAGTTTCCCTTCAACCCAGAGCAAGGCGGTCCCGTCATTTTCCCACACGGTCATACGGCTGTCCCGATAGCGCCCCTCCGATCCGGCTATCTCCGCGGGAAGTATCGCAGTCCCGCCTTCTGGCAGCTTTACGATGGCAATGCCGGCCGGGGTATCATGAACGATCTCCAGCTTCTCTCCCGTAGCGGAAACATAGACCGTGGCCGTCCCCAGAACGCGGGTGGATGCCGGGAGCGGCACGCCCGGCGCCGGGATTTTCGCCGGCGCTCCAACGTTCGGAGCCGTTGCGCAGCCCGCCCAGACCGGGAGCAGGACCAGGAACAACATGTAATGCAGCAGGGACCGGCGCGGTTTCACAGCAGTACCACCAGAACCGCACCACCGGCCATCACGGCAAGGTTGCAGACTGCCGATACGCCATGCAGCTTCGAGAACTCCCTGCGTAGCGGATGCTCTTTGGTCGTGGTTTCGAAGGAACCGATTTGCCGCTTCAATTCCGCGGCCCGCGGTTCCACGTAGAATGCCTGAAAAGACGTCACCGCCAGCATGACGATCAACAGCGCCGCCGGCAGCCTGGCATTAACTCCGCTGCCGAGCAGACGGCAGATGAGGGCCACCGCTCCGCAGACCAGCCCCCATTTGAAGTAGGCGGGGAACAGGTTGCCGACGATACGTGCCGCCGTGTCGCGGTTTTCCGTTTTGAAAAGTATCGGCGTCAGCAACAGGGTGAATATGGCATTGCCGCCGGCCCAGAGACAGACGGCAAGCCGGTACAGCGCATCCAGATAAAGCATGGTGTCTCCCCTTTCTATTGCTCGGTCATCGTTCGGCAAAAAAGCGCCTCCCGGCAGTCGGGAAGCGCTTTTTCATAACAGCTTCGGCGGATTTGAACATGATACCCTCCCGGTATGCCGCGAACTGGTTAAATTCGTCTTTATCAGACAAATAACCAACACGCATTGCTCCCCCCTCCAACCTCCCCCTGCTGGGTGGAGGCTTCAATTCCCTCTCCCAGCGGGGGGGGGTAGGGAGGGGGATTATTATTTTCCGGCCAGCTCCTTTGACCTGGTGCAGGCCGCTTTGACGGCATTCATCACAACGCCGCGAAATCCTCCGTTTTCCAGGGCGTGCAGAGCCGCGATGGTAGTGCCGCCGGGTGAAGTCACCTTTTCCTTCAGCAGCGTCGGATGCTCTCCGGTCTCGACGACCATCCGGGCCGCACCAAGGACCGTCTGGGCGGCCAATTGAGCGGCAATATCACGCGGCAGGCCGTTCATGACGCCGGCATCGGCCAAGGCCTCCATGAAGGTAAAAACGTAGGCCGGGCCACTGCCGGAAAGGGCGGTAACGGCATCCATCAGCTTTTCTTCCACAGAAACAGCGGTGCCGATCATCGCAAAGATCCGGTGGCCAAGATCCAGATCGCCTGAAGTGGCTTTACGTCCGGAGCAGACGGCGGTCGCGCCTGCACCGATCAGACCCGGAGTATTGGGCATCGCCCGTATGACCCGGCAGCCGGGAATCAGGTTGGCTTCAATTTTTGAGCTCGGTATGCCGGCCATGATCGAAATCACCAGCTTGTCGAGAGTAACGGCCGGCTCGATCAGGCTGAGAACGCTCTCCGCCTGTTGAGGCTTGATCGCAAGGATGACAACCTCGCCCCACCGGGCCGCCTCCGCCGCATCACCAACAACCCGTACGCCCGGAAACTGCGTTGTCAGCTCGTCCCGCCGTTTGGAACTGATTTCCGCCACACAGATTTCGGCACCCGCATCTTCATGCAACAGTCCCCGCATGATCGCTTCAGCCATGTTGCCGCCGCCGATAAAAGCGATTTTACCTACATTCAACATCCGCTCCTCCACTTGATTACTGGATTACACTGCTTCTCGTCACCAGGGCAACACCAACACAGATCAGACTGATACCGGCCCAGCGGACGCCGCTGATATGTTCACCAAGATACCACTGCGCCAGAAAAGCAACTACCAGATAGCTGAGCGCCTGGAGGGGCAGAGCTACCGAAAGGTCCTCCCACGACAGCACCGCCAGCCAGAGGCCGAAATACACCGCTTGAAAGGCGGTACCAAGAATCAGACGCCAGTTGCTCAAGGCCTTGAATGCGGTGTCGATGACCTGGCGGAAATTCATGGCCGATATATCGCCGGCACCCTTCATCCCCTGCGTCAGGAAGATGTCACCGACCGCCCCGGCGGTTATTGCGATCAGCATGACGACCAGCGTTTTCAGCATTTTATCTCTCCACGGTAATTTTGTACCTGTATTTGCAATTCCTGCAGCCGCCCCCTGACGATCGGGCTTGTGATCGCAGCCAGCTCTTCCTGATGGCGGTAATCCGGCATGCGGCGGCTGATCTCGGCGTCCGGCAGAATTCCGGGATGAAAATAGATTTCCGTCAGACCTTCCTGAAGCCCCTCGATGATGTTGAGGATATACTCCTCGGTCATCCGGCCCGAATTAAGTACCCCCTTGACCTCGGACGCATACCGGATGCCCAGCCGGTCCAGCTCCGGTCGGGCATGATCGGTCAGGAAGCCGAAAATCAGGTATTCCAGAGCCTTGCCGAATTTCCGCCCGCGGTCAAAGCGCAGGTTATGGTAAAGCCGCTCGCGCGCCAGGCGAAAGGAGGTTATGCCGTAGAGAGGCATCAACTCGGTCATAATCCTGAACACAGTCGGGTGCAGATGTATGTTCAGATGGCCATCGATGTGCGTCAGCGGAATTCCGGCATCGAGTACCTTTTTGATTTGCGCCTCAACCTCGCGTTTCAGCTGACAGTATAGCCCACGGTCGAAGAAATACCGGATACCGGCTTTGACCGGGTTATCGGTAAAATTGCCTGCACCGTTTACGAGGCCGGGTATTTCGGCCGGAGGCGAGACCGCCCGCCCCTGAACGAGGGTCAGGTGCAGTCCGATCTGCAGGGCGGGGTTGCGGCGGGCAATCATGGCAGCCTCGTCAAACGCAGCCGCGCCCGGCATGATCGAAGCGCACGACAGAAGTCCGGTTTTCCACCCCTGCTCAACCGCCCGGTTGACACCGGAGGAAAGACCGAAGTCGTCGGAGGTGATGATAAGCTGTTTCATAATCAGTTCTGCGTCTGTTTGCGCTTTCGCATGTATTCCAGATACTGTTTCCCGTCTTTCAGCAGCTTTCTCCGTTCGGAGCTGTTGACGATCATCTTGAAAATACTGCGGAGGATATATTTTGGGCGAAAGTAGAACTTGCTGTAAAAATCCTCAACAGCCTTGAATATTTCATTATTTGACAGATGCGGGTAGTTGATCACGCACATCTGGTGCCCCGTGTCATCGATGTAGGCTTCGGACTTGATCCATCCTTCCCGCTTGCACTGCTCGTAGAACTCTGTGCCGGGATAGGGAGACGCCAGAGACACCTGGATCGAGTCGAGATCCAGCTTTATTGCATAAGCTATGGTCTCCTGAATGGTCTCGCGCGTTTCTCCCGGAAGTCCCATGATAAAGGCGCCGTGGATGGTTATCCCGAGTTTTTTGCAGTCTTTGGTGAACTGGATTGCCTGCTGTTTGGTAACGCCTTTTTTTATGTTTTTGAGAATCTGTTCGTTGCCGGATTCGTAGCCTACTACCACGTGGTGCATACCGGCATCACGCATAACCTTGAGAGTCTCGTAATCGCAGTTGGCCCGGGCGTTTATGGTCCAGGACACACCAAGCGGCCCGATCAGCCCGGCAACCGCCCGCGCATGTTTTTTGTCGGCACTGAAGGTGTCGTCGTCGAAGGAAATATCCTTGATTTGGGGCAGGTTTTCCTTGATCCACTTGACCTCTTCGTAGACATTATGTGGCGAGCGAACACGCATTTTCTGGCCGGAATAGGTCTGGGGCCAGAGACAGAACGTGCATTTGGCCGGACAGCCACGACTCGAATAGATCGAGATGTAGGGATTTTTGAAGTGCGGGATCACATATTCATCGATCG
>WNGL01000053.1_pt1 | contig 117371 bp, 111 predicted proteins | sample 5400591 | NCBI WGS metagenome assembly WNGL01 (sample SAMN13153377, study PRJNA577476) | soil metagenome | isolation source: 80 cm soil or saprolite under Garry oak tree replicate 1 | place: USA:California | collected 2016-06-15 | reverse complement strand
GCTTCAGTCCTCATATACTCGTCATCGAGAAGGGGTATTTTGTCACGGTCTCGGGTTCTCCGTTTCTCATGTCCGAATGCTGCGGAACCCCCAACATGATGGACCTCGATCCAATTCACAACGCCCTGCTCAACAGTGCCATTGGGTTTACCTTTGGAACAGATAACATCCAGATTCACAAAATCCAGTCGAACGGGGCCATCTCCGACGTTGGCTCGATTGGCGGGGTATACAATCCCACGTCGGTCGCGGCGGATCCTTCTTACCAGTTCGTGTACACCTGCGAGGTAGATGGCTTTACCGGACAGCCACAAGTCATCTCGATGAAGTACAGCGCAAACGGATCGGGCAGTATCTTTAATGGGCCGCTGGCTCGTCCTTCGGCTAATGCGATCCAGATTGCGGTATCTCGTTAGCGGTGAACTGTTCGCGTAGATGCAGCCGGAGGCGAAAGCCTCCGGCTTTTTGTCTGCCCAAGGTCAGGGATAGAAGGAAATCTGTGTCAAACGGGGATCGTCCGTTGCACGGGCGAGGACGCCCGTGTCTCCATATCCTCATGTTTTATGGAGTGACGGGAGTCCCGCCCCGTGTACACCTAGTTGCATCCCACATAAGTCAGTAAGATAAATATTCCACTCTATGGACGATCCAGCACTATATCAGAAACCCGCAATCCAGCATGGTGGAAGCGACCTCGGCCACCGGTCGCTTGAAGGGATGCACAGCAGCGTACCGGTGCCTCACCATCAAGCTGGCTTTTGGCAGCAATGGCGGGCGTTCATTGGGCCGGCCATTTTGGTCAGCGTCGGATACATGGATCCGGGCAACTGGGGCACCGATCTGGCGGGTGGTGCGCAATACAAATATGGACTGCTGTGGGTGGTCGGCCTGGCCAGCTTGATGGCGATCTTCATGCAAGTCATTTCTTCTCGTCTCGGAGTTGTGACTGGAAAAGACCTGGCCCAGTGCTGCCGGGATTGGTATCCACGCTGGACTCGCTGGCCAAACTGGTTGTTCTGCGAAATCGCTATCGGAGCTTGTGATCTGGCGGAGGTGCTGGGCAGCGCGGTCGCCATCAACCTCATGTTCCATATCCCGTTGCTATGGGCCGTCATCATTACAGGACTGGACGTGTTGCTCCTGCTGACCTTGCAGCGCTTTGGCATGCGGACCATCGAGGCGGTGGTTCTGCTACTCATAGCGACTATTGGCGCGTGCTACTGCCTTGAACTTTTCGTGTTGCCGCAGACCCATCCCGATTTCATGGAAATGGGACGCGCCCTGGTGAGTCCCAATTTTCGTCATGCCGGGATGATTTACGTGGCCATAGGCATGATCGGGGCGACGGTCATGCCACACAATCTTTATCTCCACTCAGCCCTGGTGCAGAGCCGGCAATTGCAGAAAGACGAGCAGTCCATACGCAGCGCGATCCGCTTTAACACAATTGACTCAGTCACCGCGCTGACTGTCGCCTTCTTCGTGAATGCGGCCATTCTGGTGCTGGCTGCGATGGTCTTCTACGGCAAAACGAGTGTGACGGCGGCTGGGGGCCAAGTTACCACCTTCAGTCCGAGCAGTGACTGGATTCGCATCGCGTACCTCACGCTAGCGCCGCTGTTGGGAACATCGCTTGCGAGTACGTTGTTTGTGGTGGCCCTTCTGGCGAGCGGGCAAAGCAGCACGATTACCGGCACACTCGCGGGGCAAGTGGTGATGGAAGGCTTCATGCACTGGAGAATTCAGCCCTGGCTGCGGCGGCTGATTACCCGCACACTGGCTATCATTCCGGCAGTTCTCGTCATCGGGATTCGCGGCAACAGCAGCGTGAATGATCTGCTGACGCTCAGCCAGGTAGTGCTTGCGCTCCAACTTCCCTTCGCAGTGTTTCCTCTTCTGCATTTCACCAGTTCGCGCGAGAAGATGGGAGTATGGAAAAGCGGCAAGTTTCTCATGATTGCCGGCTGGTCCAGTGCGATTTTGATTACTGCGGTGGACCTCTGGGGTCTGCCGGATTCCATTCGATCAGCGTGGCATGTCATCACAGGAAGCTGAAAGGCTGAAAAGGGACCGCACATGTACAAAACCATTCTCGTCACCCTGGACGGCACTCCCACCGATCGGGCGATCATCGAACACGTCAAGCAGCTCGCAAAACTTGCCCAGAGCCGTCTGGTGCTGCTTCATGTCGCCGATGGATGGGCAGCGCGGACCTATGGCCGGGACGCTGTTAGCCCGGAGATCGCAGAAGACACTGCGTACTTGCAAAACGTTCAGCAGGAGTTTCAGTCAGCCGGCATTCCCACCGCCGCCGAACTGGCCTACGGCGAGCCGGTAAAGGAAATCATTAAATGGGTCCAGCAGAAGGGGTGCGATCTGGTGGCGATGAGCACTCATGGACACCGATTTCTTGCCGATGTCTTTCTCGGAACGACCGCCAGCCGAGTGCAGCACAATATCAGCGTGCCGGTTTTGCTGCTGCGGGCGAGGTAAGGCAATTTCCAGGGGCTGCTGAAACAGTCAGAAGTTCGGTCTATGGAGCCGGGAGGGCACGGCTTTCAGCCGTGCCGATCGTGATTAAGAACGATTTAACGGCACGACTGAAAGTCGTGCCCTCCCGCAGCCTCACGTATCGAAGTTCTCAATCAGCCTGCCAGGGATCTGTAGGCGGTCCAGCTTTACTCCGCTCCACGCAAACTGCACCGCAAACGACTAAACTAATCTTATAGAAACTGATCAGGAAGGCACGGCCCATGAACAGCTTTCATTCGAAATCCACTTTGAAGGTTGGCGGGAAAGAATACGAAATCTATCGCCTTGACGCGCTCGACAAGCAAGGCATTTCGACCAGGCATCTGCCATTCTCGCTGCGCATTTTGCTAGAGAACTTGCTGCGCACCGAAGATGGCCGCAACGTTAAAGCTGAGGACATTCGCGCGCTGGCATCGTGGAACGGTCAGACAAAGCCTGAGAAAGAAATCGCATTTACACCCAGCCGCGTACTCATGCAGGATTTCACCGGCGTTCCGGCGATTGTGGACCTCGCCGCCATGCGCGACGCCATGAAGAAACTGGGCGGAGATCCATCGCTGATCAATCCGCTGCAACCTGCTGAACTGGTGATTGATCATTCGGTGCAAGTAGATGAATTTGGCAAGCCACAGGCGTTTGCGATGAATGCCGAACTCGAATTTCTGCGGAACAAAGAACGTTACGGATTCCTGCGCTGGGGACAGACCGCGTTTCACAATCTTGCCATTGTCCCGCCAGACACGGGAATCGTACACCAGGTAAATCTGGAATTTCTGGCGCGCGTGGTGTTCGTGAACGAAGCTGATGAAAAGCGCGTCGCTTATCCGGACACGCTTGTCGGCACCGATTCGCACACAACCATGATTAACGGCCTGGGCGTGCTGGGCTGGGGTGTCGGCGGAATTGAAGCCGAGGCGGCCATGCTCGGACAACCAGTTTCAATGCTGATTCCGCAAGTAGTTGGCGTGAAGCTGACCGGACGCCTACGCGAGGGCGCAACCGCCACTGATCTTGTGCTTACGATCACGGAGATGCTGCGCAAGCATGGTGTGGTCGGGAAATTCGTCGAATATTTCGGGCCCGGATTGCAGGAGCTGCCGCTGGCCGATCGCGCGACCATTGGCAACATGTCTCCGGAATACGGTGCGACCTGCGGAATTTTCCCAATTGACCACGAAACCCTGACTTATCTGCGGTTGACTGGCCGCTCGGAAGGACAGATTGCGCTGGTTGAAGCGTACAGCCGCGCCCAAGGTCTCTTTCACGACAAGGATACGGCGGAAGCGGAATACTCCGAACTGTTGGCGCTTGACCTTGCGAGTGTCGAGCCGAGCCTGGCCGGGCCCAAGCGACCGCAAGATCGGGTCGCGCTGTCAAATGCAAGACAGTCCTTCGAACAAGCACTGCCATCGTTAATCAAGCCGGGCAAGGGAGAGGCGGCGGCTTCCGGCAACGGTCATCTGAGTCACGGCAGCGTGGTCATCGCCGCGATCACCAGTTGCACTAATACTTCGAATCCTTCGGTCATGCTGGCAGCGGGGCTGCTGGCCAAGAAGGCCGTCGAGCGCGGATTGCAGGTGCCCGCCTGGGTGAAGACTTCGCTTGCGCCGGGATCGAAAGTTGTACGCGATTATCTTGAGAACGCAGGACTCACTCCTTATCTCGAGAAATTGAAGTTTCATATTGTTGGATATGGCTGCACCACTTGCATCGGAAATTCCGGTCCGCTGCCGGAGGAGATCTCAAAGGAAATCGATCGCAAGAACCTGGTGGTTGCTTCCGTGCTGTCTGGGAATCGGAATTTTGAGGGGCGCATCAATCCCGACGTCCGCGCGAATTACCTGATGTCTCCTCCTCTGGTGGTCGCGTTCGCGCTCGCGGGACGAATTGATGTGGACTTGCGGAAAGATTCGCTCGGCGCCGGGAAAGACGGCAAGCCGGTGTTTCTTGCCGACATCTGGCCGTCGCAGCGCGAGGTGGACGAAGCGGTCGAGCATTCCATTTCCTCCGACATGTTCCGCAAGACTTACGGCGAGGTTTACGAGGGAGACGCGCATTGGCGCGGATTGCCTGTTCCCAAAGGCGACACCTACGCTTGGGATGAACATTCAACGTACATCCAGCGCGCGCCTTACTTCGACGAAATGTCACGCAAGCCCGGTGCAGTCATGGACATCAAGAGTGCCCGCATCCTGGCCGTGCTCGGGGACAGCGTAACCACCGATCACATTTCGCCGGCCGGTTCGATCAAGAGAGATAGCCCAGCGGGTAAATATTTGCAGGAGCATGGGGTCAAGCCCGCGGACTTCAATTCGTACGGCTCGCGGCGCGGCAATCACGAAGTCATGGTGCGCGGCACTTTTGCCAATGTTCGCCTGCGCAACAAAATGGTGCCAGGTCTTGAAGGTGGATTTACGCGACATCTTCCTGACGGGGCCGAGATGACGATCTTTGAAGCATCAGAGAAGTACATTGCGGAAGGCGTGCCCCTGGTCATTATTTCCGGCAAAGAATACGGCTCAGGCTCGTCTCGCGACTGGGCGGCCAAAGGCCCACTATTGCTGGGCGTCCGCGTCGTGATTGCTGAAAGCTACGAGCGCATTCACCGCTCTAACCTGGTCGGTATGGGAATCCTGCCACTGCAATTTCTGTCGGGAGAAAGCGCTGACTTGCACAAACTCACCGGGGAGGAAGTGTTCGAGATCAGAGGAATTCGCGAGCTAGTTGAGAATTTTGTTCCTGGACGGCGGGTGAAAGTGCAGGCGGCGTCTGGCAGCATGACTAAGGACTTCGAGGCCGTACTGCGCATCGATACACTGCAAGAAGCACTCTATTACGCGAACGGCGGGATTTTGCAGTACGTATTGAGGCAATTGCTGAGTGGGAAGCATAGTGCGCACCCGGTACACGCCTGAAGTTGAGCGGCTTCCCCGCTGCTATAATCGAAAGTTGCTCTCATGCCCCAGAAGCGCCTGATTCGCTCCACGACAGTCTTGTGTGTCCGTCGCGACGGCAAAGTCGTCATGGCCGGGGATGGCCAGGTCACGCTGGGCGAAGCGGTCATCAAGCATTCGGCCAAAAAAATCCGGCGCTTGTATCAGGACAAGATTCTGGCTGGGTTTGCCGGGTCTACCGCCGACGCGTTCTCGCTATTTAGCCGCTTTGAAGCGAAGCTAGAGCAGTATCATGGCAACATCGGGCGGGGCGCGGTGGAATTGGCGAAGGATTGGCGCACCGACAAGTTTTTGCGTCATTTGGAAGCGCTCCTGCTGGTCTCCGATAAGGACCAAACATTTCTGCTGAGTGGGCAGGGTGACGTGATTGAGCCCGACGGCGGAATCGCGGCCATCGGTAGCGGAGGCCCTTACGCCCAGGCCGCAGCCCAGGCGCTGAGCGAACAGACACAACTTTCTGCGCGCCAGATCGCCGAAGAAGCAATGAAGATTGCGGGCAAAATGTGCATCTATACGAATGACAAGGTAACGATAGAAGAACTTTAGTCGTCGGCTGTCGGTCTTCGGTCGCCAGCGAAAAGCGCGCCGAGGGCCGACGACCGACGACTGACGACTGCAATGGCCATTTATCTCCCATCCACCGCCGAAGAAGAACACGTCGCGCTCGACGAACTCACTCCGCGCGAAATTGTCGCCGAGCTGGACAAGCACGTCATCGGGCAAAAGGACGCCAAACGCGCCGTTGCAATTGCCCTGCGCAACCGCATGCGGCGGCAGAAGCTTCCTCCTGATCTGGCTGAAGAAATCATTCCCAAGAACATCATCATGATCGGGCCAACCGGCGTGGGCAAAACGGAAATTGCTCGCCGTCTGGCCAAGCTGGCGAATTCACCATTCCTGAAAGTGGAAGCTTCGAAGTTTACCGAAGTCGGATACGTTGGCCGCGACGTGGAATCCATGATTCGCGACCTGGTCGAGATTGCGATTGACAATATCCGCGAGGAAAAACTCGAAGACGTGGCCGACAAGGCCGAGTTGAATGCAGAAGAGCGCTTGCTGGACATTCTGCTTCCCCCCGCCGCGCCGGCGCATCCGGAGCCGGGTTTTACGCTCGAAGCTTCCACTGGTGACTCTTATTCTCGCACCCGCGAAAAATTGCGCCAGCAGTTACGCGAAGGCAAACTCGACGACCGCATCGTAGAGATTGAAGTCCGCGAGCGAAATTTTCCCTCGTTCGAAATCATCTCCAACCAGGGCGTAGAGGAGATGGACGTCAACATCAAAGACATGCTGCCTAACATCTTCGGCCAGCGCACCAAGAAGCGGAAGATGAAGGTCAACGAGGCCTTCGAGTATCTGATCCAGGAAGAAGAGCAACGGCTGATTGATATGGACCAGGTCACGCGGACCGCGATTGATCGCGTTGAGGATGCCGGAATTATCTTCCTTGATGAAATTGACAAGATTGCAGGCCGCGAAGGCGGTCACGGCCCCGACGTCTCACGCGAAGGAGTACAGCGCGATATTCTTCCCATAGTTGAAGGCACTACCGTTAATACTCGCTATGGCATGGTACGCACCGACCATATTCTCTTCATCGCCGCCGGGGCATTTCACGTGTCTAAGCCCAGCGATTTGATCCCCGAGTTGCAGGGCCGGTTCCCCATCCGCGTTGAGCTACAGTCGCTGACCATGGGAGATTTCGTCCGGATTCTTACTGAACCCAAATCTTCTCTGGTGAAACAGTACACAGCGCTGCTGGAAACTGAAGGCGTCAAGCTCGAGTTCACGCCTCAGGCGCTGGAGGAGATTGCCCGCTTTGCCTTCCGTGTAAACGAGGGCACCGAGAACATCGGCGCGCGGCGGCTGCATACCATCATGGAGCGCGTACTTGATGAAATCAGCTTCAACGCTCCCGAGAAAAAAGGCGAGCAATTCAACGTGGACGCCGAATATGTAAACAAGACCCTGGCCGATATTGTGAAAGACCAGGACTTGAGCCGGTATATCCTGTAACGGCAAGAATCATGCCTGTAACGCGGTAGATTAAGGGGTCCATGCCACTTTACGAGTATCAGTGTAAGAAGTGTCACCACCGCTTCGAAAAGATCCAGAAGTTCTCCGATTCGCACGTAAAAAAGTGTCCGGAATGCGGAGGCCCGATCGAGCAACTGGTTTCAGCTCCGGCCGTGCGGTTCAAAGGGTCGGGCTGGTACGTGACCGATTACGCTAAAAAGCCCGCAGGAGGGTCGGCTTCGAGCTCCGGCTCCGAGTCAAAAAGCGACTCTGGCAAAGACTCCGAGGCGAAGAAAGACAGCAAACCCAAGGCGGAGTCGGGGTCCGATTCGTCAAAGTCGGAGTCCAATTCGTCAAAGAAGACGGAGAAGAAGTAACCTGTTTCCCCAGTCTGCTCGTTGACAATGCAGCACTTCCTGCGATATCGTAAAGTCTTTGGTAGTTGCGGTTGCCCGCCTGATAGCCATGCGCCTTCGGCGCTTTGATGGGTACTCAGCGGTCTTCTTCGGTTTTCATTTTTCTGGGAGATCAGTAATGTCAACCTATTTCCCCAAAGCGGGGGAAATTGCGCGCAAGTGGTACGTCGTCGATGCCTCGGGGCAGGTCCTCGGCCGGCTGGCGTCGCAGGTCGCACGCATTTTGATGGGCAAAGAGAACCCACAGTACACGCCGTTTCTGGACACCGGCGATCATGTGGTCGTGATCAACGCCGAAAAGGTGAAGACCACAGGAATGAAGTCGGAACAGAAGGCGTATCACCGATACACCGGATATCCGGGCGGTCTGCGCACCGAAGACTTCCGCAAGCGTTTCGCCCGCAAGCCTGAGCTGATCATTGAAGACGCCGTGAAACGCATGCTGCCGAAGACCAAGCTCGGCACGCACATGTTCAGCAAGTTAAAAGTTTACAAGGGCGACAAACATCCGCATCAGGCACAGAAACCGGAAGCAAAAGCGCTTGAGGCGCGGGCATAGCTTAAGTTTCAGGTGCGCCTGTGGATCGCATTGGTAAGGTGCACTGTCGTAAGGTCCCTCGCGGACTCGGAGTCCGCGTCGGGATGACATCGAATTTGATTTTGTGGAAAGGTGCAAAGCTCGCTTCTGGTTAATCCAGCCAGAAGCTAAGAGCTAGGAGCTAATGGCTGATTTAGTTCAATACTACGGAACAGGACGGCGCAAAACTGCTGTGGCCCGAGTCTTCCTACGCCCTGGCAGCGGCGAATTTAAAGTGAATGGCCGCCCATTCGAGCAATATTTCGTTACTGAATCGCAGCGCGCGAGCGCCAAGGTGCCGCTGGTCTCGACGGACTCGGTTGCCACCTTCAACGTGATCGCCAATGTATCCGGCGGTGGTATAAATGGCCAGGCCGATGCCGTAAAGCTGGGCATAGCGCGCGCATTGATGCTGTTCAACGCCGAGCTGCGTAAGAAGTTGAAGGCTGAAGGACTGGTAAGCCGCGACTCCCGCTCCAAAGAGCGCAAAAAGTACGGACAGAAGGGCGCCCGCAAGCGCTTCCAGTTCAGCAAGCGGTAGTGCTACCGCTGAAGCGGTTCGGAATGACACGTTTTTGGTTTTGCTTTTGGCTAACGGCTAGGAGCTAATAGCTAGAAGCTGTTTTTCTAATTCTTCCCGTGCTTCGCGGTGCGGGGACGGGAAAGCAATCCCGAGTTCGCAAGCGTGAACGAAGGATGCAGATTATCGGAGGAGGTTAATTGGCTAACATCACCATGAAAGAGTTGCTCGAGGCGGGTGTTCACTTCGGGCATCAGACGAAGCGCTGGAATCCCAAGATGAAGGAATACATCTTCGGAGAGCGCAATGGCATTTACATCATCGATCTGCAAAAGACGCTGAAGATGTTCAAAGAAGCGTCGAAGTTTGTGGCTGAACAGGCGTCTGCCGGGAAGATACTCCTTTTCGTCGGAACCAAGCGGCAGGCCCAGGATGCAGTCGCCGAGGAAGCGACTCGCGCGGGTAGTTTTTATGTGAACCAGCGGTGGCTGGGCGGACTGCTCACCAATTGGGTGACCGTGCAAAAGTCGGTTAAGCGGCTCAAAGAACTCGATGAAATGGCCACGGATGGCCGTTACGAGCTCCTGCCGAAAAAAGAAGTGATCAAGCTTGAACGCGAGCGCAAACATCTGCAGGCCAACCTGGCCGGCATCAAGAACATGACCCGGTTGCCGGATGCGATCTTCATCATTGATTCGAACAAGGAGCAGATCGCCGTTCGCGAAGCCCGCAAGCTGGGCATCCCCGTAGTTGCCGTGGTGGACACGAATTGCGATCCCAGCGAAGTTGATTACGTGATTCCAGGTAATGACGACGCGCTGCGCGCCATAAGGCTGTTCGCTTCCAAGGTTGCCGACTCGGTGGTCGAAGGCTCCCAAATGTTGACCGACAAGCAGGCGGCTGATGTGGCCGCGGGAGTAGAAGAGGCGCAGCAGGCTGAGGCCGCTGCCGCCGAGGAAGCGGTCGAAGGCTCAATCGAAGCCTCCGGCACGGAAGAACCCGGCGATTCCGGTGGCGATTCCGAAAATATCAGCATGGAAGACGTGCTGGGCCGCGGGACTCGCAAGAAGGCCGCATCCGCCGAAACTGCCGCCGAGACTCCGGAAGTCGAGCATCAAACGTATTAAGGCAGTCGTTGGTCGTTGGCTATTGGTCGTTGGCCAAAGCGGCTACTCCGGATCTGCTGCTGAACGGGAAAACGAGCTAAGTCAGGCCCGCGCAGGGTCTCAACGGCGCGGGTCGAAATTTATACGGTCGCGGAACGACCAACAACGAATTTATGAGCACAAGTACAGTGAATATTTCCGCCGCACAGGTAAAAGAGCTCCGCGAAAAGACCGGAGCGCCGATGATGGATTGCAAGCAGGCCCTGACCGAGGCCAAGGGAGACTTTGAGCAGGCTGTCATCGTTCTGCGCAAGAAAGGTGTGTCCGTTGCCGCTAAAAAGGCGGCTCGCGTGACCAGTGAAGGCTCCGTCGCTCAGTACATTCATGCCGGCGGCAAGATTGGCGTGCTGGTCGAGGTCAACTGCGAGAGCGATTTCGTGGCCCGCACCGATGACTTCAAAGAGCTGGTACACGACATCGCGATGCACATAGCTGCCAGTGATCCCAAGTTCATCCGCAAGGAGGACGTCACCGCGGCAGACTTCGAGCGAGAGAGAGACATCTATCGCTCACAAGCAATCGCCAGTGGCAAGCCAGCGGAAATTGCCGAGAAGATGGTCAAAGGCAGAATGGAAAAGTTCTACCAGGAGGTCTGCCTCTACGAGCAGCCCTTCATCAAGGACCAGACGCTCTCGATCTCCCAGCTCATTACCAGCAAGATCGGCAAGCTGGGCGAGAATATTTCTGTCAGGCGCTTTGCCCGATTCAAAGTCGGCGACGCGGGCGAGACGGTAGCAATCTCAAAACCGGAACAAAAAGCTGAGTAGTTGGGGCACCGAGAGGTGCCCTTTTTTACTCTCCGCGATATTATCTGAGACAGACATGCCTGAGCCAATTTTCAAACGCGTGCTGCTGAAACTCTCCGGTGAGGCGCTGGCGGCCACACAAGGTTTCGGTGTTGACTCTCCCCGCATTCACGAGATTGCCGCTGAACTCGCTGACGTCCATTCGCTTGGCGTGCAAATCGCAATCGTAGTCGGCGGTGGAAACTTCTTCCGCGGAGTTGCCGAGCAGGCCAAGGACATGGACCGCGTTTCCGCCGACCACATGGGAATGCTGGCTACAGTAATCAACGCGCTGGCCCTGCAGGACGCCCTCGAAAAGCAGAACGTCTACACCCGCGTGCAGTCCGCGATCGAGATGAATCAGGTCGCCGAGCCATTCATCCGCCGCCGCGCCATCCGCCACCTGGAAAAAGGCCGGATCGTCATCTTTGCCGGCGGCACTGGGAATCCTTACTTCTCGACTGATACCGCCGCGTCGCTTCGCGCCATGGAAATTAAGGCCGACGCAATCTTGAAAGCCACCAAGGTCGATGGTATCTACGACGCCGATCCCATGGTCGTGAAGGACGCGACCAAGTTTACTCAAATCACTTATATGGAAGTCCTGAAGCGCGGCCTCAAAGTCATGGACTCAACCGCCATCTCGCTCTGCAAAGACAATAATCTCCCCATCATCATCTTCAATCTGAATCAACGCGGAAATATCGCGAAGGTTGTGACCGGAGAGAAGATTGGGTCACTGGTCAGCGCGTAAAGTTAGCTGTCAGCTCTGTCAGCTCTCAGCCATCAGCTCTCAGTTCTCAGCAAACCTTGTGATCCTGAACTCGCCGCGAGGCGAGGGAGGGACCTTACGATGCGATTGCGTCACCTATGGCGTACGCCGGGATAAAGAAGTGCCGTCATGAGGGATGGATAGCTGCGCAAGACTGCACTCAGCCGGCTGACGTGAGATCCCTCTCCCGCCCACCTCGGCGGGCACGTTCGGGATGACAAGGCTAAGGGCTAACAGCTAAAGGCTAAAAGCTGCTTTTCTAATTCACCCACCCCGACTTCGACCCGCCATTCTTTTTGCCCGAATCCTCCGGAGGGATGTAGTTCCCGTGCTCATCGAAGGTGACGGTGCGGTCGTGGTCGCGCATATAAACTTCGAATTTGCGGGCAGCGCGGCGGCGTTTCCAGCGATAGTAAGAATTGCGCAATCCATAGAACCGTTCGGAGATTCCGACGGACGTTCTACGCGTCAAGAACAGCGAGTACCACACATACCCAGCTCCCAGCCCCAACAACAAAACGAAATAGAAGAGTGCGAAGCGACTGAGGAGCAAGTACGCCGCTTCGATGGCTGCCGTAAACAGCACGATCCATTTCACTGGTATCTGGATCGGAATCGGAAACAGCATGATGGGCGCGCCACGATTGTACAGATAAAACACCATCAGAATCGCATTGGCAGCGGCACCCGAGCCCATCGCCACCCCTTGCGCAACCACGCCTGTCAGCGAGAGTAAAAATCCAGCTATTGCGGAAAGAATGATGCTGCCAAAAAACAGCCCGTAGAAGGCGGTCGTCCCGATGCGTTCTTCAACTGCCCATCCTAGAAAATAGATTCCGAGCAGCGAGAGCACGAACTGCAACGGATCTTCGTACATGAACGCGTATGTAGCAAATTGCCATAGCCAGCCCGCATGAATGTGTTCTGGCCTTAGAATGCCGAGCTCGAGGAGTATTCGACCAGTTCCTTGTGTAAACGACAGCAGTAGCAGAATGACAACGTAAATCGTTACGCTTGCAAGGATGATTTGCCGGACAGCGCCGCGGAATGGCGGCAGTCCCATTACGGAAGAGGTATTTCTAGGCATAATTCAACAACCTTCTTCTTGCTACAGGCTGGTCGGCCGTGTTTTTGGGTGGCGCAGCGCCTCCAGCGCTGCGAAACTAAATCGCTGTCTCAAATGCAGGGCCCTAGGCCCTGCTCCACCCAAAAACCGCGCCACCAAGAGCCGCGCCACCAAGAGCCGCGCCACCAAGAGCCGCGCACCTAAGAACTACTACATGCCAAACTCCCTTCAAATGTTATCAGGGTCTCAGCGCTCCGGCGATGGCACGATAGGGAGGCTCCTGTGCCCCGCCCCGTCCACCGCCCGCACCCCGAAAATCACATTGTCTTTCGAAACCGGTACCGTAGCTTTCGAAACATTGCCAAACGATGGCGCCTGTTCCCAGTCTGGCGAAGCCGTTGCCCGCCACAGCACTTCATATCCTGACGCGCGTCCGTCAACCGGCGGCTCCCACACCAGCGTGGAGTCATTTTCCAGGCCTTTGGTTACAAGATGCAGGTTACGCGGCGGCGCGGGAGCAGACGCCAGAGCCGCCAGCGTAGCCGCATTCAACCTCGCGACAGTGGCAACGTAGTCGAAATTCACGAACTTAGGCAAGTCGCCATATTCGATTCCGTTTTCGGTGCGCACGTTCTGGTGCTGATGATTAAAATTTTCACGAAATTCCGTAAAACGAACGGCTGCAAAGCCTTGCTCGTTGAATGAAATATGGTCTCCGCCGCGAAGGTAGCGGTCGCGCCGGAATTCCAGCAGCGGGGCAACTTCCGTTTGATAGGTGCGCGCAGTCTCCGCGATATAGCGGGCCAGTTCGCGCGAAGGTGAATCGTTTTCGCCGCCCAACGCACGGATCATCCGAATCTGCGCTTCAGTGGTGTTGTCTGGAATGCTCTCGGAGAACACTCGAACAACCTTGGCATCCTGCCCTGGGCTTTGATCTCCGCCAACAATGTCGTTGTTCAGCACGGCTTCAATTTCCCAGCCTTGCGACTTGGCGAACTCCGCGAAATGTTTGCTGCCGTAGAGCCCTTGTTCCTCACCAGCGACGGTGAGGAAAATAATGGTTGCGGGGAACTTCAGCTTGCTCAGTACACGCGCACATTCCAGGCTGACGGCCGTCCCGCTGCCATCGTCGTTGGCACCGGGAGCAATGCCAGCCCCATCCAGCGCACCACTGTTTCGCGAGTCGTAGTGGCCTGTAACCAGCACGATACGCTTCGCATCTTCAGCATTCGTACCTTTGAGGACTGCGTAAACATTCGTGATCGCAGTCGGTGATGGAACACGCTCGCTGACGGGCTGCGTGAAACTGTCGATCTTCACCTCCAGGCATCCGGCACAATCGCGTGAGTAGCGCTCAAACTCGCTCTTGATCCATTCTCTCGCTGCCCCGATTCCTCTGCCTGCGGAGATCGAGGCCGGATCTTGCGCAGAAGTAGTAGCGCGGGTCTGGAAGCTGACCAGCTTCTCGATATTAGACTGGATTTGTCCCGCCGAAATCTCGTTCAGGACAGCTTTGATGCGCGGGTCAGCGGAGGTAGGAGCCTGCTGTGCCTTCGCTAGGGGAACCATAAAGGCGAGTAGCAAGACGGCTATCGAAAAGCCTTACGAGCCAGTTTTAGAATATCCTCGGGGATGATCGCTGCGGGAACGAATTTTACCGCCAGAAATCACAACGATTTTCCGCCGCATCCGAGCAGCCCCAGCGGTCATCTACAGCATCGGAAGCCGGACAACTGTGGGCTGGCCTACTTGACCTGCGTCGCAGAAGAAACTAAATATAACAGGTGCGATTATATGATGGAGGCAATTGTGATTCATTGTCCTGAGTGCGAGACCAGCCTGGATGTCGAAGAAGATGAGGTGGATGAAGGCGAAGTCCTTTCCTGCCCGGAATGTGGGACCGATTTCGAAGTGATCACAATCAATCCCGTGGAGCTCAAGGCAGTCGAGGAAAAGGAAGAGTACGAAGACGATGACGAGGAAGAAAACGAAGACGGCGACTACTCCTGAACCGGCGTTTTCACCTGCCCGAATCCCACGCGCCTTACCCCACCTTGTTTTCGTATTCTTCGCAATCGTGCTCATGATTAGTACACCGCTGCACAGCCGTCAGCGGCCGCAGCCGAAAGACTATGCGCTGATCTTTGGCACGGTGTGGGGCCCGGATGATCGACCGGTATATGGCGTCAAAGTGAAAATCCGCAAGGCTGGCGACAAAAGAGCACGTTGGGAGGTCTACTCCAATCGACTGGGCGAGTTCGAACAGCGCGTGCCGGTCGGGAAACAGGAGTACATTGTCTGGGCGGACACTAAGGGCTATAAGTCTCCTGATGGCAAGCACTTACAGCCTGGCCCGGAGGCCACTGTGCACATCGAGAACAACGAGCGCGCTGACACCGGGTTGCATCTAAGATAACAGCAGCTCACGAGTAGTTCGGGAGGTGCCCATGAAGAGCCGTCGGATTATGCTGGCCTCTTTGCTCACGCTCAGTTTGCTTGTAGCAATTCCGTCGCTGGGGAAAGACAAGGACACAGCCCCCGGCCGCCTGCTAACGGGGAAGGTGATGGATAAGCAGGACAATCTCTTAATCAATGCGGTCGTTTATGTCACCGATACGCGCACTCGCGCTGTGAAGACTTACATTGTGGGCGCGGATGGCACATACCGCTTCCCGGCCCTGGCGGCCAATGTGGATTACGAAATCTATGCCCAGCTCAACGGAAAGACGAGCGACACGAAGAGAATGAGTCAGTTTGATGATCGGAAGCTCGTGAATATTGTGCTGCGGATTGATACAAAATGAAATTCGGCTTTAGGCCTTACAAAAACCAGAACTGCTGACGCCTAAAGCCTAGCGCCTAAAGCCGCTTTTACCCGTTCTCGTTTCCCGCCCGCTTCCACGACACCAGTTCTCCAATCGTAGATCCAGTGCTTGAAGCAGGATGCTTGTACGCTTCCACTTCCGTTCTCGAAGCTTCCTGACCCGCCGCGCGAATGCTGAGGCCAACTTTCTTTTCTTCGGGACTGATCTTGATGATTTTGAAATCGTGCTCTTGACCGGGCTCGAGATGCAGGGCCTGACCATTCCGATCGGCCGCCTCTGAATTGTGGCATAGTCCTTCTACGCCCTCTGCGATCTCCACAAACGCGCCAAAGGTCGCCACTCGCAGGACCTTGCCATGAATAATGTCACCCACGTGATGATGCTCAAAGAATGACTCCCACACGTCCGGCTGAAGCTGCTTTACTCCGAGTGACAATCGCCGCTTGTCCGAGTCGATCGCGAGAACGATGGCCTTAACCCGGTCGCCCTTCTTCAGGACCTCTGAAGGATGTTTTACGCGCTTGGTCCAACTCAGATTGCTCACATGGACCAGGCCGTCAATGCCTTCCTCGATTTCGACGAAGGCGCCGAAATCCGTGAGATTGCGCACGCGCCCTTCGACCGTGGCGCCAACCGGATATTTTTCTATCAACGAGTCCCAGGGATTCGTCGCTAGTTGCCGCATGCCTAGAGAAATCCGGCGCTCGGCCGGATTAACATTCAGCACCACGCAGTCCACCTGGTCGTTCACGTTGACGAGTTTCGACGGATGTTTGGTGCGCTTGGACCAGGTCATCTCGCTGACATGTACTAATCCTTCGATTCCCTGTTCCAGTTCGACGAACGCTCCGTAATCAGTCACGCTGATCACTCGCCCGTGGACGTGCGCTCCTACCGGATAACGATGCTCGGCGTCCAGCCAGGGGTCGGGTGTGAGCTGCTTGAATCCTAGAGATACGCGCTGCTTGTCGCCGTCGTACTTGAGCACTTTTACTTGAATCTGGTCGCCCACGTTTACCAGATCCCGCGGGTGCGTCAGCCGTCCCCAGGACATGTCGGTGATGTGGAGAAGGCCATCAATGCCGCCCAGATCCACAAATGCTCCGTAGTCAGTGAGGTTCTTCACCACACCGGTGAGGACAGAGCCTTCCTGCAGGTGTTCGAGCGTCTTGGATTTCTTCTCGTTCTGCTCCTGTTCGAGAAGCTGCTTGCGCGAAGCGACAATGTTGCCGCGCTTTTTGTTGAGCTTGACGATGGCGACTTCAAAGCTCTGGCCTTTCATCCCCTCCAGGTTCCGCACCGGCCGCAGATCGATCTGTGAGCCCGGAAGAAAGGCCCGCGCTCCGAGGATGTCAACCGTCACGCCGCCCTTGGTGCGTTCCACAACCGTCGCCTGAATCGGACGATTCTCGGTGTAGGCTTTCTCAATTTCGTCCCAGGCTCGCAGCTTCTGCGCTTTCTGAAAAGAGAGATTGATGTACCCCTCTTCGGCCTCGCCCTTGTCCCGCATTACGTCAATTTCGTCGCCTGCTTTGAACCGAGGCTTGCCCTCATGGTCCAGAACTTCCGCAAGCGGCAACATGCCTTCCGACTTGGCTCCAATATCCACCACCACGTGCGTGGCCGTCAGCTTCAACACCGTTCCCTTGAGCACGTGGTCTTCGCCAACAGTCTCTTCGGCTTCGTGGGTGAAAGTCTCCAGTGCAGAGGCGAAGTCGTCGGTGCTCGCGGGCGCCGGCTTTTCTTCCCCAGGTTGAGCAAGGTTCTGCTGAGGATCACTCTGCTGACCATGATCTTGCTGGTCGTGATTCTGCTGATCGTGATTCTGAGCGGACCGCTCAGGCTGCTCCGTCTGGGTCTCAGTCGCGGGCTGCTGCTCGGTTAAGGTTGTGGTGTTGGAGTCGGAATAGGGAGCGTTGGTCTCGTCGAACAAAGTCATTGCCTCTCAGCGGTGTCAGAGGATGCGGGCTACTAGCGAACTGCTGGTATGAGTCTTAGTTTATGTTGAGCCCACCCTGGCGGATAGACTTGACCCAGCGGCCGTAAAGATCCAACCTGCATCCAAAGGGAACTCTTCGACTATAGCAACCGCTTGGAAAGAGTGTCAAACGGAAAGCCGAGTGTTAACAATCGGGAGATCGTGTCCGTGTGGGTCGGACACTCTTGTCCGACGCTTTTGAATTTAGCTTTTGCGTTGAAAGCTAGCGCGACTTTCTGCCTACTAGGAACGATCGGGTCGGTATATACAGGCTTCGTCAGACAAGAGTGTCCGACCCACACGTGATCTGCTACCCTCCTTTTGTCATGGACTACCTCTGGACGCCCTGGCGCTACGCGTACGTCACCACCGCCGGCAAGAACGAAGGCAAGCCCGATGGCTGCATCTTCTGCGAGCTGCCGAAACTTCCGGACGAAGCGGCCAAGATCGTCCATCGCGGCCAACACTGCTACATCATTCTGAACAGCTTCCCCTACACCTCCGGCCACGTGATGATCGTGCCCTTCGCGCACCTCGATGAACTACAGAAGCTGCCCGAAGCTACGGCACAGGAGATGATGACGCTATCGCAAAAGATGGAAAGTGTGCTTCGTCAGGTTTACTCGCCCGACGGCATCAACCTGGGCATGAATATCGGCCGCGCCGCCGGAGCCGGAGTTACAGGCCACGTCCACATGCACGTATTGCCCCGCTGGGTTGGGGATACCAATTTCATGACAGTGACAGGAGAGAGCCGCGTGCTGCCGGAGGCACTGGAGATTACGTACGAGAGGATTAGACGAGCGCTGGATACCAAGTAGTTTAGCCGCGAGGCGGCGAAAGAATGCAGCCCAGGACTCCGCCCGCAGTGGCCAATTAGCTGAGATCGTGGAGAACGTTCAATAGTCTAAAGCCGAGCTGCTATTGAACTGGCGCGATACACTTGTGCTGTCGATTACAGGGCGGTACGCCAAATCCATTTGGAAGTGAGGGCGATGGTCCCGTCCTGGTGGATCGTGATGTCGAATCGTTCTATGCCAGGCGGATTCGTGGTATCGTGGGCCCAATCTGGGGACCACTCAAACACTGTTGCTCTAAATTCGCGACGTTTATCGACCTCAGTAACTGGAATGATGTCCAGCGGGACAAGTTCTGCCTTCAGATGATCCGCTTCCTCGGAAAACCTCTTTGCATCCGATTGTTGCCACAGTGTTTTTACTTTCTGCGCTAACGCACCGCCACCAAAATATAACCTGGCACGCGAGTTAAGGTGAACATTTATAAAGAACTGTAAATAATCGGCGGCATCGTCTGCATTGATTTCCACCGATTCACGCTTAGCCATTGCGTTGAATTGATCGAGAGCAGGTTTTTCCGGGATAATTTGAATCTCGTCTGTAATAAGGCGGGCGCTGCCTTCTTCATCTATCACTACGGTCGGTCGGTGCGGCCACTGGCACGATCTTAATTTAAGGACTGTACGGTGCCGCCAGAAGGGTTGTTTTACCACATCCCATTTTGCCTTTGGACAGGGAAAGAGTTTGTTGGAGGCCTCTACGTTTTTATCAATCGATTTTGCAACCTCCTGCTCGGGCGCCAAGGCCTGCGCCTCAGTCAGCACCTGGATGGGTGCGGCCAACAAACCGAACAATAAAATGCCCGCGGCGGCACCCCTCATTGCCTTAGTAGCCCCTCCATTTCTTTTTCGTCAACAACTTTCACTCCTAACTCCTTAGCTTTATCCAGCTTGGATCCCGCATCCGCTCCAGCGACGACGTAATCCGTCTTCTTGCTCACCGACCCGGTAACCTTCCCGCCGGCATCTTCGATCATCTTCTTGGCTTCGTCGCGCGAGTAATTTGCCAGCGTTCCTGTCAGCACAAATGTTTTGCCCGCGAGCTTGGTTCCGCGCTCTTTCTTTTTGCCTCGGAAAGTGAGACCGGCGGCGCGAAGTTCATCCACCAGTTCGCGGTTCTTGGGCTCGGCGAAGAATTCGACGATGCTTTTTGCGATGCGCGGGCCGACTTCTTCCACTTGCTGCAACTCTTCCTCGCTCGCCTTCACGAGATCGTCCATCTCGCCGAAATGCTCGGCTAGGAATTGCGCCGTACGCTCACCGACGAAGCGAATGCCCAGGCCATAGATCATGCGTTCCAACGGCAGCTTTTTGGAACGTTCGATTTCATTCAGAACATTTTGCGCGGACTTGTCGCCCATGCGTTCGAGCTTCAGCAGATCAGCTTTGGTCAGCTTGTAAATGTCAGCAACATCCTTCACCATTTTGCGTTCAGTGAGCTGATTGACCAGCGCGTCGCCCATGCCGTCAATGTTCATCACGCCGCGCGAGGCAAAGTGCAGGATCGTCTCCCGCAACTTGGCAGGACATTTCTGGTTGACGCAGCGGTGATCCACCTCGCCCTCGGTGCGCACCACGTGCCCGCCGCACACCGGACACTTCTCGGGCATATGGAACAAATTGTGCCCGCGCGGATGGTCTTTATCATCCACGACGCGCGTGACCTTGGGGATCACATCACCGCCGCGCTCGACCTCCACCCAGTCGCCGATCTTCACCCCGAGCCGATCGATTTCATCCATGTTGTGAAGTGTGGCGCGGCTAACAGTAGTTCCGCCGATCGGGACAGGCTTCAAAGCTGCGACCGGCGTGAGTTTCCCGGTCCGCCCGACCTGCACAAGAATATCTTCGATCTTCGTGATTCCCGCGCGCGCCGCGTATTTGAAAGCAATCGCCCAGCGCGGAGCTTTGCCGGTATAACCAAGCTCGCGCTGCATGGCGGTACTGTTCACTTTGATCACGACTCCATCAATTTCGTAGGGTAGAGTCTCGCGCTTCTCCTCCCACTCGCCGATGAATTTCCAGACCTCGTCGAAGTTCGTCGCTAGTGTCCGGCGAGGATTCACTTTGAACCCGGCGGCATCGAGCGCGTTGAGCGCTTGCCAGTGATTCCCGAAAATTGTCGTTGAACGGGCGGGGACGCCCGTTCCTCCAAACTCTCTGTTTGTGGAGGCGCGGGCGTCCCCGCCCGTGCTCCGCAGCAGCATGTACGTAAAATAATCCAGCCGACGCTGTGCCGTGATGCTTGGCTCAAGCTGCCGCACGGTGCCCGCTGTCGCATTGCGAGGATTGGCGAACTGAGACAGCCCGTGCTTCTCTCGCTCTTCATTCATTCTTTTGAACGAGGCCATCGGCATCAGCATCTCGCCACGGACTTCAAAATCCGCAGGAATGCCGGCCTTCTTAAGTTGCTCCGGAGAAACGAAAAGCGGCAGCGAGCGCACGGTGCGTACGTTAGAAGTCACATCCTCCCCTGTAGAGCCGTCTCCACGCGTGATGCCCCGCACCAGCTTGCCGCCTTCATAACGCAGGGCCAGTGACATGCCGTCGAGTTTGAGCTCGCAAACGTATTCAATGTCCTTGCGTCCGCTGAGTTCGTGAACGCGGCGCTCCCAGTTCCGCAGCTCGTCTTCGCTGTAGGCGTTGTCGAGCGAAAGCATCGGAGTGGAATGAGCGACTTTGACAAAGCCCTCGCGCGGTTTGCCGCCAACCCGCTGCGTGGGAGAGTCGGGCGTGACCAGCTCGGGATGAGCCGCCTCGAGCTTCTTCAGCTCGTTCATCATGCGATCGAATTCCGCGTCGCTGATCTCCGGATCGTCGAGCACGTAATAGCGATACTCGTGATGCCGGATCTCTTCGCGCAGAGCTTCGATCTTCGCTTCGACGCCTTTGGTCGCAGTAGTCATAGTTCAGAGTAATTTGTGCAATGAAGACCGCTTCACGAATCGGGAAGGGCATGGCTTGCAGCCGTGCCGAAATATTGTGGCGAGATTTGTGGCGGCACGACTGGAAGTCGTGCCCTTCCCAGTTATTCGCTTTCGGCTCCTACTCGCACAGGTTTTCTACGCCCCAGGTTTCCCCTCAAACAGCGGCCACAGCTTATCTCCAATCACCCGATAGACGCCAAAAGCGGAGCCACCTTCCGAGCTGATCCGAAATAGCAATTCTCCACGGCCGTCACCGGCAGCGTCTACTGCGTCAATCAAGTCATACTTCGGCAGCACGTCCAAGTGCTGGTTGTCGGTGGTTTGCTCAAAGACTTTGTGAAGGTCCCCGTAAATATCCTCGCGCGCCACTAACGCGACTATGTACGTCAGATCCGCGCTTGCAGAAGGGAGGTGCGAATTCGCGGTGAGCACCAGTACCGGCTCATTGCTGTTCGAGAGATCGAACACGTGCAATTGCACATCTTGAAATTGGGGAGCCGGCGGTGGCCCCGCCTTCGATCTTGACTTTCCTGCTGCCCCTATCGCCTCCGGTGAAACATGCGAGGCGCGGCCGCGCACTTCTTCTGCTGCCATCGCCAGCATCTTTTTCAGGTAACCCTGTTCTTCCTCAGGCTTCATCTGATAGGTATACGGGCGCGGCTCCGGACCGTCCGCATCTGAAATCGCCGGTATGACCTGGATTGGTCCGGTGAGCGGTGCGGCCTCGGAGCTCTCTTTTGTCTGCTCGTGCGTCGTCTCTGACGAAACTCCGCGTCGAAGCACGGGCCGGTTGGGATCTTCGATCGAAGACGATGAACCAGACGTCTTGCCCGAATCCGTGCTTCCTGGTTTCTGAGCAGGCGCTGAAGGCTGGGCCGCAGGAGCATGGGTTGGCGGTGGAGAAGAACTTTGCGTATCCGGAGAGCGCTTCAGCTTTGGAGGCGCGCCAATCTGCTGCTCAGGCGGAGGCGCCTTCTGTGCTCTCTTCTCGGCTTCAGCTTTAGCTTTTGCCTTCTCAGCCTCAATCTCTGCGGTGGAGCGCCATTTCCCGTCAGCTATCCAGGCGCCTTTATCATGGTCATGCATGGCGCCACCTACTATGAACAAGCCCTGTGAAACGCCAGATTTAACCGCTTCGTATACTGTCTCCGAATGCAGCGCCATCGGCACCGGATCGGCCTTGTAAGCTCCAGCGTCATAGAATCTGCCGTCGAGCATGATGGTGACTGCTACCAGATGTGCCTTGCCGTTTGCCGCGAGTTCAAGCAGTCCAAGCGCTCGCGGGCCCTTGTCTGCAGGAGGGCGGCGCGCAATCTGCGCCGAGGCCAGCCCCGGCACGGTTGAGCAGATCACGGTTAAGATGACGGTACACCGCAATTTGCGGTATAACCTTGAACGATAATTACGAAGAGAGGCTCCCATGGAGATTAATGATAAAGCCCCTGAGTTTACTTCGCTTGACCAGAACGGCGAGAAGATAGCTTTAAAGGATTTCCACGGCCGCTGGGTCGTGCTGTACTTCTATCCGCGGGCTGACACCCCAGGTTGCACTATCGAAGCCTGCAGCTTCCGGGATTCGTTCAAGCGAGTGGAGAAGATTGGCGCGGTCGTGCTGGGAGTTTCTCCGGATACTCCCGCGGCGCAGAAGAAATTCGTGGACAAGTTCGATCTACCCTTCACCCTCGTCGCCGACGCCGACAAGAAAATCTGCAACGCCTACGGGGTGATCCAGGAAAAGAACATGTACGGCAAGAAAGTGATGGGAGTGGCGAGGACTACGTTCATCATCGGGCCGGATGGGAGGATCAAGCACATCTTCCGCAAAGTGAAACCCGAGGGCCATGCGGATGAGGTGCTGGAGTATTTGAAGGGTGCGATAAAGGGGGTAGCGTAGAGGATCGTATCAGGGCATGGCTTTCTGCCATGCGGTTTGCGTATCAATTCGCCTTCTGGCACGCCTCAAGGCGTGCCCTGATACAAACCAAGCAAACCTTCTGAGCGCCTCACAACCAGATGGATTCATCGCGGGTACACTTCCTTGCGCGTTCCTTCTACGACCGCGACCCGCGCCTCGTTGGCCCTGACCTGCTTGGCAAAATTCTTGTTCGGCGTCGAGGCCGAAAACTGCTGACCGGACGCATTGTCGAAGTCGAGGCCTACCTCGGCGCCGACGATCCCGCCGCCCACGCTTTCATCGGACGTACTCCGCGCAACGCTGTGTTGTTTGGCCCTCCAGGGCATGCCTACGTCTATTTCATCTATGGCAACCACTACTGCTTAAATGTTTCCTGCCTGCCCGATGGCGTTCCTGGAGGAATTCTGTTTCGGGCGTTGGAACCGGTAGATGGCGTCAGTGAGATGTTCAAGCTGCGCGGAATCGCCGAAGATTCGGACCTGCGACGGCTGACCAGCGGTCCGGGAAGAATGGCGGCGGCATTCGGAATCACGCGCGAACGCGACAATGGCAAAGACCTGACGGACGCCAAGTCTGATCTTTACATTGCCGAGGGCGGAACGCCGCCGCCTAAAGTGCTAATCACGAGAAGAATCGGGATTACAAAAGCTGCAGATATGCCACTGAGATACGTTGTTGCAGGAAACAGATTCGTTTCGGGAAGGCTTGACTCGAACGAAATTGGAGATCGTGGAAGAGCGGCCCTTCAGGGCGATAAGTCGCAAGGATGACAACGCGACCCTGAAGGACCGCTCTTCCACGGTTCATCAGTCGTAGAGACAAGACGAAGCACTATTCCACCGCTTCTTTCTCGATCACAACTTTCATGTGGGCCGTGACATCCTTGTGCAGCTTCACCGGAATCGTGAACTCGCCAAGAGTCTTCAGGGGCTCGTGAACCTGGATCTTTCTGCGGTCGATGTTGAAACCTTTCTTCTCTAGCGCGTCCGCAATATCTCCCGGGGTCACCGAGCCAAAGAGCTGATCGTGCTCGCCAGAACGGCGCTGGAAAGAGACCGACAGCCCGTCGAATTGCTTCGACAGTTCTTCCGCTTGGACTTTTTCCTTGGCCGAGCGGCGCACCGACGCTGCCTTCATCTGCTCGATGACTTTCTTGTTCCCTGAAGAAGCTTCGATGGCGAGCTTGCGCGGCAGCAGAAAGTTGCGGCCGTATCCCTCCGCGACCTTGACTACATCGCCGCGCGAGCCCAGTTTCACTACATCTTCTTTAAGAATGACTTCCATGAGATGGCTCCTTGAAATCAGCGGCTAGTGGTTAGTGGCTAGTCAGAGCGCAGTCAGAAAATTTCTGAGCGCTAGTCACTAACCACTAGCCACTGCTCTTAACTCGCTCGTCCAGCAAACGGCAGCAAGGCGATATTACGGGCCTGCTTGATAGCCGAACTCAACCGGCGCTGATGTGGCGTGCATACCCCAGTAAGGCGGCGAGGCGTAATCTTGCCGCTCTCAGCCACAAACTGCGCGAGCAGTCGCACGTCCTTGTAATTGATTGCCTCAATTTTCTCGACGCAGAATTTGCAAACCTTCTTGCGGCGGAAGTATTTGCGCCCGCCTCCGCCTTCGCGTCCTCCTGGTCCGCCAGGCCCAGAACGCATCGGACGCCGCTCTGAGCTTGGTCCATTCGCGGATGATGTTGTCGGTCTAGTATCGTCTGCCATGATTCTCCTTAAAAAAGAGGTGATGGAGAGGCGGGCGTCCCCGCCCGCCTACGGGCGAGGACGCCCGTAGCTCCAGAAAACTTGCTTACGCCGTGACCACCGGAGCTTCGCCAGTCGTCTCCGCAGGTGCCGGAGCAGGCGGGGCCTTTCGGCGCGCTTCCTTGATCGCCTTGATCTTGTCCAGGCGCTTCTGCTCCTCATCGATTCGCACGCTGAGGAACTTGATCACCGGCTCAGTAACGCGCAGGCGGCGCTCAAGTTCATGCACCAGTCCGCCGCTTCCTTCAAACGTGAGCAGGATGTACATCCCGTCATGGAACCTACGAACGGCATAAGCCAGGCGCCGCTTGCCCATCTTCTCCACGTTCTTCACTAGTCCGCCCGAGGAGGTCACCGCTGCTTCCAGCGTAGAAATCAGCTTGTCCTGATCTTCCTCCGTCATGTCGGGCCGGACAATAAACATCACTTCATAAGTACGATTCATTGCACTCTCCAAAAATCAGTTGCTAGTGGCTAGTGAATAGTGTCTAGTAAATTCGCAGGTTGCAACGACAAGCCACTAACCACTAGCCACTGCTCTCTTCCGGCGGCTCCGGCTTCCTGTTGAAGCGGTTCATCGCCGCCGCTATGCCTTCGGCTAAAATCACTTTCGCCGCTTCCGCCGCAGTGTCGAGCATCTCGTCTACTAGCTTGAGTTGCCGCTTGCGAAACGGCTTCAAGATCTTTTCCTCCGGCGCGATCCCGATCCTGATCCGTACAAATTCCTGTGTGCCTAGCGCACCGATGATCGACTTCATGCCGTTGTGCCCGGCTGAACTGCCTCGCTGCCGGATGCGGATCTGTCCCATCGGCAGATCGAGTTCGTCATAAATGACGATCAAGTCTGTCTCCGGCCTGATCTCAAGTTTCTCCACCAGTTCACGAACCGCCATGCCACTCAGGTTCATGAACGTCTCAGGCTTGGCAAGGAGCACTTCTTCCTTCCCGATTACAGCCCTGGCCGTAACCGCCCGGCCTTGCCGGTTCCTGACTTCCACTCCGCAATCGTTAGCGATTCGATCAACGGTGAGAAAGCCCAGGTTGTGAGGCGTGAACTGATATTCAATTCCCGGATTGCCAAGCCCGACGATCAGCTTCACGCCTTTTCAGTGTCCCTCGGAAAAACCCTTGTCGAGCCTTTGCTCGACCCGACGGGCGAGGGCGCCCGTCGCCACATGGTTCGTGCCAACGCACACGAACTATTTCTTTTCCTTCTTCTCAGCCTTTTCAGGTTTTTCCGGCGCGGCTTCCGCCCCTTCCTCTTCCGTCTCCTGCTTGCCCTTCTTGATGATCTCCGGCTCAGCCGGGGCCGCAGCCGCTTCGCCCGCAATCGCCTCAGGCGTTGGGACCTCTTCTTCCTTGATGCTGATGATGTGGGCGACCGGCTGGTCCGGATCAGTCAAAAACTTAACTTTAGGGTTCTGCGGAAGGTCGGAGACACGCAACACCATGCCGAAGACCAGCTCAGCAACGCTCATTTCAACCGAATTCGGAATATCGCTGGGCAGACATTCGACTTCGACTTCACGAAAGATTTGCTCCAGGATGCCGCCCTGCTGCTTCACCCCGGCTGCCTCGCCAGTAAGCACAATCGGCACATTCACTTTGAGCTTCTGGTCCATGGCGATGCGCTTCAGGTCGATGTGCAAAAGCGCGCCTTTGATCGGCTCGTATTGCCAGTCCACGATCATGGCCTTGGTGCGCTCGCCATCCACCGTCAGGTCGAACACTGTGTTGTGCCCGGTTTTCGAGTGCAGAATTCGTGACACCTGCCGCGGATCCACACTGACCGGCATCGCTTGTTTGCCAGCACCGTAGACCACGGCTGGAACCTTTCCCTGGCGCCGCACCCTTCGCGCGTCGTTCTTAGTGCCGGGGGTGCGAGGATTCGCTTCGAGTACGCTTGCTTCCGTTGCTGTAGCCATATTCTGAATTCCTATAAGAACAATTTACTGACAGATGTCTCTTCATGAATCGACTGGATTGCGCGCCCGATCAATCCAGCAATCGAAAGAACTGTAATCTTTCCCCCGTGCACGGTTTTTGCCGCCTCCGCCTCCGGGGAAAGAGGGACGGTGTTGGTAACCACCACTTCCTTAATGCAAGACTCCGAGAGATTCTCGACCGCTGGATGTGAAAGCACCGGATGTGAGCAGCAGGCGTAAACTTCGCTAGCGCCGTTTTCCATCAGCGCACTTGCGGTCTTTACCAGCGTGCCTGCGGTGTCGATAAGGTCGTCGATGATCAGACAAGTACGGCCCTCTACGTCTCCGATCACGTTCATCACTTCGGCGACATTGGCCTCGACGCGGCGTTTGTCCACGATGGCCAGCGCTGCGTCCACTTTTTTGGCGAAGAAACGGGCGCGCTCCACGCCGCCAGCATCGGGAGAAACAACTGTCAGATTCGGCAGCTGCAACTTCTTGAAGTGGTCCACCAGCACTGGTGAGGCGAACAGATGGTCTACCGGGATGTTGAAAAAACCCTGTATCTGCGGCGCGTGCGGATCAATCAGCAACGCCCGGTCGGCACCCGCTGTAGTTAGCAAATCCGCGACCAGCTTGGCTGAAATCGGCGCCCGCGGCTTGTCCTTGCGGTCCTGCCGCCCGTAGCCATAATACGGAATCACGGCAGTGATGCGCCGTGCCGATGCGCGTTTTAGGGCGTCGATCATCAACAGCAATTCCATTAAGTGCTGGTCTACCGGACGGCAGGTCGGCTGCATGACAAACACATCAGCGCCACGCACGTTTTCCTGAATCTGGACGTAGGCCTCGCCGTCGGCAAACCTGCGGACCATCGCCTGGCCGCGGACCATGCCGAGGAAAACGCAGACCTCGTCCGCCAGCGGCTGGTTGGCGGTGCCGCAGAAAATCTTGAACTTGTCGTCCACACGGGCACGGTGCGGCTTGCGCTCGTGCTTCTCCTCTGGGCTCATGCCGGTCTTCTTTTCCGCTGTTGTAGCAAGAGTAGCCATAGAATCAGCTCTTGGTTGTTGGTCGTTGGTCAAAATCTATGCCGCCGGCGCTAGTGGTGCAGGCCAACGACCAAGGACCGACGACGGTTTTTCTGGCTGGGCCGCTAGGATTCGAACCTAGACAAAGTGCTCCAAAGGCACTTGACCTACCATTAGTCGACGGCCCAGTAAAGTGATTGCAGATTTGCGATTTCAGATTGTAGATTGAACAACCCCTCACTGCCAGCACTTTCGCAATCTGAAATCTTCAATCTGAAATCTGCAATCTTCTCCAATACTGCCGCTGCGTCAAGGTGCTCGTGGCCACTGCCGCAGTGCCGTTCTGGTTCAACTTCTTCGCAGCCACCACAGCCTTTTCCCGCGAATCGAACAGACCGTAAATCGCCGACCCTGATCCCGAGAGCGACGCATACCGCGCCCCCGCTCGTTCGAGCACACTCTTAACCTTGCGTAATTCGGGATGCTGCGGAAAGACGACTCTTTCAAAGTCGTTTTCAATCCCGGTTCGGACAAGGTCGAGTTGCAGGGGCTCGGCCCGGCCTCCACTCTTCGCTTTAGCGGAGACACCGGATCTGCGGCGCCCAGAAGCAGGCCCCGCACTCAGCCACGCGGAAATCTCACGGCTGACCTCCAACATTCTATCGGAGTGAGTGGAGGCCGTCAATTTTGACTGATTTGATTCACTCTCGTCACCCAAATTCCCCTCATTCAAACCCTCTGTCATTCCGAGCGAAGAAGATCGTTCGCTTGGGAACGATCCTCGAAGTCGAGGAACCTGCTTTCCCGGGCTGTGCTGCTGCTGGCCCACAGCAGGTTCCTCACCGGTTGAAGCCGGTTCGGAATGACAAAGCAGGGTGGGGAGCAAAGAATCCCAATCCGCGAATGCTTTTGGCGTCGAAACCGCAATCTCAGGCGTCGCTACCACGCAGTGCGTAGCCGGCAAGTCCGGTAGCGGATAAACTTCCTCCCCGCGCCCGACTCCCAGCACTGTCCCGCCTACCAGAAACAATGGCAGGTCAGAACCCACTTCCGCAGCAATCTGCAGCTTCTCCAAGTCAGAGAGTTTCTTCTTCAGCGCAAGCTCAAGTGCCAGCAGCGCTGCGACTGCGTTGCTCGATGCTCCTCCCATCCCACCCTGCACTGGCAGACGCTTCTCAATGTCGATGACAACTCGGCCACGCCCTTTGAGCGCCTGCATCGCACGATTGACAATCCGGAAACACGTGTTCGTGGAGTCCCTCGGCACCCGCGGATCGTCACAACGAATCTCAATCCCCGAGCCGCGCCCAACGGACACGCGAATAATGTCATGCAGGGCGATGGTCTGATATACCGTCCGCAATTCGTGGAAGCCATCCGGCCGAAGTGCGCCAATGCGCAAGCCGAGGTTGATCTTTGCAAAGGATCGGACCGAGATGGACATGGACGGATGATTGTAAGGTCTCTCAGGCCAGTTTTCGATTGATTTCTGATCTCGCTTCAGCAGGCTTTCCAACCATGGGCTACTCGCGGGCAGACGACGATGGACGCGCCCTCGCCTGTATTGGCTCAATCTTCGTCAGCCTTGGCCTCGCTGTGTTTGCCGCGCTGACCTTCAGTTTTCGTGCAGTGCTGAGATCAGTAAGAAACAGTTGGGCAGCGACTTGGCCGACCGTTTCAGCACAAATAACAACCTGCGATGTGAAAGCCATTCACGGACGTTTCCTTGATTACGTTCTCGGAGTAATTGGCTATTCGTACCAGATTGATGACGACTATTATTCGGGCTACCTCATGCGGCAATTATGGGATGAGCAGGAGACCTGGACATTCGTAGACGCATGCAAGGACAAATTCGTTCTGGTTCACTGCAAGCCGGGCAAACCTCAGGTTTCTGTGGTGCGCGAAATCGATCAGGTGGGCGCGTCATCAGCTCAACAGCACGGATATGATTCTCCTCACCAGCGGTTCGGCCCGGTTCTGGCTATACTGTGGGCTCTACGAAACGTTAGTGACTGGGCAGAGAACAGGCTCTACAAAGCGGCACAAAACTGGCCTTCTGTTCCTGGCACAGTGGAGTATGCAGAACCAATGATGGTGGGCGAGGATAGCGACGCTCACTGGGGCAGCGATCTGCATTATTCATACTCAGTTGACGGCAACTCCTACTCCGCCTCCTTTTATTTTCGAGCGTTAAGTGAGGAAGACGCGCGAGAGTTGGTTAAAGGGTGGAGAAACCGCAAGATTCTCGTGCATTACTTACCGGCTAACCCGGCGCGATCCATTTTCGTGCCGCAGGAACAGCCGCCAGCAGTTTCCGCCGGTCCATAGCAAATCTCAGAATCCCCTCCGGTACAATCCCCTTTCATGCGCAAAGCCGCCCTCTTCTACAATCCTGTCTCTGGCCGCAGGCTCAAGCACCGGCTGGCGGACGTCGAAACTGCCAAGTCGATCCTGGTGGCGGCTGGCATTGAGGTCGAAGCAGCTCCCACGCGCGCCGCGTCTGATGCCGCGGCACAAGTCCGCATGGCGATTCGCGAAGGTTGCGATACCATCGTCGCCTGCGGAGGGGACGGCACCATTCACGATGTGCTCCAGGGTCTGGCGGGAAAGGAAGCCGCGCTTGGAATCATCCCGCTTGGCACAGCCAACGCCATGGCCCACGACCTCCGGCTTCCGCTGACTCCGGACGGGGCCGCTCACGCCCTGCTCTCGGCGGTACCGAAGAGGGTTGCGGTCGGAAGAATCGACTACCGTGATTTCGCCGATCTGCCTACTTTTCGCTACTTCACCGTCGCAGCCGGCGTGGGCGTCGACGCGCATCTGTTTTACAAACTCAATCGTCTGATCAAAGACCGAATGGGCATGCTGGCCTATTACACCAAGGCCACGCATCTCTGGATGACCCACCGCATGCGCTACTTCGAGGCAGAGTTTTCCAACAATGGCGGACCTTCGGTACGCGAGGAACGTCTGTCCGAACTCCTGGCAGTCCGAATCACGCAATTCGGCGGGGTGCTGAGAGAACTTGCCCCGGGTGCATCTCTATCCCGCAATGATCTGCGACTGGTGTTGTGCAGAACGGGCAATCGGGCGCTTTATCTGGCCTACGTTTTTCGCGGCATACTCGGCATGTCGGGTGGTGTCCCCGGTATTGAGCTTGCCTATGCCGACCAAGCCGCCTGCCGCGCCATTTCCGGAAAGAAAACTGAAAGAATCTACGTTGAAGCCGACGGGGAGTTGCTTGGCCGCCTTCCGATAACCCTCTCCATGGTTCCCGCCGCGCTGACGGTGCTGGTTCCGAAGAACCATCCGATGCTGGATATGTGAACCACACCTGGGGCTGTGTTAGAAATTCTATTTGGAACCCATCACACATTTCCTGACCGGTGCGTGTCTGGCGCGAACGGGATTCAACCGCAAGACGCCCCTAGCGACCGCGACCATGACTCTTGCCGCCGAGGCGCCCGATCTTGACGTGCTCTACAGCTTCAAAGGCCCGGTCTATGGATTTGCTCATCACCGGGGCTTCACCCATTCATTCTTGGGGCTCATTCTCACGTCCGCAGTGGTGGTCGGCTTCATGTACCTGGTCTGGCTCTTGCGGGGGAAAAGAACTAACATCCCCGATCTTCCGCCGCGCTGGGGATTGTTGTTCCTATTTGCCTATATCGCCGGCCTTAGCCATATCCTGCTCGACTTCACAAACAACTACGGCGTGCGCCCGTTCTGGCCCTTTTCCGAGAAGTGGTATTCCTGGGACATCACTTTCATTCTCGAACCGCCGATCCTTGTATTTCTGATCGCCGGTCTCTTACTGCCTTCGCGGTTTTCCAAGCAGAAGCCAGCCCCACGGGGACGCATAGCTGCGACGCTGTCTCTGACGTGCGTTGTAGCGTTGTGGGCAATGCGCTCTTATGAAGCAACCAAGATCCGGCACGTGCTGGCGCAGCAACGTTTCAATGCCGAATCGCCGCTGCGAGTTTCCGCCTATCCATACTGGACCACTACTCCCCATTGGCTGATAGTGATGCGCTGGTCGGCCGTGATCGAGACCCGCGGGTCGTTCGTCACTGCTGACGTGAATCCTGCCAATGGCAACCTGGACGCCGCTAGTCTGAGCATTATCCCCAAGCCGCCTGAAACTGCGGCGACGCTCGTGGCGAAACGGTCTTACTTGGGACGTGTTTATCTCGATTGGGCACGATATCCGCTGGTCACAGAAACTTCCCAAGGCCAGGACTCGGTCGTCTATTTCCAAGATCTGCGCTTCGGCTATCGAGGGCGCCGGCCTAGCTTACTCGCAGCGTCGGTAAGGCTCGACCGCAACTTGCGCGTAATCGGCGAATCTATGGGACCACGAGCACAGAACCCGCCGATAGACTGAGCAGCTTTTTGGTTGCCATTGCATTCCGGCTAGCCTGGGCCGCTGCGCCTCTCGCTCCACCATTGCAAGGCCTGATGTGTTGGCCAATATACGACGAGCGGGGCTACCATCAGATATCCCAGCAGATACAGCCATCCCGGCATCACGTGCTGCTCATGGCCGATTCCTCTTGCCCAATTGACGTTGTACTCCGGACGCCAAAAATAATTAATCGGTACGACGATCGACGTGGTTAATATTTGCCACTTCCATCCGCTCGGGTCATAGCCCAGGCGTCGCACCGCCCACAGCAGCAGCACCGGGACTGCCAGGTGATATAGCCCGAGCAGCCGCACTAACAGCGGAATGGAGGGATCAAACATGTATTCCGTCCCCCCAATCGCATGTTTTCCCAGGATGAGTGCGCCGACCAGGTCAGCAGCGTATAACGTTTGGAAAACGAGCAGGCCCACCGCCTGCCAGGAAAAAATCAGCCGGCTCTCCATCCATAGTCCCGCAGCGATCAGGAAATTCCCCAAGTCACAGAAATAAAGAAAATTCTGCGAACCGTAATGCTTCCAGTACAGCGGCGCCCAAACCGCCAGCCAGACTGTCCAGACGATTTTCAGCCACAGCGGCAGGCGTGAGTTTACGTGCCCATTCATACGCTTTGGTGCGATTACATCAGTAACTTGATGGTGCACACCAGTGTACCTACCATGCGATTATGAGCTACAAAGCCCTCCTTTTCTGCCCTGATGAGAAGACTGTCCAGGTAGTGACCCAGGTCCTGAGCGAGCTGGACTTCACCGTGCAGCGCTCGAGTGAACCCTTTGCCACCGTCAAAAAGTTGACTGATGAGCATTTTGATGCCCTGGTTGTGGACTGCCAGAACGAGCAGGACGCCTCTCTGCTATTCAAAGGCGCGCGCAATTCCAGCTTGAACCACAGTTCGCTTTATGTGGCAGTAGTGGAAGGGCAAACCGGTGTAGCCAAAGCATTCCGGATCGGCGCGAACCTGGTGCTGACCAAGCCCATCAATATCGAACAATCGAAAGGCACGCTGCGAGTAGCTCGCGGATTATTGCGGAAGAACGAAGCCAGGCAAGCGGCTGCGGCTTCGCTCAAAACCCAGACTCCAGCATCGCCCGTGAACCTCGCACCGGCCGCACCGGTGATTCAGCCTCCAGCGCCTCCCACGCCGGCTTCATTCGCGATGATCGAGGTTGAACAGGACCCAACTCCAGCGCCGGAGGCAGCCGAAGCCGCGGTGCTCGAATCCATACCAGATCCGATGGCCACGAAGCCTTCAATTGCCGAGCAGGCTTGGCAGCCGGCATTGAAGAGCTCCGCGGAGCCAATCGCAGCCAGCACCGGCGGACAAGCGGCCGCCGTAGCTCTGGCACCGGTGAAGCCAGCTCCTGAACTCAAGACCGCCCCACCGCTCGCGACACAAGAGTCCATCATCTCGGATACCGGCTCATCCGATTCGTTCGACACGGCTTCTGTGCCAGTGCCAACGTTTTCTTCTTATGCGAGCGCCTCTAGCGAAACGGGGGTCGGAAGGGTAATGTTTCGCAAGGTCGCGGTCTGGCTCGTCTGTATCGCGGCAGGCTACCTGGCCTGGCAGAGATTGCAGCCTTTGCAGTATTTGCCCCGCGTGACTCGGGCAGTAAAACAACCCGAAGCCGCACCGGCAGTGAGCCCCACTCCGGCTATAAGTGGCGCCGACGCAGCTCCAGCAGGCACGGTGAGCGAGACTGCTACCCCCGCAGCTCCGCCCCTGACTGCATCCAGTTTCACTGCGCCGCCTGAGATGATTCATGTGGATGAAGGCGCATCACCCCCTGAGCCGAAGATTACTGTAGTCCCCAAGCCTTTGGTGGTAAAGACAAAACCCGCTAGTGCAGCACCGGAGAAGCCGGCACCGCTCGCTCCGCCCTCGCTCGCGATTTCTCCTACAGATAATTCGGCTATTGCCAACCTCGTCTCGACGAAGGTCGCGGTGCCGAAAGTGGCAACCGGATCAGTCCGGGTTTCTCAAGGTGTCTCGCAGGGTCTTCTCATGAAGAAAGTGCCTCCAGCGTATCCGCCGATTGCTTTGCAGTTGCGCAAACAAGGTGCAGTGGATTTGTTGGCTTCCGTTAACAAAGACGGAACGATCACCGACGTTAAGGTGCTCAGCGGAGACTCCATGCTAGCTAAGTCTGCGGTCGAGGCAGTCCGTCAGTGGAAGTACCGCCCGTATCTGCTGAACGGTGAGCCCGTCGAAATCGAGACGCAGATCACCATCAATTTCAGGCTGCCGAATTAAGCTGGAGCTGGCGAGCGCCCGCAAGTTGAGTGACGCGCGCGTCTCCCGTTGTGCCCAGAATCCTGCCTTGCTCGCCTCGTTATAATAGAAAGATTCCCATCCGCCGGAATTCGTTTCTGTGCAGCAATGGGCGTCTCTCATGGATTTCCGACTCGTCAGCGACTACAGGCCGAAAGGTGACCAGGGCAATGCGATTCAGGCCCTAGTACGAGGTGTGTTCGACCGCGAGCAGCACCAAGTGCTGCTGGGCGTCACCGGGTCCGGCAAGACCTACACCATGGCCAAGGTCATCGAGCAGGCCAACCGTCCCGCGCTGGTGATGGCCCACAATAAAACGCTCGCCGCCCAGCTCTATCACGAGTTCAAGAGCTTTTTCCCGCACAACGCGGTCGAGTATTTTGTTTCCTATTACGACTATTACCAGCCTGAGGCTTACGTTCCCGCCGCCGACCTCTACATCGAGAAGGAAGCAACCATCAACGATGAACTGGACAAGCTGAGGCTTTCGGCGACGCGGTCTTTGTTTGAACGGCGTGATTGTCTGATTGTGGCGTCGGTGAGCTGCATTTACGGTTTGGGATCTCCGGAAGCGTATTACGGCATGTTGTTGTTCCTGGAGAAGGGTCAGAAGATCAAGCGCGAAGACATCACGCGCAAGCTTGTGGAGATTCTTTACGAGCGCACGGACGGCGATTTTCGGCGCGGGACGTTTCGCGTACGCGGAGACGTGATCGAGATCTTTCCTACTTACGACGACATGGCTTACCGGGTCGAGCTTTGGGGAGATGAAGTCGAATCGCTCTCGCAGATCGATCCGCTTTTCGGCACGGTGAAGCAGAAATACGTGCGGCTGCCCATTTATCCGAAAACACATTACGTGATGAAGCCAGAAACCAGGTCCCGGGCTGTCGAGTCTATTAAGGAAGAACTTGTCTGGTGGGAGGCGGAGTTAGAAAAGCAAGGACGAATAGTTGAAGCCCAGCGCGTGCATCAGCGGACTATGTACGACCTGGAAATGATTAAGGCCATGGGCTACTGCCATGGCATCGAAAACTATTCGCGGCACTTTACCGGGCGGCTTCCGGGTGAGCCTCCGCCGACCTTGCTGGATTATTTTCCGCGCGACTTCCTGATGTTCATCGACGAGTCCCATCAGACCGTGCCGCAGTTGCACGGCATGTATCATGGCGACCGCTCGCGCAAGCAGACGCTGGTCGAATACGGCTTCCGCATGCCTTCGGCGCTTGACAATCGTCCGCTGACGTTTGAGGAATTCGAGCATCGCTCCAACCAGGCGATTTATGTCTCGGCGACGCCGGGGCCGTATGAGCTCACCAAATCTGCGGGAGTTGTGGTTGAACAAATCATCCGCCCGACCGGTCTTGTCGATCCTCCGGTGGAAGTTCGTCCGGTGAAAGGCCAGATTGACGATCTGCTGCACGAAATCCGGCAGCGTGTGCTACGCGGAGAGCGAGTGCTGGTTACCACGTTGACCAAACGCATGTCGGAGGACCTGGCGGAATACTACAGCGAAGTCGGCGTGAAGTGCCGTTACATGCATTCCGAGATCCAGACGCTGGAGCGGGTGAAGATTCTGCGTGATCTGCGCAAGGGTGAGTTCGACGTGCTGATTGGGATCAATTTGCTTCGGGAAGGACTTGATCTACCTGAAGTCTCCCTGGTCGCCATTCTCGACGCCGACAAAGAAGGGTTTCTACGATCCAGCGGATCGCTGATCCAAACGGTTGGCCGCTGTGCCCGCAACCTGAATGGCAGGGCGATTCTCTATGCCGACCGCATGACCGACTCGATGACCAAAGCAATGAACGAAACTGACCGCAGGCGCGCGATCCAGGAAGCTTATAACGTGGAGAATGGGATCACGCCGGAGTCTATTGTGCGACCGCTGGAGATGTCTTTAGCCCGCGTCATCGAAGCAGACTACGCGGATTTCGCCAGCTCGGAAGCGGAGGGGATTCCGGACTTCAAGGGCCAGGAAGAACTCGATGCTTATATTGCCAAGCTTGAAATCGAGATGCGCGAGACGGCGAAGCGGTTTGAGTTTGAGAAGGCGGCGAAGTTGAGGGATCGGATCAAAGAGTTGAGGACGAAGGAGTTTTTGTTCGCGTGAGAACGTGATGTCCCGGAGTTTCAGATGAACCTCAACGATCTGTTGCGCGACAAGAGTATCGACCCTAAGTAGGTTCTGGTGTTCCGGCATCGACCCACGGAGTCTGAACTCAACAACGTGCTGCCGTGGCTCGCCTCGAAGAAGCCGGATGTATTCAACGCTTACCAGCAAACCCAGGGACCAAAGGTCGAGAAGGCAATGTTGGGTGCAACATACGTCGCCAGCTTCATCGGTCGCGAACCCGGCAAGGCTGTTTTCGTCGGGCTGTATTCGATCGGGGGCCAAAGCCCCTGACGTTTGGGGAGTACTGGCAAGTGCCAGCCAACATCGAGATGAAAGCGTTCGGCATGAAGGGATTTCGCGGCGACGAAGAGGGCAGAGCCACTGTCCTCTGGTTTGATCTTGAGCTCAGAGATTTCTATGCTTCCTGGAAGGGAAAGCTGATTGTTCACTGGCCCCCGCCAGAGCGATCCTGGTGGCGTCGGGCGCACAACAACGATATGCCCGTTCTTGCCGTGCTCGAAGATAGCGCGCTTGACGCTGCCATGCCGCCGTGGGATGAAATCGCGCTCACATGGAAAGAGTTAAGCTTGCTCCCGGTGCGATGGGAATCCGCGCTCTCTCAATGGCGGGGAATTTACTATATTTTCGATATCTCCGGCGGGAAAGGCTACGTCGGCTCTGCAATTTGGGGAGATTTAATAATTTGGGGAGATTTTAAGTTTGGATGAGTTTCTGAACTGGAGAGACTATACTCCCGCGGTAGCGCTCTTCGTGGTCTTCTTCCAGGCCTGCTGTTCGACCAGTTGAAACTCTTTTTGTAGCGATGAGAATCTCTGCATGATTTCATTCATGCGCATGCTCATGTTGCGAATAGTCTCGATCTGAAATTTCAGGTTGGCGGAAAGCGGCTCGGGATTGAGCAGAATCAGCTCAGAGTTTCCCATGACCGAGGTGAGGGCGTTATTCAGATTGTGTCTCATCTCTAACATGTAGCGGCCCAGCGAAGCCTGGTGTTCAAGTTGGGCAGTCGCTTCCGAGAGTTTGGCCAGATCAGCGGTCGCGCGCTCTCGTGCCAGAATTTGGGTGGCAAGTTGGATCAGCAAGTCCGGCCACTCGGCAACTTGAGGCACAGAAAAAATATCAGGGCCTTTTGGAGAATGGCCGTTCAGCCGTGAGACGTGGATCGCCGGCTTCCCAGAAGTTTTCACCACGTTCAGCGCCGATTCCAGCGACTCAGGCTGGAGGCCGCCAAGGATTGCGAGAGCAAAATTTTCTCCCCCCAGTTGGCGATAGGAACTGCTTCCTGTCAGCAGGAAAGAAGGCAAATCTCTCTCAGCCTGCCAGCGATTGGTAACGGCGCGGGAGAATTCCGTTTCATCAGAGACGATTACAACTGTTGCACGGTCCACTGCTCTGCTCCCTTTGTCGCATTCATTTCCCGGATGCCGTACCGGAGTCCCGAACCGCCTCGGCATCCCAGGTCGCTGAACCACCGGAGACCTCGAATTCCGGAGCATCAGTGCTTGCGATGGAGAACGGCCCTACGCCGGCTCCGGCTGCGCTAGCTTTCTGTGAGCCTCCGAGTCTCGCATTGTGCAGGAGCGCTGCTTCCACCGCCGTGCGCAGATCGACTAAAATACAAAGCGGCTGGCCGGAGGAATACTCGGCGTGAAACATTACTTTCCAGGACTGGCAAATCATGCGCAGCCTGGCAATCGGTTCGTCCGCGGCAAATTGGGCCTTGCGGCAGTCCAGCGTGGTCACACCTCGTGATTCCAGCTCGCGTAATCCATCGAGGATCGCATTCAGGTCCTGGTGCATCAGACGAAAAAAAGCCCGGCGAACCAGAAAACCAAAACGCGCAAAGGCCACCATGGCGACCGGTTCAAAGAACTTTTCTCCGCAGGAGATTTTGATCTCTCGACCGCGCTCGATAATTCGGGAGGTGAAGAGTGCTTTCAGGTCTTTGGCCCGATTTGCGTTTGCGAGCAGCTCATCTAACCCGGTGAGGAACTCTGGTGTGCTGATCTCAACGGTCCCGAGCACGGGCTCAAGCAGTTTTGCAACTTCAGTCAGGCCGAGGTCGGAGTCGGCAACGTTGGACGGGGCCCGCTGCGAGAAAAGCTGAACCAGCAGGAAATCCACTTTGTCACGGTCATGGTCGGTGCGCTGCGCCTTGTTTAGGTGGTGAACTAGCAGCTCCCGCAAAGCTTCTTCATCTGCCTGAGCTGAGGTTTGAAGAAATTGGCGCAGTTGATGGATCTGTATCCTCTGGTCCATCTCGGCCACCCATTTTTCGCCGGCCGCGACTGACTCGGCCGAGGGAACGTCCTCCTGCTCCAACTCCCGGCAGGACTGCATCTCAATCACAAATTCGCGGGCAAGAGCACCGTAAAGGGGGTAAAGACTGCGCAGGTTTCGCCAGGAGTCACTTGCATTCGGAATCGTCATAACATCCAGTCTTTCCGCCTGGGCGCGGAGGCACAACCACTTGTGAAAATTGGGTGCACGAAGCAGGCCAAAGGCTGTTCCGCCTAAGTGCTTGAATTGAAATGCAGAAATTTTCTTACCGTCGAGCGAGAGTGAGGATGTATCTCACAATGAGAGCCTCGTCTCACGACTACTGTAGCGCGGTGCTAGCCGGTGGCAGCTCTGCTCGAGAACCAATGTTGTAGCGCTTCAGCTTGCGATAAAGCGTGGCTCGGCTAATACCTAGCATCTTGCCGGCCACGACTTTGTCGCCTTTCACCTGTTCGAAGACTCGCTGGATGGTTGCCCTTTCGATGTCCTCGAGATCGGTCGAAGACAACGAGCTCGTGGCGGGAACTCCTGCGGCCGGGTCGGGTGGAGGAGTGAGGGAGAGTATGGCCGGAGGCAGATCACTGACGTCAATCAATTTTCCGTCCCCTAACGCTGTTGCTCTTTCCACGCAGTTCTCCAGTTCGCGTACGTTTCCCGGCCAGTCATACTGAAACAGGCATTTCATGGCCGCGCTGGTTACTTGAATCGCAGAGCCCTTGGCGTAGCGGTCAAGGAACCAATGAACCAGCATCGGAATATCGGAGCGCCGTTCGCGGAGAGCAGGCAGATGAACGGTAACTACATTCAATCGAAAATATAGGTCTTTACGGAACCGCCCGGAGCGATATTCGGCTTCAAGGTCGCGATTGGTTGCAGCGATGACCCGCACATCTACCTTGAATTTTTGATTACTGCCGACCGGACGCACTTCTTTCTCCTGCAAGAATCGCAGGAGTTTCGCTTGCATTTCGAGTGGTAACTCGCCAATCTCATCAAGAAAAATAGTCCCTCCGTTCGCGGACTGCAAAAGCCCAGGCTTAGAACGTAACGCACCTGTGAACGCGCCTCTTTCATGCCCGAAAAGTTCGGTTTCGATGAGAGTGGGGACCAAGGAGCCACAATCGACCGCTACGAATGGCCGGCTGGCAAATGTCCCCCGGAAATGGATTGCCCGCGCGACCAGTTCCTTTCCGGTGCCGCTTTCGCCCGTAATCAGCACCGGAGTACGCGTGTCCTTTAGGCGGGAGATCATTCGCAGCACATCCTGGATTCGGGGAGCGGCGCCCACAATACCGTGCAATTCGGTTTCGGTATCCATCCGCTCACGCAAGAAGTGGTTCTCTTCCACCAGCTGAATTTTTTCTGCCATTCTCCGCAGAAACAGGCGTAACTCTTCGAGTGGAGAAAAGGGCTTGGCAATGTAGTCGTAAGCCCCTAGTTTCATGGCCTGCACCGCGGTCTCAACTGAACCATGACCAGTCATGACTGCGACCTCAGCGCGAGGGAGTATTTTTTTAACTTTCTCGAGAAACTCCAGACCGGACATCTGAGGCATGACCAGATCGGTCAAGATAATGTTGGCAGTCTGCTCCTCCAGCAACGCGAGCGCCGCTTCTCCGTTGCTGGCTTCCAGGCAGGTGAAGCCCAGGCCTTGGGCTACAGCGATGCAGAGGCGGCGGATACTTTCTTCATCGTCCACCACCAGAAATCGGATTTCCAGAGGTTCGGTCACTGTGGCTTCCCTATTGTCTGCTCGACTACTGAAATAAATTGCTGCACCCTGAAGGGCTTCTCCACGCAGGGCGCTCCGGTTCTCTGCAGAGTGGCCGCGGTCTCTTCGTTCGCAATGTCACCAGTGATGAAGACCAGGCGAGAGGAGAGCTCGGGACGATTGCGGGAGACCCAGGCGTGGACATCGGCGCCGTCCACTCCGCCGGGGGTTCGCATGTCGGAGACGACTCCGAGAAAATCGCCGGATTCGAGCAAGCGGAGGCCTTCTGCGCCTGATTCGCTGCAGACGACCTGGTAGCCGCTGCGTTCCAGAACGGCGCGCACATAACTCATCACTGCCGGCTCATCTTCGATGAGCAGTACAGGTAATTGCTTAGGCTGAATTGCGGATGTGCTCATGGTTTGGTAACTCCAGCAGCAGCGGAAAGGGTCGCAAGTTCGGTTACAGCTGGCAGCCGGACTGTAAAGGTTGCACCCTCGCCGTCAGCATTGTTCGAGCAGAGGATTTCTCCTCCGTGTTCTTTCACGATTCCATAACAGATACTCAGGCCGAGGCCTGTGCCCTCACCCACTTGCTTAGTAGTAAAGAAGGGATCGAAGATGCGGTCAGGTTGCGTGATTCCGTGGCCGTTGTCCCGGAAAGCCACCTCTACGAACTCCTTGTTGCAGCAAGTGGAAATCTCCAGACGAGGCCCCTGTACCGACTCCCGCACGGCGTCATACGCGTTGTTCAGGATGTTAAGAAACACCTGCTGCAGCTGTTGCGAATCTCCGATGACAAAAGGCAGATGCTCATGAAACTGCTCTGTTACTGCCACGCCGCGGCTATGAAAATCGTAAGCTCGCAGCTGAATGGTCCGTTTCAGAATCACATTCAGTTGCACAGGCTTACGCTGCGGCGGCATTTGGCGGGCGAAGCTGAGAAGGTTTTGGACAATCTGCTTGGTTCTCTGCGCCTCCTGCAGAATCACGCGCAAGTCTTTCCGCGCGCTCTCCGGCAGTTCCGTGTTCTCCATGAGCAGGTCGGAAAACCCCAGGATCGCCGTAAGCGGGTTATTGACTTCATGGGCCACGCCTGAGACCAACTGCCCTACAGCCGCCATCTTTTCTGCGTGCATCAGCTTGGACTGCAACGAGGCCGCGTCCGTCACATCGCTCATGACCACGACGACGCTGCTGACGTGACCCTGTTCGTCGCGCATGGGGCTGAGGTTGACTGAGAACTGTCCGATGCGCCCGTCAGCCCGCAAGATTTGGAGTTCGAGGTTGTCCACTTGGCTGCCCGAGAGCACCGTGGAGTACGCGTCGTGCACTGTCGCGCGTTTAACGGGCGCAACCAGAGTTTCCAGGGGCTGGCCGAGAATCGCCTGTTGCTCGTATCCCATCACTTGCCAGCGCCGGTTTGCGTAGCTGATCAATCCAGCCGTGTCTGCGACCAGAATCAGGCTCTGAGTGTTGTTCAAGATTTTTCCGGAGAAGTCCCGCTCCCTCTGCAACTCGGACTGGTAGGCTTTCAATCCGCTGACGTCGAGCATCAGGCCGCGATACTGCGCGACTCGTCCTTGGGCGTCACGCACCGCGAATGCATTGATCAAGACGTGTACCGGACTGCCGCCCTTCCGCTTCAGGACCTCCTCACGATTGCGCAATGTCCCCTGCCGTTCCATATGGGCAAAGAGTGCTTGGTGCTGTTCTGGGGCGGGGAACACCTCTTCTCGCGGATCGCAATGCAGAAGCTCTTCCCGGCTGTCGTGTCCGAGCATCCGGACCAGGGCGTCATTGACTTCGATGAATCGGCCATCAGGGCTACAGAAAAATAGGCCTTCCTGGATGTTGTCGAACAGTTCGCGGTAGCGGCGTTCGGCCTCACGCCGGTCAGTGATGTCTTTCAGGACATGGATGGTCTGCAGTCCTTCGCTGCTGGCAGCGTGTACCTGTGATGTCGAAACCAGAAACGTCCGCTCCAGCACCGGATGCATGTATTCATCGGTCACATTGCCCGTGCTGCGGCAGAAGGGACAGGAGCGGGAAGGCGGATTGCCGCCGGTAGCCAAAAGCGCACCCATGTTCAACCCAATCAGCTGCTGTGGCTGGACTCCGATGAAGTCAGCCAGCGACCGATTTACGCGCCGAATGTTGCCCCACTCGTCATGCGCAACGATGAAGTCGGAAATCGCGTCAAAGATCTCGATCCAGTGACGGTTCGCCTGCTCCATTCGCGTGAAAAAGCGGGCATTCTCAAGAGACACCGAAGCCTGCCCGGCGATGACCTGCAAGAGTAGCCGCGCCTCCGCGTTCAACCGCTCACCGCGATCAGCCAGGCACAGCGCCCCGAGGAGTTCTCCGGCGCTACCTTTGAGTCGAACGAGAATGATCTCTTTCCAGTCGGTCTGGTCCGCGAGCTCGGCCCCAAGCAGAGATTCGATGGTTACGCTGATAATTGCATTCGGCTGAGATGAAATCGCGGCAATTGCAGCGCGCGCAAACCTAGACTCCAATTGCTTGTTGTCAGTGTCCCCTCGGGCAAGAGCTCGCAGGACGACGATGTTCGTCTCATGCCCACTTTCAACCAGCAGTGCGGCATCTTTGGCCTCCATCATTCCGGCCGCGCGCTCGACGAACCGGTGGGCAAACTCCGGTCCGCGAAGAAGGGAATTCATTTCCAGCGCCAAACTGGTGAGAGATTCCGCCCGCTGCCGATGTTGCTCCGAAACATGCAGGTTGCGGCTCACTTCGAGAGCCACTGTGACTTGGGCGGCCACAGCCTGTGCACGGCGAATGTCCTCATGCGAGATCTGGCCTTGATCAAGACGATCCAGCACGCCAAACATGCCTAGTGGCCCCCCGCCGGTGCCCAGGAGAGGCACTGCAAGAAACTGGCGCACTTTGAACTCCGAGAGGACTTGCTGGTTTGCGCCCGGCAACTGGGTCGCGTCGTCAGCCCAGAACACTTCTTTGTTCCGCATCGCGCGGGTCAGAATGCCCTCCGGAATTACATAGCCGGCAGGACCGTGTTTCCCTTCAACGTAGCTCCAGCGAACCTCAACCTTGCCCTCCTCGATCAGGCCAACGAACGAGCGCCGAAAACCTAGAAAATCGCTGGCTCGCTGAATGAACTTTCGCATGAACTGGTCCAGGTCAGAAATCGATCCCAGTTCTGAGGCGATGCTTATGATCTGGTGCAGTTCGTGCGATTGGGCGCGGGCCTTAGCGTAGAGTTCAGCATTGGAAATCGCAACTGCAGCAAAGCTGGTAATGACCGGCAGCAGCTTCTTCTCTTCTGTGCTGAACGTCCCCTCCCTCCGAGGATAAACAAGGACCGCTCCCTCATGGCTGGAGGTGCGGAACGGCGCCGCCAGCAACGTACCCGCGGGAACAAGATCGCCTAGAGAGTGAGCGGCGGGATTGACGGCCACGCTGATGGGTTCACCTGCCTGGATGGCCCTGTTGGCGAGATCGGAAGCGAATTGAAGGCCCTTACGATCGTGCCGCGCTCGAACCGAAAGGCCCAGTGCGGGATTCTCCGTCGCTACAGCCCACAAATCAAAACCAGTTGGCTCACGGACCAGAATGCAGGCCAGAGGAGTCCGCAGCAGGGCCCTCAGACGATCGGCCACTGCCTCTACTAGTACGGCGAGATCTGATTCTGAATGCAGGCTATGGGCTACCTCCGCCAGAATCCCGGCGCGTCGTTGTTCTTCGCGGGCCAGTTCAGACAGACGCGCGGCCTCAAGAAAGCTTCCGAGCTGTCCGGCCAGTATGGTCGCCTTGACCACATGGTTCGGGTTGAAAAAATGAGGGTCAGAATTGTGCAGAAACACCGCAGCGCCGATCACTTCATTGAATACGACCAGTGGCGCCGCCATCATTGATTTGGCGCCATATTCCGCCGCCATTGGATATTGCTTAGTATTCAGCGCATTAATGTAAACTGCCCCCTTTTTGTGAATCGCCTCCTGTGCTATCGCGCTTTCACTGGTCTTCAGGTGCGCATTTCGGAACCGATCTGCCATCCACCCGTCGGCTTCCGCGCCTACTAGTTGATCCGGTGGATGGAAATGCCACACGTACGCCCCACTCACCTGGAAGTATCTACGCGTACTCCTACAGAAGACTTCGAGGATTGCGGACGCAGAAAGCCCTTTGGAGGCGGCACTCGAGAAATCGAGCAGCAGTCTTTGAAACGGGTCGTCTTCACTGGATCCGTTAGCGTACCGGTTTAGTGTCTGTTCGGATCCTTTCGTCAGAAGCCCACCTCAATAGCCCTTGCAGATGCCCATGTGGCTACAACTTATTGAATAATTGGACTCTATCCTGCAATCTCAATTTGAGTCAAGGGAAAATCCTGGGGCCGTTTCAGAACCGGAATCTGCATTGTCAAGTCTTAGCTGTATCTTCTTGAGACGAAATCGGCTGGATTGAGACAGCCCGCGTCCGGAACCAGCCCTATTTTACCGCCAAATTCCTCATAAACCGATGAAAACACGATCTATTCCAAGTAAAGAATAACGATCTTGCGGGTGGCAGCGGCATTGCAATAATGGGAATCATTCTCTTCCGAAGGGGGACTTGTGTCTTATCTGACTACTGTTCGACGTGTGCGAAGTTCACTTCTGCTTTTGCTTGCTCTGACGACCTTGATTGCAATTGTTCGTCCTGTACCCGGGCTTGCTGAGGACGCCATCGATCGCAAAGTGAAGAGCAAGGTGTCTCCAGCCTATCCGGAGATAGCGAGAAAAATGGGCTTATCTGGCACGGTGAAGATTGAGTTGGTGGTCGCGCCCAACGGCAGCGTGAAAGAAACGAAAGTAATCGGTGGTCACCCGATTCTTGTCACTGCCGCACTGGATGCAGTGAAAAAATGGAAGTTCGAACCCGCTGGCGCCGAAAGCACTGGAACAGTGGAATTCAAATTTTCTCCCGGCGAGTAGCGAGCGGGAAGAAGGTTGAAAATACGTGGAGAGACATTCATGTCCATCAGCAAACAGCTTTACAAGAACTTCGGCTACGTCCTATCAACGGTGATCGTTCTGCTGGCGGTGAATCTGATCGCGGTGCAGCGCGAACACAGCGCAAAAGCCGCGGCCGCCCAGGCGCTGGAGATGGCGGACACTACTGACAGGATTCGCTTCCATGTCATGCAGAACCGCCTCTTTCTCAGTAACTATTTGCTGAGCGGAGATAGCCGTGAGGTCGAACGCGTGAACGAAGGTTCCCACCAGCTGACCCAGATTCTGGAGAACGGCCTGAAGCTGGCCAGTTCCGACGAGCAGCGGTCCGCTTTGGAGGGCGTGGCGAAAAACGAGAACACATGGGTCACAGAATTTTTGCAACCGATGTTGCAGAAGCGCAGAGAAGTGGACGCCGGCAATGCAACCGTCGCCGACTTGCAAATTTACTATCTCCAAAAAGACGCTTTCTCCTGGGTGAAGACGTCGACCGACTACCTGGACGTGGCAGACCATGAAACCAAGCACATTCTGGATGAACGCCGTAAATCTGATGAGACCGCTGGAAGCTGGACCATTGTTGCTGCACTTCTGAGCACTCTCGGGGCGCTGGGCTGGGGCATTGCGATCGCTTACCGGACCGCGAACTCCATCACCAAGCCGCTGACCAATCTTATGCAGGTGGCGGGACAGATCGGTGAGTCCGGAGACCTGGATCATAAAATCGACATTCAAAGAGACGATGAAATCGGGCAATTGGGACGGACTTTTGGCGGAATGGTGACTTACCTCAAGGAGATGGCTGGCGTGTCGGAAGCTATTGCGGGCGGCAACCTGACCGTCGAGGTCAGGTCACGTTCGAAAAACGACACTCTGGGCAACGCATTCGCCAAAATGACTGAAGGCCTGCGCAGCCTGGTTCGTAACGTCAGAGATGCCGCTTCGCAAGTTGCCAGCGCCTCCGCGCAAGTTGCCGGGGCATCTGACGAGTCCGCCAAAATCAGCCTGCAAACCTCGTCCGCCATTGATGAGGTGACCAGCACCATGCACGAAATGAGCGTCAATGTTCAAAACATGGTGAAGAGCACCCAGGTCCAGGCATCGAGCGTCAGTGAGACTTCCGCTTCGATCGATGAGATGGTCGCTTCTATACAGCGTGTCGCGGACACCGCCAAGGTCCTGCTTGACATTTCGAACCGTTCCCGCGAAGAGGTGCACAGCGGCATCACCACCATGGAGAAGGCCACAGAAGGATTGAACAAGATCAACAACACGATCAGTTCTTCGGGACAAATCATCGGCGTCCTGGGCCAGCGCGCAGATGACATCGGCAAGATCATTGAAGTCATTGACGACCTGGCCGAGCAAACCAATCTGCTCGCACTCAATGCGGCTATCGAAGCGGCGCGCGCGGGCGAACACGGTCTCGGCTTTGCGGTAGTTGCCGACGAAGTGCGCAAACTGGCAGAAAAGTCAGCCCAGTCCACCAAAGAAATCTCTGAATTGATACAGAGCATTCAGAAGGAGGCCCGGAAAGCGGTCGAAAACATGGACCAGAGCACGACGATCGTGGACGAAGGCCTCGAACTGGGGAACGAACTGAACACCGCGCTGCGCAAGATTTCGAACGTAGTAACTGAGGTTTACAAGTTCGCGCAGGAGATCGGCGCTGCCACTAACGAGCAATCCCATGGTTCTTCGCAGATTGCCCGCGCCACTACTCGTCTGAACGAGATTACGCACGAGATCAACTCCGCGGTCGAGGAGCAGGCCTCCGGCGCTCATGCCGTGGTGAAAGCCATGGAGCGCATGCGCGAACTGGTACAGCAGACGACTTCCGGATCGACGGAGCTGGCAGCCTCTGCCGAGCAGATGTCCAAGATGTCGCGTGGCTTGCTGGATTCCATGAACCGTTTTGGCATTGAGCACGATTCGGTTTTCGCCACTGAGGAGCGGGGCCGCAAAACTGCGCGTCAGGCCGCCGGATCACTCGCATGAACTCAGCAGCGGGCGCTAACCGCGAACTTCACATCGTCGGATTCCAGGTGGGCCGCGAGACCTACGGAGTCTCTATTACTTCTCTGCACGAAATCGTGCGCGTCCCGGAAATTACCGCGGTTCCGGACGCTCCGGACTACATGGAAGGCGTGATCAATCTTCGGGGAAAGATCGTTTCCGTCATTGATTTGCGCAAACGGCTGGGCGAGAAGAAGGTCAGTTTTGGCAGGCGAAACCGAATCCTCGTGGTGGACCATAACGGGAGACTCTCTGGACTGATTGTGGATTCCGCCTCGGAGGTGCTAAAAATTCCGGCTTCCGACGTCGAACCTTCCCCCACCGCGCTCCAAGACGGAGGTCTGAATTGTGTCACTGGACTGGCCAAGTACAAAGGACGTTTGATCGTTCTGCTCGACATGACCAAGCTGCTTGATCTCGGTGCGAACCTGAAGAACTCCCCTGTGCCGGACCGGGCCGAGGCAGCTCCAGAAAGCCGCCGAACTGCGGCCGGAAAGTAAGGCATAGAAAGAACTCATGAGCACTCCAGCCCTGGCGATCCAGTTCAGTGACGCCGAAATGCGATTGCTGCAGAACCTGGTGTATCAGGAATGTGGGATGTATTTCGATGCCCGGCGTACTCACTTTCTGCAGGACCGGTTGCAACGACGGCTGCGGGAGTGCCGGATGGACTCCTTCTACAGCTACTACCGGCTCTTGATCAGCGCAGCCGGCAAACAGGAACTCACTCAGTTGCTGGAAAATCTCACCGTAAACGAGACTAGTTTCTTTCGTAACAAAGCGCAGCTCGACCTCTTCCATAAACACATTTTGGACGAGATCATTCGTCACAAACAGGCGCGCCGGGAACATCATTTGCGAATCTGGAGCGCCGGCTGTTCCACTGGGCAGGAGCCGTACACGATCGCGATGTTGGTCGCCGATGCCCTGGCCTATCACCAGCTCAGAATGCCCCATTCCGCAGACACCACCTGGCCGAAGCCGCTCGTCCCGCCACCGTGGAAAGTTGAGATTCCTGCCAGCGACATCAACTATTCCGTCCTGCGGGCAGGACAGGAAGGCATTTACAACGAGCACCAGATGTCATCCGTCGATTACAGCTACCGCCTCCGTTACTTCGACAAAGTCGGGGAGCGCTATGCCGTCAAGAAGGCAATAAAGGAAGTGATCCACTTCGATTTTCACAACCTGAAAACTGAATTCTTGCCACAGTCCAACGACATTATTTTCTGTCGCAACGTCATGATGTATTTCGATGAAGCGGAGCAGCGAAGATTGGTTGAGAAATTTTATCGTTGCCTGAGTCCCGGTGGTTATCTGCTGGTAGGACATGCAGAGAGCCTGTTGGGTTTGACCACCAGATTCACCATGGTCTACCACGACAGTGGCACGGCCTATAAGCGAATTGAGGTATCGCCGTGAGCCAGTTCTTCGATGAACGCGGCACCGAAATGCGCGATCTCTTCTTTGAGACGGCGCAAGACCTACTCCAGTCTCTGAATGATGATGCTCTGAAACTGGAGAAGGCCCCGCAGGACACGGAAACGATTCGCAGCATCCGGCGCACCGTGCACACCCTTAAGGGTGATGCCGCAGCATGTGGATTCAAGGAATTGAGTGAGCTGGCGCATCTGCTCGAGGACGCTCTCGCCGTGGACGTTGCTTCCTCGCAAGTCTCACTGGCAGAGCTGGGCTTCACTGCCGCCGATGTTTTTGGCAGCATGCTGGCCGCATACCGGCAGCAGGGTTCGTTACCCGACACTACTCCGTTGAAGAACATGGTCAGGGATCTCTCGCCCGGATCGGAATCAAGCCGCGAAAGTAGCACTCGGAAACCGGCCGATAACCCGCAAGTGGTGTGGACGGAATACGAAATCTTGTCGGCAAAGGCTGCCCAGGCGGAAGGCAAGAAAGTGTTCCATGTTAGTGCACAGATTGATCCGCTCTGCACCATGCCCATCGCGGCCAGGCAGCTCGTGGCCAATGCGCTTGCCGCGGTAGCTAAGGTCCTGGGCGCAAGGCCAGAGCCGGGTTCTCACGGTCATGGCAACACCCTCGACCTTCTGATTGCGACCACCGTATCCGAGATTGACATTATCGGTAAATGCCGCATCCCAACCGTCATTTCGCAGGCCCGGTGCTTTGAGGCGAGTGTCGTCATGCCAACATCCGAAAGCTCCGACTTGGTCCGGCCGACTGCGGAGGCTACCTCTCCAGCTGAACATTCGCGTGACCGAGCGACCAGCAGCGAACCGGAAGAGAACTCTACCGCGAAGTCGTCGTCAGCCTCAGAGAACGTGTTGCGAGTGGATGCCGAACGCATTGACGTTGTCCTGAATCTGGTCGGGGAACTGATCATCGGCAAGTCTATGCTGCAGCAGGTCATGCATGAATTTTCTCATCGGTACCCGAAGGACGCATTGCGCGCTCGCTTTGCCGACGCCATGGCGATCCAATCGCGGGTGCTAAACGACCTGCAGCGCTCCGTCATGAAGGTGCGCATGGTCCCGGTGGCACAACTTTTTCGTCGGTTCCCGCGACTGGTGCGAGATGCGGCAAAACGCTGCAACAAGCAGGCGCAGTTGATCATCAGTGGCCAGGACACCGACGTGGATAAGGGCCTTCTCGACGCAATCGCGGAGCCTCTTACCCATATCGTAAGAAACGCGATAGGACACGGCCTGGAAACTACGTCGGAGCGCGAAGCGGCCGGGAAACCGGGCGTGGGAAAGGTCCGTTTGGATGCCTATCACCAGGGAAACCAACTCATCGTCGAAGTCCGCGATGACGGACGCGGCATCGACGAGGACAAGATCAAGGCCAAGGCTCTGAAAGGGAATCTCGTCGCTGCCGACGAACTCGAGCGCATGTCGAACTCCGAAATACTCGACCTGGTTTTCCGCCCAGGCTTCAGCACGGCAGATGAGATCACCGAAATTTCAGGAAGAGGAGTAGGGCTAGATGTCGTACGCAGCGTTCTGCACCGATTGAAGGGGACAGTGGAATTGGATACGCGTCCAGGACAGGGCACCAGTTTCCGGCTCAAGCTTCCTCTGACTCTGGCAATCATCAAGGCCTTGTTGTTCCGCGTGGAGCATCGGCTGTATGCAATCCCTCTAAATGCAGTTGCGGAAATTGCGAGGGCCCAAGAAACCGACTTGCATGTGGTGGACGACTGCGAGGTGGTGCAACTTCGGGGCCAGGTACTTCCCCTGGTACGCCTGGGACGAAAGCCGGCGGGAGACTGGAACGAACGGCGCGGTAAGATTTTCGTCCTGGTCATGGCCCTTGGGGGCCGCAGGCTGGGCTTGATCGTGGACTCGCTGGACGGCGAAGAAGAACTGGTCATCAAAGCACTGGACGATCAAACCGTTGCTACCGACCTCGTAAGCGGCGCTTCCATCCTGGGCGATGGCCGTGTCGTTTTAATCATGAATCTGTCGGCTGTGGTTGAACGATTCGCCAGAAGCCGCTCGGCCAATTCCGGCCTATTGCTTTCAGATGTGGAGCGGAACCGTAGGCTGGTTTCGTCGGAGGTGCCGCAATGAGCGCCCAGCCGGTACGGGTACTCGTGGTGGATGACTCCGCCCTGATGCGAAAGCTGATTCCGCAGATTCTGCAGACCGACGACTCCATCCAGGTTGTCGGCACTGCGATGGACGGCAACTTCGGCCTGAAAAAGATCGAGGAACTCAAACCCCAGGTTATTACGCTGGATCTGGAGATGCCTGGAATGGGCGGCTTGGACATGCTGAAAGAGATCATGCGCCGCCATCGTATTCCCGTGATCGTGGTCAGCTCGCATAGCACTCAGGGAGCGTCGATAACCCTGAAGGCGCTCTCGCTGGGCGCGTTCGATTTTGTTGCCAAGCCGAGTGACGTCTCAGTACGGATGCAGGAGATCGCGCGGGACCTGATTTCCAAAATTAAAGCTGCGGCGCACAGTAGGGGATTCCCCATCACTACCCCATGTGACCTTCCGATGCCGGTGCCGCGGCAAAAGGTAAAAACCAACGACCGGCGACAGCCGACGAAAATCGTGGCCATTGGAATTTCCACTGGGGGGCCTCAGTCCCTGCAGTATGTCCTCGCCCAGTTGCCGCATGATTTTCCGGGCAGCATTGTCGTGGTGCAACACATGCCAGAGGGATTCACTGAGATGTTTGCGCGGCGCCTGGATGAGTGCTGCGCGCTCAACGTGAAGGAGGCACAATCCGGCGATCTCCTTCTCGCTGGGAGGGTGCTCATCTGTCCCGGCAGTCGGCACCTGAAGGTTAAACGCCTTCCGCTGGGAGATATCGCCATTTTGAGCGATGATCCAAGAGTGAACGGACACCGCCCTTCCGCCGATGTGTTGTTTAAGAGCGCGGCCGAGGAGTTCGGGGAGCGAGCTCTCGGCCTCATTATGACTGGAATGGGTGAGGACGGGGCCCACGGGTTGGGCCTGATGAAGGCTGCCGGCGCGACAACGATCGCCCAGAGTGAGCAGTCCTGCGTCGTCTTTGGCATGCCCAAGGCAGCTATCGAGCGTGGTCACGCCATGCGAGTGGTGGACCTGGAAGCTATCGCCAATACGCTGCAGGCCCAGTGCTCTCAGGGCCGCAACCCTTTGCCGGATAGGGCCAGAAGTGCGGGCCAATCCTGATTTTTGCAGTTCCCGGCAGGCCCCGAGGGATGCCGGATGGTAGAACGAAAAGTAGAGGAGGCTGTTATGGAGCAGTTTGCAGCAATTAAGAGGAGCAAGGACGGGCAGCAAGTCCGATACCTTGTGGTAGACGACTCAGTCTTCGCACGCAAGAACCTGGGCCGCATTATCGAAACCTTTGGCGGCCAGGTAGCAGGCGAAGCCGGGGACGGACTGACCGCCATCACTGAATACGAACGGATCAAGCCCGACATCGTGCTTATGGACATTACCATGCCGCAGATGGAAGGCATTGAAGCGGCGGAACGGATCGTGCAGCAAAATCCGGACGCGCGCATCGTTATGGTGTCTTCCGTTGGATACCAGGAGAACATCGTGGCGGCGCTGCAACGCGGGGCACGGCACTTCGTACAGAAGCCAGTCAAGCCGGAAGTGCTCTACGAAGTCATTAAGTACGTGCTGGGCGAAGACGGAGCAGTGGTTAGCGCGGCCAGCGCGGGGGCCTAGAAATGAAAATGGAGCTCATCCAGCCGTTCATCAACGCGGCTGACGCTGTATTGTCGCAGGGTCTGCAGTCTCCCCTGGCGATCGGTAACCTCAGCATGGAAGAGGAAGCCTACCGCCGTAAGGGAATCGCCGCGGTGGTGGAACTAAGCGGCGACATCGAAGGCCGGATCATTTTTGATCTTGCGCCGGCGACTGCAGCGCAAGTGGCCAGCCGTCTTGCAGGAACGGAACTGCCCGAATCGGACGATTTGGTGCAGGAGGCGGTTTGTGAGCTGGCAAACCAGGTCATCGGTAATGCAGTGGCCACCCTCAACGATCAGGGTTTTCACTTTCGCGTCCATCCCCCTGAGCTGCACACCTCGGAGCACGGTCCAAAAAGCACGGAAGATACCGAAGCCCTTGTGCTCTGTTTCGAGACCTCGAGTGGCAGCATATTCATGAATATCGCGTTGCGTTACAGCAGTACGATCAAAGAGGCGGCGACCGGAGCGGGAGTGTGACGGTCGCGGATTACGCACTAACCTAAGGCGAACTCAGTCTGCTTTCGCTCTTTTCTATTCTGCCCAGAAGAAATTCCTCATCTGAATTTGCTCGATCCTACGGCCCGGCCACTACAAGTACCGGATTCTGTGGTGGCGGGATTTGGCTGCCCGGCGGAGCGGGAAATGAGCTTAGCGGTGCTGGAAGCGCCACTCCATTGAAAGTGTCTTGAGGGTTCGAGCCTGACGGGAAAGTGTCAATTACGGCGACATTGCCAGCGTCGCACTGCGCAATGTAAACCTTGAAATTCGAAGTGCTGCCCCCGCCGGAAGAAGCCGCGAACAAGCGAAATCTAGCAGTTCCGGGCGCCCACAAAGCCGGAACGGGGGCGGAAGACGGTCCGCAGTTTGTGGCTGGGTCCACCAGCACGTTTGTGGCAATGGGAATTACCTTGCTGACTGTATTGCTCAAGACATCGACAACCTGTACCTGTGTGTTTACACAATTTCCGGAAAAACCTACGCACGATGCGAGGGTGTAGCTCGCAACGTAGGCGCGTGTGCCATCTCCGATTCCGGTTACGGAAACCGGCGCACATCCCGCCGGGCACGGAGCGGCAGGTCCTTGGCTTAGATCAAGCACTTTCAAAACGGTGGGCGGATCAGTGGTTGAGTCCAGAATCGCAACCCTGCTATCTGTGGGATTCGTGATGTAAAGACGCTGTGCCACTGAGTCGTAATCAATGAAGTTCGCACCAGCCCCAAGACTTGTGCCGCCGGTGTCAACGAGGGGCACGACAATGGCAGAATCAGTAAGAGTGTCAATGTCGTAGACTAGCCCGCTGCTGTCCAGGACGTAGACCTTGGCGTTATCTGATCGGGCCACTGCCCAGATTGGGGAAGCAGGACAAGGCGGAGGACCAGGGCCAGACAGGCAAATCGTCTTGACGACGGTGTCGTTCACCAAACCAATTACACTAATGTCGCCGCTTCCCTGGTTCGCCACATAGAGCTTTTGCGAGTTTGGCAACTCCGCCAGTGCAACCGGATGTGTGCCCACGGCAGCGGTGGCCGTGACCACGTTCGACGTCGTGTTAATGACGGAGACGGTGCCACCGGCATAGTTAGCTGCGTAGACATTCCCGTTTTCAGTCGTGTGCACAAAGACCGGAAAATTCACGCAACCCGGAGACGAGTTTGGCGGGCAAGGCAAACTGGGCGCTCCTTGAGGCGGGGGTGGCAGGCTGATCGTGGTCGCCACCGTCGGCGTAGGCGTGTTGTTCGCCGTAACCGTGTCTTCGGCGCCATTTGCCACATAGAGCCTGGTTCCGTTTGGGATCAAAGCGGCATGGGCCGGGGCAACACCTGTCTGGAAAACGCCTGCTGTTGAGTCTCCTGAAACATCGATGCGGCTGGCGGCTCCAGGATCGAAGGCTCCATTGCTGCTAACGGATATCACAAAGTGGAAAGCTGCAGGGTTCGGTGGTGGCTGCGGAATCACCTGGGCAACCGGCCGATAAGTGTCTCCGCAACTCATCTCTATGACGCCAAGCATCAGCACGAACACAACTTTCGCGGCGGCGCGGAGAAACACGGGAGACGCGCTAGTCTTTTTCGTGACAGGAATTGTCATTCGGGAAAGTGTCTATTCTAAAGGCTCAACGGAATCTGCGCCAGTGACCCACTCCAGAGTAGGAAGCGAAGGACGAACGCGGGGTTGTAAGCTACAGGTCCCGGAGACTTATCGGCGTTTGCGGGCTTGCGCCGCCGCGCCCGGCGCAGTGGCCGCGGGCTTCTTCTTCCCCTCCATTTGCGCAAGGCTTTCTTTCAATGCGGCCATCAGGTCCACGACCGGAGCAAGTTTCTTTGGCTTTTCCACTTCGGCGATCTTGCCGCCCTCTAGCTTAGTCTGGATCAGGTTCTTAAGGTTCTCTTGGAAATCATCTTTGTACTTCTCTGGCTCCCAGTCGGCCGCTAGCGCTTCGATCAGCTGGTGCGCAACTTTGACCTCGGATTCCTTCAGTTCCACATCTGGTGCGCCGAAACCCTCCACCTTTCGCACTTCTTCCTCGTAATACATGGTGTGCAGCATCATCCCACCCTCATGCGGGCGCAGAAACACCGTGTATTCACGGTTATGCATGGTGAGTTTGGCGATGGCCACGTATTCACTTTCCTCCAGCGCTTTGGTGAGCAATGCATACGGACGGCGTCCAGCTTCCTCAGGTAGGAGGTAATATGAAGATTCAAAGTAAACCGGGTCCACTTCGCTGGCCTTCACGAATTCGAGGATCTCCATGGCCTTGGCGGTCTTGGGTTCAATCTTTTTGATCTCCTCTGGCTCCACGACAACATATTCGTTCTTGCGATATTCGTACCCTTTAACGACTTCGTTGCGTTCGATGACACGATTGTCGGCCGGACAATAGAGCTGCTGCTTCACTCGCTGCAGATCATCGCGATGCAGCATGTTGAACGAAATGCCCGAGCTGCGAGCGCCGGAGAAAAGCCGTACCGGCATTGAGATCAAACCGAAGGTAAGATATCCAGACCACACGGAGGCTGCCATAGTTCCCTCGCAAGTGCAATTGGCGCCGGAGCGCGCCGGGTAGCAGTTTAGACTACGCTGGGCACTTTGATGCACAGGATTTCCGTGGGTAATCGAATCTGGAAGCTGGACAGCTGGGGTTCGACGATTTCGCGTAGCTACAGGTGGTGTTTACATCTGTGATTCTCACGTCGCATTGAGAGCATTCTCATTAAAATGGGGCCTTTCTGATTGAAAACACATGACTTACCATAGTTTTGGTGGAGCTTGGTCCCCCTCTTCTGCTGGCAAATTGTGGGCTTTTGCCGCTCTAAGCCTGCTTTTTGCGGCTTTGGGCCGGGTAGTTCGAGGGGTGACCACATCGGGTGCGCTGGCGGGAGCACTGGTCTGCTTCGCCCTTTTGATGGGAGCAGGACTGGGTGGGTTTGTGACGTTGCTTACCGTCTTCCTGCTCACCTGGGTCACGACTCGTATCGGCTACGCACGTAAGCAGAGCCTGGGGACCGCCGAAGCGAACGCAGGGAGGGGCGCGTCTCAAGTTTTCGCTAATCTTGGCGTGGCGGCGCTGTGTGCGATGCTTCATGTGGTCTTGCGAGACCAGCGGTTTCTGAGTGCGATGGGGGCAGCCTTATCGGAGGCCGCCGCGGATACTGTGTCCAGCGAAATCGGACAGGCAGTTGGAAACGTTCCGCGACTGATCACGAATTGGAAACCAGTACCGTCGGGGACCGATGGCGCAATCACTGTCGCTGGAACCCTGGCGGGACTGGGAGGGGCCGTCGTTGTAAGCCTAACCTGTGCCCTCACCGGCATCTTTGGATGGCGTTCTTTTGACACCTGCGCCGTGGCGGGCGTGACGGGCATGCTTGCCGACAGCTTCTTGGGTGCGACCCTCGAGCGCAGAGGAGTCTTGCGCAATAACGCGGTGAACTTCTTATCGACGGCTATTGCTGCGCTGATAGCTCTTTTGATCTCGTGAAAATTCGACTGGTCGGCGCCGCGATCCTTCTCTAACTAATGTGGGGACAGCCGCCCCCGGCTGTCCCCGGGCCGCAGGCCCAGTTGGGTCTAAGATGCGCCTGGGGAGAAGAGATCAAAACCAGTCGAGCAAGTTCGCCAGGACAGCCGAGAGCGGCTGTCCCCACATTCGTTAGAGGAAGGTAGAAGTCCTGCGGCTCTGAGTGGCTTCAATTCATCTACTCAGTTATCCCGGCATTCAGGAGATGACATGAACGACCCACGATATCCAATCGGCAAATTTGGCTTCGAAGGCGTTCTCTCAGAGGCTCAGCGCAAACGGTTTATTGATGACATCGAGCAAGCACCAGCGGCGCTTCGGGTGGCCACGAAAGACTTATCGTCACAGCAGCTCGATACGCCTTATCGCGAAGGCGGATGGACGGTGAGGCAAGTGGCGCACCATGTCCCTGACAGTCACATGAACGCCTATGTGCGCTTCAAGCTCGCGCTCACTGAGAACGAACCGACCATCAAACCGTATGCCGAAGACCGCTGGGCAGAGCTTGCTGACACCCAGTCAACTCCCCTCGAAGTGTCGTTCGCATTACTTGACTCACTCCACAACCGCTGGGTGCGGCTCTTACGATCATTGAAGCCGGAGGACTGGAAACGGACTTTTCGCCATCCCGAACTGGGGCTGGTTTCTCTGGAGAAAAACCTGGCGCTATACTCCTGGCATGGCCGGCACCATGTAGCGCACATTACCGAGCTACGGAAGAGAAGAGGCTGGTGAATAGAATTTCTAGCTCCGGATTCCTGCGCGCCACAGCAAATAACTCATGCTCTCCCTCATGACCGCAACCCCCCGCTGCCAGGCTGACTTCGGCCGTGAGTCGGGACGGGGTGCGAGAAAAACCTGCACCCCCTGGTGCTCTAGCAATTTGCGGATTCGGAACACGTGGTATGCATCGCTCACCGCGATGCTGCTCTTCAAGTGGTTGACACGCATGATCACCGCCACTCGCTCGGCGGACTCCGCGGTATCTGAAGCCTGGGTCTCCGCAATGAGCGCGGATTCAGGTACTCCCCGTCGCATCAGGTAATCGTGCCCCACTCCGCCTTCGCTGAAATTTGGGTCGGAAGCGTAGCCTCCGGTAGTGATCACGACCGGCGCGAGGTCCGTGCGGAAAAGATCGTAGGCATGGTCGAGGCGGGCACGGAAAACAGGTGAGGGACGGCCATCATATTCGGCGGCACCGAAGACGATGATGGCATCGGCGTGGTGGAGTTCCTGTTTTCTGGAATCATGAACAATGGCGCGAGTAACGGACGCAAATGCCGCCACAAGAAGCGCCAGCGCAAGCACTGCGGTCCAGAACAGCCAAGGGTGGGCAGTTCGTTTGGCGATGGCCGTCTGCATCACCCCTTCGCGAAAAATTCCGAAATCTCCTGAGAAGAAATCGCGCCCTCGCGGAGAATTTTCCAGCGGGCCTCTTCGTCTGTGAGATCAACGATGGTGGAAGCGATTTCGCGGGGCGACGTGCCGCCGTCGACGATGATGGGAACGCGCATGCCAAGCTGGTCACGCACCGCCACCGCGGTCGTACATTCGGTTTCGCCGCTGAGGTTGGCTGAGGTTGCGGTGATCGGAATGCCAGCGGCCTGAACCACTGCAATCGGGATTTGCGCATTAGGCACACGCAGAGCCACATTTCCAGTGTTTGCAGTAACCTTCAGTGGAAGTCGAGAAGCCGCCTTCACAATGATAGTCAGCGGTCCCGGCCAGAATTTCTTGGCAAGCGCGTGGAATTCTTCTGGCAGCGGCCTTGCCAGTTCTTCTGCCTGCTCCACATCCTCGATCAGCAGCGAGAGCGGCTTGTGGCGCGAACGCGACTTAATTTCATAGACTCGTTCAACCGCGCGCAAGTTGAACGGATCGGCAGCGAGCCCATAAAAAGTGTCGGTCGGCATACCCAGAACTTCTCCAGCACGAATCTGGTCGGCGGCATACCGGATGAGGGATGGCTCCGGGTTCTCGCTGCTGATCTTGACCATTTCCACGCGCACGGATATCTCCAAGGCCGCCTGTATTTGCGACAGCTAAGATAACACGAGCGCGCCAGCCGCCCAACGGATGATTACAAGCTCGCGTATGATTTCTGCCTGAAGGATCTCCCGCTTGAATAAGACCAGCCAGGATACGGCTCGTTTGCGGCGCGTCGAGGGCCGACATAACGCATTGGTGAAAGAACTCCGCCAGGCATTCAGCCGGGGTGAGCTGACTACTACCGGCGAGTGCGCAATCGAGGGGTTTCGAATCATGGAAGAAGCCGTGCGCAGCGGACTGAAGTTTCGTGTCGTCTTCTTCAATGAATCCGCGCAGCCCCGGGCGGCACGCTTGCTGCCACAACTCGGCTCGCATGTTGAAACTCTGCTTTTGCCGGACAAGCTGTTCTCGAGCGCCGTTCCCAGCGAGACTCCACAGGGCGTCGCAGCGCTAGTCCATTTGAAGAACTTCTCGCTGGCGGAAATCCTTGACCCTGCCTCGAACGGACCGCTGCTGGTGATTGCGGGAGTGCAGGACCCCGGCAATCTCGGCACAATTCTGCGTTCTGCCGAGGCATTTGGGGCAGGGGGCATACTTCTAGGTGAGGGTACGGTGAGTGTCTACAACAGCAAAGTGGTGCGGGCTTCCGCAGGGTCGGTTTTCAGACTTGCGCTGGCGAAGGTCGAATTGGCGGACGCGATCGTTCAGCTGCGCGCACGGGGCATTCGGCTGCTGGCCACTTCATCGCACAAGGGGGGCTCTCTTGCTCAGGCAGATTTTTCCGGGCCGGTGGCGGTGTTCATTGGCAATGAGGGTGCCGGCTTGTACAAGAAACTGCTGGCGCAGATGGATGAGCTACTCACAATCCCGCACTCGCCGCGCGTGGAATCGCTGAATGCGGGGATAGCGGCGAGCATCCTACTCTACGAAGCTGCGAGGCAAAGAACATGAAGGGTATCTGCGCGGTGAAATGATTTTATGAATCTTTTCCAAACGGTTCCGAGCGGCGAGAATCCGAGCGACAAGACGCGCCCTCTCGCCGACCGGATGCGCCCCCGCACGCTCGATGAGTTCGTTGGTCAGGAACACTTGATCGCTCCTGGCAAGCCGCTGCGGGCGCAGATCGAGCGTGATGATCTCGGCTCACTGATTTTCTGGGGACCGCCGGGTACGGGCAAAACCACGCTGGCAAAAATCATCGCCGGCATGACTCGTGCGGAGTTTATCGAGTTCAGCGCTGTGCTTTCCGGGATCAAAGAAATCAAGCAAGTCATGGCCGATGCGGAGCGGGCGCGGCAGTATGGCACTCGCACGATTGTTTTCGTTGACGAGATTCATCGCTTCAACAAGGCCCAGCAGGACGCATTTCTTCCACACGTAGAGAAGGGAAACATCCGGCTGATTGGGGCGACAACCGAGAATCCTTCTTTTGAAATCATCTCCGCACTGCTTTCACGCAGCCGGGTGTACGTCCTGAAGCCGCTCACCGAGGAGCAGATTGTGCTGTTGCTGCGGCGAGCGTTGGATGACAGGGAACGCGGCTTGGGAACGGTGAAGCTCTCGGCGAACGATGATGTCTTGAGGAAGATCGCGGCGTACTCGAGCGGCGATGCTCGCAGCGCTTGCAACGTGCTGGAGGTAGCGGCCGCACTGGCACTCGATCATGAAAAGGTCACTGCCGGAGCGGAAATCACCGCTGAAATCGTGCAGGTCGCGCTGCAGAAGAAGGTCCTGCTATATGACAAAGCGGGCGAAGAGCATTACAACCTGATCTCTGCACTGCACAAGTCGGTGCGCAACAGCGATCCTGATGCGTCATTGTATTGGCTGGGACGAATGCTCGAAGCCGGCGAAGACCCGCTCTATATTGCCCGCCGCGTTGTCCGAATGGCCGTAGAGGACATCGGTCTCGCTGAACCAAATGCACTTTCGTTGTGCATGGCCGCCCGTGACGCCGTAGATTTTATCGGCATGCCAGAAGGGAATCTCGCGCTGGCGCAGGCGGTTGTGTACCTGGCGCTGGCGCCGAAGTCCAACGCGCTGTACACAGCATATTCGGATGTTCAGCAGGATGTTGAGCGCACGGCGGCAGAACCTGTTCCTTTGCACCTGCGCAACGCACCTACGGGACTCATGAAGCATCTCGGCTACGGCCAAGGCTATCAGTATGCGCACGATCTTGAGGGCAAAGTCGCGGATATGCAGTGTCTCCCAGAGAATTTAAAGGACCGCCGGTATTATCACCCGACAAACGAGGGCGTGGAGAAGCGGATTCGCGATCGAATGGAAGAGATCAAAAAGCAGCGGACGCAAGCCTCCAATCCGACAGTCTCCAATCCGAAAACAGAGTCTTAGCATTGGGCTGAGACATCCAATGTAGTACGAGATTCTCATTGCGAGGGCCCTGCTATGGCTACGAGCTCTAGAATACCCAGCCCCGATCAATCGGTAGTTCGCGAGCTGCACATCGAACAGGTCGAAGATTTGCTCAAGCTGCAGAAGGCGGCCCAGAAGATCAGTTCCATCCTCGACTTGGACCAACTCATCGATAAAATTGTCACCGATGTGGCAGAGTCATTCGGCTGCGTGGAAGCCACCATTTATTTGCATGACGAAACGCGCGAAGAATTAGTGCTGACTGGAGTGTGCGGTTGCACTCTCTATGACAAAGGCGATCGTAAGAAGATTGGCAAAGAGGGTATGGTAGGCCATGTCGCCGCGACCGGCAAAATGCATTACGCGCCCGACGTTCGCACGGACCCTTATTACATTGCATGTGAGCCCTCGACACTCTCTGAGGTAGCGATCCCCTTGCATGTGGAAGGGCGGCTGGTCGGCGTGTTCAGCACCTCGCATCACGAACTCGACGCGTTTCCGCCCGGGCAATTGCGGCTGCTGCAGGGACTCTGCAATCACATCGCGGTTGCCATAAACAATGCGCGACGTTTTCAGCAGGAACAGCAGGCGCGGCAGCGCATGAGCCGCGAGGCACAGGAAGCGCGGGCAATTCAGCAGGCGCTGCTACCTAAGGTTTCGCCTTACGCGCCAGGCTTCGCGATCTCGGGTCTAACCATTCAGGCAGGCGAAGTGGGTGGCGACTGGTACGACTTCATACCATTCGACGACGGCTGCTGGGGACTGGTGCTGGCCGATGTTTCAGGGAAGGGAACCGCAGCTGCTCTTTTGATGTCTGCCACCCGCGGCATGCTACGGTCGCTGGCTGACACCTGCAAATCGCCTGCGGAAGTGCTGAACAAGCTGAATCGCTTGATGGTGGAGGACTTCCCATCCGGCAAGTTCGTCACGCTGATTTATGCCGTGCTCGACCCTGCGAATCGCACATTGAGATTCGCCAGCGCGGGCCATCTGCCGCCGCTGCTGGTTACCACTGACGGAGCCAGCTTTCTCCAAAGTGAGTTAGGCATGCCCCTCGGACTAACCCGCGGAGAATTTTCTGACACACAAATTCTGCTAGGAGAAGGTTCCCGCCTCTTGTTCTACAGTGACGGCATCACCGAAGCTGCGGGGCCTAACGACGAAGAATATGGCCCAGAGCGGCTGCGCAATCATGTCGTCGGAGTCAACGCCTCGACGGAAAGCGTCCTCGCCGATGTGCGCAGGCACGTGAATGGCGTGGGTCTGCAGGATGATGCGACGGTAATTCTCGTGAGAGCTTGAGCGCTTCTTGTCTTTCTCAGTGTTTTGGTGGTGAAGCGGGCTAGCCAAATCGCGCCCGGTGCTCCTTCAAAATGCACAAATCCATCGCCACGAACGTCCTCGCCTTGCGCGCTTTCTCGGCAGCCTTTTCATTGATTACCTCTTCTTGCATCCAGACGGCAGGGATTTTCAACTGGATGGCCTGGTCAACAATTTCTTCCACGAATTCCGGCCGGCGGAAAATGTTAACGATGTCGATCTTTTCCGGAACGTCCAGCAGCGACGGGTAAGATTTTTCGCCTAGCGCCTCGGAGATATTCGGGTTCACCGGGATGATGGTGTAGCCGTGCATCTGCATGTAGGCGGAGACACCATGGCTCGGGCGTAAAGGACGGTCCGACAATCCGACCACGGCAATAGTTTTTGATCTCTCGAGCAGTTCGCGGATGGCATCAACTTTGGGCAACGAGGACACGCTGCCTATTCTAGCGCAGGCTGCCCTTATTTCTTGTTAGCGTTCTCAGTTTTCTGTTTGAACATACGCAGGGCAAGCTTGCGGATGGTGTCCCCCACTTCCTTGTTCCCCGACAGGTTTCTCAGGTCCTGCACGAGAAGATTCTTCATCAAGGCGAGCGAAATATCCATTGGAGTGCGCGGATTAAAAACCAGATTGCGCATGACCGCGTAGTTCTTGATGAACCGGCGCTTCAGCGGAATGGCGCGTAACACGGCTTCAAGGACGTTCCTCTGGCTGGCGATTTTTTCCACTTCGCCGTCGCTGATCTTGGGTGAATCGAGTACCGCTATGGCGACGATTTTGGTGCCATCACGGACCAATATCAAGCGTTCCTCTTTCGAACCCTTCATGGCAAGCTGGATTCGTCCTTTGATATCGAGTCTGGCAATCTTCTGCAGGACGCTGCCTCTGTGCTCGTCTGCGGGGTTAGCAAGTTTCTTGGGAAATGCCGGTTTGATGGGCGCAGGCTGGGTGGGAGTGGCAGAGGCGGCAGCCCCTGCTGCCTTCACTTCCGGTTCTGCATGGGTTTCCTCCTCGTGCATGCCGCCAATTGGATGAAACGGTTTGTCACCTTCCGCGGCGATTTCGCTGGCGTGTTCGGTAAAGAAAGCGACTAGTGCATCTTCAGTTTCGGGATCGCTCGGCTCAGACGGAACTTCGGCACTGATTTCAGCACTAGGCTCCAGGCCGGTTGTACGAGTTTCGAAGTTCGTCTCCGGTAGTACTGGCGGTGGCAGGGCGGCCTCCTGCGTGGCGGGAGCGCTGCCCTGAATCCCAACTGATCCCTCCATCATCTCCTGCACTCTTGCAGACTGCACTCCGCTGAGTTCTTTGTTCGACCTAAGGTCGGTTATAAGCTGGCGCGAACTTCGAACCCGCGGGCTTGCCAGCATGGTGTCGATCCATTCGCCTTTTAGTGTCGTTGCGAGCTCGGATAGTTTTCCGACCGGGACCGACTGGTTCTCCAGAAGAATAGGGAAGAGAGCTGGCCGGATGTTCTTAGGCGACAGCCAGTAATCAAGAACTTCTTTGGACGTCTTCGGATCGGAAGCAATGGCCTTTGAGGAAGCCTCATCCCATCCAGCCAGCGTAAGCCGTGCGGACTCGCCGAAAATCTTATTGTGTTCGGCCAAATAGACTAGTATTTCGACCGTTTCCGCCGCTGGCACTTGGAGAGCGCCCCTGGCAGCGGTCATCATCTGGTGCGACGGCAGAGCAGAAGCGCGAATGAGGTCCAGCATGCGAGACATGGTTGGGAATCAATTCTGGCCCTACCAGAATCGCTCAAAAACCTGCGCCCTTCCAGCAATTTCAACCGAAGTAACGTTACTTAAGGAACGCGCAACCAGTGTCCTTAGGTTCAGCCCTCAGCCGCAGCTGTGCTGGTTCCGCCTCGCCGCATGCGTAGGTAAGCGCGGATGAACGGTTGCAGGTCGCCATCGATCACGCGGTCTACGTCCCCGATTTCGGTCTTGGTGCGATGGTCTTTGATCAACCGGTAAGGTTGGAGAACGTAGGAGCGAATTTGCGATCCAAAGTCAATGTCGAGTTTCGAGTCCTCAATTTTTCTTGTGGCCTCGCGCTTTTTCTCCATCTCGAATTCATACAGCTTGGATCGCAACATGCTCATGGCCCGTTCCTTATTCTTGTGCTGGGAGCGTTCATTCTGACAACTGGCCACAATTCCGGTAGGAATATGAGTGATACGGACCGCGGAGTCAGTGGTGTTCACGTGCTGCCCGCCTTTACCGCTCGAGCGATAGGTATCCACGCGAAGATCTTCCGGCTTGATCACTACTTCAATCGATTCGTCAATTTCCGGAGAGACATAAACGCTGGCGAAAGATGTGTGCCGTCGCTTCGCCTGGTCAAATGGCGAGATGCGCACCAGCCGGTGCACCCCGATCTCACTGGTGAGAAGGCCAAAAGCGTACTCGCCATTTACGCCGAAAGTCGCTGATTTAATCCCTGCCTCTTCGCCAGGCTGATAATCATAGAGGACAGTCTGGAAGCCCTGGCGCTCGGCCCAGCGCAGATACATTCGCATCAGCATCTCCGCCCAGTCCTGTGACTCCGTGCCGCCTGCACCGGGGTGGATGGTCACGATGGCGTTGCGCGCGTCATTTTCGCCGGAGAGCAGTGTCTCGGTTTCCAGCCTATCAACCAGTTCGCGCAAGGCGTCGATTTCGCGGCGCAGGTCGGGTTCTACCTTCTCGCCTTCACGCGCCAGGTCGAAGTAGGCCGAGATATCTTCGGTGCGCCGGATGAGGTCGGCCTCCGTGGCAGCCATGTCTTCCAGCCGCTTCTTCTCGCGCATGACCTGCTGAGACTTTTGAGGGTTCGACCAGAGATTCGGGTCGGAGGCCTGTTTTTCTATTTCGGAAAGTTGCTGGCGCGGATTGCCAGCGTCAAAGGTACTCCCGGAGCTCGCGGACTTTGTCCTTCAGGGCAGCATATTCGTTCTCGAATTCCTGAATCATAAATTCTGAGTCATCCTATCCGGGTGGCTTTAGCTCGGGTAAACGAAACAATGATCGCTCCAATTGAAATTATCGCACAGCCATACGCCAGCCAGTCGCCATGGTGCGTGTAGAAGGTGGTGTCGTTCGAGAGAGCGTACGAAGCCTGGAGTACGGTGCGAACTTTTCGCGGCGCGCTCTGCGCAACCCGTCCATTAGGATCTATTGATGCAGTGACCCCAGTATTCGTGTCACGCAGCAGCCAGCGGGCATTCTCAACCGCGCGCATCCGGGCCTGTTTGATGTGCTGAGCATAGGCGCCACTGTCCCCATACCAGCCATCATTCGAAATATTCACCAACACCTGCGCGCCTTGTTTTACGGATTGCCGGATCTCATCCGGGAAAATGGATTCGTAGCAGATGAAGACGCCGAGCTTTTGGTCCCCAGCCGGCAATGGTGCGCGCGAAACTCCGCGGGAGAAGTCGCCTACTTCTTTGGTCAGGCCGCCGGCAAAAGACAGCCACTGTTTAAACGGAACGTATTCACCAAACGGGACCAGATGCATCTTGTCGTAGCGCGCAATCCAGTCACCGCTTGGGCTAACCAGCGCAGCCGAGTTGAAGACTTGCGTCGTCTGCGCAGAGGAAGTGCTCGCATTCTCCACGCCAATGCCTCCCGCCACCACCCAGGCTTGTGCGCTGACGGCAAGGTGACTGACCGCGCTGCGAAACAGCGGATCACCGGTATAGAACGGAGCAGGGGACTCTGGCCAAACAATCAGGTCCGGATGCCGTGGTTCTGAAGCAACCGGGTTCAAACTGATTCTCGTCAGGTCTGCCAGAGTGTCGTCGAAATACTGTTTCGTCCAGTCGGCGTTTTCAAGCACCGGAACATTTTCCTGCACCAAAAGAGCACTGTGATCTGCCGGAAGTGACGGCGCCGGTATCCACCGGGCAATCTGAAGCAGGAAAGCTGCACTCAAGGCTGCGAGCAACAGAGCTCGGCGTCGATTCCTCCACGCCAGATTTCGCTCGATCACGAATGCGGCAGCAAATGCCACGTTCACGATCATGATCTCGAGCGAGAGTCCATACACTCCTGTGAGCGTAGCGATCTTCGCCAGAAGAATGTTGTCCACCTGCACCGTGCCGAGCAAGTCCCAGGGAAATCCAGTGACGCGGGTACGCGCAAGCTCCACCGCCACCCAAACAAACGGCGAGAGCACAAGCGCTCCTCGAACAGATACGGCACTGCCAGCAAGCCAGGCAATAATCAGCCCAAATAGTCCGTGATAAAGGCCAAGATACAGACAGAACAGGATGAGAAGCCCTGCTGCTCCCAATGCATTGATTCCGCCGTACTGCTTCATCGTGCTGTATATCCAATAACAAGTGCCTCCATACCAGATGATTCCGCATACATATCCAAGCAAAAAGCCTTGCATGGGAGTGGCTGGCAGCAGCTTCACTTCTCCTTTCAGCTGCAGAGTTTCTGGATGACGAGCTCGCAGCAGTGCAATCAGAAGCGGAGCAAGGGCAATCCAACTGAGAACATAAAAGTTAGGCAGTGGGAAGATCACGACTTGTAGGACGACTGAGAGGATTGTCAGCAGCCACGCGCTTCTTTCGATTCCGAACATTGCTGAAGCAGGATATCAGGGCAGGAGTGCCGAGGAGGTTTTCTTTAGCTTCATGCGTCTTTCGACAAATTCAACAATTTCGTCGGTCACATAATTTGGTGGACGAATGTGGAACACGGGTTTGTCTATTACTGGCTTTAACGAAGTGCCACGCCATCGAAATTCGCCAGCTTCATGAAGGATTACCACGTCGGCGCGATCCAGAAACTCCTGAGCAGAAGTCTTGAAGTCTTCGGTCGCGGGGTCAAGCACCGTGATGTAGAGATCCGGACGAATGAATTTCAGAATGCTGTTCGATTCCAGAATTGCATTCTCGGATTCGGAAAGCCTCCGCCGCAGAAGTGGCATGGCTTCGGCAAGTCGTCCTTGTTCAGTGCGGACCCAGAACGATCGTTTCGCTCCCGCAGCAAGAAAACGCGAGCTGTCTGACTTTCCAGAATGGTCTTTTTCTTCGGAGATTGCCCAGGTGTGATCGGCGGTGGCGCAGTGGCAAGGCTCACCATCCAGCGAACATTGGCCATGACCGAATTGCGTGATCTTGAAGGCTGTCCAATTGTAAGAAGGGATCGCCGCGATCAAACCCGCGACCACGCTGGTCTTGCCCAGATTCCGGGACTGTCCGCCGATAACGATGATGGCCATTGATCCTGGCTCCGACTCTAGCTGTTCTCTGTCCCGTCCGCGACGCGCGGGTCGTGATCCGTATTAGGACCTGGCTTCCAGCCATGCCGTTAGCGTCGTTAGGCAGCATTGCGGCACGACTGAAGGGCGTGTCCTGATACAAGCTGCCATACGAAGCTCCTATCCCCTTCTCCCCAATCTTGCGAGCGCAGCCAACTGTTTCAGATATTCCCGCAGCGGCTTGGCGGGAGTCCCCCAAAACGCGATGCCCCTGCCACGAAGTATTTTCTTCGGCAAGACTCCGCTCTGACCGCCCAGCATCACGCCTTCTTGGATGCGCGCATGTTCGCCGACGCCAACCTGTCCGCCTATCACAACGTTATCCTCTATCACGATGCTCCCGGAAAAGCCCGCCTGCGCCGCAATGATGACATTCTCGCCAATCCGGCAGTTGTGGCCGATGTGCACCAGGTTATCAATCTTCGTCCCACGCCCAATCCGGGTCACTTCCAGCGCTCCGCGATCGATGGTTGTGTTGGCGCCAATCTCCACATCGTCTTCGATCTCTAACTTCCCGATTTGCGGGAACTTCTCATGCCGCCCGCTGGCGGAATCCCGAACATAGCCAAAGCCATCGCTGGCCAACACCGCTCCGGCATGAACAATCACGCGATTGCCGAGCTTTGCTCCGGGATAGATCGTCACGTTTGGATAGATGTTGCAGTCCTGTCCAATTTTTGTACCGTAGCCAATCACGCACCCCGCTCCGATCCAGGTGTGGTCCCCGATTGCAGCTTCTCCATGCACGGTGGCATTCGCATCGATTGAAACGCTAGCCCCAAGTTTCGCCGATTGATGGACGAACGCATTCGGATGAACTCCAGCCTGAGGTTCGGTGCGCTCACGCAGGAACTCGCCAGTCCGCGCAAAAGCCAGACGAGGATGAGAGGCAATCAGCAGGACCTTGGACGTTTCCCTACCTTCCGCGAAGTTACCTGCAATGACGGCCGATGCCTTGGAATGCAGTGCGGAGTCGAGGTTTTCCTCATCTTCGATGAACACGAGATCGCCATCAACCGCTGCGTGAATGCTGGCGACTTTGGAGACTTCAATTCCACCGTCACCCACCACGCGCGCTCCGATCGCTTTGGCAATCTCGCTGATCCGCCGTTTCATTGCACTTGTTTTATACGTTTGCGCCGCGAAAGAAAAGCCGAGGCATAGAATGGACGGGTGGAGAAGAAAGTATTCTGGTCCGTTTTTATTCTTCTCGGCCTGGTTGCTGATTTCGCGCTGCCGATCTGGTGGGCTTTGATCGCAACCATCCCGATAGCGTTCGTGAGCTGGTGGGTGGCTTATCGCAGCGACTGGTTCTGAATTTCAATACAGTGGCGGCTCGCCCTCCGGCCTGGTCTTCCATCTCCGATGCACCCACAGCCACTGGTCAGGATAGCGACGCACATAATCCTCGATAATTTTTGTAAAAAGCGCTGTATTGGCAACCACGTCAGCAGGAGTGTTGCCTGTCCGAATCAGCTTCGCAGCAGGATCAAAGCGCAAGCGGTATTTCTTGATGGCCGGGTCCCAAATCGTAAAGCCGGGAACCACGGCGGCGTCGGTCTTCAAAGCGACGCGGGCAATACCGCTGGCGGTGCATGCCTGTATGCCGAAGAAATCCACGAATACTCCCTGGCTGGCAATCATGTTTGTATCCATGAGTACGCCGACAGTTTCTCCTCTGCGCATGGCGGCGATCAGGCCGCGGGCGAAATCCTTGTCCACGGCTTTATTGCCATGACGCGTGCGATAGTCACGGGCCATACGGTCGAGATAAGGATTATCCAGCGGCCGCATCACCACGTTCAGCGGATATCCATAAAGTGAGTGCGCGAAAGCCGAGAGCTCCCAGGCGCCGAGATGCGCAGTTAAAAACAGCACCCCCTTTTTTCGTGCCAAGGCGCGTTCAAAGTTCTCGAAGCCTTCATAGACGACGGTCTTGCTGACGTTCTCGCGAGTGTACTTGGGAAACAGGCAGACTTCTGCGATCTGACGGCCTAGTGACGTGAACACTCGTCGAAGAATTTTTGCCCGCGCCCATCGGCCCTTCTCAGGAAAGGCCCGCGCCAGGTTCCGCATTCCGACACGGCGCAATTTTCTGTGCAGGAGATAAATCATCCAGGCCAGAGAGATTCCCGCCGCTCGGGCCAGTGACCTGGGCAGTGCGCCTATGAATTTCAGTAGGACCCAGGCCAGTGCGTATTCGATTCGATAGCGCAAAGGAAGGCTGACGGTACACTGGGGAAAATCCGCTGTCAAACCACGAAAAAAGCTAGCCACGAATTTTCGCGGATCTACGCGGATTCAGAAAAACCAAGAATCTTTTGGTTCTTTTGAGTTTTTTCGATCCGCGAGAATCCGTGCAAATCCGTGGCTAGTCTTTTGATCCCCAGCTATTTGCTTGCCAGCTTCGCCCACTTCGAAAGGCTTTGCAGGAACGGATAGGAGCCCTGCGGTGAGCTTACGGTTTCAAGCGTTGTGCGGGTTGGCTGCATATGGCCGTAGAACTCGCGAGTGCTTTCACGGTCTTGCTTGATCACCGCTCCGTTCAGTTCGAGCCCCGCGAACACTCCGCGCGCGCGGGAATAGCTCAGCACCTGGGCGCGCATCTTCCAGTCGGTATCAGCGGCGGCGTGTCTCCCCACCGGTCCGGCAGCCACGCTGGCATCAGCTCCGAGCTTGAATTTGCTGTTGAGCAGGTTTTCCATACCGCGGTTGTTCATGATCAGCATGATCAAATCGACTGCCTGACCGCCTATTTGCAGGCCGAAGCTGCCACCCTGGATGGTGAAGAAGGCAGGGTCGCTCCAACCTTTAGCGGTACGGCAACTGGCAACTCCTCGCCCATAGCGCGCGCCAAAGACGAAGCCGGCCTTAAGCATAGAAGGAATGACCGCGACGCACTGTGCGGAACCCATGACTTCGTCAGGAATTCCGGTGTCGGGGGCGGTTTGAATCTCTTCCAGGATCGTAGAGGCCGATTTCACCCGGTTCGCGGTCTTGTTGTCTTCGTCCTCAACGGCAAACGAGGTGGCGGCCAGACCCAGCACTACCAACAGCAAAAGGAGCTTTTTCATGCATTTCACACTTTCTGATACAGGGATTTCTAATCCTGAACACCTGATTCTAGGAGATTACTCTGTGGAAGGAACGATTATCAGGCGGAAGCTGTTGACGATCCAGATACTTAGGGACAAAAAAATGCGGGGTTAGCAATAGCGGCCTAGCCGCCACTTCCAACCCCGTCTCCCAGGTTCTGTGGTAGGTGAAGCGAGTATGGGCCATAGCCGACGAAGTAACAAGATTACCGAGGTCATTGGCCTTTAGTAACCTGCAAAAGCCAGAACCGGCCACGGATTACACGGATTTACGCAAATTCAGGCAAAATTCAACCTGGAGAGTTTTTGATTCCTTCGAATCTCGATCCGTGCGAATCCGTGTAATCCGCGGCCGCCTTTTTATGTGGATCAAATGAAAAAGCGCCCGCCGAAGCGAGCGCCTGCCCCAAAATTGTCGACTCTACTTCGCGGTGACCAGTGAATGCGTAATCGCGTGTACTGACAGCGCAATGCGGTTCTGCACGCCGACTTTGCGCATCAGTTTGGCCACATGGGCCTTCACAGTGCGCTCTTCAATGCCCAGCGCAGAGCCAATTTCCTTGTTGGAACGGCCCGCGACCAGCATTTCCAGAACTTCTTTTTCCCGGTCGGTAAACGTCACTCGACCGTTGGGGAAGATGCGTCCGGGAGAGGAGCTGACCCGCTCGATAAACATAGAAAGTACGCGGCGCGGTGCCCAAACCGACCCCTGGTTCACCATCCTGATAGCCTGCACAAATTCCGCTGCGGAAGCTGCCTCGTCCACGTATCCCTTGGCCCCTGAGGCAACTGCTTTCAGAATGGTCTCTTCGTCCATGCCGGCTCCGGTCACGATAATGCGCAGGTCAGGCCGCGAGGCCTTAAGGCTCGCCATCACGTCAAACAAGTTCTGGCCGTTGCGGTTGCCCAGCAAAACCAGATCAACGTCCTGCATCGTAGCGATATCCGGCAGGCTGGCTGAGACCAGCTCGAAATCCGGCTCGGAATCGAACAACGCGCGGAATCCGACGAAGCGCAGCGGGTCACTTTCAACCACGGCAAGGCGGATTAGCGGCTTCTTTGCCGGTGCCACTTTCATTGCAGTTCCAGTTGCAGCTTTCATAGATATGCCTGTTCCCTGGTCCAAGGATGTGGTTAGGATATCTGTATTAAAGGGGGATGCAAGGTTCCGTAACGCACATCGAATTACGGGAGTAACATAGGTCGCATCCAAGTTGACAAAGCCTGGAACTCTGAAAGTGATGAAACTGAAGCGATGAAAATGAGAAGAGCTCTTTCCGGGGCAGTTTCCGTACTGCTGGTAGCGCTGTTGGCATCGGCCCAGGCCATCTACCAGCCAAAGTTTAAGGGCGATCCCGCGCGCTCGGACTCCGAGGCTGCGGCGCTGGGATATATGCGCACTTTCTTGCGCGCGCAGAGGATTTACAAGAAGAAGAATGGGCACTATGCAACGTCGTTACTCGAGCTCGCCAAAACCGGCTCGTTCACCCGGCGCATGGTCTCGATCGAGCGCGGCGACTATACGGTGAAATTCCGCGCCCACAAAGACAAAGACACTTTCGAAGTGACCATGGTCCCCAAAGAACTGGATGCTACGCATCGTTCGTTCTTCTCAGATCAGGAAGGCAAGATTCGCGCTGACGAGCAGAAGGAAGCAGATGAGAGTTCGGAAGTGCTCAAGGCGGACTGAGGGGAGATTGCAGATTTCAGATTGTAGATTTCGGATCTGAAATCGGACATCCGAATTGACTCCCGAAGGTCCTCAATCTGCAATCTAAAGTCTCAAAGCCAAAATCGTTTTACCCAGCTGTTCCCGGGCGAATCTCTATAGCCCTGCCCTCGTGATAGCTGATGCTAAGCGGCTTGCCGCCGTTGGGATATTCAAGCGTCCGGTCTGACGAATCGCTGCCCGGTTTCAACAGGCCGATGCCAATCGCAAAGTCCGCCTGCAATTCGTTCATGCCCGGCTTCACCTGGTGCTGGTCGATCGCCTGCCACACATCCGCTGGCCAATGCTTGTACAGCTGGTGCGGATCTTCGATGAACAGCATGTCATCGGAATAGAAGCGGTAGTCGCCGTTCTTCTCGGTGCCAATCGCAGCGGCGTAGTGCTTACCATCCTGCTCAAACACCACCATAACTTGCCGCTCACCGGGTGCGTTAGGTGAAACACCAGTCACGACGTCTCTAATCTCCAGCTTCTGAATTGGCAACAACTTTCCGGCTTCCTGAGAGAAATTGGCGCGATGTGTTGCCGGATCGTACGAGTAATAAGAATACGCATATCCGACTGTTACCCAGACTGGCTGCCTGGTCAGTTGTTTTGCCGACTTCAGGTCATAAGGATAGAGTTTCTTGGGTGTGACATAGTAATCAGGATTGAGCGCCCGTACTTCCGGTTTCTTCGTCTGCTCAACCGCATCCTCGTGCCGCTCGTACAAAATAATGGCCAGGCGAATGCCGGCTACGAGCATAGCTAAGATCAGCGCAACTTGGATCTTTTGCTTCATGGCTGGGTAGCATATCAGGGCGCCAATCAGGAAGGTGCGCTAAACTAGTCTTTGGAAACAGCGGGAAGTTTTTCCGCCGTGAGGAGCCCCGTGCCGTCCACAACTCAGGAAGAAGTTCTGACCGCGTTAAAAGATTGTTATGACCCCGAGATCCCAGTCAACATTGTTGACTTAGGGCTGATCTACGGCATCCGGATTGATCCGGCAGAAAACGAGAAGCAGGACGTCACCGTCGACATGACCCTTACCTCCCAGGGATGCCCTGCACACGTGACCATCGGCCAGCAAGTGAAGGACCGGGTGGAGCAGCTCCCTGGCATCCGCAGCGTGAGTGTGAATGTAGTTTGGAACCCGCCTTGGACCCCTGAACGGCTAAGTCCAGAAGCCCGCAAACAACTGGGAATTGAGTAACAAAATAAAGAGGTACTCTGGGTTGACTCTTTATCAGGACCTGGGCTAATTTTGGGCGAGAATTCCTTAGCTTCAGGCCTCTGAAGTTTGGAGGTGCAGAAATGGACCGTGTTGTAGCCCGCCTTGTAGTTTCCCCCATCCTTCTATTCGTCGGCCTGATCGCATTGAGCTGTGGCGGCGGAACCAACCCCAACCGAATGCTCGAGTCGATTTCCATCAGCCCAGCAGTTGCAAACGCGCAGAATGGGCAAGCGCAGTTTGTTGCCACTGGAACTTTCAGCGCAGCGCCGGTCACGGTCACTCCACTACCCGTCAACTGGATTGGGCCGCCCCTGCCCCTTAACCCTGTGGCTTGCACGCCCAATAGCTGCCCGGGAATCAACAGTCAAGGACTAGCAACCTGCGGATTGATCTCCGGGCCGGCTACTATCACGGCCAGCGCTCCTCGCGATCCTAAGCTTCCGCTCCACACTCAGAACGTGCCCACGGTGACGGCAACCGCGACTCTGGTCTGTCCGTAGGCGTGGCGGAGCAGCAGGAGTCAGTTGTTCAGCAGGGCTTCGTACCAGACGGCGCTTCGCCTGTCGGTCGCCTCAGCCAGGCGCTCACCTACCCGCGATGCCACCTCAAGGAAGGTTGAGCCGCGTTCAATGTAATCTGGCAGCCTGGCGCGAATTTCCGCGAATTTCTCCGGGTATTCGGATGCCAGCGTTGCCAGCGCTACTCCTCCGAAAATGAGGCCGCCGGTTCGGTTGCCCTTCAGCAAACAGATCACACTAAGACCCGCCGAACCCGCAAAAAGCGCCCGCTTCCAATTTTCCATTTCTTTCCTGTGGTGTCGTCTAACCATAGCGCCTCGACTATACTTCTTCATTCCCTGGAGGACTTGGATGCGGAAACCGAATTCTGTGATCCGGGTTTCGGCACTGCTTTTTTGTTCGCTCTCATCCCTGGGACAGTCCAAACCACGCGCGCGTGATCTGGGAGTGCCGTTTGATGGCGCTCCTGGGCCGCTGAACGCGATCACCGACGTCAAGGGAGTGGAAGTCGGGTACACCACCCTGATTTCGGGGGAAGGCCTGCTGAAGGTCGGCGTCGGGCCAGTGCGGACTGGGGTGACCGCGATTCTGCCGCGCGGGAAAGAATCCAAAGACGCAGTTTTCGCCGGCTGGTTCAGCCTGAACGGCAATGGCGAAATGACGGGAGCGCATTGGGTGGAGGATTCAGGATTCCTCGATGGCCCGGTCATGATCACCAACACGCACAGCGTGGGCGTGGTGCACGATGCAGTAATCGCGTGGAAGGTGAAACGCGGCGAGACCGACATGGAAGGCTACTGGTGGTCGCTGCCAGTAGTCGCCGAAACCTGGGACGGCTACTTGAACGATATCAACGGCTTTCATGTGACGGCTGCAGAGGCAATTCATGCCCTGGATTCCGCCACCGGCGGACCGGTCGCCGAAGGAAACGTTGGCGGCGGCACCGGAATGATCTGCAATGAGTTTAAGGGCGGTGTCGGGACCTCATCTCGCGTGTTGAGCGCCAAGCAGGGCGGTTACAGCGTCGGAGTGCTGGTGCAGTGCAACTACGGTGAAAGCGAGCAACTGCGCATTGCCGGCGTTCCAGTTGGACGCGAGATTCCGGGGCCAAAGATCTGGGATGCCGACACGGGATCAATCATTGTGGTGGTAGCCACCGATGCGCCTTTGATTCCAACGCAATTAAAGCGGCTGGCGCGCCGGGTTTCGCTAGGCGTCGGCAGAGACGGTAGCTACTCCGGAGATGGCTCGGGCGACCTCTTCATCGCCTTCTCGACGGCAAATCCTGAGGCAATCTCCGCTAAGGGCCTTCGCTACATGACCATGCTGCCGAATGAAAAGCTCGACCCTTTGTTCCTGGCAACCGTGCAGGCGACCGAAGAGGCGGTGGTCAATGCCATGGTTGCGGCGGAAACCATGACCGGCATCAACGGTCACACTGTGCCTGCCTTGCCGCATGACAAGCTCAGGGAAGTCTTGAAGAAATACAACCGCCTCAACCGTTAAAGGCCGCCAAGGTCACAAAGGTAACTCACAATTTCGTAACACATTGCGCTAGACTGGCGCAGAAGTACGGTCTTCCCCTGACTGCTGAGAGATCCAGCACTGCACCAGAAGAAAGAGATAGCTTTGACTCCTAAGGCCATACCCGCTCCAATCCTCAGCGAAGCCGAGCAGCGCCTGCGGGCAATCGTTACCAAGGCGCCAGTGGTTTTCTTTGCATTGGACGCCAATGGAATTTTCACACTATCGGAAGGGCGCGCTCTTCAGAAGCTCGGGTTGCAACCGGGCCAGGTGGTGGGCCAATCGGTGTTTCAGATATATCGCGACCATCCCGGAGTCCTTGAACACGTGCGCCGCGCCTTGAACGGGGAAGAATTTTCCAGCATTGATGAATCGTCGCAGCGCGGGCTTTGCTTCGAGACTTACTGGGCGCCGATCCGCGGAACCGACGGAAATTTTGCCGGGAGCATTGGCGTTGCCGTAGACATCAGCGAGCGAAAGAAGAACGAACGGGCGCGTACGGAAGCGGAGACACTCTATCGCAGTCTGGTCGAGCAATTGTCGGCGGTGACTTATATTGCCGAGCTGGGACTGGAAGGCGAATGGCTCTTCGTCAGCCCCCAGATCGAAGCGCTCCTCGGATATGCGCCGAGCGAATGGCTTGCTGATTCAAGCAACTGGATTCAGCACGTGCATCCGGAAGACCGCCAGCTTGTACACGACGCCGAGAGTGCCGCGAGCGCCGGTAATCCTTTCCGCGCCGAGTACAGGATGTTCCGGCGGGATGGAAAAATCATTTGGATTAAAGACAGTGGGTCGCTGGTTCCGGGCGCGGACGGGCGGGCCCTGCTGCATGGGGTGCTGCTCGACGACACCGAAGAGAAGCAGATGGAGAAGCGCCTGGCACAAGCCGCGCGCATGGAAGCAGTGGGTCAGTTGGCATCAGGAGTTGCCCATGACTTCAATAATCTGCTGACCATCATCAAGGGCTACAGCAGCATCCTGATGGATCGAAACCCAGGTACACCGGACTATCGCGCCGCCAAAGAAATCGAGCAGGCGGCAGACCGGGCCGCATCACTGACGCATCAGCTTCTTGCATTCAGCCGCAAACAGACTTTGCAGCCGAGGTTTCTGGACTTGAACATGATCGTCCAAGGTCTGGAAAAAATGTTGCGAAGGTTGCTCTCGGAAAAAGTGGATCTGGTGATTCGGACCGCGCCAGACCTAGGCTACGTAAAAGCCGATCCGGTGCAGATGGAGCAGGTGCTTCTGAACCTAGTAGTCAATGCTCGGGATGCCATGCCCAAGGGGGGCAGGCTCGTCATTACAACCGCTATGCAGCAGTTGGCGGAAGATTGTGGGCAGGACGAGTCACTAGTGCGGGCAGGGTCTTACGTTACGCTGTCAGTTTCCGATACCGGCACCGGCATGAACGCCGCGACCCGGGCTCGGATTTTTGAGCCGTTTTTCACCACCAAAGAGGTCGGAAAAGGCACCGGACTCGGTCTCGCCACCGTATACGGCATCATTAAACAGAGCAACGGGTATATACAAGTAGATAGCGGGCCTGGCAAAGGCTCTGAGTTCCGAGTCTACATGCCTCGGATGGAGGATCAGCCGGCCGCGGTTCACAAACCGATGACAGCGGACACGCATAAGCGCGGAACGGGAACCATTCTCCTGGCAGAGGACGAACCGCTGCTGCGGGAATTGGGCGAAACCATTCTGACCCAGGCCGGTTACAAGGTGCTGACCGCACCCAGCATTCAGGCGCTCAAATCCTTAATGGCGGATTATTCGGGAAGCATTGACCTGCTTTTGACCGACGTCGTCATGCCAGGGATGAGCGGCCCGGAACTAGTTCACGTGGTTCGAGAACGGTTTCCAGAGATTCGCGTCCTGTACATGTCCGGCTACGCGGACGATGAAATTGAAGACCTTGACCGCGACGCTGCATTTCTCCAAAAGCCGTTCACCCCATCCGAGCTGACGGCCAAGGTCGCAGCAGTGCTGGGAAGCTAGAGACAGGCTTCAGGCTCTAGAGAGCGCTTCCGACTTGAGCCGCAAAGCGGCGGAAGAATGCAGCCCAGGGCGCAAGCCCTGGGTAGGCGTAGGGCATGACCAAGCCCTGAAAGGGCGAAAGAACGGTCACCCCAAGAACTCCGAAGCCTCTCTCCTCTTGTGCTACATTCACTCGTGATGTCCACCGAAACTCCGCAAAGCCCTGAACCGCTCTATTGCCCCAAGTGCGCGGCGGAAGTATCAGACCCTCTTATCTGCGGAGACTGCGGCGCGGTCATCTGCCGCCGCTGCGGCACGGTGCTGGAAGCCGCCGAAGACTTGGGCATGGGATAATTCTTCCCGTCTGGGATTGTTTTATGTTTGAGCGTTACACAGAAGGCGCTCGGCGGACGGTGTTCTTTGCCCGCTACGAAGCCAGTAACTTCGGCTCGCTTTGCATCGACACGGAACATCTCCTCCTCGGACTGCTTCGCGCGGACAAGTTACTCTTCCGTCACGTTCAGTTGAAGGTGGATTTCGATGCCGCCCACGAGGAAGTGGTCGCACGCATAAAGCCTGGCGCGAAAACCATCCTGACGAATGTTGATTTGCCCCTAAGCGAACATGCAGGGCGTGCGCTCACATATGCGTCCGAGGACGCGAACCGGCTCAATCATCGCCATATTGGGACAACACATCTGCTGCTTGGGCTTATGCGCGACGAGAAGTTCGCGTCCGCTGAGTCCCTCGCCCAGCTTGGAGCGCACCTGGGGTCGTTGAGGACGAAGGTGGAAGCACTTGGTGAACATCCGTTGGCCGCAGTTCGTCCTGCAATTGCTTATCATCGCACCGTGACCGGGCCAGACGTAATTGCGATTCACGGAACGAAGAGGAACGAGGAAGAACTTCATAAAGATGTAAGCAAGCTTAGGGAATTGTATTGGGAGCGAAAACAATGGAAGCCACGCAACCTGGTAATTAGGAAAGACGGAAATAGATTTTCCTTTGATTTGACCCTCGCAAAAAAATCGTCTGAATTCGAGCTGGTGAAAGGGGGATGGAAGAAAGATCAGTGCGCTATCTGACGTTGGGAACTATTTGAATCGGAGGACGCAGACCACAGAGTAGGTTTTACGAATGGCAAGGATTGGGTCTGCACCGAATGCCATGACAGGTTCATAGCAGGAAACTTCTTCTTATCCACCTATTCGGATATAACGTAGACCGTGTGGGTCGGACACTCTTGTCCGACGCCTTTGATGTTGATTTTTGTGCCCTCCGAAAAAGCAACTCTGTCATCCTGAGCGGAGTCGAAGGACCCCGTGTTCGCGCACACCAGCAACGGCCTCAAAAGGAATTTCGACCACTGCATCGTGAGAATGCCTTTTCACGTCAGTGGCGAAGCCCGCACTATCGGGGTCCTTCGACTTCGCTCAGGATGACAATTTATGAGGAGGAAATCATACCGGAACCGCCGTCTTCCTCGCTGGATTGAAGAACGGCAATTTCTTCACTGTTGCCAAGGCCTTCTGCCGTACCGCCTCGATCGTGATCTCCATCTGCAATTTCGTTCCAGGCTTCGAATGAGCGGTTTCGACGCTGGCTAGCGCGATCATCTTCTTCAGGATCGGAGACCACGTTGTCGACGTCGCCTTCCCGACTTGCCGGCTGCCCGAGTAAACCGGAACATGCACACGCGAGGCCTGACTCGGCGCGGCGGGTGCCAGTCCCAGATTTTCGTACAGTGCTTCGATCTCAATCCAGTCGAGCTCCAGCCCCACAAGCTGCCGGGCCACTCCTTGTCCTGAGTCTCTCACCAGCGCGTCCCGTCCGATGAAATTCTCTTTCTCGAGATGCACCATCTTCCCGAATCCTAGCTCATACGGCGAATATTTCTGCGACGGAATCAGCGCCTTGCGCGAGCTGGTGTAATCCACATCGAGCAGCAGCAATCCGGCTTCAACGCGGGCAACATCCAGCGCAAGCATCCCTGTTGGATGCAGATCAAATTGCCTACCAGCCGCCGCAATCGCATCCCAGACTTTCACTGCATCTTTCCAGTCCACCCAGATTTCGTAGCCCAAGTCTCCGGTGTAGCCGGTACGCGAGATGTCCACCGGAACGCCGGCGACTTTGCCGCTGGTCATGCGGAAATATTTCAGGTTCGTAATTTCCGCTTTCGCCACGGTCTTCAGTAGGCGCGCCGAAGTCGGCCCTTGCAGCGCCAGCGCTGCCGTGCTCTCGGAGATGTCCTCGATCTGGACATCCATGTTGAGCCCGTTCTGATGAAACCAGCGCAGGTTGGGCTCGGCGGCGGTCCAGCGATAGCGGTTTTCGTCCAGCCGCGTGATGGTGCCGTCGTCCACCACCTTGCCCTGCTCGTCGCACCAGCAGCAATAAATCACCTGCCCCTTCGCCACTTTATTGATGTCGCGCGTAATGATGCGGTTCACCAGCTTGGTGGCATCGCGCCCGGTGATCAAGTACTTGTACAGCGGCGTGATGTCAATCAGCGCCGCCGCATTACGGATAGCGTTGTACTCGTGCTCATGGTGCACCTCATACACGCTGACCGTGTAATATCCCGACCACTCGCGGTAGTTCAGGCTCTGGCAGAGTGGGAAGGTTCGTTCGTGAAAAGCAGTTCCGATGGGCATGATTTCCCTATTAGTTTTCCCGAATTTGGATTATACCCACGATGTTGTTGAGGAGGGCAGTTGGGTTCACAGCGGCAACCAGGTTCCAATCCCCTTCTTTACCGCCCGCTCGTAGATCAACGGTGCAACGGCGATATCGTCGAGTGCCAGACCAAGATTGCACGCCATGGTACGCTCTTGCGGCCTCTCGCGGCCCGGCTTGCGTCCTGTGACAAGCTCGGCCAGGTCGGCGTGGATCGGCGGTATGTGCTGGAAGTATCCGAGATCGCGATAGTGATTCATCTGAACAACGTCGTCGGTACAGAATTTGTCTGCTTCTGCTAGCGCTGCTGGCGACCAGTAAGAATCGAAGTCCACCAGGGATGCAAACGCGCCTTCTTGAAGCCAGCCCGCTTCGATCGTGCCATGCGGCTTGCGCAGAATCGGGCCAGCGGTTACGACGATGTCGCTATAGATGACGGCTTCTCGAGGCTGGCTGACCGGCTGCACTTCGATTCCAAATCGCGATTGCATCTCACGGGCGTAGCTTTCCGCCCGCTCGATGTGGGTGTCATATGCAAAGACTCTTTGCAGAGAAAACCGCAGCCGTAAAGCTTCCAGATTACTCCGTCCCTGCACGCCGCAGCCAAGAATGCCGAGAGTTTCGGCATCGGGACGGGCCAGATATTTGGCGGCGACCGCAGTTGCGGCTCCGGTGCGCTGGGCGGTGATCCACGTGCAATCCATGAGCGCGAGTGGTATTCCGGTTTCGTAATCGTTCAGGATTAGTAGGCCTGTGATGTAAGGCAGTTCGCAGTTGCTGTTTGCGGGATAGCCTCCGACCCACTTCATGCCCGCAGCTTTCTGGTCAGAAATGGCGGCAGGCATTGCGTGAATGAAGGCATCGGGCATGGTATGAATGCCGATCTTCGGTGGCATTTCGACCCGCCCGTCGGCTTTTTCATGGAACATGAATTCGAGCGCCGAAATAATTTCTTCCATCGTTAAACCGGCAGAGGAGACGTCGGCCTGCGAGAGATAGAGGAGCTTTGTGCTTAAGCGAGGATTCACAGATTGCTCATGGGACCCAACCACTCGCGATAGTTCAGGCTGTCGCAGAGCGGCAATGTTCGTTCGTGAAATGCGGTTCCGATGGGCATGATTACCTCGATAACTTCTGAATTCCGGATTATACCCACCTCATGTCATCCCGAACGCGCACGCTGAAAGCGCGCGGGTGAGGGACCTTACGATGCGTGTGAATCGCCAGGACGTGATCGGGATGCAACAAGGTGTACGCGCCAGGAACCGGCGTTGCCCGACTGCATTATTAGCGCAGGCCGACCTTAGGTCCCTCTCCCGCCCTCCTTCGGCGGGCAGGTTCGGGATGACATCGCAAAAGGGGTTTGGGTGAGATGGCCCAGGACGGGAAATCCACAGGCTCGATGTGATGTGTGACACAGACATCGGTGGGAGTCAGCGCAGAGCATGCTCACGTGGAAAACCTATTACGTTTACATCATGAGCAGCCAGCGCCGGGTGCTTTACATTGGAATTACAAGTCATATCGAGCGGCGTGTGCGCCAGCACAAATTGCATGCTTTTGGCGGATTCACAACGAAATACAACGTAGCCAATCTTGTGTATTTCGAGCGATACGGTTCGGTGTGAAGGCCATTCGACGAGAGAAAGAACTCAAAGACTGGCGCCGGGAAAAGAAAATCGCCCTGATCGAGGCCAGCAACCCAAAGTGGCGTGATCTGAGTTACGGGTGGTATCAGCCGGCCCGTCTGCCTCCGCTGCGTAGGATCTCCTAACTCCCGACCACGAGTGTCATCCCGAACACGCACGCTGAAAGCGGGCGGGAGAGGGACCTTACGCTACGTGTGGATCACCACGGACGCAATCAGGACTGCAATAGGTGCACGCGCCTGGATGCGGCGTGGCCGAACTGCATCGTGAGCGCAAGCTGACGTTAGGTCCCTCTCCTGCCCCCCTTCGGCGGGCAGGTGCGGGATGACAACGGTTAGTTGTCTGCATGGAAGAAACTGGCACGCAGCTTCTCAGTCTGTAAGATAGAATGGACACATAACGATCCCATGCGCCGCCTCATCCAATGGAGCGTTCTCCCCAGTGGACTCTGATCCACGCAGCTACTAAACTTCCCTGTCGCCATTGTTCCTCATTTTTTCAAAGCTAAAAGCCAGGAGCTAGAAGCTAGTGGCTGTTTCTTACGACGTCATCGTGATCGGCGGGGGGCACAACGGCCTCACTCATGCCGCCTACCTCGCGCGCGCGGGCAAGAAAGTGCTCGTGCTGGAGCGCAGGCATGTGCTGGGCGGGGCGGCGGTCACGGAAGAAGTTTTTCCCGGATTCAAATTTTCCGTCTGCTCCTACGTGGTCTCGCTGCTGAGGCCGGAGATCATTCGCGACCTCGATCTGCCTCGCCACGGCCTGGAAATTCTTCCGCTCGATGGCACGTTCACGCCCATGCCCAGCGGCGATTACCTGTGGCGGGTGAACGATCATGGCAAGACGCATCGCGAGATCGCCCGCCACTCGCGGCTCGACGCTGAGGCTTATGACGAGTTCGGCAAGGCCATGCAGCCGATGTGCCATTTCGTGAAGCCGATCATGAATATGGTCCCGCCCGACCCGACCGGCTTCAATCCCAAAGACCTTTCGAAGCTGCTATTTTTGGCGCGGCGTTTCCAGAAGCTCGCCAGCGAAGATCGCTACAACCTGGTGCAGCTCATGACCATGAGCGCGGCCGATTTTCTCGACCAATGGTTTGAAACCGACGTGCTCAAGGCGACGATGTCGGCGTCGGGAATTATTGGGACGTTCCTCGGGGTGCGGTCTCCTGGTACGGCTTATGTTCTGCTGCACCACTACATGGGCGAAATTGATGGCGCATTCCGCGCCTGGGGATTCGCTCGTGGCGGCACCGGCGGAATTTCAAACGCCATCGCTGATGCGGCGGTCGAGGCAGGAGTTGAGATTCGCAAAGAGGCGGCGGTTGCGAAGATCATCGTGAAGAATGGCCGGGCTTCCGGGGTGGCTCTGGCAAACGGTGATGAGATTTATGGCCGCGTGATTTCGTCCAGCGTGGACCCTCGGCATACGTTCATCGAATTCATCGACAATGGATATTTGCCTGCGGAATTTCTCGATGAAGTCCGGCGGTACAAATTTCGCGGATCGTCAGGAAAAGTAAACCTCGCTCTGGACACCTTGCCGGATTTCAAGTGCATGCCCGGAATCGGCCCGCATCTGCGTGGCGCGATTTCTATTTCGCCGGCCGTCGATTACATGGAAAAAGCGTACGACGACGCAAAGTACGGAATGTTCTCGACGCGACCCTACATCGACATGGTGATTCCGTCGCTCACCGACCCCAGCGTTGCGCCTCCGGGGAAGCATGTGATGTCGTGCTTCGTGCAGTACGCGCCTTACAAACTAAAGCCGGGGCTGAACTGGGACCAGCTTCGAGACGACTTCGGCAACACGGTAATTGACACCGTCTCCGAGTACGCCCCGAATTTGAAAAATATCATTCTGCACAAGCAGGTGCTCACGCCACTCGACCTCGAACGCGACTTTGGACTGACCGAAGGCAACATTTTTCAGGGCGAGCTTTCACTGGAGCAACTTTTCTTTCTGCGCCCAGTCTCTGGATGGGCGCGCTTCCGTACTCCGATCAAGAATCTGTACATGTGCGGATCGGCCACGCATCCCGGTGGCGGAATCATGGGAGCGCCAGGGCGGCTGGCAGCGTTGGAGGTATTGAAGGATGCAAGTTGAGAGCGCACACAGGAAGACACCGAGGTATGGCTAACCCTCGCGACATCGTGATCATCGGCGGCGGCCACAACGGGCTGGTCACGGCCTTCTATCTGGCACGCGCCGGATTCAAACCGCTGGTCCTCGAACGCCGGAATCAAGTCGGTGGTGCCGCGATCACCGAGGAATTCCATCCCGGATTTCGTTCGTCCATCCTGGCCCACTCTGCTGGGCCACTTCGCCCTGACGTCGTTCGCGACATGCAACTCGAGCAACATGGCCTGAAGGTGATCACGCCGGAAGTCACCGTGACTGCGCTCTCGCCTGATGGCCGCGCGTTAATTCTCTATCGAGATATTGAAAGAGCAGCACAGGAAATCGCGAGGTTCTCAGAAGCGGACGCTGCGAAGTATCGCGAATTTCAGGTGGCGATTGAAAAGGCTTCGCGAGTGATTGCCAAATCGCTAGCGCAGACTCCTCCTGAGATCGAGCACCCAACTACAGCCGACCTATTTGGCCTGCTGCAACTCGGCCGTTCTCTGCGTGGCCTTGGTAAGGCCAATACCTATAACCTACTGCGCTGGGCTCCGATGGCGGTCGCGGACCTGGTTTCGGAATTCTTTCAAACCGACCTTCTCCGTGCGACGATTGCGGCATGCGGCATCTTCGGAACGCCTCTTGGACCATGGTCGGCGGGGACCAGCCTGGTGCTCCTGCTTCGCGCTGCTGCGGACTCGAATCCGGCAGGGAGCAACTTCTTTGCAGCCGGCGGAACCGGCGCTATCACTCAAGCCATGGCCACTGCGGCCCAAAATGCGGGAGCCCAGATTCGCACCGGCGCAGAAGTTATCGAAATCAGAATCAAGAACGGAGCCGCCCAGGGAGTTGTGCTCTCTACTGGCGAAGAAATCCTGGCGCGCGCAGTAATCTCAAACGCCGACCCCAAGCGAACTTTTCTTAGGCTGACTGACCCATCGCTGCTTTCCCCCTCCTTCACCAAGCGGCTGCAAAACTACCGCATGAATGGAACCGTCGCAAAAGTGAATCTGGCGTTGTCAGCCCTGCCTGTGTTCGCTGGTCTTAACGGAAACACCGAGGCGCTAACTGGCCGAATTCACATCGGCCCCGGGATCGATTACCTGGAGCGTGCCTTCGACGAATCAAAATACGGGAATTTCTCCCGCGCTCCGTACCTGGAAGTTACAATTCCTACTCTCACGGACTCGTCGCTTGCGCCCGAAGGCAGGCACGTGATGTCCATTTATATGCAATACGCGCCTTACAAATTGAAGAACGGCAGCTGGCAAGATGAAGCCCAACGCCTCGCACTCGGTGACACTGTTGTGAAGACTCTAGCGCAATACGCTTCCGATCTTCCTGACAAGATTCTCCATCACCAGATCATTACACCGCTGGATCTGGAAGAAACATACGGGCTCACTGGAGGGCATATTTTCCACGGCGATCTCGCTCTAGACCAGGTCTTCACCATGCGACCAATGCTCGACTGGGCACGCTATCGCACTCCAATTCAGAATCTGTATCTCTGCGGGTCGGGAACGCATCCCGGCACTGGCCTCACTGGAGGGTCGGGCGCGAACGCCGCTCGCGAAATCCTGAAAGATTTGAAGGGGCGGCGATGAAAAAGAAAAGCGCCGTGCTCTTGCTCAGTTGTCCAGACAGAAAAGGTGTGGTCGCCAGCATCGCCGGATTTGTTTTTCAGCATGGCGGCAACATCCTGCACGCTGACGAACACAGCGACGTGGATTCCGGCACATTCCTGATGCGCGTGGAATTCGATCCCGCCGAGTTCGATGTTCCCCTCAACGATTTCGCGCGTCACTTCTCTCCGATTGCCATCGACTTCGACATGCGCTGGCGGCTCGCGCAATCCGATTACCGTCCGCGAATGGCGATTTTGGTTTCGAAGTACGACCACTGCCTCGTGGATCTCCTCTACCGTCACCAGAGTGGAGAACTTGCCTGCGAGATCCCTTGCATCGTCTCCAATCATCCCGACAGCCAGGCCATCGCGGATTTCTACCGCATTCCGTTTTTTCTGGTGCCGGTCGAAAAGAAAGACAAGCAAGGTGCGGAACGCCAAATTCTGTCACTGCTCGAACGACACGGCGTGGATTTCATCGTGCTTGCGCGTTATATGCAAATTCTTTCGACGGAGTTCGTAAACGCCTATCCGCGCCGGATCATCAATATCCATCACTCTTTTTTGCCCGCGTTTGTCGGTTCCAAACCCTACCACCAGGCCTTTACCCGCGGCGTGAAGCTGATCGGCGCCACCAGCCACTACGTGACCGAAGTACTCGACGATGGCCCCATCATTGAGCAGGACGTGGTCCGGGTCTCGCACCGTGATTCAGTCGACGACCTTATTCAGAAAGGCCGCGATCTTGAAAAGGTCGTACTCTCTCGCGCTGTCCGCTGGCATGTTGAAAACCGTGTTCTGCTATACGGGAACAAAACGGTCGTCTTTGAGTAGATTCGGCTTTATTTTCGGACCAAACGCAAAGCCAGCCACGGATTTACACGGATTAGCGCGGATCGAAATCCACAAAATCTTCAAGCCTCGAACTTACTCTGTCCGTGTGAATCCGTGTAATCCGCGGCTGGCTTTGACTTGCGCTTACCAAGGTAACTACCCCGTAATCCCCGCCCTCTGGCAGTATTACTTTGGAACTGGTTTCATCGAGGGGAACGTTTTTGGCTGAAGATCCCAAATGGGAGCTTGCCATCCTGGCTACTGTTCAGGGCTTTTACGAGAAGCTCTTGCAGGAGGCCGTGGCTGGCGAGGTCCCGGTCCCGGCAGGGCTGGAGACTGTCTCCCTGCAAGGGGACAATGATGTAGGCGAGATGCTGGACGCCATGCGCCGCTGGCTGCGTCTTCTCGACATGGCTATCTCTCCGGCCATGCTGCGGAGAGCTTTCAACGACGACACCGACCCGGAGATCGCCGAAGCCATGCTCCGGTATTTCGTGCGCAAGCACGACCACCTGGATAGCGACCGCGACAAGACTGACATCGTTTCTACGTTTCTTTATCGCCATCCTCGCGTGCCCGGACAGTGGGAACAGCGCGGCTACGGACTGGACGGCTCGCTTCCACTTTCGCCGTTTGAAATCGCGCTGATTGAAATTCTCGCCGACTCCGATCCGCCGCCGCTTCCGGAAGAACACATTCAGATCCTGCGCCGCTTCGATCCGTTGGAAGAACAGGTGCTGCGTTTTCGCGACTTGAATGCGCTGCTTGAATCAGGAGTTATCCAAACCGTCCGTCAACTGAAGCAGACACTCGAAGATTCGTTCTTTCACCCTGGAGTGCTGGCGACGATTGCGCCCTACAATACGACGTTCGGCGCGAAGTTTGACGAACTCTTTCACGCCGCCAGCAAAGAAATCAAGGATTTTGCTGACGATTTGGAAGAGCAGGGCGGCACCATCCTGGGCAGTGTGGACGGAGTGGACGTTACGGTCGACCAGGTAAAAGACATGGACGAAAACGGACTGCTCAAGCTGGATTACGGCCATGCACTCGAAAAATTCCGCCGCGTGTCGAAGCTGAAGCAGACCCTTGAACAGAAGCCGCCGGTAAAACGCGGGTCGAAGCAGACGCGTTCAACACCGGCGCCCAAGCCTGTGACAAAAAGTCCTGCAGTCAGGCCTCCATTCAACCTAAAAGCCATGCGGAATGCAGTGACACCGCAGCAGGTTGCATCTGAAGAAACCAAGCTGCTCAAAGTGGAAGAATCAGTGCGAATTTTTGTGCGTGTCGCTGACCCCAAATTCCGCCAAGTCGTGCCTATGCGGTTTTTCAATCTGACTCTGACTCCGGCTGAGGCCGACGGGTATTGCGCGGATTATCTCGAAGAAAAGAGTCTGCGCGCAGGAGTGGCGCGGGTGCTGCTGCGCCTGGTCGCGGTGACTGCTCGTATCATCACCGAGCTTGAAGAGCTCAAGCGCGCCAACAACTCTCCTTCATTATGGAAGCTGCATGCGGACTCGCTGGTCACGCTGCTGGAAATAGCCAGCAAAGCGACGGAGAATTCTGAACGCGTGTGCACGCTGGCTTCGCAGCGCGGTCATCGCCAGCAAGTCGAAGAAATCCAGACTTCACTCAAGAAGCTACACGACTACAGTGGAATTGCGGTTGCAACCTTGACCGGGTCAGTCGAAGCAAAGAGTGCTGCCGTCGGAGTCAACTGAACACGCCTTGCACTAGGGCAACAGGTACAGGCTGAGTTCTGGCATCGGAAAGTCTTTGCGATTGTCAGTCATAAGAGTGCAGCCTCGCTCAATCGCAATTGCGGCGACGATTGCATCTGGCAGTGAAACTGTTTTACCTTTTCGCTCCCAAACGTTCTTGAGAAGTCCTGCCTGTTTTCCAGTCTCCCAATCGAGGGCGTAGCATTCCAATGAATCCAGCAACAAGGAAGTTCGTGTCTCCTCGCCGGAACGAATTCCAGCATAGATCTCCGCGATATTAAGGGCAGTCGTGGTCAGGCGGTGTCCTTCTTCGACAAGCCGAGCCAGCAACTCTTTACGTCCTTTACGGGAGCGTAGGGTATCGATGAGAACTGAAGTGTCAAGTAATAGATCCATCTCGCAGTTCAGTTTCTGCGCTTCTGACGCTGTCGTGTAGCGTGCTCGCTCTCTGCACGCAACTTCCGCACCCACTTTGCGGATCCGCTGGTTAGTTCTGGATGGTCTTCATCCTTCCACGCAGGCTCCTTGTTAGTCAGGAATCGCAGCAGCTTCTGGCGCCTGACTTCATTTCGAGCGGTCTCTACCAGAAAGGCGCTGCGTCCCCGTGGGCCGACCAGATTGTCAATCTCCTGGAGCAAGTCTTCAGGCAGTAATATATGTGCTCTGTGAGTATGCATACTATATGTGCCTTTACAGTGTGCCATATAGCGGGAAAAAGTCAAGTTCCAATAAACGAAGTTTCGATTGGGTTGGCAACTCTATTCGGACAAGAAAAGGACGGGCGAGGACGCCCGTCTCTCTACATCCGATCTTGCTGATAGCTGATAGCTGACAGCTAATTAATATCGAACTGCTCCTGGTGCAGCGCCGGGTCGCTCTTAACAATTACGGTCTTCTTCGTCAGCTCTTCCAGTTCATTCAGCCAACGCCCGCCGTTGGTCTTGAGCGCCTTCGCCACTTCCGGATGTACCCGCAGCATCACGTCGGAGTGGTCGAGCTGTTTCGCGATCTTGCGCATCTCGATATAGATCTCGTTGCAAACCGTGTTTACTGACTTAACGTACCCAGTGGATTCGCAGTACGGGCACGGCGAACCAATCGTGCGCTCCAGCGACTGCTTTACCCGTTTGCGCGTGATCGCCACCAGGCCGAAATCGTTAAATTGAAGGACCTTTGAAGGCGAGCGGTCGCCGCGCAAAGCTTCCTCCAGGGCTTGCATGACTTTTTGCCGGTTGCGCCGTTCGTCCATGTCAATGAAGTCGATGACGATGATTCCGCCGAGATCGCGTAGACGGATTTGCCGAACGATTTCTTTGATGGCATCCACGTTGGTCTTGACGATGGTGTCTTCCAGGCGGGCCGTCTTGCCGACGTACTTGCCCGTATTTACGTCAATCGCCACCAAAGCCTCAGTCTGGTTGATGACGATGTAGCCGCCGCTCTTTAGCCAGACCTTCGACTTGAGCGCCTTATCAATTTCATCTTTCAGCCCAAACTGCTCGAACAGGGGAGTCTCTTTTGTGTAGAGCTTCACTCGCCTTATCAGCGCGGGCTGGAAGCGGTTGGCGAAGCGCAGAATGCGTTCGTATTCCTGCTCGGTGTCCACCCAGATAGCGGAAAAGTCCGAGGTGACCTGGTCGCGCAATATGCGCTCGACCACGTTCAGGTCGTGGTAAATCAGCGCGGGTGGCTTGCCGTTCTCCGCGCGAGTGCGGATTTCGTTCCACAGCCCTTTCAGGAACCGGATGTCGGCGCGCAGTTCTTGCTCGTCTGCGCCCTGAGCGGCGGTTCGAACAATGAATCCACCGTGTCCATTTTCGCGTTCGCTCTGGATGATCCGCTTCAGCCGCAAGCGTTCTTCTTCGGAAGCAATCTTCCGGGAAACGCCGGTGTGATTCACCGTCGGCATATAGACCAGAAAACGTCCGGGCAACGCGATGTGACTGGTAATGCGAGCGCCTTTCTTGCCGATTGGCTCCTTCGCAATCTGAACCAGGATTTCCTGCCCTTCTTTCAGCAGGTCCGTAATTAACGGCAGATTCTGCGGCTCGTGGCGGCGAAAGCGGCGCCCTCCTCCCCCGCTCCGGTGGCGCTGGCCGCGTCCTCGGTCGCGGTCAAAGGCCGGGCGCGGCGCACGCTGAGTGTAGGCAGCGGTGGCCACAGGAGCCCGCACTTCGGCCCGCGCGTCCACCGTGCCGTTTCCGACGGCCTCGGCGGCCAACAGTGCCTCAGCCTCAGCCTGGGCTTCCTCGAGTTCAGCTTCGTCTTCAGCAGCGTCATCCACTTCTTCTTCTGCTTGAGCAACCTCGACCGTCCCCTGCGATACTGGTTCGGACGAGAATGGGACAACACCAGCGCTGTCCTCGGCCGAGGCGGCGATCTCCTGCTCCGCTGCAGGCTCAACCCGATCTCCGGCCGCGTGCGTCTCTTCCTCGAATTCATCGAATGCCGCGTCTTCCTCCAAGTCCTCTACGTAGGAAGCAAGGTCGGCTTCCTCTTCGTCGATTTCCTCTTCTTCCATGGTCCCGGCGGGGGCAGCTGGGCGCCTTTGATCGGAATGTTCTGGCACGACAACTAGCTTGTCTTCATCCAGGTCTTCTTCTGGATGTTCGGCTGATTGACCTGTCATGTGCTCCTGTTCCCCACCAAATACTGCAGCCACGTTCATCTGGTTCAACCGCTTCTGTTCGCGGTCCCATTCCGGTGACTCGACTGCGGATTCAGACCTGGAGACTTCCGGCGCGGCTGGCTCCTCAACTCCTGCTTGCTCGTGGGTTACATCTTGGGAAGCTTCGACCGCCGTCGATAGGCTGGTTGCGACCGCCTCGGCAAACAGCGGTTCGTCCTGAGGAAAGGTCTCAGCAATGGCGCTGCGACCCTCATCGGTAGAGAAGGTCGCCTTCTCGGCAATCGGACTTGGGGCAGGTGCATGCTCCGCAACGCGCCGGTACTTCGAAATGGACTCACCCGGCAAGATGATCGGTTGATAGCCCGGCGGTGGCCCGTATTGTTCGCGCTCCGGCTTCGGCTCAGTCTGTGCCGGCCGCGAGAACTGGGGCTCCTGGCCGCCAGTTTCGCGCCGCCCGCCACGGCGACGCCGGCTTCGCCACCCGCCCCTGCTGTCCCGCTCATCGCGTGGACCTGAGCTTTCCCGGGCCTCGGGAGCAGCTAGCTGAGCGGCGGTAACATGATCTTGTACTTCGCGGTCGGAATGCGTCTCCGCGACCGGAACAGCTATCGCTATCGAAGGCTGTTGTGCCGGCCGGTAGTCTGATACGCTCCGTCCCGCCGGAATCTCCTCGAGGTCTTCGTCCTGGTTCTCCAGTTCCATGAAATCGGAGACGTAGAGAAAGGCATCGCGCTCCAATCCGATATCCACGAAGGCGGACTGCATTCCGGGTAACACCCGGGTGACTCGTCCTTTGTAAATTGATCCTGCAAGCGTGTATTCGTTCTCACGCTCCAGATACACTTCTGCTAACTGATCATCTTCCACCATGCCGACTTTGGTCTCGTGCGGCGTGGAAGACACAAACAATTCTTTTGTCATTGAAACTCCGGTCCGCAGGCCGTTAATCGACCGCGGGTTTCACCGGAAACTAGGAGTGGGGCGAGAAGGAGAGAAGAATGCGATGACCGTCGATGCGCCCGGCGCAAAGAATATCCCTGGCCCAGGACTACTGTCCCGAGCCGGGCTGGCTGCAGAAAATTCGAAAGTCTTTTCCACTGATCGCAATGCGCCGGGGTTGTGACCGCTCTCTCAGTTTCTCTGAGGGGGCCGTTACCTGCCCAAAGCGCCCTTACTTCAATCCTACCCGGCCTATCATTCCTGCCGGTGCGTGCCCTCTTCACGTGAGGGCGGTCGTAATCTTTTTAGTCCGCACGCCTCGGCGCGCGGTTTACTGCTTGCTTACCCCTTTTGCTTCAGTTCACGAAGCGGCGCATCCGGACGTTCATCACCATCCCTAGCGCTAGAAACATGAATAGGACCGATGAACCCCCGTAACTCATTAAGGGTAAAGGTATTCCGGTGACCGGCATAAAGCCAACCACCATGCCGATGTTGACCAGGATATGAAAGGTCAAAACCGCCACTACACCCATCACTATGAACGTGCCAGCGCGGTCGGGCGCTGTCTGCGCGTTCTGGGTCAAGCGCATCAGCACTATGAAGTATAACAGCAACAACGCCAGCGCACCTACAAAACCATGTTCCTCGGAGAAAGCCGCAAAAATGAAATCGGTGTGAGGCTCAGGCAAGAAAGCCAGATGCGTCTGCGACCCCGAACTGCTGCCCCATATTCCGCCTGAACCTACCGCAATTAACGATTGCGCGACGTGGTACCCAGCTCCCCTGGGATCGGCGTCAGGCGCCATGAAGCTAACCAGCCGCTGCTTCTGATAATCCTTCAAGTGATGCCAGGCCAGCGGCATCGCTAAACCCGCCAACATGACAACAATCAGTGCTTGCTTCCAGCGAACACCGCCGAGAAAAAGGCCAATTATCGCTACTGGAAGATAGGTCAGCGCGGTGCCCAAATCAGGCTGCGCCAGCACCATGAGCATGGGCACACCGACGATCGCTCCAGCTTTGACAAAATCTGACCATGAGAGTTCTCTTTGTTGAAGATCGGCGAAGTACTTGGCGACTGCCAGAATCAGAATCAGCTTTACCCATTCTGACGGTTGGAAGTGGTTGCCGCCGGGCAGCTTCACCCAGCGCCGCGCGCCTAGATACTTTTGCCCGAAGACCAGGACCGACATGAGCGATGCAACCGCCCCAATGTACATCCAGTGCACCCGCTCAAGCAGCATCTGATAATTCAGCACGCTCACGGCGAACATCCCCGCCAGTCCGCCAGCGATCCAATAAAGCTGTTTAATGTGGACGCCCGCAAACTTGGTATGCAGAGTGGCGCTGCGGATCTCAACCACGCCCAGAGCGCAGATGATCAGCACAAAAGTCAACAGCAGCCAGTCAAAATCGCGGAATGAAATGTTCCGGGCCATAAAGAAAAGCTCTCAGCTATCAGCCGTCAGTGAACTCCTCCCAACCCCGGCGCTGCTGTCGCCAGTGGCAATGGCTGCTTCGGCAAATTCACTGAAAAGCGCCCGCCTTGCAATTTCTGCCCATCTCCATCAGCATCGGGCTCGGTCCACAGACTGCCAATCTCGACTTGCCCGTCACTCTTCTCCACCATTTTCGTTGGCTGGCGCCGCTGCTTATCGACGTAGGACTTGATGACCTGGGTCGCCAGACGCGCGGCCAGTTTCCCGTGTTCGCCGCCCTCGAATAGCACCGCCACAATAACGTCGGGATTGCGCCGAGGCGTGAATCCTACAAACCACCCGTTCTGGTTCAATGCCTCATTGTTCTGGTGCTTCGCGCGGGTGGCAAGAGAGACGACCTGGGCAGATCCCGTCTTTCCAGCTATGTCGATTCCCGGAACGTGTGCCGAAGGAGCCGTGCCCTCGGGCAGCAGCACCCGTCCCATCGCGTCAGTGATCAGGTTCCATCCAGTCGAATCGATCGGAATGTTCTTCACGTCCGTGTAGTGATTGATTTCGAGGTATCCCGGGGGGAGCCCAGCCGGGTCGGCCACGTGCGGCACAACCATGCGGCCGTCCGTCGAGATGGCGGCGATGGCGCGCATCAATTGCACCGGCGTAGTGGTCACCGCACCCTGGCCGATGCCAACGGAGATCGTTTCTCCGGCAAACCACTTCTGCCGGAAGTTGCGGAGTTTCCACTCTTCGGAGGGCATCACGCCACTAGCTTCCTGTGGCAAGTCAATTCCAGTCTTCTGCCCCAAACCCAAGGCGGTAGCATATTTGGAAAGGCGGGCGATCCCCAGTTTTTCCGCCAGCGTGTAAAAGAACACATCGCAAGATTGATAGATTGCTTTCGTCAGATCAACTTCACCGTGGCCAGTTTTCACCCAACATCCGAATCGACGTCCATAGAACTCGGCTCCGCCGTTGCAGTGAACATTAAGGTCTTGGGCAACGCCCTCCTGCCATCCCGCTGTCGCCATGATGATCTTGAATGTCGAACCGGGAGCGAGTTGCGCTTGGATAGCCTTGTTCAGGAGCGGCTTATCCGGATCGTTTACCAGCTTGTTCCATTCGCCCTTGGAAATTCGGACTGCAAAATCATTGGGATCGAAGACCGGGCGGCTCACCATGGCAAGGATTTCGCCATTGTGAGGGTTCATGGCGATGATCGCGCCATTTTTCCCTTCGATGGCCTCTTCAGCTGCAATTTGCAGATCAACGTCAATTGTCAGCTTGAGCGGTTTGCCTGGCTCTGCGGGTTTTTCATCCAGTGGCTTGCCGACTTCTTTGCCGTGGCTGTTCACGACCACCTGCCGCGAGCCGTTCTTGCCCATCAAAACCGAGTTGTACTGCAGCTCGACGCCAGATTTTCCAACCACGTCGCCAGGATCGTAGAGCTCAAACTGGGCTTGGTTCAGCATGTCCTCACTGACCTCGCCGACGTACCCGATCAAATGCGCCAGAAATCCTTTAAGCGGGTAGAGACGCCGGTAAGCCATGATGGTGGCGAGTTCCGGCAGTTCGCTCTTATGCGCCTCGATAAAGGATTCTTCATCCATGGTTATGTCTTCTTTTAAGTAAATCGGCTGAAACTGGGGCATGGAAGCGAAGTGGCGAATTTTGTCGCGCACCTCCTTAACATCCATGTGCAGCCCTTGAGCGATCAGGCCCGCATCGGCATTCAGGTCGCGCGAAGAATCGCGCATAAGCAGCGCGGTGAATGAGGGATAGTTGTCAACGATGGTGCGCCCGTTGCGATCCAGAATTTTTCCTCGTGGTGCGAGAATTGGGACATTGCGTATCCGATTCTTCTCGGCCGCCGCGGAGTAGTAATCGCTCTGCGACACCTGCAACCTCCACAGCCCATAAGCCAAAAAAAGGAAGATGACAAGAATGACGTACTGCACCGCAGTCAAGCGGATAGGCGAGAGCTTTTCATCGCGGCCAAACATAGAGTCAGTCGTTGGTCCTTGGTCGTTGGTCGTTGGCCTGTACCGGGTCGCCAGTCATCGGCTGTCGGTCGTCGGCCATTACGATCTGCTGCATGGGGTTAACTTAATTGTAAATCTTCCCTGGATTCGTCGGGAATGAACCTTCAGTAACGAAGGTCACTGAGACTATACCGTTTGACTCCCGCCCCGAGCAGCCGAATAACAGTAACTTAAATCCGAGGTGCCGCTAAGTGGCGTCTATTCGGTGTGTGTGTGTTAGTTTCCATAAAGGTAATATGGGAAAGTGAAAACAACCGTCGAAATCCCCGACCTCGTGTTCCGCCGGGCAAAATCGGCCGCCGCCCAACGTGGCATTCCCCTTCGTCAGTTTGTGACCGAGGCTGTTCAAGACAAGCTCAGCGTGACCTCTGGCACCCGCCAGAAACCGTGGATGAGACATGTGGGCAAACTGAAGCATCTGCGCAAAGAGACCGAACAAATCAATAAGCGGATCGAAGAGGCTTTCGAACAGATCGATCGGGAAAAGTGAGAGTGATTCGTCGCTGGTGCGGAGCACTTGGCAATCCGGGTGGTTGTGTTAGGAGAGTGTCGTTTGTCGACGACCGACAGCCAACGACCGACGACGGCTCTCACGCTCTCTGTTTCAGCCGATCCATCAGCGCAAATAAGAACACTCCTAAAATCGCATTGGCGAAGGCGGCTCCTAATTCGTGCGACCAGCTCCAATGCAGATCCAGGCGCACCATACCTCGGGCAACCATGAAATACAGCACCTGATGGACGACGTAGAATCCGATCGTCACCAGCAGCCGCGTGCCAACGCTTTCCACGTCCAGTTTTACTCCTAGGGACGACGCGCCATAGCCGACCACGGTTTTTGCGATGCCATAGACTCCGATCGGATGATGGGTGAGCGAGTCCTGGAGAAGGCCAATGCACGCACCCGTGACCAACCCAGCAACCGGACTACGGCGGGCCATGGCAAAAAAGATCACGACCAGCAGCGGCAAATCGAAAATGGAGAAGAACGAGAATCGCAACGGAACAAACGCCTGGAAAAAGATGGCTAGCAGCGGCACAAAGATCGCCACCGGCAGACTGAACCGGTAGACCTCGATCTGGTCGCGCGATGTATAAGTAACGGCCACGTTTATTGAGGAGTGTCTCCGGAAGACTCGGGTTGAGGCTGGACTGTGGTGGTGTCCGCGACCGGCTTGGGAGGCGCAGCTACTGGCGGTTTCACAGTGGGCTTCGGTTGTTGAGCTGTCGGGATCAGTGGTTTTGCAATGACAGAGGTACTCGGCACACTAGTTTGAGTTTTCGCAACCGGAGTCGTTGTGGAGCGCGCGCCCTCGGCAGCTGCTGCTGGATGTGTGACCGCAGGAGCTACCCCTTGCAGAACCGAGTTAGCCGGGGCTGAATTCGGCGCGGGCTCGGCCGGTTTGTCCGGAACCGACGGCAGCCGTTGCGCAAGAATATCGGCCGCCCGCACCGGTGCCGCAGGTGAAAGCGGCGCCTCGTGTTCCGTTTTCTTGGTTATAACCAGGACCTCTTCCAGATGGTTCAGGATGGCGGCAGGCTTTACTGTTATCTGGAGGAATTCTGATCCCTTCGAAATTTTTACTACATTGCCCACGGGCAGTCCCTTCGGAAAAATCTGATCGCCGCCACTAGTCAATACTCTATCCCCGGGTTTCACTTCCTCGTCGGTCATGATTTTGTCGATGATCAGTTCCCCTGAGACCTTACCTTTCAGCACTCCCTGCAAACGCGATTGTTCTAGTATGGCCCCCACGCCGCTTTGCTGGTCATTGATCAGGAGTACCTGCGAGGTACTGTTGAACACAGAAATGACTTTGCCCACCACGCCCTCAGACGAGATTACGGCCATTTCAGGCTCGATCCCGTCTCGCGACCCTTTATCGATGTAAACCGTGCGCGATTGCTCGCTGCCGCTTGAGCCAATCACCTGAGCAGCCGTGGTTTTCGCAATGAACTGTTCTTTGAATCCCAAGAGAGCTTGCAGGCGGTGTGCCTGGTCAGCATCTTGTTTTAGCCGCACTTGCTCCAACTGTAACTGTTCGATCTGCTCCCGAAGTTCACGGTTCTCCTGCCGCACGCCGCGCAGATAGAAGTAGTTGTGCCACAGGCCAGTCGCGCCGCTCTGAGCGCTGACGATGAGCTTTTCAAGCGGAGTCACTGCCGTGACCGCCCAGACACGGATCAGGCGTGATGACTGATTCTCAGTCGAGCGCTTAACTTGGACCGCCAGCCCGAGTATTTGAATGACAATGACTATCGCCAGAATGTTGACGTTGCGATAGCGGCCGATAAGGTTTTCCATAAAAAACAGCTATTAGCCTCTAGCTACTTAGCTTCTAGCAAGCTTTGATTTTGTAGTGGTTGCTAGTAGCTAGCGGCCAGTAGCTGCCTGTCCTACTCGATCGAAATCTTCCTCAGCAGCTTGAAATCACTGAGCATCTTGCCGGTGCCGAGCACCACGCTACAGAGCGGGTCATCGGCGATGGAGACTGGCAGCCCGGTTTCCTCACGAATCCGCTTGTCTAGGTTCTTGAGCAGGGCGCCGCCGCCAGTCAGTACGATTCCACGATCGCTGATGTCGGCGGAAAGCTCGGGAGGTGTACGCTCCAGCGCAACCCTTACCGCGTTCATGATGGTCGAAACGCATTCGCTGAGCGCCTCGCGGATCTCGCTGTCATCAACAGTGATGGTTTTGGGCACGCCCTCGATCAGATTGCGGCCTTTGATTTCCATGGTCAGCGGCTTGTCCAACGGATAGCCGGAGCCAATTTCCATCTTGATCTGCTCGGCTGTGCGTTCGCCGACCAGCAGGTTATATTTCCGCTTCAGGTAATTCATGATGGCTTCATCCATCTGATTACCCGCCATGCGCACGGAACGCGAATAAACGATGCCGCTAAGAGAAATGACTGCTATGTCAGTCGTCCCGCCGCCAATGTCAACGACCATGTTGCCGGAGGGTTCAGTGATTGGAAGGCCTGCGCCAATCGCAGCCACCATCGCCTGTTCTACGAGATAGACTTCGCTCGCCTTGGCGCGGTAAGCCGAATCCATGACCGCGCGCTTTTCCACCTGGGTGATTTCTGAAGGGACACCGATGACGATCCGCGGATGCACCAGCATTTTGCGGTTGTGCGCCTTTTGGATGAAGTAGTTCAGCATCTTCTCGGTGACTTTGAAGTCGGCGATCACGCCATCTTTCATGGGCTTGATGGCCACGATGTTGCCAGGCGTGCGGCCAAGCATTTCTTTCGCCTCTTTGCCGACCGCCTCGACTTCTCCAGTGTTCTTGTTCAAAGCCACGATAGAAGGCTCATTGACCACTATGCCTTTGCCGCGGGCATAGACCAGTGTGTTGGCGGTCCCCAGATCAATGGCGAGGTCGCTCGAGAAAAGGCTGAAAAGCGACCGCAAGTTGTGCATGCGGGATGAACCGTTGTGAAATCCGTTGTTTGACATACGTAACTGCGTCTCTCTCTTCTGTTTTTGAATCTGCCAAACCCCGGCACAGAGTCAGCCGGGCAGGCTGCAACCCTCTAAAAGCTCGATTGTCCTGGGTCCTTTGTCCTCATTGTAAGAGATATTCCGGACCCTATATGCAAATAAAGTTACTGCTTTCAACCACCAGTTCCAGAAGGAGTAACCCACCCTATTCGATCACGACCTTCTGCTGCTGAGTATTGACCCCTCCCCGTTCGTTTTGGGCGGTGATAGTGATCAAGGTTTCGCCATTCGGCAACGGCGGCGTGAAATAGTGAAAACTGCCGTCGGTTCCAACCACCGGTACTTCGCGGCCATTGACCATCACCCGGGCGCCAACCTCGGTCTTGCCGGTCAATTCAATCACGTGCCCGTGTTGGACAAAAGGGTCGAGGGCCAGAGCAATCGCCCCTTGGTCTGACTCCTTGGCGATGACTGTGAACCGGTTTTTCTCGCTTTCTGCCGACTCCCTTTCTTGCGCGTCGAATGAACGGACCATCCAATAGTAGGGCCCCTCGGTTAACCCGGAGACCATTACGTCCGGTGAGCTCACTTTGCGGTCCACGATTAACGACGAAAAGTACGGGTTTCGGGAAATCTGCAAACGATAGCCCTTGGCGTTCGCCATTTGAGTCCAGGAGAATTCGACTGGCTTGGGATCGTGCGAAACAAAAATCGGCATCATGTTGGCCGGCGAAATGGGCATCGGCGGCCCGATCTCCTTTACTTTCTCCAGATGCGCCGAAGTGGGTTTAAAGCTGGCCTTCTCCCAGTCCGCCAATTTGACGGTTTCACCATTACGCTCGACGGTGCCACTGCCCTTTGTGATCAGCATTTCGTCTTGTGCAGATTTCGGATCTTTGCTTACTCGAGCAGCGCTGTTGGGCGCGAGCGATGCTGTCGCGCCATCCATGATGACTTCAGACTTGGAGCCCTGCATGTAGGTACCGGTCGCCAGGTCTACCGTACCGGTGTTCACGCTGACTGCAACGTTGGTCTGCTGCCGCTCGTTGGCTGAATTCTCTTCAATGACGATAAGCGAGTCCTGTTTCACCGTGTAGTTCGTCCCATCGTTGAACACGATCTTCGCCATGCCCTCGGAACCGGTCTGGATAATGTCACCCTTTTCCAAAGGAACGCTGTAGTCGGCCCGCCCCCAGCTATTGCTGCTGGCTTTTTTGACCCGAACTGTGCCGTCCAGCGCGGTAATATGCGCCTGCTGCAGAGTGTCCCCGGCCTTAGCAGACGCTGCGGGTGCGGCCACCCGTTCCAACAAATTGGTGACCAGGTTGCTGGCCGCCTTGACCGTGTTTGCAGAGAACTCTGGGAACGCCATGCGGGCGCCCACGATCATCCCGAGCAAAATAGTGAGCACAATCAGGAAGACGCTACGGTACGTGACCGTTTTCCAAGCAATCTGAATTCCTGATTTGCTTCTCGAAGCCACCTAAATCCTCTGTAGACGAGAGAATCCCTGAATTACGCTCAGATTATTACAGGCAGTACGAAGGCAGGAGTGGGAAACGTCTGTCTTGAGGTTACTGAGGTCACGGCTGAATTGAGGATTGCGGCATCGGGGTCAGTCGGAAGGATCCGGAGAACACTTCAGACCCTCGTTGATGGCAAGTACCAGGAGCTTGGATTACGGCGTGACTTTAAACACTGCACCATCTCCCTGGAGTCCCAGCCCATAACCGCCGTACGCCGTCGTGCCATAAAGATTGCCCGATGAACTCCGGCGAGAGGATAAGCTCCATCGCTACCGCCGGTAAAGCTATACAGCACCGTCTCCGTCCAGGCCCCCTTCGAGGGTATCAATCTGAAAACTGTGCCAAATGCGTATCGACCGCCTGCATAAGGGTCCCACTGAGGCGACCGCGGATCAAATGTGCAGAGCGCTGGAGGGGCTGGATCCATCGCCCCGGTTGTTAAACCGATGCAGCACAGTCTCGTTCCAGCCGTTCTGTGATGGCGATTAACTCGTAAATCACGCCGTAGCCATCTTGATTCTCGACGCCCCAAATGCCGTGGTGCCCTAAAGGTTACCGGCATGGTCGAGAGTGACGCTGGCGGCAGGGAAGTTTCCATCCCGGCCACACGCAAAAAAAATATGAAGCAAGGACTCCTTCCAGCCATTGACCGACCTTGCCAACTTGAAGACTGTACCGCAGCCGTACGCACCGCCCAGGGCTGTCGTACCGTATAGACTCCCTGAAGTATCAGCCGTCAGCCCGGCCAAGGCACCAAGCCATCTCCGGCGCCGCCTTGAAACCGATGAAGCACGTTTTCTGTCCAGCTGCTGCCGGACGATGCCAGCTTGAAAACGACACCGTTTCCACCGTTACACGCTGTGCCCCCTGCCGAAGTTGTTCCATAGACATTGCCGTTCGCGTCGAAAATCAGTCCGGCCAGAGGGTTGGCTTCGTCGTCGCAAGCCAGCGAACGCGTGGAGCACGCCTTCGGCCCAGCTCCCGTCGGGAGAACGGTTCAGTTTGAACACGGTGCCACAGCCCGAAGGGACTAAGGTATCGCAGGGGCCCCCCGCCTCCGCTCTCGGTCGTCCCATAAAAATTGCCATCTCCGTCAAAGACTAGCCCAGCCATGGGAGTTCCCCCCATCGCTTCCGCCAGTAAATGCATAAAGTGTTGTTTCTGCCCAAGTACCATCAGAAGAAGGAGTCAACTCAAAGACCGTGCCATAGCCGTAAAATCCGCCCACCGATGTCGTACCGTAGAGATTTCCTGCTCCACCCTCAGTCCGTTTTCCGTTATTAGGGCTACTCACACTTATCCTTATCCTATTTGTAAAGCTTTTTTTTCGCTTACAATAGAATTTGTGGTAGGCCGGTAATGGACTCGTCCAGGAAGCTCTCTACGATTTATGCGCGCGGCCACCAAGGCACGGGCGCGAACGATCTCTCCCTACGGCGCCGTATCCCGCGTGTTTTGGTCGTGGACGACAATCCCAACACCATGACCCTAATGCACGACCTGCTTTCCTCGCGCGGGTACGACGTTGTCGCAGTCCCCGACGCAGCCCAGGCCGAAGCCGAAATTCTTCGCCGGGCCCCCGACCTGGTTCTTTCCGATGTGATCATGCCGGGCAAGTCCGGTTACGAGCTTTGCCGCGAGCTCAAAGAAAATCCGGCCACTCGCCTGATTCCGTTTGTTCTGATCACCGGCCTCAGCGAGCGCGAAGACCGAGTGCGCGGAATCGAGGCTGGCGCGGATGACTTCCTCAACAAGCCGATCTTTCCTGAGGAGCTGTTTGCCCGCGTGAAGTCGCTGCTCAAGCTGAAGGAATTTACCGACGAACTGGAGACTGCGGAGAGCATCCTGTGTACTCTCGGCCTGAGCGTCGAGAGCCGCGATCCTTATACCGAAGGCCATTGTGAGCGGCTGGCGGAAAACGCCAGCAATCTGGGGCGCCACCTTCAGCTCGACCAAGATGAGATCATCGCCCTCCGGCGCGGCGGCTATCTACATGATTTAGGCAAGATCGCGGTCCCAGATGAGATCCTGAAAAAGGGCGCAAACCTCACGCTCGAAGAATGGGTTGTGATGAAACGCCATCCGATCACCGGTGAAACCATCTGCCGCCCGCTGAAATCGCTTCGGCTGGTCCTTCCCATCATCCGCAATCACCACGAGCACTTCGACGGCAGCGGATATCCCGACGGCCTCCTGGGCAAAGATACTCCGCTGCTTGCACGTATTCTGCAGGTGGTTGATGTTTATGACGCGCTCCGCACCGCTCGTCCGTACAAACCCGCGCTTAGTCACGAGCAGGCTGCTGTCACTATGCGGGAGGAAGCTCGGGCTGGATTGTGGGATGAAGAACTAGTCGTCGAATTCTTCTCGATGCTGGACAAGCAGCGCCAGGTGGCATAGCTGAAACCCATATATCCCTGACATCCCCGTGTTCCCATCAGCGTGATACCTTCTCCTAATCAATTCAGCCGGCGGCTGAGGACTGAATGCCAACCTACAGCATCATCATTCCGGCCTACAACGAAGGGGCTCGTCTCGGCACAACTCTCGACCGGGTGCTGAACTACGTCGCGGCGCAACGCTGGGATGCGGAGGTCATTGTCGTTAATGACGGATCGCGCGACCAAACTCCCGACCTCGTTCGCAGTTATGCCCAAACGCATCCTGCGCTCCGGCTGCTCGAAAATCCTGGAAATCGCGGCAAAGGATACAGCGTGCGTAACGGCATGCTGCACGCGGCCGGCGAGATTCTTCTCTTCAGCGATGCCGACCTGTCCTCTCCTATCGAAGAAGCAATCAAGCTTTTCGCCGCGATTCGCTCCGGCGCAGATATCGCCATCGGATCGCGCTGGCTCCAACCAGAACTGCAAGCGCACCGCCAGTCAGTGCTGCGCCAGTTTTATGGGCGAATCTTCAATCTCGCGCTCCGTATACTGCTGGGCTTGAACTTTAAGGACACACAATGCGGATTTAAAGCATTCACTCGCAAGGCAGCCCAAACTATCTTCCCGCTGCAGGAAATTGAGCGGTGGGGATTCGATCCCGAGTTGCTCTATCTAGCGCGCAGATCAGGATTGAAGGTGAAGGAAGTTGCGGTGGTCTGGTCTCATTCCGAAGGCACCCGCATCAACCCGCTTCGTGACGGCCTGCGAATGTTTGCAGAGGTGCTGAAAATCCGCTGGAACGCTCTTATGGGAAAGTATTCGCAACCTAAGATCTAGGCGCGCGCCGCCTGCACGAAGACATTCGGACGGGTCGAAACGCCGATGCCCTTCTCGAAAACCAGCGTCATCTTTTCGGCGCAGTCTTCGCACAGCCAGTAAAACTCCAGACGGCGAAGAGGTTTCCTGGTTTCTTGATCGTCGCCCATCGTGCGACGGCGCTCAGGACCGGCTTCGGTCTCTATGCGAAAAAGTTTCCCTTTGTGGAAGTAACGGAAGGTAGCGGAGCAATCCGGATTGGCGCACTTGGAAACCATATATCGGCCTGCCAAGTTTTCGCCTCTATTCTATTCCGATTTGTCGAAATGCAAGCCCAGTTTGGACAAAGTTGCGCAAATCGTGGCCTGTTCCAGGAAATTCGCTAAAGCCGGTTGATCAGTGATGCCACATATCCTGCGCCAAAGCCGTTATCAATATTTACGACGCTCACATTGGACGCGCAGGAATTCATCATTCCCAACAGCGCCGCGACGCCCTGAAACGCTGCCCCATACCCGACACTGGTGGGCACCGCAATTACCGGGACACCCACCAGCCCACCAACTACACTGGGCAGAGCGCCCTCCATCCCAGCGCAGACGATGATTACGCGAGAGCGGCTAATTGACTGCCGATGAGCGAGCAGGCGATGAATTCCCGCAACTCCGACATCATAGAGACTCTCAACTTCATTTCCCATCAGTTCCGCGGTAACAACGGCTTCTTCGGCAACCGGCATATCGCTGGTTCCAGCTGACACTACTGTGATCAGACCCTTCCCATAACGCTTGCGGTCGCGCCGAAGCACGATGGCGCGGGCAGTGTCCGCGAACTTCGCGTTTCGCACTACCTTCTTCACTGCTGCGAACTGCTCTTTGCTGGCTCGCGTTGCCAAAACATTTTTGCCGTGTTGCGCGAGCCGCTTGAAAATCTCCGCCACCTGCGCTGGAGTTTTTCCCTGGCCGAAAACTATCTCAGGCATCCCGGCGCGCAAGGTCCGGTGATGGTCTACTTTCGCAAAGCCCAGATCCTCGAAGGGGAGGTGCCGGAGCCGCTCGACAGCATCATCAGGCGAGAGTTTGCCCGCTCGCACCTGCTCGAAAAGTTTGCGAATGGATTCAGCGTTCAAAGAGGGCACTCAACGGTCAGCACTCAGCAGTCAAACACCATGGTTAGGTTAGCATTTGTCGGCGAGAGAGACGCAAACGTAACGCATTCGAGGGCAGGAGCCGACGTCCTAACCCACCGATCCGGATAGGTATCTAGACTTCGCTTTCGGAGCCAGCACGGGTGATCTCGGCGAAAATTTTCTCCGCCTGTTCGCGATGTTCTATGTGCGTCAAGAACATGCGCCGCAGTGCCGATTTTGTGGTCCTACCTTCTATATATGCGCGATAGAGAGATTCCCCAAAACCCTCGCTGTCTGACGACTCTGCCGTTTCGAACTCCGGACATAGCAGCCTCAATCCAAAATGCGCCAATGCATCTTCAACTGCCCTAGCATGCACTGAGGTTTTCGCCATTCCCCGGCAGGCGAAATGCAGGAACCGCGTCGCCTCTTCCGCCGCAGCAGCCATCTGAAACTCGCGAATGAAGAACGCGTTCGTCTCCGGCACATATAAACACCCTCGGTCCCCGATCGGCACTGCCGCCTGTCCGTTCACAGTCGCGCCATCTTGCACGCAGACCACTTCCGGCAGAGAGTCTGCTAAAAACTTGGGCTGGGTGCCGTTCCGCGGGGAGTCGAGACGGAACCCTAAACACCGCGCCAGAGAGAGGATCAAGTTGTAGACTGCGGGAGCGAAGTCCGGCAGATCATCCGCCGCCGCATTCCAGCGCTCGAAACAGAGACGATAACTCTCGTACTTCTCCAGCGGGCTGGAGTTGAACACGCAGACGGCATCATCTCCAATGCTCACCGCTGCCGCCTCTTCCCCGACCGCCTGCCAATAGAGCGCGTCCACGTTTTGCAATACTGTGACAATCGATTGTGCCGGCAGCAGCTCTTGCAACACGCTTGGCAAATGCTGTGGCGCCATGTGCGATTCCCCAAACAGCACGAGAATCGCCGCATTTGGATGCTGCTCCCGCATTTCACAAGTCTTTGCTGCGGCATGACGGTCGCGCGATCGAATTCTGCGCAAGTCTTCTCTCGGCATGCAGTCCAGGCCGTAAATGCCCTCTGCATGCTCCCGCGCCGTGATCAGCAGTTCATAGAACGGAGGCCACTGGTATCCCCATTCGCGATCGAAGCGCAGCCGCTGCCGCAATTCGTCCTCCGGAATCTCGCGACGCCACCATGCGTCCAGGATTTTCTGGTCACGCGACAGCACCGCCTCCAAACCCAACACGACTGGACAATGTTGCGCACCCGTCTCAACTAACTTCGCGGCAAATCGCTGTGACGCAGGCAGCGCATGGTAGTCGCCGATCAGCAGGATGTCCGCCGCAGTAATCTTCTCATTTAATTGTTGAGTGCTTAGGACGGCGTCGTACCGTTGGAAGGCCCGAGTGAACTCTCGCAAATATTTGCGCCCGTTTGCCGAATCGCCGGACCCGATTTCGCGCCGCACTGCCGCCAAGGCGTGCATTTGTGCCGCCGTGCGTCGGGCTTTCGCATTGCGCACCGTCTTCATTCCTGCCTTGACTCGCCGCCTGTCTGCTCCCTATGCTCAGAACTCCCAGGACGCACGTGCTCAAATCGCCGCAAAACTTGACCATCGCAACCACCGGCGCCAGTGGAGCGCTGTTCCTGCGCCATCTGTTGCTCGCGGTCGATCGCGATCCGCGCATTCAGACCGTCAACTTCATCGCGTCTGACAGTGCCCTGCGGGTCATCGCCGAAGAGCTTGGACTTCGCGGCCGCAGCAATCTTGCAGGCCAGGTCTTAGGACGCGGACGCGTTTCGCGCAAAATTCATCAGCAATCCAACGCTGACATCGGTGCAAACGTAGCCAGCGGTTCTTATCCCGCCGACGCCATGATCGTTATCCCGTGCAGCGTGGGCACCCTCGCCCGCATTGCCAACGGGATCGCGTCGCACCTGATTGAGCGCGCCGCCGATGTCTGCCTCAAAGAAAAACGTCCGCTGGTTCTCTGCGTGCGCGAGACGCCCCTGAACAAAATCCATATTCGCAACATGTACCGCGCAGCCGACGCCGGAGCGACCGTCTTTCCGCTCATTCCCGCGTTCTACTTCCGCCCTGCCTCGCTCGACCAGATGGCGCATGAGTTCGCCTGCCGCGTCCTTGCTCACATCGGCCTGCCACAACCGGATGCTTACCGCTGGAAAGGATGAAAGGGAGATTTCATACCCTCCAATTTCAACGTCAAGTCTTCGAAGGCCGAGACTTTGGATACTGTTGCGGCTGGTTCTGGGGTGAATTGAGTCTAGAAGTACCGAAGTGTGCGTCATAGATTTCGACCGGACATGTACGAGTGGGGGTGGTCAGCGGAGTGGAAGTGTGGTTGAGCGGAGTGGGCGTGCCCCGCGGGCTTCAGAGCGGCCCCGCGGCCTCCCTCTGTATCATGAAGATATGCTCGAGCACGCCATCTCGATTGTCCGTACGCTCCGCGAAGGTGGCTGGCAGGCGTGTCTGGTAGGCGGATGCGTGCGCGATTTGCTACTTGGCGGCGAACCGGCGGACTACGACGTAGCGACGGACGCTACTCCGGATGACGTAATGCGCACCTTTCCAGAAACCTACGCCGTGGGCGCACGGTTCGGGGTGGTGCTCGTGCCAATTCCCGATACCCAAAATAAATCTGTCATTCCGAACGCGGACAGAACTTCGCAAAGGGAAGTTCCGTCGGAGTCGAGGAACCTGCTTTTCGCCGGCGGAGCAACCCCTCTCAACCCCCGCCACGTCGAAGTCGCCACCTTCCGCTCAGATATTGGCTACTCTGACGGCCGCCATCCCGATCAAGTCCGCTTCAGCCGCAATCCGCGCGAGGACGTGCAACGCCGCGACTTCACCATCAACGGGCTCCTACTCGATCCTCTGGAGAACAGAGTTCTGGATTATGTCGGCGGCCAGAAAGACCTGGAAGCCAAGATCATCCGCGCCATCGGTAATCCACCGCTACGTTTTGCTGAAGACAAGTTACGCATGTTGCGTGCTGTGCGTTTTGCTGCGCGCTTCGGGTACACCATCGAGCCAGAAACTTTTGCTGCTATCCAACAGCTTGCAGAGCAGATTCACCAGGTCTCGCGGGAACGGGTACGCGACGAACTCACAAAAATGTTGACCGAAGGAAATGCCCGGCGCGCTTTCGAATTGCTCGACGAAACCGGGCTTCTGCACGAAGTTCTTCCGGAGATCGAGGCCATGAAGGGAGTCGAGCAGCCGGCGGAATTTCATCCTGAAGGCGACGTCTTCGTCCACACTCTGCTGCTGCTCGAAAAGCTGCCAAAACCTTGCCCGGCAACGCTCGCCTGGGGAGCGCTTTTGCACGATGTTGGTAAGCCGCCAACTTTTCGCCGCGCTCCCGACCGTATTCGCTTCGACGAGCACGTTGACGTGGGAGTCAAAATGGCTGAAGCTATTTGCCGCCGCCTGCGATTCTCGAACGACGATACTGAGCAGATTCTCGCTCTGGTGGATAATCATATGCGCTTTGGGGATGTCGAGCGCATGAAAGCTTCAACCTTCAAGAAGTTTATTCGCCTGCCCCACTTCGAACAACATCTGGAACTTCATCGTCTGGACTGCGAATCCAGCCACCGCAGTTTGCGCCTGTACAACTTTACCCGGGAGAAACTTGCGGAGCTCCCGCTCAGTGCCATTCGACCTGCGCCGCTTGTAACCGGAGACGATCTCATCGCCGTGGGATACGAGCCGGGTCCGCGATTCAAGGAAATTCTGGCCGCCGTCGAGGATGCCCAGCTCGATGGCCGCCTTCACTCTAAGAAACAGGCAATGCAATTCGTCCGCCGCGAATTTCCTCAGCAGTCGGCATCTGCGTGAACTCCGAGCTGTCAGCCGGCCGCTAAACTCCGCTCTTCCTCCACGCCGGGCACAATTCGTCGCCCTTCGCGGTGATTTGAGTCCAACCGGTTGCCGGATCCAAGATCGAAATGTACCCTCCTCGCGCCAATTCCAGCTCCTTGGAAACGTGCTTCTTGAAATCCAACCGGTCCGCGCACGTAGGCTCAAACCACGCAGGCGTAACGAAGTCTGACACTCGCACGCCGTCAATGTCGTAGCCGAGATCATCAGCTTCGACCGCGTCGCAAACTTCAAGCGCATAGATTTTGCTGTCGCTGCCCATGGCACACCAGTTGATCCAGGGATCCGCCAGCATCTCAAGCAATTCGTGGCTCAAGGTCACCGTCCACGACGAACCGTTATCGAGATCAAGCTTGGCGAAGACTTTCCCCAGCGGTGCGCCCGCACTCGTCAGCTCGTGATATCCGAGAGCGCCAGCCTGGTCAGGATTGTCGGTAATGATGATTTGCCACCATCCGGCAATGAGCGGCTGGCCCTTCGGCACGAATGAGAGTGTGCAATCTTGCTCCCAATACGCCTTGAAATCGTCACTTACCTGTTTTTGCAGCGCAGGAAGCACGGCCTCGAAGCACGGCCTCTCCCTGCGCATCGGTCAAGCAGGTAGAGACGTTGGTGATGGCGATGACGGACAGAGGCATAGTTTAGGCTCCTGGGTACGGTCGTTTGTGGTCGCGTCGTTGGCCGTTCGTCGTTGGTCGTCGGTCTTTGGCCGGGAACCGGAATCCCCCGCTGGGTTCTTTCGCAAACTTGCTTTCAAAGAGGCGAGGCTATGAGAGGTGGAGCGCAGGCCAACGACCGACGACGAACGGCCAACGACGGCTTTCTTATCGCAATACTGACTGTGCAAACGCCGCGTCCATAGCGGAGTTTCCTGTGGGTGCACACACTTGCTGGTTCCATTGCTTCTTCAAGTCTTTCGCAACGGGCAATGTCGCGTGGGCCTTCTGGGATGTTGCAGGCGACTTCTGCGGGATCAATGCAGCGAAGCTATTGACCGTCGTGAGTATCAGGTTTACCGCGGCGGCGATGCGGGCAGAGAGTGTCGGATTTGACAGGTGCGCGGACTCGAGCAACGCCGGCAGGTTCTGATTGAGGTCGGAAATCACGTTCTGAATTTTCGCGAGCGTGGTTGCGGCCGGAGTGGCCCTATGTTCGCTGTAGAGCGTCTGCAACAGGTTCAAGTCGCGGCTGGTTTGCGCTGATATGTTCTGGATCACAGCGACGTCGGCCGAACTCGCCTGCGTTCCGGAAGCCAACGTGCTAGCCAGCATGGCAACGTTGAGCGCCATCTGGGCGAGTACTGGCAGATCTTGCAAAGCAAGATTGATCCATTGTGCGCTGCACCCCGTGGCGGCAATCATGATCGCGAGCACGAAGGCAAGGACGATTCTCGATTTAGAATGGGTGGTCATAGTGTTCTCCATTTGTGAGCTGTTAGCTTTTAGCCGTTAGCTTTTAGCTTTTCAGAAGCCAGAACATTCCCGGCAAAGGCTGCGGACTAGCGGCTCAAGCCTGGTTTTCATGAAATCTCTCGACGAATATCTTCGCGATGCCGAGCAAGCACACGGGCACTTGTGTGCCGGGCAAGTCCTCGGTGTGCGTATGGCAATCCTTGGTCTTCAGAAGTTGGGGATTGACGATCCCCGCGGAAAGGACCGCAAGCGCCTGGTTACTTTTGTGGAAATTGATCGTTGTGCTACCGATGCCGTTGCCGTCGTGACCGGCTGCCGGTTGGGCAAGCGCGCGCTGAAATTTCGCGACTGGGGAAAAGTCGCAGCAACTTTTGTTGATGTGAGCAGCGGCCGCGCAATTCGCGTCGCGGCCAAAGAATCATCCAAGGCGTTAGCGCGGCAAATGCATCCTGAGCTGGCAGACAAGAATCAGCAGCAGATGCTGGCTTACCGCGAAATCTCAGAAGATGATCTTTTCGCCACGCAATGGGTGAAGGTCGAGCTGCCTCCCGAGGAATTTCCCGGATACAAAGGCGAACGCGTCGTATGTGAAGCCTGCGGCGAAGGAATCAATTTCCGCCGCGAAGTCCGCCACGATGGCAAAGTGCTATGCCGAAGCTGCGCGGGGGAAAGATACTACGAGCCGGCATAGTGCGAATCTACTTTGTTCAACCTGGTTATCAGAGAAAACTGTCATTCTGAGCGGAGAAAGTGTCTCGCAGCGCGAGACACTTTCGGAGTCGAAGAACCTGGTGTGCGCTCGCGGCAAATATGCTACACAGTGGCATTCGCCTATGCGGCTGTTTCGTACGCGTTCGCCACGCGCAAGATCATGCTCTCGGCAAAGTGTTTGCCGAAAATCTGCATACCGATAGGAAGCTTTTCGCGGTTCTCACCGACCGGAATCGAAATCCCCGGAATTCCAGCCAGGTTCGCGGTGACGGTATAAATGTCGGCCAGGTACATGGCCAGCGGATCGTCAACTTTCTCGCCTAGTTTAAAAGCTTCTGTAGGACTTGTAGGAGCGACGATGGCATCTACTTTCTTGAACGCTTCTTCGAAGTCGTGCGTCAGCAGCGTGCGCACGCGTTGCGCTTTCAAATAATAGGCATCGTAATATCCGGCACTGAGCGCGTACGTGCCGAGCATGATGCGGCGCTTCACTTCGGCGCCAAAGCCCTGATCGCGGCTGCGGCGATACATGTCAGAAAGCGAACGCACGTTCTCGGCGCGATATCCATAGCGAACGCCGTCAAAGCGCGCCAGATTCGACGACGCTTCGGCTGTGGCAACCAGGTAATAAGCTGGGATCGCATACTTGGTGTGCGGTAGCGAGACCTCGACAATTTCGCACCCTAAGCTCGCCAGCTTCTGAATGGCGGCCTCGATCGCGCTGCGAGTTTCCGCGCCGAGACCCTCGCCCAAGTATTCTTTGGCAACGCCGATCTTCAGGCCTTGGACCGGCGTGTCGAGCTCGGCGACGTAATCAGGCACCGGCAGATCGGCGGAAGTCGAATCCATCGGGTCGCGGCCAGCAATCGTGCCCAACACGATAGCCGCATCTTTCACCGTCTTCGTCAGCGGGCCAATGTGGTCCAGCGACGAGGCAAACGCGATCAGTCCGTAGCGCGAGACGCGTCCGTAGGTCGGCTTAAGTCCTACCACTCCGCAGAATGATGCTGGCTGGCGGATGGAGCCGCCTGTATCAGATCCGAGCGCCGCAACAGCCATGTCGGCGGCGACAGCTGCAGCCGATCCTCCGGAAGATCCCCCAGGCACGCGGCTCAGGTCACGCGGATTATGCACGGGCTTCCAGGCAGAGTTCTCGTTCGACGATCCCATAGCAAACTCGTCACAGTTGAGTTTGCCGAGCACAACCGCGCCCGCAGATTCGAGTCGCGCGACAGCGGTGCAATCGTAGGGCGGGACGTAGTTACCGAGAATCTTCGATCCCGCGGTGGTGCGAATGCCTTTTGTGACCAGAACATCCTTGATCCCGACAGGAACGCCGCCGAGCGGAGGCAGCTTTTCGCCTTTCTGCGCAAGCGTGTCAATTTCCGCAGCCTTTTTCATTGCACGCTCTTTCGAGAGCGTGAGATACGCGCCAATTTTTGGATCGTCAGATGCGATTTTGGCGTAGAACGCCTCAGCCAGCACGGTAGCGCTGGTTTTGCGCTCCTGAACAGGGGACCGGGCGGAATCAATTGTGAGTGCAGTCAGGTTCATACAAAATCAGAAATCAGTCGTCAGGCTGAAATCACTAATCTCCGGGAAGGTCTTCTACTTTTGCATTCTTACTTCTGATTTCCGCGTTGTACTCTATCGTTCAATCACTTTCGGAACTTTGAAAAATGTTCCGTCGGAGTCCGGCGCATTGGCCAGCGCGACATCATGCGCGAGAGACTTCCGCAGGCCTTCGTGCACGTCCTCGCGACTGGCGTAAGCAAAGCGCTCGCTTCCCTGTTTAGATTCGTCGAGTCCATAGCGATCCGAAACCTGCGCCATCGGTGGAACGTCTTTGGTATCGAGTTCGCTGAGCGAATCCACGTGGCCGAGAATCGAGTTCAGGTCGCGGACCATGCGTGCCCGCTCGTCAACTGTCAGTTCGAGATTGGCGAGGTCCGCGACGTAGGTGACGTCCTTTTCAGTGACTTTCATAGAATTCAGAAGCAAGAAGTCAGGACACAGACGTGAGAACCGGCAGCCCTCGCTTACCGGGTCCCGTATTCTCAGCTCTGACTTCTGTGTTGTCGCTGTGCGATAACGAAGTCGATTCGGCTGATCGTCGCTCTTGAGTAGCGGTTTATTACAGCCAGATACCGCGGCGAGAGGTGCTGCAGTTCGGCACGCCATCCCGCGTCTGGTACTTCCACCCGCAACACGCCACTCGCAAAGTCCAGTGCTCGGGTACGCTCTGCAACTACCGATCCGCAAGCCAGCGGCCAGGCAAGCATCGGGGCCTCGGACTGCGAAGCGCGGCGCAAGCTGCTAGCAACAACTTTTTCGAGCGCTGGAGCGACTTGTTCCATGGGAGCTTCCGATTTTAGCATTGCAGGTTTTAGCATTCTAGGCGCCGACGGATGAAGCATCCTTCGACTACCGCTGGGAGCCTCGGCTAAAATCACCAGGCCGTGTCGAGTCTCAGTCAGTAACAGAATGTTGAGAGTTGGGCCGCGCCATTTTCGCCTGCCATTTTAAGCATAGCAGTTCGTACTGGGCAATTGTGCCATGTTTCCAATAATTATTGTCCGTGTGTTTTGTTTAGCTTATTGCGAATCATTCATGCTGGGGGTCTTGACAACTTTTTTCACAGGTGGCGTGACCAAATCTTCCCAATCACTTTCGCCGCCAGCGTACACCATCTTTAGTCTGCTCTACCACAATGCCGTCAGCGGTGAGTTCGGCGCGAATGGAATCTGACGTAGCGAAGTCACGGGTGTTGCGCGCGGCTACCATAGCTGCTACTTTTTGATCGATTTGCTCGTCAGAAAGCGCAGTAGAACGAAGGACTTCAAGCAGTTCAGGGCTGATATCTTTCTCGCGCCCTTCGGCTTTCGCCCAATGGAGTACGTGCTGCATCTTGGCGTCGTCGTCTTCCAGCACCGCAAAGATTTCATCGAACTGACTCAGCGCCTTCAGCAGCGGCTGCACGTCATTCCTTTTGATCTCAGCAGAATCAATGGCGGCATTCGCTGTGCGCACCATATCGAAAATCGCAGCCTGCGCCTGCGCGGTATTCAAATCATCGTTAAAAGCGTCGAGCATGCGATTCGAAGTCTCGCTCGCCAGTGTTGTCATGCTCAAGTTTGATCCCTCGGCAAAATGCCCGCCGGTTAAACGCAGCCGGAAATTGCGTAACCGTTCTACCGAAGCCGCCGCCTGTTGCAGCCCGTCAAACGTGAAGTTGAGCTGGTTGCGATACGGCACCGAGGCCAACAGATATCGAATAGACGAAGGCCGATGACCTTTTAGGACCAGATCGCGAAGGGTAAAGAAATTGCCCAGGCTCTTCGACATCTTCTCGCCTTCGACGAGTAAGAACCGCACATGAAACCAGAAACGGGCAAACCGTTTTCCAGTCGCCGCTTCAGACTGCGCAATCTCGTTTTCGTGATGCGGGAAAATCAGGTCTTCTCCGCCGGCGTGCAGGTCGAAGCTCTCGCCGAGTCTCAGCATCGACATGACCGAGCACTCAATGTGCCATCCCGGGCGCCCCGGGCCGATCTTGCTTTCCCACGAAGCCTCCCCTGGTTTCGGAGACTTCCACAGGGCAAAATCGCGGGCGTTGTCTTTTTCGTATTCGTCTACGTCCACGCGGGCGCCGTCTTCCATGCCTGCAAAATCTTTTTTGGAGAGCTTGCCATAGGCCGGAAATTTCGCGATGCGGAAATAGTACGATCCGTCTTCCGCGCGATAGGCAAAACCTTTCTCTACTAGCCGGGCGATAGTGTCCACCATCTCAGGAATATGCTCGGTGGCGCGTACCAGTTGCGGCTGTTGGATGTTCAGCGCGCCGGTGTCCTCCAGGAAAGCTTTCTCATATTTTGCAGCGAACTGCTGGAGTGGCACGCCGGCCTCAGCGGAGTTGCGGATGATCTTGTCGTCTAGATCGGTAATATTCATCACGTGACGAACTTTGTATCCGCTCTGTCGCAGGAAGCGGCGCAGAATGTCCACCGCAATGAACGTGCGGAAGTTGCCGATGTGGCCGTAGTCGTACACAGTCGGCCCGCAGGCGTACATGCGGACTTCGTTGTCCTCGATCGGCTGAAACTCCTCGATCTTCCCGGAGAGAGTGTTGAACAGGCGCAAAGCCATAGAGTGAAGAGTGAAAAGAACATCAATTCTAGGGGTACGAAAGAAAGAGGGTCAAATCCCGGTCGGTTTAAGAGATAGTAACTTTGAAGTGACACATCTCTGTTAATCAATTGATAACGAGCTGTCGCTGTTGATGTGATGCTGCTGTGCTGATCGGGGCAATGGAGGAAGCCGCAGAGATGCTCGCGAGCGGTGAGGCGGGCAAGGTCGAGCGACAGGAATCGCTCGTATACTTCGTGCGCGCAATACTTAGCGGGGACAAAGCCGCCCAACCGAAAGCAGTGGGGGTTCGCGCGCAGATGAGCGATAAGGAATGGAAGAAGACGCGGGAAGAGATGAATCGCCGTTTCCGTTTCTTTGGTGACGCTGCCAAGTTGGAAGCGGTTCTGCACAGTCTCCAGACGAACTCTCCGCCTAAGTGACGATCTCGCCCGGTACAGCAGCGCTCGCAAAGATGGTGCGCTTTGGCATACCGTCAGCAGTCTCAAAATAAATAAGTGTTGAAATATCGAATCCCGATATCACTCACTAAGAAAGAGTGCCGGGCCCTTCCGGAGTCAATGAGTCCGAATGACTGATTTCGTGAACTGACGTGTAAGGGAAGCATTGCACAGGTCTGTGCCTAGTGCACGGTTGGTGGCTGTCGTCTCAACTGCTCCATATCGGGCTGTGTCCACTCAGTTGGATGGGAATGCCGCTTGATATTGAGAAGCTGCGGTAAACCCACGTTGAGTGCAGGCAAAATTGTTTGGATAGCCCAAGCACACCGCAGCAACTGATCGTCCACAATTTGTTCACGTGCATTCGGGTCGAGATGTCGTCGGTTCATGACGATACTCAAGCCGTTATTCAGATGATGCGATACGGCACGAACAACACGTCTTTCCGCCTCTTCGCGAACTTCGTTCAACTGCCAAAACAAGGCGCCAACAACGCCGATCAAAACCACCACGAGATAGCGCATCCACTCGATGCCCAAACTGGCAGCTAAGCCTGCAATAATGCCAGTGGAAAACGCCATGATGATGATTTTGCGATGGGGCAGCATGGGAGAAAACAACTCAGTCAGAACCTTGGCAATGATTGTGCGCTGCAGGAGGTAATCAGTTCAATACAGTCGATTACCGATTACGAATGATTGCGTTCCGAACCGTGCGGGACTGGGTACAAATCGGACATGCCTTTTATCTGCTGAAAGCTCGCTGCGTATGGGACGCCGCAATTGTTGGCGTAACAGTGCGCCGTGGAAGGCGCTGGACTTCAGCGGGTTGAAACTCCCGCCCGGGAACTGGTTCGCTCCACCCGGTAGCAATCGAAGCGGCAGCGGAGGCAACGAAGCTGTCGGAGCTTTCGATGTAGAGGGTCGCATGGCGACTCGGCGAGCGTGCAGGCCATAACGTGAGTGAACGCTGGAGCAGGCCCCGAAAAAACAATTGCAGGAGCCGACCTTACTGTTACACAGGGAAGGCCGCTGGCAATGGAGACCGATGAGCGGACAAGCTCCATTGAACCTGCCGGGGTAATGGCGATGGCATGTAGGCATAGGAGACCAGACGCAACACGGGAAGCCCCAGCGGTGATCGCGGTAAGGATCAACGGGCAACTCGCGAGAGCCAGGCCGGGCCGTGTGGGGTGGCGGAGAGGGGAGCGGCCGACAAGGCTGCGAATCTAGCAAGGTGAAAGTCCTTGTGCCGTCAATTGCCTGTATTCGGACGGCTAGCATATCCGGTGCGTGCAGAGGCAACGAAGCACGTTCTGCCCGGAGGTAAAAGTCTCGGCTGCCCTGCGGCACGCTGCGCAGCGGTAGGAACGACCTGGGAGACGTGCAAACTCGGAGGCCTGAACACAAAGAAATGTCTGCAGCCTCGAAAACACCCCCCGCGCGAAGTCGTATTCGCGGAGAGAAGCGGGAAGCCGACCCAGACCTCTCTGGGGGAAGGTCGATGACATCCAAGCGGAAGCCCCGCGAGGCCGACCGTACCGATGTGCCGAACAGGGGCGGACTGCTCCGTAGTAGCGATGAGCCGGGGTAATTCTCGGGGAGCGAAGGGGGCGGGTCACCGAGTCGGGATCGACATGGGTCAACTGGCAACAGGAGGAACCCGATGATCTCGGCGGAAGGCGCCGGCCTTCCACGGGTGGCACGAGCCGTGTGACCGGAGACGGTCAAGCACGGATCTGTGAGAGGCTCGGGGCGAAATTCC